>Ga0136633_1000209_pt1 | contig 44684 bp, 44 predicted proteins | sample AntDrymeUQ832206_2_FD_105494 | JGI IMG/M metagenome (GOLD analysis project Ga0136633, IMG submission 105494) | Polar desert sand microbial communities from Dry Valleys, Antarctica - metaG UQ83 (22.06) | ecosystem: Environmental > Terrestrial > Soil > Desert | place: Antarctica: Dry Valley... | reverse complement strand
GCCGACCAATTTTGCTGCGGAATGATGTCGTCCTCGCCCTGCTGACCGTGCGCGTGCGCGTCGATCAGGCCGGGGATGATCGTCCGGCCGGCGACATCGACCTGGCGGGCACCGGCGGGGATCGCGACTGAAGCACGCGGCCCGACCGCCTGAATCCGGTTGCCATCGACGATGATGACACCGTCCTCGATGACGCCGCCGTCCGCGCCGGCCATCGTAACGATGCGTGCGCCGACGAGGGCGACGAGGCCTTGCGGGCGATCGGCGTTGACCGTGATCGCAAGCGACGTCCCGCTCTGCGGCGCGCTGTAGCCCGAGCCGGCCATCGCCGAAGCGTCGGCGCGGTAGAGCGTCGGCCCGAGGCTCCAGGCCAAGCTCTGGCCGTTCTGCGTCCAGTGGACATAATTGCCGCCTTCGCGGGTCGCCCGAGCGACCGGCATCTGGCCGGTGCGCGCCGACAGGTTGAGCATGCCGACGCCGCCGAAGAAGGGCGTGACGAAGATGTTGTAATTCTCCGTAAAGGCGATGCTGCGCCCGTCCGGTGCGACCTCATAACCGGTCACCATCTCGCCCTGGGCGTGATTGCGCCGGTTACCGCCACCGAGATCGACGCTAATCAGCTTGCGCTTCTGCTCCTCATTGACCTCGATGAAGACGCGGTCGCTGGCCGCACCGAAATGCGGATTTCCTCCGCTCGCGAGGATGCGGCTCAGCGCACCGCCGGCGGCCGGCACGCGATAGACGCCGCTCGTCTCGCCCCAGCGATCCGAGGTCAGGCCCTGGCTGCCGCTCGCTTCGAAGACGATCGTCGCGCCGTCCGGCGAGAAGCGCGGCCGGCGATAATGGCCGGGCTGGCGGGTGACGGTCTGCATGTTCGAGCCATCCGCCGAGATCGTGCGAATTTCGCCGAGCCGCTGGTCGTTCCATGACACGAAGGCGATGCGGCTGCCGTCGCGCGACCAGCTCGGGAAGAGCTGAAAGTCGCTGTCTTGGCTCGTGAGCAGGCGCGGAGCTCCGCCCGCCATGTCGCGGACATAGAGCCGGCCGAGCGTTTCGAAGACGACGCGGCTGCCGTCCGGCGAGACCGTAGCGAAACGCGGCATGCGCGTCGTGAAGCTGGCGGTGCCGGCATCGATCTGAGGGCGGGGCGGATCGATGACGGCGCGGGTGTCGTCGATCTGGAACGGGATTTCGGCCGCGTTCGAACCATCGACATTGACGCGCCGGATACGCCCGCCTGCCCAGAAGACGATGGCGCTGGAATCGGGCAACCAATCCATGTTCGGATAGACGCCGTGCACCGCCCAGGTTTCCTGCAAATCCTGATCGAGATCGGCATAGACCTGACGCTGCTGGCCCGATTGCAGATCGCGCACAAAGAGGCGGCTGCGCCCGCCAGTGCGGTGGACATATGCGAGGTAGCGCCCGTTCGGCGAAGGCTCGGGACGGACCGCGCCGCCCGGCCCGCCGGCGACTTGAGTGCGCTCACCCGTCGCCATGTCGTAGCGCTCGATCGCAAAGACCTGCTGATTGGAATCCTGCGCATATTCGAACACGCCGCCGGGGGTCGTGTTGCGGCTGAAATAGATCGACGCGCCGTCATGGCTGAAGGCGGGCTCGCCCAATTCCTTCTGATGCTGCGGATTGGGCCGCTCGACCAAAGCGACGCCGCTGCCGGTGCCGGTCGCGGAATAAAGCCAGATCTCGCCGGTGCCGAGCGAGCGCTGCGTGGTGAAATGCTTGCGCGCCGCGATGAAGCGGCCGTCCGGGCTCCAGGTCGGGCTATTCAGCAAGGTGAAGGTCTCGCTGGTGATCGCGCGCGGGCCCGTGCCATCGACGCCCATCACCCAGATATTGTCGCCACCGCCGCGATCCGAGGTGAAGGCGAGCTGACGCCCGTCGGGCGAGAAACGCGGCTGCTGATCATAAGCGAGGCCCGCGCTGATCCGGCGCGGCGTGCCGCCGGCGATCGGCATCGTGTAGATGTCGCCGAGCATGTCGAAGGCGATCGTCCGCCCGTCCGGGCTGACGTCGAGATTCATCCAGGTGCCTTCATTGGTCGCAATCCGCACCTGGCGCTGGGTCTGGCCCGGCGGATTGTTCACGTCCCAGGCGGGCGCAGCCGCGTCGCCGCCGCGCCGCCCTTGCGCCATTGCCGTGGAGGAAAGAAGCAGGAGCGTGAGCGCGGTGAAGCTGCGGACCATGAGATACCCCCTGAAGATGGCGCGGAGTCGGGAAAGCGCGGACGTGCACTATCCGAACAAGACACGTCAATGGTGGACTAGATGACGATCCGGAACGCGGCGCCGCCGCCGGTCGCCTCACCAATGTCGATCGAGCCGCGATGGGCCAGCACGACCTGGCGGGCGAGGCTGAGGCCGACGCCGGTTCCCTTCGCCTTGGTGGTGAAGAAGGGCAGGAAAATATCCTGTCGCAGGCCCAAAGGGACGCCCGCGCCATTGTCCTCGACCTCGATCCGGGTGCGGCCACCGCTCACCTGGCGAAAGGACAAGCGCACGCGCGGCTGCTCGGAATGACCACGCGCCGCGTCGGCGGCGTTGCGCAACAGATTGATCAGCACCTGGCTCATTAAATCCGGATCGGCGTTGAGCGCCCCCATCTCTGCCTCGACATCGACTGCCAGCGCGATTCCTTCGGCGCCGTCCCCGGCGCGGAACAAGGCGGCCAGCTCCTCCGCCCAGGCGGCCAGGTCGATCGGGCGGCGGCGGACCTCGGGGGCGCGGCTGATCTGCCGGTAGCTTTCGACGAAATGCATGACCCCATCGGCGCGGCGCGACAGCGTCTCGACCGCGCCGCGTGCATCGCTGATCTCGGCATCGTCGCCCTTATCGGCCCTGCGCATGAGATCGGTGGCGGTGTGGGCGAGGCTGGTCACCGGCGTCATCGAGTTCATGATTTCGTGGGTGAGGACGCGGATCAGGTCCGATTGCGCGGCGATCTCGATCGCGTTCAGCTCGCCCTGGATGGGCTGCACCGCAACCACGCGCACGAGACTGCCGAGCCGGTGAACGACCGCCGCGCCGACCAGCATGGTCTGGGGCACGCCGTCGCTGACCAGCGGCACCAGCCGCGGGCGATTGACCGCGCCGCCCTCCAGCGCCTGCGCGAAGGCCTCGCCATATTCGCGGAAATCATCGACGCGGACGCCGCGATGGCGGATCAGAAGACGCCGCGCCGCCTTGTTGACGAGTTCGACCTTGCCGTCCGAGACGGTGAGCAAGGCGGTCGGCGCGTCATCGAGCACCGCCTCGAAGAACCGGTTGGCGTCGATCAGTTTGTGCTTTTCGTCGCGCATCCGCTTGATCGCGGCGTCGAGGACCGCACCCAGTTCGGCAAAGCCGCTGCCGTCGAAGCGGTGGGTGAAGCCTTGGCTGAAATCGGCGAAGCGCACCGCGTCGATGAAGCGCGCCAGCTCCATATTCGTGCGCTGGACGTGCCGCCAAAGCATCGCCGCCGCGCCGAAGACGAGCAACGCCGCGACGATCCGCACCGCACCGAGATCGGGACGGGACAGCGAAACGACAAAGCCGAAAGCGGCGGCGAGCAAAAGCAGCAGCCGCCAGCCGAGGCCGATCAGGAAGCGATTGCCGAGGCGCATTACTTGCACCCCTCCCCAGGGGAGGGGATGGGGGTGGGAGTTGTGGGCCAAGGATGAAAGATGGGGATTGAGCCACAGGCCCCACCCCAACCCCTCCCCTGCAGGGGAGGGGCTTTTGAAGGCGCGTTCCTCACCCCTTCACAACCCATGCTTCTCCATCCGGCGATAGAGGCTGGCGCGGGTGAGGCCGAGCTCGGCAGCGGCGAGCGAGATATTGTAGCTGTGCTTCTTCAGCGCCTGTTCCACCATCTGCTTTTCGGCGCGCTCGAGGTTGAGGTCGTCGCGGGCAGTCTCGATCGGCGCGGCCATTGCGGCGGCGGGCCGTGCGGGCGCCGACCTCCCGAGCGAGAAATCGGCGGCGGTAAAAGCATCGCCATCGGCAAGGATCACCGCCCGCTCGGCGGCGTGGCGAAGGGCGCGGACATTGCCCGGCCAGTCATAGGCCTCCAGCGCCGCCGTGAGGTCGGCCGGCAGCGCCCGCTCGGGCTTGCCATATTTCTTGCCGTAAAAGCCAAGGAAATGCTCGACGAGCAGGACGATGTCCTCGCGCCGCTCGCGCAAGGGCGGAAGCTCGATTTCGACCGTGTTCAGCCGGAAGAGCAAATCCTGGCGAAAGCGGCCCTCGTCGGCGAGCTGATCGACCGGGCAGTTGGTCGCGGCGATGACGCGAACGTCGATGGGCACCGGCTTGTTGCCGCCGACCGGCACGATCTGGCGCTGCTCCAGAGCGGTGAGCAATTTCGGCTGGAGATGGAGCGGCAGATTGCCGATCTCGTCGAGGAAGAGCGTGCCGCCCTCCGCCGCCTGCATCCGCCCGATGCGGTCGCCGCGCGCGTCGGTGAAGGCGCCCTTCACATGACCGAACAATTCGCTCTCGAACAGGCTCTCGGCGACCGCGCCGAGATCAACCGAGACCATCACCTGATCGGCGCGGCGCGAGCGGGCGTGCAGCGCGCGCGCGACCAGTTCCTTCCCGGTGCCATTCTCGCCGAGGATCAGGACATTGGCCTCGGTCGGGCCGGCGCGCTCGACCAGCGACCAGACCCGCGCCATCCCCGGAGCGCGGCCGAGCAAGGGCGTCTCACCACCCGCGGCCGGCGCAACAGCGGCCACGGTGCGCTTGCGCTGGGTCACCGCTTCCTCGCGCGAGGTGCGCAAGGCGGCGGCGGTGCGCACGGTGGCGAGCAGCCGCTCGTTCGACCAGGGCTTGGAAACGAAATCGGTGGCGCCGCGCTTCATGGCATCGACCGCGACGTTGATCCCGGCATGGGCGGTGATCATCACCACCACCGCGTGCGAATCGCGCTTCAGGATTTCGCTCAGCCAGTGAAAGCCCTCGGCGGCGTTGGTCGCGCCGCGCCCGAAATTGGCGTCGAGCAGAATGACGTCGGGCAATTCCTCGTCCATCGCCGTCAGCGCGGCTTCGGGCGACTGGAAGTCCAGGACCTCGCGGAACAGATCGCGCAGCAGCAGACGGGCGGACAGGAGAATGTCCGGATCGTCGTCGATGATGATGCAGCGCCCGAAGCGCTTCGCCTGAACCATGCCCACCACTCCTGCTGCCCGAGCCGATAAGCGACTATCAATATCCGTGCCAGCCGGGGTTCAATTCCGTCCGACAGCGAACGGTGCTGTTCGAAAGCGAACAGGCGCGGCGGCGCGGCCTCAGGCCCAAGAATGCAAAAAACGGCGGAAATGCGCGGCTCGCGGCGGCTGGCACGGCTCGTGCTGAAGGATCGGAACAGGGATCTCGCGTCAACGGAGTAAGATCATGCAGAAGTTCGAAACATTGGCCTTTTCCGCCGGCCTTCTCCTCACCGGCTTCCTCTCGCTCGTGGCGCTGCCCCTTGCTTAAGGTCGGGACGATGTGCGGCGGCGGACAATTCATGTCCGAAAACGGACAATCGATCGCCGCCGTGCATCGCAGGGAGAATTAAGGAATGAGCGTGGTGCGCATGTCCCAATCGGAAACCGGACCGACCAGCGGCGGCGCGATGGACCGCGTCGTCGAGAAGACGGGCCTGTCGCTCCGCATCAAGCTCGCGCTCGCCGCCGCCGGCCTGCTGCTGGCCGCGATCCTGTTCTACTGGTTCGCGCCCAGCGCCAACAGCCAGACGGTCGAAACGTCGCGGCTCACGATCTCGACCGTCACCCAGTTCCGCTTCGACGACTTCCTGCCGCTTCGCGCCCGGGTCGAGCCTAGCGTCACCGTCTTCCTCGACGCCGTCGAAGGCGGCCGGGTCGAGCAGGTCGTGGTCGAGGACGGCGCGATGGTGCGCCGCGGCCAGTTGCTCGCCGTCCTCACCAATTCGGACCTCCAGCTGAACCTGCTCGCGCGGCAGACCGAGGTCATCCAGCAGATCAATTCGATGCGCAGCCAGGAGCTTGCGCTCAACCAGACCCGCCTGGCCAATGAACGGGCGCGGATCGAGGCCGATCTCGCCACCCAGACGGCGCGCCGCAATTATGAGATTCAGCGCCCGCTCGCCGCGCGCGGCTTCGTCGCCGGCCGGACCATGGCCGACAGCCGCGATACCTATGAAGCCAATCGCCGCCGCAGCGACGTGTTGCGCCGCCAGCAAGGGACCGACGAGCGGCTCCAGACCAGCCAGCTCGCTCAGCTGCGCACCTCAGCCGCGGCGCTCAACGCCAGCCTGGATATCGCGCGCGCAACGCTTGAGGCGCTCAACCTGCGCGCCCCGGTCGATGGCCAGCTTACCTCCTTCTCGATCCAGATCGGCCAGTCGCTCAACCGTGGCGAGCGGCTCGGCCAGATCGACAGCGCCGGCCGCAACAAATTGCGCGCGCAGGTCGATGAATTCTATCTCGGCCGCGTCGCCGAGGGGCAGATCGCCAATGCCGAGGTCAACGGCCGGCCGGTGCGCCTGCGGGTCAAGAAAATCTATCCGCAGGTGCGCAACGGCGTCTTTGAGATCGACCTCGAATTCGTCGGTGGCGAGCCGCCGCAGCTGCAGCGCGGCCAGACCGTGCAGGTCCGGCTGACGCTGGGCGATCCGACGCCGGCGCGGCTCATCCCCAACGGCGCCTTCTACAACGAAACCGGCGGCGCCTGGGTGTTCGTGGTGGCGCCGGACGGGAGCAACGCGGTGCGCCGCAACGTCCGCCTGGGCCGGCGCAATTCCGAGTCGATCGAAGTGCTCGAGGGACTCGACCCCGGCGAGCGGGTGATCACCTCGCCTTATACCGGCTTCGCGGAGCGGGACCGGCTTTCATTAAGTGGGCAATGAAGGAGCAATATCGATGCTGAGCATGCGCAATCTCTCGCGGGTCTACCGCGCCGACACGGTGGAAACGACGGCACTCGACGGAATCTTCCTCGACGTCGCCGACGGCGAATTCGTCGCGGTGATGGGGCCTTCGGGCTGCGGCAAATCGACCTTGCTAAACGTCATCGGCATGCTCGATAGCCCGACCGACGGCTCTTACGTCTTCAACGGCACCGAGGTGGCGGGGCTTTCGGAAGCCAAGCTCGCCGATTTCCGCAAGCGCAACATCGGCTTCATCTTCCAGAGCTTCAATCTGGTCGACGAACTCAGCGTGCGCGAGAATATCGAGCTCGCCTTGCTCTATCACGCCGTCCCCGCCGCGGAGCGCCGCGCCAAGGTCGATGCGGTGATGGACAAGGTCGGCATCGCGCATCGCGCCAAGCACCGGCCGAGCCAGCTTTCCGGCGGCCAGCAGCAGCGCGTCGCGGTCGCCCGCGCGCTGGTCGCATCGCCCAACCTGATCCTCGCCGACGAGCCCACCGGCAATCTCGACACCGCGCATGGCGAGGAAGTGATGAAGATGCTGCAGGCGCTGAACGCCGAAGGCTCGACGATCGTCATGGTCACCCACTCGCCGGCGCACGCCGATTATGCCGGCCGGGTCGTGAACATGCTCGATGGCCGAATCCTGATCGAGCACCGCCGCGCGGCATAGGCATTATTCCTCTCCCGAATGGGAGCGGGAAAAGTTGGAGGAGCAGAGAAGATGTGGCGCAATTATTTCACGGTCGGGGTGCGGGCGCTGGTCAAGAACAAGACCTATGCCTTCATCAACATCTTCGGCCTCGGCGTCGGCCTTGCCGCCTGCCTGATGCTGCTTCTCTATGTCCGCTACGAGACGAGCTATGACCAGTGGCTGCCCAATGCGGAGAACACCTATCAGTTCCAGAGCCATTATCGCGACAAGCAGACCGGCGAGGAGGGGCATCTCCAGATGACCTCGGTCGTCGCCGGGCAGCGGCTGAAGACCGATTTCCCGCAAGTCGAGCGTTCCGTTTATGCGATCTCGTCGTCACCGGTGATCATGCGCGGCGGCCAGGCGCTGCCGACCGAGAATGTGTTGCTCGTCGACAATCTTTTCTTCGACGTGTTGCAATTCCCGCTTGTCCAGGGCGATCCGCGCACCGCGCTGTCGCAGCCGGGCACCGCCGTCGTCACGCAGACCGAGGCGCGCCGGCTCTTCGGCCGCGAAGATGTCGTCGGCCAGACCGTGACCATGGTCTCGCGCGGCATCTCGATCGATTATCGGATCGCCGGCGTTGCCCGCGATGTGCCCCGCAACAGCCATATCCGCTTCACCATCGTCGCGCGGATCGATTTCCCGTCCTTCAGCCGCGAAACGCCGCAATTCCTCACCTCCTGGGGCTGGCAGTCGGGTTGGTATTATTTCAGCCTACGCCCCGGCTCCAATCCGGACGACATTCGTGCCGCGCTGCCGGCCTGGGAGCGGCGCAACATACCCGACCAGTTTGTCGGCCAGCAGCGCACCAATCAGGGCGACGATCAGGACTGGCGGGTCGAGAACATCCGCGACATCCACATGGGCGAGGCACAGGACGCGACGATGACGCCCGGCAATGACCGGGGGACGATCCTCACCTTCACGATCATCGCCTTCCTCATCCTCGCAATGGCCTGCGTGAACTTCACCAACCTGGCCACCGCGCGGGCGAGCCAGCGGGCGCGAGAGGTGGCACTCAGGAAAGTGCTCGGTGCCAATCGCAAGCAATTGATGACCCAGTTCATGGCTGAATCGGTGCTGATCGCGGGGATCGCGATGCTGCTCGCTTTGGCGATGGTGGAATTGCTGTTGCCGCTGCTCTCGAACTTTCTCGACGCCGACCTGCGCATGACCTATTTGGGGATGAGCGGGATGCTGCTGCCAATCCTTGGCTTGACCCTTCTGGTCGGCGCGGCGGGCGGCATCTATCCGGCCTTCTACCTTTCCCGCTTCCAGCCGGCTCAGGTGCTCAAGGCGAACAAATCATCCGCCGAAGCGGCTGGCTCCGGACGGCTGCGCAACGTGCTGGTCATCGGCCAGTTCGCCGTCTCGATCGGGCTCATCATCTGCACAGCCGTGGTCTATGCGCAGACGGTTTACGCGCGCACCGTCGATCCCGGCTATCAACGCGACGGCCTCATTCAGGTCGAAAATCTAGGCCGGCGTCAGCTTCTCGAACGCTCCGATGCGATCGCTCAGGAAATCCGCCGGGTTCCGGGCGTAGTCGCCGCCGGGCGTTCCGGGATCGGCATCGCGACTCAGAATAACAGCAATACCGGCGTGCTGATGCCCGGCCAGCCCGAGCCGATCAACATCGGCACCTACAGCGTCGATCCGCAATTCTTTGCGACGATGGGGATCGGGCTGGTCGCCGGCCGCACTTTTGACGATAACCGGCCGGCGGACCAACTCGGCCTGCCCTTCCCGCAAACGCCCGAGGCGGAACGGGCGCTGGCCGCGCGTGGCGCCAATATCGTGATCAACGAGCTTGCGGCGCGGCGGCTGGGCTTCACCAATCCCGCTCAGGCGGTCGGCCAGGTTATTCAGGCCGGCCTGATCCAGCCGGAAAATGGCGGCATCGTTCCAAGCCGGATCATCGGCGTCGTTCGCGATTCGCGCTTCCGCTCGATCCGCGAGCCGATCGATCCGATCATCTTCACCTGGCTTCCGGGCAATGCCGGGGTGCTGCTCATCCGCCATGACGGCCGCGACCCGCAGGGCCTCCGCGGCCGCCTCGAACAGACGTGGCGGCGGCTCGCCCCCGATGTTCCGTTCGATGGCGAGTTCAGCGAAGAACGCGTTGTCGAGCTTTATCAGGCGGAAGAAGCGCGCGCCAAGGTCTTCGCAGGCTTCGCGGCGCTCGCCGTGATCGTCGCCTGCCTCGGCCTGTTCGGCCTCGCCGCCTTCACGGCCGAGCGCCGGACCAAGGAAATCGGCATCCGCAAGGTGCTCGGCGCGCGGACGCGGGACATCGTCCGGCTGCTCGCGTGGCAATTCTCGAAACCGGTGATCATCGCCAATCTGATCGCCTGGCCGGCGGCCTGGTGGGCGATGCGCGAATGGCTGAACAGTTTCGACGCGCGCATCGATCTGGGGCCGGCGCCCTTCGTGATCGCCGGGCTGATCGCACTGATCATCGCGATAGGCACAATCGCCGGCCATGCCTTCAAGGTGGCGCGGGCCAATCCGATCCTCGCGTTGCGATACGAATAGGCGCGGTTGGTCGAACCGCGGAGCGCTTTCGCGGAATTCCACGCGCGAGCGCGGGCGCGCGGCGGCTAAGGTCCAGAGACGGAACGATAGATGATGATGACAACCCTGATCTTCGCCGCGACGGCGCTGCTGATGACGGCGATGCTGTGTCTTGCCGGCCTGCGCGCGTGGCACGGCTGGCTCGAGCTGAAACGGCTCGAGCTCGACCGTGACCGACCCGCCGAGGCGGTGCTCGAGAGCGACGTCGGCGTCCGTATCGAGCTGGCGGCGGTGCGCGAGCGGCTGAAGCAGCTTGAGGAAATCGCCAGCGGCGTCGAGCTTTAAGGCGGAGCGCCCCGCCGCTATGCTTCGCGCATGGCCGGGGGCAAGGAACAATATGAGGGCGGGGCATTGGCCGCCCGGATCGCGCTCGGCGGCATTGCCGGCGCCGCCGCTTTGACCGCGCTCGTCATCACTCTACGCCGCGCCCGCGCCCGGCGACGCACGCCGATTGCCGCCGCTTTCGACCCCTCACCCCGCGTCGCGGACGCCGTGGCGGCGACGGGCATGGGGGCGATTCTCGCCGCCATTCACCCGGCGCCGGGCCGGCTCGAAGGCGCGCTCGCCGGCGGCGGCTGGTGGCTCGCGGGTCATATGGGCTGGTTGCCCGCCGCCGCGATCGGGCCGGCCCGCCTCAAGGCGGAAGGCCGGCCGAGCGAGATGCTGTTCGCTTATGCGGCGTGGGGCTGGACGCTCGCCGTCGATCTTCGGGCGCGCGAAGCGGCGCGGCTCAATCGACCTTCGGATTGATCCCCGGCGGATCGCTGGCCGGGAAGCTTTCATCCGAGGCCTGATCCCCTTTTTCCCACTCCTTCGGCGGATCGCGCATCGCATCGGGACCTGCGGAACGGGCAGCGCCGGACTTGCCAACCGGGCCGGGCGCAGTCTTGCCGCGACTGGTGGCGGCGGCCGTTTCCTCACCAGGCTCGGCGGAGCGGCGCCAGGCGAACAAGGCTGCCCCGGCCGCCGCGACGGCCGCGCCGACACCGGCGATGATCGAATGATTGCGGGTCCACTTCATACTGCTGGTCTCGCTTCGCGTGTTGCTGCTGTCGTTGGGGGCCTTGGCGCGAGCGGGCCGCGCTCGGGTCTTCGTGGTCATGATCGACCTTCCTGTTCTGGTTGCGCGGGTGAAACATTCGGAGCAGGGGGCGGGTTCCCGCATTGTGCTCGAACGATGGTACGAATTTGACCGACGATCCTACGCCTCCCTTTGCCGCGATCCACCGCCACGGCTTCGTCCGTGTCGCTGCCGCCTCGCCCGTGGCATCGACGGGGGATGTGGCCTTCAATGTCGAGCAGACTCTCGAGCTGGCGCGGCAGGCCGATGCGCGGGGTGTCGATCTCGCCGTGTTTCCCGAGCTGAACCTTTCCTCTTATGCGATCGACGATTTGTTCCTCCAGGACGCCTTTCTCGACGCAGTGGAAGCCGGGCTGGCGCGGCTCGCCAAGGAGAGCGCGGAACTCAAGACGGTGCTCGTCGTCGGCGCGCCGATCCGCCGCAACGGGCGGCTCTACAATTGCGGACTGGCAATCGCGCGTGGCGTCATCCTCGGCGCGGTCCCGAAAATCTATCTCCCCAATTACCGCGAATATTATGAGAAACGCTGGTTCGCTTCCGGGGCTGGCGTCGAAGGGCTTAAGGCCGAAATCGCCGGCCAGTGGACCGCCTTCGGCACAGACCTCATTTTCGCCGCCGAAGACTTGGCCGACTTCGTCTTCCATGTCGAAACCTGCGAGGATTATTGGGCGCCGCTGCCGCCCTCGACGATGGGGGCGCTGGCCGGCGCGACGATCCTGACCAATCTGAGCGCGTCCAACATCACGATCGGCAAGGCCGACGAGCGCAAATTGCTCTGCGCGAGCCAGTCGAGCCGGGCCATCGCCGCTTATGTCTTCTCCGCCTCGGGCCCGGGCGAGAGCACCACCGATCTGGCCTGGGACGGGCAAGGCTCGATCTACGAGCTTGGCGAATTACTTGCCGAGACCGGGCGGTTCGAATGGAGCGCCGAGCTGGCGGTGGCGGATGTCGATGTGCAGCGGCTGCGGCTGGAGCGGATGCGCAACGGCACCTTCAACGACAATGCCCGCCTGCTTGGCCATCCCGAGACCCGCTTCCGCCGCATCGGCTTCGCCCACCAGCCGGCGCCGGCCGACATCGGCTTCGAGCGCGTTATGCGCCGTTTCCCTTATGTCCCCAACCGGGCCGAGCAACTCGATCAGGATTGCTACGAGGCGTTCAACATCCAGGTTCAGGGCCTCGTCCGCCGCTTCAAGGCGACGGGCGGCACTAGTCTCGTCATCGGCGTTTCGGGCGGCCTCGATTCCACCCACGCTTTGATCGTCGCCGCCAAGGCCTGCGACGAGCTCGGTCTGCCGCGCTCGAATATTCTCGGCTTCACTATGCCGGGCTTCGCCACGGGCGAGGAGACGAAGGGCAATGCCTGGGCGCTGATGAACGCGCTCGGCATCACCGGCGAGGAGATCGATATCAAGCCCGCCGCCCGCCAGATGCTCGCCGACATGGGCCATCCGTTCGCCAAGGGCGAAGCGGTCTATGACATCACCTTCGAAAATGTGCAGGCGGGCCTCAGGACCGACTATCTCTTCCGCCTCGCCAATCAACGCAAAGGCTTCGTCGTCGGCACGGGCGACCTTTCCGAGATCGCCTTGGGCTGGTCGACCTATGGCGTCGGGGACCAGATGAGCCATTATGGCGTCAATGCCGGCGTTCCCAAGACATTGATCCAATATCTGATCCGCTGGGCGATCAAGACCAACCAGTTCGACGGCGAGACCGACCGCGTCCTGCAGGCGATCCTCGGCAGGAAGATCAGCCCCGAGCTCGTCCCCGCCGACGAAAAGGGCGACATGCAATCGACCGAGGACCGCATCGGCCCCTACGAATTGCACGATTTCTTCCTCTACCACATCCTCAGGAGCGGCCAGCCGCCGAGCAAGGTGGCGTTCATGGCCTGGCAGGCGTGGAAGGATGCGAAAGCCGGCGCCTGGCCGTTCGACTATCCCGACGCGCTGAAACGCGAATATGATCTCGCAACGATCCGCAAGTGGCTGGAAGTGTTCCTCTTCCGCTTCTTCCAGCTCAGTCAGTTCAAGCGCAGCGCGATCCCCAATTCGCCCAAGGTTTCAGGTGGCGGCTCACTCTCGCCCCGCGGCGACTGGCGCGCGCCGAGCGACGGCAATGCCGGGCCGTGGCTGGACGAATTGAAGGCGGCGTTCGAGGAGTAGCCTCAGCGCGCGAACTGCGGATAGACCCAGCCCCACGGCATCCCGGTCTCGCCAAGGATCAAGGTAGCGATCTCCTGAAAGAAAGCCTCGGCGCGGACGTCGTTCGACATCATCAGCACACAGCGCCGGCCGCGTTCCAGGCACACCCACATATTGCCTGTCGAATCGTTGTGGCCGCCCCTGAAGAAGCCCGGCCCCTGGGGGCCCTCGAACGTCATTACGCCCAGACCAACGCCGAGGTGCGGCCATCGTTGCCGCGGCGGATCCGGCGCCAGCACCGGAAATTGCGAGACGCCGAGCACGGGCTGCTGACTGCGGGCCGCTTCCGCGCGGCGCGCCGAGCTTAGCCCCTCGCCGCGTACGAAGGCCGCGGCGAAGCGGGCGAGATCGGCGATGCTGGTATCGAGCGAGCCGGCGGCGCGCGGGACGCTGCGCTCGTCATGGGGCTCGAGGGTGCCGTCCAGCCGCCAGCCGTCGGCCAGGTTGTGGCGAAAATCCATCCGCCACATCATCGAGCTGTTCGGCATGCCCAGCCGGTCGAAGACGCGTCGCTGCATCTCTTGGCCGAGGTCGAGGCCCAGACCCCGCTCGAGTACGAACTGGAGCAGAATCTGGGCGTCGCCCGAATAAGAGAAGCGCGTGCCCGGATCGAAGTGGAAGCGGAGCCGTCCATCCGGCTCGAGGAAGAAGAAATTGGCGAAGCCGGCGCGGTGGGTAAGCAGAACACGCGGTGTCAGCCGCCGCCAGCGTTCGTCGCTCGCAAGATGATGCCAGGGCGCGTAACGCTCTTCCTCCTGGTCGTATGCCGGCAAGGCGCGCGGGAGATAGTCCGCGATGGAACGGTCGAGATCGATCAGCCCCTCATCGGCCATCTGCAAGACTGTGTAAGCGAAGACCGCCTTGGTGATGGAGGCGGCGTACATGACCGTATCGGGCTGGAGCGGATCGCCAGCGGCGTTGCGGGCTCCCCACGTGTTGACGGAGCGAACCTCGCCATTGTCGATCACCGCCAGCGCGAAGCCGCGGGCGGCGGTGCGGGCCATCGCCGCACGCACGGCGCCGTCGATCGCGACCGTGGGGGCGGGGCTGGGTTGAGCCATAGCGGGAGCAGCCAAGGATGAAGCGGCAAGAAAAGCGACCAGCTGGCGTGTCATGCTACAAATGTAGCATTTAACGCGAACTTGCCTAGTGGGAAAATTCTTCCGGCCGAACAAGCCTCAGCCGGCGATCCGCCGCGCCAGCCGCTCCGCTTGCGCCCTGATGTCCGGGACGGCGACGCTTTCCCAGAAGGTGCCCCGAGTGATCGGGCCGATGGCGAAGAGCGTGTCGGACGCCTGGCCCTCGGCGTCGAGCGCGCGCAGATCCCGGTCCACGTCAAGGCCGATATGGCAGGAATCGGGGCGGATGCGGCCGGCCGCGAGCAACGCATCGAGCAGAGGCTCGCCGGCCCGGACGATGTCCATTTCAGGGCCGGTGCAGTTCACGACGCGCGCGGCGTGGAGGGTCTCGATCGTGTCACTTCCGCGCGGCCGCCAAGTCAGGCGCGCACCCTCCCCTTCCGGTGCGATCTCGACGATCTTGCCGGCCGCGAAGGTCAACCGCCCGTCCGCCTGCATCCGATCGATCGTCGCGCCGACCGCAGGCGCGATGCGGTGCCGATGCACGTCCCACCAGGGGCGGAGATGCCTGAGGAAACGGCGGCGCTCGACGAGCGAGGCGTCGCGCCACAGCCCCTGCGTGACGCTGCGCAGCTCATGCACGGCGCTGCGCCAGCTCACTTCGGTGGACCGGCGGCGAATGCGGCGGAGCAATTCGATGCAGGTCGTCGGCAATGCTTCCTGCGGCGCAACCATCGGCTCGCGCGGCTCGTGCGCACGGGGATTCAGGCCGCGCCGGGAAAGCGCGAGGATGCGCCCCTTGAAGCCGCGCGCATCGAGCGTCAGCGCGGTATCGACCGCGGTCAGCCCGGTGCCGATGATGACGATCGTGTCGTCGTCGCCCAGTCCTTCCTCGAAAGCGCCAAACCAGGGATCGCCCACCCATGCATCGCCCAGCGCCTCCGTGGCGATCCGGCCCGGCACGGCCGGCTCCAGATTGCCGGGGGCGAGAATGACCGCGTCGGCCGCGATCGCTTCGCCGTCGGCGAGGCGGACCAGCTCCCCGCCTTCGACGGCGCGGACATCGACGGCCTCGCCCTCGACGATCCTGATGCACTCCATCGCCTCGCCAAGCTGTTCACGCAGATAATCGCCGTAGAGCATGCGCGGCGCATAGCCCTCGGCGTCGCCGCCGCGCGCCGCCCACCAATCGGTGAAGTGATCGGGCTGGTCCGGATAAAAGGTCATCCGCCGCGCCGGCACATTGAGGAGATGCTCTGGCCGGTCGGTGCTGTAGGCGACGCCCCGCGCGGGCGTCCGCGCCCGCTCGATCAGAGTGACCTCATCGACTCCGGCGCGCACGAGGTGGACCGCCTGCAGCGCACCCGACGCGCCGGCGCCGATGACCGCGACGTGGCTCATGCTGCCCTCTCCGTCTCGTCAATATCGAATGCGAGCGTCACCGGATCAGCCAGGCTGAGCCCGTCGAGGATGCGCGCCGTTTCATCCCGCACCAGCAGCATCGCGCGGTGCAGCCGGCACTTGTCCTCGCTGATGCAGTTCTTGCACTGCTCGTAAGCGAGCCGGCTGGCGCAGGGCAGCAGCCCAAGCGAACCGCGCGTCAGCCGGACGATCTCGCCATAGCTGATCTCACTGGGTGGCCGGGCCAGCCAGTAACCGCCGACACGCCCACGCATCGTCTCAACCAGCCCGGCGCGGCGCATCTGAGAGAGGATCACGGTGAGGAATTTGGGTGGAAGATTCTGCGCCGCGGCGATCTCGCTCAACTGCACCGGCCCCTCGCCATGGCGATCAGCGAGATGGAGGAGCGCTCGGATTGTGTACCGCGTGCGTTGAGAAAGCATGAGGCCCCATGAACCGCACCGCAGCGTATGGCAATGTCAGCCCAGGCGTTCAGGCTTTCTCCAGCGTGCATTGCAGCGGGTGTTGATGCTCGCGGGCGAAGTCGGTCACCTGACTGACCTTGGTTTCGGCGACCTCATAGGGAAAAATCCCGCAGACGCCGACGCCGCGCTGGTGGACGTGGAGCATCACCCGGGTTGCATCCTCAATGCCCATCTTGAAGATCGCCTGGAGGACGTGGACGACGAATTCCATTGGCGTGTAATCGTCATTGAGCATCAGCACCTTGTAGGGCGACGGCGTCTTCGTCCGGGTGCGTGTCTTGGTGGCGACGCCGACGCCGCTATCGGCATCGTCGACGCGGTCGCCGTCGGTGGCGAGGATCGGAAAATCGGAACTACTCATGACAGGGCGTAAATATGGCAAGCCTCCCGAGTCCCGCAAGAGCCTGATCGGCCCTGCCTGACCCGAGGCGGTCGCTAGAGCGCGCGGCCGATCACTTCCTTCATGATCTCGTTGGTGCCGCCGAAGATGCGGGTGACGCGGGCGTCGCGCCAGAGCCTAGCGATGAGATATTCGTTCATGTAACCGGCACCGCCGTGAAGCTGCAGGGCGGCGTCGCAGACCTCCCATTGCAATTCGGTGTGCCACAGCTTGGCGGCGCTGGCTTCGGAGGCGGTGAGCTTACCGGCCATATGGCGGGCGAGCGCCCAATCGAGATGGGCCCAGCCGACCTGAAGCTTCGCCTTCAGATCCGCCAGCGTGAAGCGGGTGTTCTGGAATTCGAAGACGGTGCGGCCGAACGCCTTGCGCTGTTTGGTGAAGGAGACGGCTTCGTCGAAGGCGCGCTGGGCGGAAGCCTGCGCGCCGATCGCGATGCCGAGCCGTTCCTGCGGCAGCTGGTTCATCAGATAGGCGAAGCCCATCCCTTCCGCGCCGAGGATATTGCCCTTCGGAACGCGCACGTCCTGAAAGAAAAGCTCCGACGTGTCCTGGCCGTGAAGCCCGATCTTGTCGAGGTTGCGGCCCCGCGCGAAGCCGGGGCGATCGGCCTCGACGAGGATCAGGGAGGTGCCCTTGGCGCCCTCGCTCGGATCGGTCTTGGCGACGACGATGATCAGTTCGGCCTGCTGGCCGTTGGTGATGTAGGTCTTGGAGCCGTTGAGGATATAATCCTCGCCGTCGGCGATGGCGGTGGTCTTGATGCCTTGCAGATCGGACCCGGCGGCGGGCTCGGTCATCGCGATCGCACTCGGCGTTTCGCCGGAGATCATCTTGGGCAGCCAATGATGCTTCAACTCCTCGGAGCCATAGGCCTCGATATAGGGGGCGACGATGTCAGAGTGCAGACCGATGCCGGCGGTCGAACCGAGATAGCCCAACTCCTCGGCGATCACCGCATTATAGCCGAAATCGAGACCGAGCCCGCCATAAGCCGGCGACACCTGGGCGCAGAGCAGGCCCGCCTCTCCCGCCTTGCGCCAAAACTCGATATCGATCGCGCCCTGCTCCTCCCAGCGGTCGAGATGCGGCGTCGCTTCGCGCGCGAGGAAACGGCGGACGGAATCGCGGAAGAGCTCATGCTCGTCGTTGAAGGCGGTGCGGGCAGAGGTGTCGAGCATCAGCTTTCCTTGAAACGCGGGGCCGGCGCGGGCTGGATCAGACCATCCTTCTCAAGAAAGGTCCGGCGGGCGAGATTGTGTGGGTGGCTCGGGGCGTCGGCGAGGCTGAGAACCGGCGCGAAGCAGGCGTCGGAGCCTTCCAGCAATGCGCACCAGTGCGCGCGGGGATGGCGGCGGAAGGTCGCTTCGAGCTCGGCCCGCAAATTCGCGTCGAACTGAGCGGAGGAAAGCCCGAGCTTCTCGTTCAGGATCGCAAAGAATTGTGGCTCGAGTGCGCCGAGCGCGACCCATTGCCCGTCCGCGCATTGATAGCTGTCGTAGAAGGCCGCGCCCGTATCGAGCAGGTTCGCGCCGCGCTCATCCTTCCACATGCCGGCGGCGAGCAGGCTCCAGGTCTGCGCGCCCAGGATCGCCGCGCCATCCACCATCGCGCAGTCCACCACGCAGCCCTTGCCTGTGGCGCGCGCGGAGAGGATGCCGGCGAGCATCGCGAAAGCGAGCAGCATGCCGCCGCCGCCGAAATCGCCGACCGCGTTAATGGGTGGCGTCGGCGGACCGTCGGCGCGGCCATAGCCATGCAGGTTTCCGGCGAGCGCAATGTAATTGATATCGTGGCCGGCGGTGTGCGCCAGCGGCCCCTCCTGCCCCCAACCGGTCATCCGCCCGTAAACGAGGCGCGGATTGGCGGCGCGGAGATCGTCAGGACCGAGTCCCAAGCGCTCCATCACACCCGGTCGGAAGCCTTCGATCAGGCCGTCGGCCACAGCGATTTTCTCCATCGCTAGTGAGCGATCATCCGCATTCTTGAGATCCAGCGAAAGCGTCTCGACACGGCCGCGGCAGAGGACGTCCTTCTCGGCCGGGATGGGATGCGACCAGCCCGCCCGCTCGATACGGACCACCTCGGCGCCATGATCGGCGAGCATCATCGCGGCGAACGGCGCCGGCGCAAGGCCGGCGAATTCGATGATGCGTATCCCTGTCAGCGGTTTCAGCGGCGCATCCTCCCCGACGCAGCCTAAGCGGCGGCCAGCGCCAAGTCAGCATGGATTTCTTGCGCCCCGCGCGGCAAGGGCGCGGTATGACAACAAGCATCGACCCCGAGACACCCGCGCCACGCAAGTCCGCGATCGGCCCCTGGCTCCTGATTCTAGGCTTCGGCGGCGGCTTCGCCTTGCTGGTCGCCTTGCTGCTCGGCGCCCAGGCCTCACCGCGTTCGATCGAGGCGCGGCTCGAGGCGCAGCCGGCGCTCGGCGCGACGATCGGCGCCTTCCGCGAGAGCTATCCGGACCACTATGCCGCCTTCCTGAACCGCCTGGTCGAGATCGAGAATAGCGAGGGCGCAGAGGCCGCCGACCGTGCGGCACTGCCCGATCTGCGCCGCTTCATCGCGGCGAAATCCGAAGCCATTGCGAGCGCTCCGGCTGCCGAACTCGCCGCCGTCGCCGACGCGATGGCGGCTGTGGTCACGACCTTGCAGAGGATCAGCATCCCGCTTTGCGCCCGCTTCGTCACCCGCGGCGCGCAGGGTGAGCGGCTCCCCGAAGCCGCTCTGGCCAGCGTCGGCGCGCTAAACGCTTTGCAATTCCGCGCCGCGCGGCACGGCGAAGGCGCCGGGCGCGTCGCGCGCGGCCCGCTCGGCGAAGCGGACGGCGCGGCCTGGTTCACCCGCATCCGCGCGCTCGATCCGGCGCTGGCGGAGCGCCTCAACGGCCGCGCCGTCGAGCAGCCCGGTGAACAAGCACAATGCGAGACGGGCATGGCTCTCTATCGCGCCGCGGCCGAACTGCCGGACGAACAATCCGCCAACGTCACCGCGCATCTCGTGCGGCAGTCGGTTCGAAGCCCGGCGGGCTAGAGCGGGCCGCCGCGCCATTCGGGCATTGTGCCATCGCCCAGCGCCACAGCCACCGCAGCGCGGGCGAGCAGCCGCGTCGAATCTAGGATCGGCAGCGGTGAAACGTCGGCCGTGATCAGCAAGGGAATCTCGGTGCAGACCAGAGCGACCGCGTCGCAGCCGCGCGCCGCGAGTTTCTCGATGATCGCGACATAAGCGGCGCGCGATTCCCCGCGGAAGTCGCCAAGGCAGAGCTCGTCCATGATGATGCGATGGATCGTCGCGCGGTCCGCCGGATCGGGTATCTCCCAGTCCAGCCCGCGGCGCCCAAGCGCGCCAGGATATACCGGCCCCTCCATCGTCCAACTGGTGCCGAGAATTGCGATCTTGCGAAAGCCGTTTCGCGCGGCCTCGGCCGCCACCGCTTCACCAATATGAAGGCACGGGATCGGGAAATGCGCACCCGGCGCTTCAAGCGCGATATGGGCAGTGTTGTCGGGCAGGACGAAGAAATCGGCGCCCGCTGCGGCGAGCTTGTTCGCGTCGGCCAGGAATATCCCGCGCAGCGTCACGAGATCGCCCACATCCCACGCCGCCAGCGCATGATGCATCGCGATTCCGGTGAGCGTTATTTCCGGATGGTTGTGCGGCCCAAGCCGCCGCACCCCCTCCAGCCACATCGTCCGATAGCAAAGCGTCGCCCCCTCGGCGCTGTGGGCGAGGATGCCTATATGCATCAACTTCGTCGTCTCAGCGCGGCGCCATGCGGATCGCCCCGTCGAGGCGGACATATTCGCCGTTGAGATAGGGATTTTCCGCCATGAAGACCGCGAGCCGCGCATATTCCTCCGATCGGCCAAGGCGCTTCGGGAAGGGCACCTGGGCGGCGAGCGCGTCACGGACATTTTGCGGCATCATCGCCATCATCGGCGTTTCGAAAATGCCGGGCAGGATGGTGTTGACCCGGATGCCCTCGCTCATCAGGTCGCGGGCGATGGGCAGGGCCATGCCGAGCACGCCGGCCTTTGACGCCGCATAAGCGGCCTGGCCGATCTGGCCGTCCTGCGCGGCGACGCTGGCGGTGTTGACGATCAGGCCCTTCTCGCCATCCTCCAGCGGATCGAGCGTCGCCATGCCGGCGGCGCTGGCGGCGAGCACGCGGAAGGTGCCGATCAGGTTGATCTGGATAGCGAGCTCGAACTGCATCATCGGATAGCGCTTCACGTCGCCCGTGACCTTGTCGCGGCCGACCGTCTTCATTGCATTGGCGACGCCGGCGCAATTGACGCAGATCCGCTCCTGCCCATTCGCTTCGCGCGCTTTGGCGAAACCGGCGTCGACCGCCTCGTCCGAGGTGACATCGACCTGGCAGAAGATGCCGCCGATTTCGCCGGCGATCTTCTCGCCTTTGGTCGCATCCCGATCGAAGACGGCGACCTTGACCCCCTTCGCCGCGAGCGCCCGCACGGTGGCCTCGCCGAGACCCGAGGCGGCACCGGTCACCACCGCCGAAATGTTGTTGTCGAGTTTCATGGAACGTCCTCCCTTTGGCGACGTTCCTAACAAGCTCGTCACCATGAGCAAGCCGACGGTGGAACGGCGGCGACATGCTTAACGCGTCCTTAGGAACGCGTCCTTAGGGATGAGGCGTTAGGCAGTTGCATATCGAAGGGGAGTCCACCGCCGTGAGCGCAAGTCAATTTCAACCGTTCGGAAGCCAGAGCGGGCCAGAGGCCCGGCGTTTCGCGCGCCAGCCGTTGGTGCTCGCCGCGCGTCTGATCCTGATCAGCGGCGAACGGGCGGTGCACATCCGCGATCTTTCGGCCGGCGGCGCGCGCATCGCCGGCGAGGATCTGCCGCCGGTGGGCGCCGACGTGATGCTGAAGCGGGGCGATTTCGAGACTTTCGGAACGATCGCCTGGCTCTCGCATGGCCAGGCCGGAATCGCCTTTGACGAAACCGTGGAGGATGCCGAAATCGCCGCGATTCAAGCCCCGGCGCAGGCCGCAGCCGCGCCCCGCCAGGGCTTCGGCCGCAAGACCAATGGCCATGGCCGCCTGTCCAACGGATCGGGCTGGATCAACGGCTGAGGCCAGCGGCGAAGCCACTGTTGTTACGGCGAAGTATCTGGTCTACCTTCCTCCTCGCTCGTATTGGGCAAGGGGAGAGTCCACAATGACGCCAGTTCGTAAACTCAGCCGCCGCTCGTTCCTGACGCGCGTCGCGGGAAGCGCCGTGATCGCCGGCGGCGCGATCGCCACTTTGGGCGGCACCGCCCAGGCCTTCCAGGCCACCGATTCCGACGCCGGCGCCACCGCCGATCCTCCCGGTCGGGGTCGCGGCAACGCCCGCAACCGCATCCGCGGCTGCACCGATGGCGACAGCGGCGCGAGCGCCGATCCCGCCGGCAACGGTCGCGGCAGCCGCACCACCGACGCCGATTCGGGACCGAATTCGGATCAGCCGAATTGCGGCCGCCGCCGCCGCTAAACCGGTTTTAACGTCAGAGTTTGAAAGCACCCGCCGGGGACCGGCGGGCGCTTTTCGTTTCAGGCGAGGTTCTCGATGATCGTCACATTGGCGATGCCGCCGCCTTCGCACATCGTCTGCAGGCCATAGCGCAGGCCGCGGCGCTTCAACGCATGGGTGAGGGTCGCCATCAGCTTCGCCCCTGAGGCGCCGAGCGGGTGGCCGAGCGCGATCGCCCCGCCATTGACGTTGAGCCGCGCAGGGTCGGCGCCTGTCGCCTGCAGCCAGGCAAGCGGCACCGGCGCGAAGGCCTCATTGACCTCGTAAAGATCGATGTCGGCAATCGACATGCCGGCGCGGGCGAGCGCTTTGGCGGTCGCGGGCAGCGGCTCCTCCAACATCATGACCGGATCGCCGGCGGTGACGGTAAGATTGTGGATGCGCGCGAGCGGGGTCAGGCCGTGCGCCTTGAGCGCGGCTTCGCTGACGATCAGCACGCCGCTCGCGCCGTCGCAGATCTGCGAGGCGTTGGCGGCGCTGATCCGGCCGCCGTCCTGCAACAGCTTCACTGCGCCGATGCTCTCGAGCGTCGCGTCGGCGCGTACGCCCTCATCGCGCCTGTGCGACTGCGCATTGCCCTCGGCATCGCGTATTTCGAGCGCGACGATCTCGTCGGCGAACGCGCCCTCCTCCGTCGCGCGCGCGCCTTTGCGGTGGCTCTCGACTGCGAAGCGATCGAGCTGCTCGCGGGTAAAGCCATATTTCTCGGCGATCATCTCGGCGCCGACGAACTGGCTGAACATCGAAACGCCGAAGCGGTCGCGAATGCTCTGCGGGAATGGGCCAGTGCCGATGCCGTGCTGCATCGGCAGGGTCACCGGAAGGCCCATCGGCACCCGCGTCATCGATTCGACGCCAGCGGCGATGACCACGTCCTGCGTCCCCGACATCACCGCCTGCGCGGCGAAATGGACCGATTGCTGCGAGGAGCCGCATTGCCGGTCGATGGTGACCGCCGGCACACTCTGCGGCAGCCTTGAGGCGAGCACGGCGTTGCGCCCAATATGGAAGGCCTGCTCGCCCGCCTGTCCGACGCAACCCATCACGACGTCGTCGATCGCGGCGGGATCGAGGCCGGTCCGGTCGACAAGAGAGTCAAGCACTTGCGCGGCCAGATCGACCGGGTGCCAGTCCTTGAGCGCGCCGCCGCGCTTGCCGCCGGCGGTGCGGACGGCATCGACGATATAGGCTTCGGCCATGGCGGAATTTTCCCTTACGTTAACGTAAGGCGACCGTAGCGCGCCGCCGCCGAGTCTGGAAGCCCGCGCCCGAACGCGCTATGCGAAAGCGCATGAGCAATCCTTTCACACACCATCCGCGCGAAATCGGCGAAAGCTATTTCACGCATCTCAGCCATGCCAGCTGGTTCGGGGCGCGGATGATCGCCGGCGGCGTCGCCTGCTTCATCCACGCCGTCTTCCCGTTCCTGTGCGTGAACACCGGCAGCCAGACGATGAACCGCCTCCACGCCAAGCTCTATGGCCGCGCCGACAAGGCAAATTGGGAGCGCCACCCGATCATTTGAGCGCAGACTTCGTCACCCCGGACTTGATCCGGGGCCTGCCTTATCTCTCAGACATTCTTGAAGAAGGCGGATGCCGGATCAAGTCCGGCATGACGATTTTTCACTAGAGGCCCAGTTTGCGTCGGTCCTTCAGGATCGCCGCCGCGGCATTATGCCCCGGCGCGCCGGTCACGCCGCCGCCGGGATGGGCGCCGGAGCCGCAGAGATAGAGGCCCTTGAGCGGCATCCGATAATCGGCGTGGCCCAGCATCGGCCGGTTCGAGAAGAGCTGATCCAGCCCCATCTTGCCGTGGAAGATGTCGCCGCCGAGCAGGCCGAAGCGGCTCTCCAGATCGAGCGGGCTGAGCGCGAGGCGGCCGACGACCGAAGCGGCGAAGCCGGGCGCATAGCCATCGACATAGGCGATGATGTGATCGGCGACCTCGTCGCGGCGCGCGTCCCAGCCGCCGTCGATCGCATAAGGGAAATGCTGGCAGAACAGGCTGGCGACATGCGTCCCCGGCGGCGCGAGGCTGTCGTCGAGGGTCGAGGGAATGAGCATCTCGACGATCGGCGCGCGCGAATAGCCCTCGGTGCGGGCGGAGAGATAGGCGCGGTCCATATGATCGAGCGAGGGCGCCATGATGATGCCGCCGGTCAGGTGATCGCCCTGCCCCGGCAGCGAGGTGAAGGAGGGCAGCCCGGACAGCGCGACGTTCATCCGGAAGGTCGCCGACTCGCTGCGCCAGTGGGTCATGCGCTCCGCGGCCGCTACCGGGACCGCGCCCGCAGGCAGTAGGCGATCGAAGAGCAGTTTCGGATGGACACCTGACACTACGGTTTTGGCGCGATAGCTCTTGCCGCCCGCCACGATACCGGCAGCCTTGCTACGCTCCACGATTACTTCTTCAACGGGGGTGTCCAGAACGATCTCAACACCAGCTTCCCGGCACGCTTTCGCCATCGCCTCCGTAATCGCGCCCATGCCGCCGATCGCATGGCCCCAGGCGCCGGCGACCCCATTGGCCTCGCCGAAAACGTGATGGAGCAGCACATAGGCCGAGCCGGGCGCGTGCGGGCTGGCATAATGGCCGACCACGGCGTCGAAGCCGAACAGGGCCTGGACCAGCTCGTGGCTGAAATAGCGGCTCAGGATGTCGCTCGCCGACTTGGTGAAGAAGTCCACGACGTGGCGCTGGTCCTCGATCCCCAGCCGCCCGACGCCCCCGCCGAGCTTCAAGAGCCCGAGCAGATCGCCGGGCCCGCCGCCGGCATTGGGTGGCGCGCGCAGCAGCCATTGCCGGACCACGCCGACCACCTTGTCGAGCGCCGCCGCATAGCGGTCATAGCCCTCCGCATCGGCCGGCGAATGGCGCGCGATCTCGCGGCGGGTAAGGCCGCCGCGCCCGGAAAGCAGATAGTCGGGCCCAAGCGTCGGCAGGAAATTGTCGATCCTGCGCAGCACGACGTTCAGGCCATGGTCGGCGAGCCGCATGTCGCGGATCACCTTGGGATTGAGCAGCCCAACTGTGTAGCTCGCGGTCGAATTGCGGAAGCCGGGATGGAATTCCTCCGTCACCGCCGCGCCGCCGACGACGGCGCGCGATTCCAGCATGGTGACCTTCAGGCCGCGCGTGGCGAGATACCAAGCGCAGACCAGGCCGTTATGGCCGGCGCCGATAATGACGATGTCGGAGGGCGGCGCGGCTGAAGTCACGGCAGCGCTATAGGGGTGCGCGGGGGCCGCAGCCAGTCCCGCCCCAAACCTTAACACCCGCATTTGTCGGATTGTCAGTCCGCGCAAAATGGCTATGGTCCCGCCAGCCCCAGGGGTGGGTAAAAGGAGACAATCAATGCGTAAATTCTTCCTCGCGGCGGCGCTCGCCGTCGCGGCAACCGCCAGCGTCGCTTATGCGGCGGCGCAGGATTTCACGATCCATAACAATAGTGGCCATACGGTGATGACGCTCAATGTGTCGCCGACCGCGTCGGGCGATTGGGGGCCTGACATTCTCGGCCGCGACGTTCTCGGCAATGGCGAGAGCGCCCAGATCACCTTCGACCGCACCGAAGATCATTGCATCTGGGACATCCGCGCCACCTATGACGACGGCGACACGGGCGACTGGCGCGGCATCAATCTGTGCGAGACGACCGACGTCAACCTGACGCCGTAGTTCCGGCCTATAGTCGAAATGAGCAAGACCGCGCCGGGAACGGCGCGGTCTTTTCGCGTCATCGCATCAGCACCAGTTCCTCCGACATGGTCGGATGAAGCGCGATCGTCTCGTCGAACTGGGCTTTAGTAAGGCCGGCCTTCACAGCGATCGCGGCGGCCTGGAGGATTTCGGGGGCGTCGGGGCCGATCATGTGGATGCCGACGACCTTGTCGGTGCCGTCTTCGACGATCAGTTTGTAGAGCGAGCGCTCGTTACGGCCGGCCAGCACGTTCTTCATCGGCCGGAAATCCGAGGTGAAGGTCTTGTAGCCGCCCAGTTTGTCGCGCGCCTCGCTCTCCGTCATGCCGACCGAAGCGATCGGCGGGTGGCTGAACACCGCATGCGGGATGTTGGCGTAATCGACCCGCGTCGGCTTGCCGCCGAAGATCGTGTCGGCAAAGGCCTGGCCCTCGCGGATCGCGACCGGGGTGAGCTGGACGCGATCGGTGACGTCGCCGATCGCGTAGATGCTCGGCACCGAGGATTGATTGTCCTCATCGACGAGGATCGCGCCATTCTCGCCCAGCTCGACGCCGGCCGCCTTGAGACCCAGTCTGGCGGTGTTGGGCGCCCGGCCGACCGCCCAGAGCAACAGGTCCGCATCGAGCGGATCCTGTCCCTCCAGATGGACGCGCAGGCCACCGTTCCGGCGCTTGACGATCTTTTCGAAGGGCGCGTTGAACTTGAAATCGATGCCCTTGGTCAGCGAGATTTGCAGCAACCGGTCGCGCACCTGCTCGTCATAATGACGGAGGATGCGGTCGCCCCGATTGACGATCGTGACATGGCAACTGAACTGGTGGAAGATGCCGGCGAATTCATTGGCAATATAGCCGCCACCCGCGATGACCACGCGCTTGGGGATCTTTTCCAGATGAAAGACCTCATTCGAGGTGATGCCATGTTCGGCCCCGGGCAATTCGGGGACGACCGGGTGCGCACCGACGGCGATCAGGATGGTGGCGGCGCTGACCTTCGTGCCGTCGGCGAGGGTGACCTGGTTCGGGCCGGTCACGGTGGCGCGCTGGGCGATGATCTCGACCGAATTGCGATCGAGGATGTCGTGATAAACGCCTTCGAGCCGCTCGACCTCACCCAGCACATTGTCGCGCAGGATCGGCCAATCGAAGCGGGTCTTGCCGACCTTCCAGCCGAAGCGGGCGGCGTCCTGCAAATCCTCGGCGAAGTGGGCGCCGTAGACGAGCAATTTCTTCGGCACGCAGCCGCGGATCACGCAGGTGCCGCCGACCCGGAACTCCTCCGCGACCGCGACGCGCGCACCATGGGCCGCGGCCACCCGCGAAGCGCGCACCCCGCCCGAGCCGGCGCCGATGACGAAGAGATCGTAATCGTAGGTCTGGGTCATTCTCCACCGTCTCCGAAGGCGCGGGCGAGCAAGGCTTCGGTCGCGGGATCGAAGGCCGGGGCGCCCTCGCTATCGGCCAGCTTCGCCATGTCCTTGCCGAGCTCGACACCGAACTGGTCGAACGGATTGATGCCGAGCAGCACGGCGTTGGCGAAGACGCGATGCTCGTAAAAGGCGAGCAATGCGCCGAACGTGCGCGGATCGAGCCGGTCGAGCAGGATCGTCGTCGAGGGGCGATCGCCGGGATAGTGGCGATGTGGGTCATCGGACGCGCGGCCGGCCATCAAGGCTGCACCTTGCGCGAAGCAGTTCACCAGAAGCTGGTCATGATGTTCGGGGTCGAGCGCGTCGCCCGGCTCGATGCTGGCGATGAACTCGACCGGGACGAGATGGGTACCCTGATGCAGCAATTGAAAGACCGCATGCTGCGCATCCGTGCCGACGCCGCCCCAGGTGACCGGCGCGGTGGCGCGGCCGGCGGGCGAGCCGTCGAGGCGGACGCTCTTGCCGAGCGATTCCATCTCAAGCTGTTGCAGATAAGACGGAAGCAGGCGCAGCCGCTCGTCATAAGCGAAGACGGCGCGGGTCTCGGCATTGCGGAGATTGGCGTAGAGGCGATCGACGAAGGCGGCGAGAACCGGCGCGTTGCGCTCCGGCGGAGCGAGCCGGAAGTGGCGGTCCATCGCCGCGGCGCCCTCCAGCAACTCCTCGAAGCCCGCCCAGCCCAGCGCCAAGGCGGCGGGGAAACCGATCGAGGACCAGAGCGAGAAACGGCCGCCGACGCTCTCCGAAAACGGCAGGATGCGGGTTTCGTCGACGCCGAATTCGAGCGCCTTGTCCGGATCGGCGGTGAGCGCGATCACCCGGCCGTAGGGATCGGCGACGCCGCCATCTTCCATCCAGCCGAGCGCCGAGCCGGCGTTGAGCATCGTCTCGCTGGTCGTGAAGGTCTTGGAGGCGATAACGATCAGGGTCGCAGCGGGATCGAAATCGGCGACCGCCTCCTCCAGCGCTGCGCCATCGACGTTGGAGACCACAGAAACGTCATAGCGGCCGGCGTCGCGGCCGAGCGCATCGACGAGCAATTTCGGGCCCAAGGCCGAGCCGCCAATACCGATATGGAGAATGTGCCGCACCGGCCCGAGCGCCTCCGCCTCGATCGCGTCGATCAGGGTGCGCATGCGCTGGTGAAGGGCGCGGGCGCGGGCGACGCTTTCGGGCGCCCCCTCCCCCCGCTCCGCGCCATGTTCGGCGGCGCGACCCTCGGTGGCGTTGACCGGCTCACCCGCGAAGAGAGCATCGCGATGTCCGCTCAAGTTCGCGGTCTCGGCGAGCGCGACGAAGGCGGAAAGCGCGTCGCGACCGAGATGAGTCTTGGCGAAATCGAAGCGAATGCCCGCTTCCTCGATCACCAGCCGCGCCAGCCGGTCCGGCTCGGCCGCGAACAGCTCGGCGAGCGTCAGGCGGGGCAGATCGGCCAGAGCGGCCCAGGCGGCATCGGTCATGGCGCGCTTCTTAGGCAGTGGGATGCGCCGTGCATAGGTTGACCGTCGTCACAATACGTGCATATACACGCAAATGCTCGATACGCAATGCGCCTGCAACAAGCTGCGCCGCTCGGCGCGGGTGCTGACCGCCCTCTATGACGAGGAGATGGCGGAAACTGGGTTCACCGTCGCGCAATTCTCCTTGCTGAGGACGCTGCAGCGGGCCGGGCCTTGCTCGCTGAGCGCCTTCGCGGAAGCGACCGGGCATGACCGCACGACGCTGAACCGTACCCTGCGCCCGCTCGAACAAGCCGGCTTCGTCGCCTCCTGCGCCGGTGAGGACCAGCGCGCGCGCATCGTCTGCGTCACCGAAAAGGCACGCGACGCGATGCGCGCGGCCCACCCGGCCTGGCTGGAGGCGCAGGCAAAGGTGGACGCGGCGCTGGGCGACGAACGCGACAGCCTTTTCGCCATTCTCGATCGCGTAGAAGGCTTGCGCGCATGACCATGAAACGGGCTTTTGATTGGAGTGGCCGCATGAAGCGGCCGGGGATCGTCATTTTCTGCGCCGCCTTCATCGTCACGCTGGCGATGGGCGTGCGGCAGGCGTTCGGGCTGTTCATGCCGCAGATGAGCGTCTCGCTCGGCATCGGGCGGGAGAGTTTCGGCCTCGCCATCGCCATTTCCAATCTCGTTTTCGGCCTCGTCCAGCCCTTCATAGGCGCGCTCGGCGACCGCTATGGCGCGGGCCGCGTCGTGCTCGCGGGCACCGTGCTTTATGTCGCCGGCCTCGCCGGGGCGGCCTGGATCGGCAGCGCCGCCGGTCTTTACCTCACCTTCGGTTTCCTGATCGGGGTCGGCCTCGCCGCGACCACCTTCGTCATCGTGCTCGGCGCGGTCGGGCGGGTGGTGCCGGCGGAGCGGCGCGGCCTCGCCTTCGGCATCGTCACCGCGGGCGGCTCGCTCGGCCAGTTCCTCGTCGTGCCGGGCGCGGCGATGCTGCTCGGCGAGCTCGGCTATCGGGTGGCGCTGATCGTCCTTGCCGGGCTGGTCGCGCTTTGTGCGGTGCTGGCGATCGGCGTCGCCGGTAAACCAGCGGCCGCCGCACAGGACGAGCCGCGGCAATCGCTCCGTGAGGCGCTGGCGCAGGCGGCAGGCTATTCCGGCTATTGGCTGCTCAACGCCGGCTTCTTCGTCTGCGGCTTCCACATCGCCTTCATCGCCACCCACTTCCCCGCTTATCTGCAGGATCAGGGACTGGGGCTGAGCATCGGCGCGACCGCGCTGGCGCTGGTCGGCCTGTTCAACATCTTCGGCTCCTACCTGTTCGGTCTCTCCGGCGATTTCTGGCGGAAGAATTATGTCCTGAGCGGCCTTTATGCGGCGCGGGGCGTGGTCATCGCCGTCTTCCTGCTCATGCCGCTGACGACCGCTTCGGCGCTGATCTTCGCGGGGGCGATGGGCTTCCTCTGGCTGGGTACGGTGCCGCTCACCAGCGGGCTGGTCGGCGCGATGTTCGGGATGCGCCATCTTTCGATGCTCTACGGAATTGTTTTCCTTAGCCACCAGATCGGCAGCTTCTTCGGCTCCTGGGCGGCCGGCTATTATTTCGATCGCGACGGCAATTATAGCTGGGCCTGGGCGGTGTCGATCGGCCTTTCCGTGCTCGCCGCGCTCGTTCATTTGCCGATCCGCGACGCGGCGGCCGTTCGCGCGCAGACCGCATGAGCCGCATCTGGCTTTGGCTCGCGCCGCTGGCGCTGTTCCCGGTCGGGGCGCTCGGCCTGTGGCTGTGGCACGATCAGGCGACGCCGATCTGGCTCACCGGCTTCTTTGCCGCCTGCTTCTGACCGCTTGACCACTCGCCGGAGCACGGCGAAAGCGACGGGATGGAAAGCCAGCCCGCGCCGGCGGCGGACACCGAGGCCGTCGCCAAGCCTGAAAAGAAGAAGGAAAGCTGGTGGGACACCTTGCGGTTCCTGCTCATTCTCTTCGTCGCGACCCTGCTGGTGCGCAGCTTCGTCTTCGCGCCGTTCAGCATCCCTTCCGGATCGATGCTGCCCAACCTCGCGATCGGTGATTATCTGTTCGTGACGAAATGGCCTTATGGCTGGTCGCGCTATTCGATCCCCTGGGGGCTGGGCGGCCAATTTTCCGGCCGGATCTGGGACGGCCTGCCCGATCGCGGCGACATCGTCGTCTTCCGTTATCCCGGCAGCGCCAATGAGGATTTCGTCAAGCGGGTGATCGGCCTGCCCGGCGATCGGGTCGCGGTGCGCGGCGGCGTCGTGATCCTGAACGGCCAGCCGGTGCAGCGCCAGCGCATCGCCGATTATGCGATGCCGGTGACGCCCAACAGCCCGTGCCGGATCGTCGGCAACGCCCCCGGCGCCGGTGAAGCGACAGGCCCTGCCGGCCTGGAATGCCGTTACCCGCGCTTCCGCGAGACGCTGCCGGGCGGGCGCAGCTATGACGTGCTCGACCAAGGCGACGGCGATCTGGACGATTGGGCGGAGATCGTCGTGCCGGAGGGGCAACTGTTCGTGATGGGCGACAATCGCGACGACAGCGCCGACAGCCGCGTGCCGACCGCCGAGAATGGCGTCGGCCTGTTGCCGGTCGACAATCTGCTCGGCGAGGTCTTGGTCGCGTTCTGGTCGACCGATGGCTCGGCCGAATGGATCAAGCCCTGGACCTGGTTCAGCGCCACGCGCTGGAGCCGCCTCGGGACGCTTTATTGATGAGCGACCTGCGCGATTGGCTGACGGCGCGGCTCGGGCGCGCGCCGGACAATCTACCCCTCTACGAGGCGGCGCTGACCCATTCGAGCGCGCCCGGCGACAGCTATGAGCGGCTCGAATTCCTGGGCGATCGGGTGCTCGGTCTGGTCGTCGCGACCTGGCTGATCGAAACCTGGCCGGACGAAGCGGAAGGCAAGCTTTCGCACCGGCTCAACGCCCTCGTCACCGGCGAGGTCTGCGCCGAGATCGCGCGCGGGATGGGCGTGGCGGCGCGGCTCAGGCTCGGCCGGCAGGCGCAGGACGACGGCGTATTCGAAAGCACCTACGTCCTCGGCGATGTCGTCGAGGCCCTGATCGGCGCGCTTTATCTGGACGCCGGATTGGAGGCGGCGACCGCCTTCATCCGCGCCGCCTGGGGTGATCGCGTAACCCGGCTCGCGCAGCCGCCCAAGCATCCCAAGGCGGCGCTGCAGGAATGGACGGCGGCGCAGAAGCGAAAGGCACCGGATTATGAAGTTACCGAAGCAACCGGCCCCGACCATGCCCGCCGCTTCACGGTGACCGTGCGGGTGAACGGCGTCGGCGAAGCGACCGGCAAGGGCCTCTCCAAGCAGGAAGCGGAGCGGGAAGCGGCGCGGGCGATGCTGGAAGCTTTGTCATGACGCAACGCTGTGGCTTTATCGCGGTCGTCGGCGCGCCGAATGCGGGCAAATCGACGCTCGTCAACGCGCTGGTCGGGCAGAAGGTGGCGATCGTCACGGCCAAGGCGCAGACGACGCGGGTCCGCCTGATGGGCGTTGCGATCCACGGCGAGGCCCAGATCCTGCTGCTCGATACGCCCGGCATCTTCGAGCCCAAAAGGCGCCTCGATCGGGCGATGGTCGCCGCCGCCTGGGAAGGGACGCGGGACGCCGATCTGATCGCCTTGGTCATCGACGCGAGTAGCGGCCTCAAGCGCGGCGTTTCCGATCTCGTCGACCGGCTGAAGGACCGACCGGAGCCAAAGCTGCTGATCCTCAACAAGGTCGATCTGGTGAAGAAGGAGTCGCTCCTCACCCTGATCACGCAATTCGAGGGCCGCGCCGCTTTCGAGGAAATCGACATGGTCTCCGCGACGACCGGCGACGGCGTGGCGGAGCTGAAATTGGCGCTGGCCGCGCGCGTGCCGGAGGGGCCGTGGCATTTCCCCGAGGATCAGGTCTCCGACGCCACCGACCGGATGATGGCGGCCGAGATCACCCGCGAGCAACTCTACCATCAGCTCCACGCCGAATTGCCTTATGCGAGCGCGATCGAGACCGAGAAATATGAGGAGCGCAAGGACGGCTCGGTCGTCATCCACCAGCAGATCCTGGTCGGCCGCGACAGTCAGAAGGCGATCGTGCTGGGCAAGCGCGGTGCCCGCATCAAGGAGATCGGCGCGGCGGCGCGGGCGGAGTTGAGCGAGGCGCTCGGCCGCAAGGTCCACCTCTTCCTGCACGTCAAGGTGAACCCGAAATGGGAGGAAGATCGCGGGCTTTACCGGGAGATCGGGCTGGAATGGGTGGAATGACGCCTACCAGCTCGCGCCGTCGATGAGGCGGCGGTCCAACGGCTCCCAGACAGCCGGGTCGAACAGGCGCAAATTGACGCCCATCCGCTCATAGGCGGGATCGCGCGGCGACCAGTGGGTGGTGCAGCCGCACTGTCCGCAATGCCAGGTGGTCAGCGTTGCGTCGCCCTGCACATAACCGGCGAGCCGCCCCTCCGGATCGCTGACGACGACCTCGTCCGGCCGATAATAGCCCCAAAGCCCGCCGATGCGGCGGCACAGCGAGCAATTGCAGCTGCCGAGGTCCTCTGGCGCCTCCGGCACGCTGACCTGCACCGCGCCGCAATGGCAGCTACCCTCGATCATTCATCATCTCCTCCACCCAATCCGGCACCAGCGTCCCCGCGCTCCCCGTCCGGCTCTCGTCGAACATATGATTTCCCAGGCTCGGCTCCAGATTCATTTCCAATGTGCGGGCGCCGACATAGCGGGCGGTCTGGACGAAGCCGGCGGCGGGATAGACGTTGCCGGAGGTGCCGATCGAGACGAACAGATCGGCTTGCATCAAGGCGTGGTCGATGCGGTCCATCTGGTAGGGCATCTCTCCGAAGAAGACGATGTCGGGACGCAACTGGCCGGCGACGCCGCATAAGGCGCAGGGCGGCCCCTGCCCCATGCCATTCCCGTCGAAAGGCGCACGTTCGCCGCAGACGCGGCAGAGCGCCGAGCGTAATTCTCCGTGCATGTGAATGAGCCGCTTCCCCCCGGCGCGCTCGTGCAGATCGTCGACATTCTGGGTGACGATGAGCAATTCGCCCGGCCATTCGGCATCGAGCCGGGCGAGCGCGCGATGCGCCGCATTTGGTTCGACCAGCGCCAGCGCCGCCCGTCGCTCGTCGTAGAAACGCTGCACCGTCTCCTCGTCGCGGGCGAGCGCCTCGGGCGTGCAGACATCCTCGACCCGATGCCCCTCCCACAGCCCGTCCGGCCCGCGAAAGGTGGCGAGCCCGGATTCGGCGGAGATGCCCGCGCCGGTGAGGATGACGACGTTGCGGATCGCGGCCATGCCGCTTCCCTAACCGCAATAGAGCGGCGACACGACATTTGACGGGCTGGCGGATCGCCAATCGCGCGCTAAGCTTCCGCGCTCACGGGCGGGGGAGAATCGCATGCTGGGCTTTCGGCGGATCATTTTGATGGCCCTGGCCTGTCTCGCGGCCTTGGCCACCCCCGTTGCAGCGCAGCGCACAGAGCAGCCCGGTCTCACCGCTTTCTCGTCCGACGCCGCGATGCGCGATTTCCTGCGGGCGATCGTTGCCGAGCAGCAGGAGGAGTGGCGGCGCAATCCGCCTCCCCCGCCGCCTCCCCCCGCGCCGCCACCGCCGCCTCCGCCGCCCGGCGCCGCCGCCGCGCCGGCCTCCGTCAGCATCACCAACAACCAGATCCAGGGCGTCGATGAAGGCGACATCGTCAAGCTGCGCGGCGAGACGCTCGTCATCCTGCGCCGGGGCCGGCTCTACACCGTCAGCATCGCCGGCGGCGCGATGCGCCCGATCATGGGGATCAACGCCTTCCCCCCCGGCATAGACGGGCGCGGCGACTGGTATGACGAGATGCTGATCGCCGGCGATATGGTCGCGGTGATCGGCTTCAGTTACGCACGCGGCGGCACCCAGCTCAACCGCTTCCGGCTCGACGCCGAAGGCCGCCTGACCTTTGTCGATGCGCACCAATTGCGCTCGGGCGATTATTATTCGTCGCGCAATTATGCCTCGCGGCTGCTCGGCAACCAGCTCATTCTCTACGCGCCGCTCTATCTGCGCTTTCAGGGCGATCCGCTCGATTCCCTGCCGGCGCTGCGCCGCTGGGATCCCAATGCGCCCGATGGCGGCGCCTTTCGCCGGATCGCCAACGGCACCAACGTCTATGTGCCGCAGCGGATGCGCAACTGGCGGCAGGCCAATATCACCACGCTGCACAGCGTGACGCGCTGCGATCTTTCGGCCGCCGTGCTGGACTGCGATGCGACGGTGGTGATGGGAAGCCCGTCGCGGACCTTCTTCGTCTCCAACAACGCCGTCTATCTGTGGTCCGCCAATGTCTGGAAGAATGAGCGCCCGGGGGCGAATTCGATCGTCTACCGCCTGCCCTTTGACGGCTCGCGGCCCGCCGCAGTGATGGCGCGCGGCAACCCGGTGGATCAATTCTCCTTTCTGCCCGATGCGGCGCGCGGGGCGCTCCAGATCGTGGTGCGCGCCTATGGCCGGGGCGATGCGATGTGGGCGCCGGAAATGACCGACGGGGCGGTCGCCTTGCTCAGCGTGCCGATGGGCGCGTTCGGCAACGGCAATGAGGAAGTGCCGCTCAATCGCTATCATCGGCTGCCGACGCCGGCGGGCAATAGCTGGCAGTTCCAGAACCGTTATGTCGGCGATCATCTCCTTTACGGCACGGCCAGCGAAGGCCGGGAAGGCCAGATCACGGTGGTTTCGCTCGCCGACCGACAGGTGAGCCAGCTCGCGACCGCGCATGGCATCGACCGCATCGACCAAATTGGGCCGGATTCGATCCTGATCGGCTCAGGGCCAGGCGCCCTTGGCTTCACCGCAATCGAGCTTGGCGGGAGCGCGCCCCGGATCGGCGCGACCTTCAGCCTGCCCGACGCGCGCGAGGGCGACAGCCGCAGCCACGGCTTCTACTTCCGCCCCGATGCCGGATCGCGCGATGGTTCGGGCGTGCTCGGCCTGCCGGTCGCGCGTCAGATCAATCGGGAGGGCACGTCGCCGTTCAATTCCGCCGGGCTGCTTTTCCTCAACAGGCGTGGCGGCCAGATGAGCCAGGCGGGGGAACTCAATGCCGCGGACGATGCCGCGCGCGCGACCAATGACGGCTGCGTCGCCTCCTGTGTCGATTGGTATGGCAATGCCCGGCCGATCTTCATCGGCGACCGCGTCTTCGCCTTGCTCGGCTATGAGCTGGTCGAAGGCGCGACGCGCGACGGGCAGATCAGGGAAAGGGCGCGGACGAGCTTCTTCCAACCGCCGATGCCCGCGGCACGCTGAAGCAAAAAACGAGTGCACAAACCCAGCTAGTGGAGCCCATCGGATGCGCTATTCTTGGTTGATGCCCTCAGTTGCCCTGCTGTCCGCATGTTCTGAGCTAGCAGGAAACGCCGACGCCCCTGTGAACGGGGTCGCGAAGGCCCGTGTTGCCCAAGCCGAAAGGCCGGCTTCGACTATTCCCCTTTCGGACGCGATGAGCGCATGCGTGATGCCTGCTCTCGGGGCCGTGGGGAGGCCAGCCCGAGTTTCAGACTATTTCGAGAGGCTAGCAGGCGAGTGGGAGCCAAGAGTCGAAGGCATGCGCCGGGGCATCATCCTCCGTTTCTTCCGGACTGACGAACTTACCAATACGGATCACACTTTGTCCTTCGAGTTGTTGGCTTCCAACGCCCAGCCGGCGGGGCCGCGATGTGGCCCGCTTGTATTCCGCTTCGGACGGATCATGGCGGACGGCCAGGTTTCGCAGCAAATCCTGGGGCAGAATATCGAGGCTGAATTGGTTCTGACCAACTGGTTCTTGCAGAGCCAATACGGGCGTGAGGTTCAATCGGAAATGAGCACAGAGCGCGAGGCGCAGGCGGCACGGGAGCGCGCGCTCGCTAACCAAGCTGCGCCAACTCCAGACTCCCTCTACGGCGATGGCGGTCATGGCGGCGAGGCGAGCGATGTTACGGGCCCTGACAGTCAACGTATTGAAAACGTGACAGCGCCCCCGCGATAACGGTCCGAACAGCACAGCGCCGTTTGCTGCAAAAACCGAGCCTTAAGGTATCTGTCTTAGACTTGGTTTTATGGCGACCCAAGCAAGACCCGCATCGCAAACCCCGCGCGCGCGTCTGCTGCGGGTGGCAGCAACTCGCGTCGTCCTTCCCGTCACGATCCTCGTCAGCCTACTCTTCGAACTGGCGCTGGCCGAGCGGAAATATGCGATATTCGGCGGGGGGTTCGGGCAATCGCGGGCGCTCGATGCGCCGCTTGAGATCGCTGCGTTCCTGATCGCCTTGCTCGCCTGCCAGAGTCTCATCGTCTGGCTGCTCTACCGGGGTCTGCGCCGATTGCATGGGCGGCGCGGCGGCGGGCCGCTCTTCCTTTTGAACTTCGCGATCCTCATCGGCGGCGGCGCGATCGCCGCGACCATCGCGAAATATGAGGCGCTGTCCTATTTCAGCGACGCGATGAGCATACAGATCGTCCGCAATCTGGGCGGCGGCAGTCTCACCGACGCTCTGCTCTTCAGCTTGAGTGAAGTCGGGCTCGCGCTGATCGTCGTGGCGGGCGGCATGCTTGCCTATGCGGCATTGCTCTTCTTCGCGCGGCGGCGCTGGCGCGATGCCCCGGCGCTGCCCGACGCCTATCGCCTGAACGGCCGCCAGATCGCCGCCTTCCTTCTCGCCGTGCCGCTGCTGCTCTTCGCTGCCGGCCGCATCGACGACACGCGCTCCGCCCTCGCCCGCTTCAACACTGTCGCCCTGATCGGCGGCGCGATGGACCAGGTCACCGATTTCGACCGGGACGGCTGGAGCCTCTATTCCTTCCCGATCGATGGCCAGCCATTCGACGGCAGCCGCCACCCTTATGCGCTCGACATCCCCAATGACGGGATCGATCAGGACGGCATTGGCGGCGATTTCACCTTCGCCGAGCGGGTCGAACCCTCACCGACACCAGTCATCGCCGCGGACCGCAGGCGCAACGTCGTGCTGATCGTCCTCGAAAGCACCCGCGCCGACGCGATCGGGATGCGTATCGACGGGCGGCCGGTCGCGCCGACGCTGGAGGCGATGGCGCGCGCGGGCAGCATCGCGCCCGCCGCCTACAGCCATGTCGGCTTCACCACCCAGTCGCTGCAAAGCCTGTTCAGCGGCCAGCTTGCGCCGGCCGACGACCGCACCTCACTGGTCCGCGATTTCCTCGCCAACGGCTATCAGGTCGGCGTCTTTTCCGGCCAGGCCGAGGATTTCGGCGACACCGCAACCCGCACCGGGATGCGGCGCGGCGCGATCTTCATCGACGCCACCACCAATCGCGAGGAGCGCGCCTTCGATTTCGCCGCGCAGGGCTCATTGCTGATCGACGGCCAGGTGCTGCTGCGGGAATTCGACGCGCGGCTGGGACGGCGCGAGGCCTGGACGCAACCGCATTTCCTCTACTTCAACCTGCAGAGCGCCCACTTCCCTTATTCCTATCCCGGCATGCCCCAGATCCTGCCGGGCGAACCGATCACGCGCGGCGAGATCAATGCCGCCAATCGCGATCATGTCATGCGCACCTATTGGAATGCGGTCGCTTATAACGACCAACTGATCGCGGCCCTGATCGAGCGGCTGCGGCGCCTCGGCGTGCTCGACAATACGCTGATCGTCGTCACCGCCGATCATGGCGAGTCGCTGTTCGACGATGGCTTTCTCGGCCACGGCCATGCGCTGAACGATCAGCAGACGCGGATTCCGTTCGTCATCAGCGATGCGGGTGTGGCCATCCCGCAAGCGATAGGGCTTTCCGACATGCGCGCCATCATCCTCGGCGCGCTGGGCGCATCGGTGCCGTCGCGGCCCGGGCCGGTCTTCCAGTATCTCGGCACGCTCGACCGGCCCGGCTCGATCGGAATCGTCGCGCCGGGATCCGAGCGGCGGCTATTCAACCTGTTCGACGACTCTGCCTGGTCGAGCCGGTCGCAGCGCTGGGCGCCTTATCAGGGCCTCGCCGGAGACGATCGCCGCCAGGCTGACGCGCTCATCCGGGAATGGGCACGTCAGCGCTGGCTCCGCCACCTCGCGGGTGGCGACGGCGAAGGCTAGTTCTTGGCGGGCGGATTGATGTTGATGTCCGCGTTGATGTCGGTCGGCGCGGCGCGGCTGAACGTGCCGTTCTGATAAAGCAGGAACCCGACAACCAGCAGGGCAACCACCAGCACGAGCGCGATGATCATGCCCGCGCCGCTTCCGCCGCCGTCATTGGTGACGATCACTTCTCTTTCCTCGGCCATTTTCTCTACTCCCTGACAAACGTAACGGCGCTGCAACGCGTTATGTGCGTCGCTGTTCCGCGATCGGCTTGCGACCGCTTCGAGGCTCGCCCATGAAGAGGGTCGGCACGAGGGGCGGGCGATGGCGATACGGATCGGAATCTTGGGGGCGGCAGGGAGAATGGGCCGCGCCGTCGTCGAGGTCGTCGAGAGCCGAGCCGGAATCGAACCGGGAGGGCGCGCGGATGCAGGTGACGATGCGGCGGCGGCGGCGCGGGCGAGCGACGTGCTGATCGATTTTTCAAGCCCCGCCGCGCTCGCCCCAAATCTCGGTGCGGCGCGGTCGGCGGGGATCGGCATCGTCATCGGCACGACCGGGCTCGACGCCCAGCATCGGGCGGCGATCGAAGCGGCCTCGCGCGACATCCCGATTCTCCAGGCCGCCAATATGTCGCTTGGCGTTACTCTCCTCGCCCACCTCGTCCGCGAAACGGCGGCGCGGCTGGGCGCGGATTGGGACATCGAGATCATCGAGCTGCACCATCGCGACAAGGTCGATGCACCCTCCGGCACCGCTCTGCTTCTGGGCGAGGCGGCGGCTGAGGGGCGCGGCGTTGATCTCCACGCGGCGAGCGACCGCGGCCGCGACGGCGTCACCGGGGCGCGGGCGCCCGGACATATCGGCTTTGCGAGCCTGCGCGGCGGCTCGGCGGCGGGAGATCATCAGGTGCTGTTCGCCGGCGACGGGGAGCGGATCGAGCTTGGCCACCGCGCCGAGAGCCGCACGATCTTCGCGCGGGGCGCGGTCAAGGCGGCGCTCTGGCTCAAGGACCAGCCCCCCGGTCTCTACGCGATGACGGACATGCTCGGCCTGTGAGCGAGACGGCCCCGCAACCGAAGCTGGTCCGCCGGCTCGGCCGGTTCGACGCGACCATGCTCGTCATGGGCGGGATCATCGGATCGGGCATCTTCCTCAACCCCGCCGAAGTGGCGCGCGCCATCTCCAGCCCGTTCTGGATCGTCGGCGTCTGGCTGATCGGCGGGACGATCGCGATCGCCGGCGCCTTCGTCTATGCCGAGCTGGCTGCGCGCCGGCCCGAGGTGGGCGGCCAATATGCCTATCTGCGCGACGCCTTCGGGCCGATGCCGGCCTTCCTCTATGGCTGGTCGCTGCTGCTCGTCATCCAGTCGGGCGGGATGGCGGCGGTGGCGATCACCTTCGCCCGCTATTTCGGCGAGCTGACCCGCCTGGCAATTCCCGATGGCGTCGTGGCGGCGGCGGTGCTCGCTCTGCTGACCGCGATCAATTGCCTGGGCGTACGCGCCGGCGCGACCGTGCAGAGCGCATTGATGGTGATGAAGATCGTCGCCATTGCCGGGCTCGTGCTGTGCGGCCTGCTGCTCGCGCCCTGGTTTCCGGCGGCGGCGGACGCCCCCGCGCCGGAGCCGACGCTGGGCCTGCTCGGCGCGCTGGGAGCGGCGCTGACGCCGGTGATGTTCGCTTATGGCGGCTGGCAGACGGCGAGCTTCGTCGCGGCCGAGATGCGCGATCCGCGCCGCGATCTCGCGCGCGGGCTGCTCTACGGCGTGCTGGGCGTGGTCGTCCTCTACACGGCCGTCGCCTTCACCTGCGTCGCCGTTCTGGGGCCAGCGGGGCTGGCGGAGACGCGCGCGCCGGCTACGGCGGTGATGCGGCTTGCGCTTGGTGACACGGGCGCGACCCTGATTGCCTTGGGCATCGCGATCTCGGCGCTCGGTTTCCTGAGCCAGGGGATGCTGACCACGCCGCGCGTCTATTTCGCGATGGCCGAGGACCGGCTGTTCTTTCCTCAATTTGCCAGGGTGAATGCGCGGACGCACGTCCCGGTCTTTGCGATCCTGTTGCAGGGCGCCGCATCGGTGGCGATCGCGCTGACCGGCACTTACGGGCAGATATTGAGCTATGTCGTCTCGGTCGATTTCATCTTCTTCGCCCTCACCGGCGCGGCTCTGCTGGTCTTTCGCCGCCGCGACCGCGAGCGCGCTTCGTTCGAAGTGCCGGGCCACCCCTGGACGACCTGGTTCTTCATCACCGCCTGCGCGGTGACGGTGGCGGGGACGACCTGGAACAACGCCGCCAACAGCGCCGTTGGCTTCCTGATCCTGCTCGCCGGCGTTCCGGCCTGCCTCTACTGGCTGCGCAAGCGGGAGGCAGCGCGATGAGGGCGATGGCCTCGGACTATATGTACTGGGCAAAGACGCGAAAGCCGGTGCGCTTCGCATTGGGCTCCAGCGAAGTGCTGCCTTTTCATCTCGACCGCCTCGGCGTCGACGTCGCCGGTCTCGAGCTCGATGGCGCAAGCTACTACCGTTACCCGCCGCTGCGCGAGGCGATCGGCCGGATGCACGGGGTCACGGCCGAGCGGGTGGTGATGGCCGACGGCACGTCGATGGCCAACATGCTGGCGATGGCGGCCTTGCTCTCGCCCGGTGACGAAGTGATCGCCGAACAGCCCGTCTATGGCCCGCTCGTGGAGGTCGCCTCCTTTCTTGGCGCGACGGTGCGGAGCTTCGCGCGTAGCTCGCCCGACTTTCGCCTCGACCCGGAGGCGGTGGAGGCGGCGCTGACACCGAAGACGCGGCTGATTCTGCTGACCAATTTGCACAACCCTTCGGGCGCGCTGGCCCATGCGGCGACGCTCCGGGCGATCGGCGCGCTGGCCGAGCGCGTCGGCGCTTATGTCCTGATCGACGAGGTCTATCTCTACGCCGCGAAACCGGCCCAGCCGAGCGCGGCATTGCTCGGCGACAATTTCGTCTGCACGTCGAGCCTGACCAAATGCTTTGGCCTCAGCGGCTTGCGCTGCGGCTGGATCCTCGCCGAGCCGGCGCTTGCCGAGCGAATGTGGCGGCTGAACGAATTGTTCGGCGTCTCGCAGGCCCATCAGGCGGAGCGCCTGTCCTGCCTTGCGCTCGAGCGGCTCGACGAGGTCGCGGCGGAGAATGGCGATCTGCTCGCCCGCAACCGCGCCCTCGCCAACGCCTTCTTCGCCTGCCGCGAGGAGATCCTCGTCGCGCCGATGGTGCACGGCATCACCGCCTTTCCGCGCCTGCTGCGCGGCGATGTTGATGCCCTGAACGACCGCCTGCGCGCCGAGTATGACACGTCAATCGTCCCCGGCCGCTTCTTTGGCCTCGCCGATCACTTCCGCGTCGGTGTCGGCAAGCCCACAGAGATCGTCGAGGAGGGGCTGGCCCGGCTCGGCGCGGCGCTCGACGCGCTCAGATGAACAAGGCGCAGATTTTCGAATTCTACCGCCGCCTCGCCGATCGCACCCCCAATCCGGAAACCGAGCTCGCCTTCGTCAACGATTACACCTTGCTCGTCGCCGTTGTGCTCTCGGCGCAGGCGACCGATGCAGGCGTCAACATCGCCACCCGCGAGCTGTTCAGGCAGGTGACGACGCCCGAACAGATGGTCGCGCTCGGCGAGGAGGGGCTGAAGGCGCACATCAAGACGATCGGCCTGTTCAACATGAAGGCCAAGAACGTCGTCGCCCTCTCCCGCGCGCTAATCGCCAATCATGGCGGCAAGGTGCCGGCCGATCGCGACGCCCTGCAGGCGCTTCCCGGCGTCGGGCGCAAGACCGCCAATGTGGTGATGAACGTCGCTTTCGGAGCGGAGACCTTCGCGGTCGATACGCACGTCTTCCGCGTCTCCAACCGCACGGGCCTAGCGCCCGGCAAGAATGAAGCGGCTGTCGAGGCGAGGCTCGACAGGCATACGCCCCCTCCCTTCCGTATATCCGCGCACCACCTGCTGATCCTGCACGGGCGCTACGTCTGCAAGGCGCGCAAGCCCGAATGCTGGCGCTGCGTCGTCGCCGATCTCTGCCGCTACGTGCCCAAGACGCCGCCGCCGGGCGAGACCGCAACGCGTTAGCGCGAGCCCCGCAGCACCGCCGTCGCGACCACCACATCGCTTTCCGGCTCGAACCAGCGCGCCGTCAAGCCGCCATTGGCCGGGGTCAGTTCGACGTCCGCCTGCGCCATGCAGCGCGCGGCGGGATCGTCGGTGATCACCTCTTCGAGCCGCCAGTTCCCTCCGACGCTGGTCGGCCGCAGCCAGACGCCGGCGCAGTTGAGCGTGCCGTAGCGCACCGTCGCAACGGCAGCGCCGGTGCGATCGAAAACCATGTTGACCTGGATCGAGTAGCGGCTCGGCTGGGTACCCGGCTCGTTCACCTCGCCGGTCCACCGTCCGGTGAGCGGCGCGGGGTCGCTCCACGCTAGCGCCGCAGCGCCGTTGAGCAGAAAGGCCGCTCCCGCCAGTTTCCGCCACACCCGCATCGCGCCCTCCTCCTCCGTTCTTCGCCGCCTAGCACAACTTACCTCTCGCGCGGAGGGGCTGGCGACATTCGCGTCCCTTTGCTAAGCGCCTCGCTTCGCCGGCCCGCACCCATAGCTCAGCTGGATAGAGCGCTGCCCTCCGAAGGCAGAGGCCAGAGGTTCGAATCCTCTTGGGTGCGCCAGCGTCCAACACCTGTTCAAGCATCTGATTTCCCAGGAAAAGGTGCGTCGCCACACCTTTCTGCTGACGGGTTTTGATCGGCCGATTTCTTCGCTCGTGACACAACGCTGACACACGGAGCGAGACATGGCTACGATTTCTAAGCGCGGACAGCGCTGGTTTGCACAAATAAGACGAAAGGGGTTCACCCCACGCTACAGGAGCTTCGACCGCCAACGAGACGCCCTACAATGGGCGCGCGAACAGGAGTTGGCCTTAGGTGCCTGCTCTATGCCGTGCGAGAGTCGCAAGCGAACCACGTTGGGGCAGTTGCTGGAACGCTACTCGCGAGAGATTTCTGTTAACAAGAAAGGCGTGGAGAGCGAGTGCCTGCGGATCGCAAAAATGCGAAGGGCTCCCCTCGCTTCCCTACCGCTCTACTCTCTGACGCCTGCGGCTGTTGCCGCATACCGAGACGATAGATTGCGGGTGGTAGAGCCCGGCACTGTTCGTAGAGAGCTTGGCATCCTTCACCATGTGATCGAGGTAGCGAGAAGGGAATGGGGCTTTCGGGCTGATGCCAATGCGGTCGCGAGCATTGCGCGACCTACGGTGCGGGATCAGCGCGATCGGCGCGTTGGATGCGAGGAACTCCGCCGCCTTCGCGCAGCGCTTAGCAAGGCGCGTAATCGCTATATGTCGCCCGTAGTAGAATTTGCATTGGCGACTGCGATGCGTCGCGGCGAAATCCTAAAACTGAGCTGGAGCGATATCGACTTTGGGGCGAGGGTAGCATCGCTCCACGAAACCAAGAATGGCAGGTCACGCAGGGTGCCTCTGTCTAAGAGTCTGATTCAAAATTAATCTGCGTAATTTCATGATCTTGCGATACGTCTGGTGAGAAGCTGGACGGAAGCAATGAAGAGCCATGCGGTGGCCGAGGCGATGGTCTGCTCGAAGTCCT
>Ga0136633_1000208_pt1 | contig 44910 bp, 45 predicted proteins | sample AntDrymeUQ832206_2_FD_105494 | JGI IMG/M metagenome (GOLD analysis project Ga0136633, IMG submission 105494) | Polar desert sand microbial communities from Dry Valleys, Antarctica - metaG UQ83 (22.06) | ecosystem: Environmental > Terrestrial > Soil > Desert | place: Antarctica: Dry Valley... | reverse complement strand
TTGGCCGGCGCGGCAGCGCGGCCATCCTCGGCGATGACGCGTTTGATGGAGGCGAGGATATCCTCCATCGACGGATCGGTCTGCATTTCCCCCATGACGGAGGGACTTATCGCCTATTGCCGGGGTTGTGTCACGGAATTTACGACCGGCGTCAGAGGCGTCGCCGCCTGCTCCGGCACGTTGCGCGTGGCGACCGGGCGGATGCGCGGCCCGTCGTCCCAATCGGACCAGCTGCGGGAATAGCGGTTATAGTTGACCAGCGGATCGTAGAGCGGGCCGCCGTCGAGATTGAGATCCTCGGCCTCGGCCATGCCCATCGCGTTGAGGAGCTGGAAGCCGGCGACATAGGCGTCGCGCCGCGCGGTGACGAGGAGCACCTGGCTGTTGAGCAATTCCTGCTCGGCATTGAGCACGTCGAGGATGTTGCGGGTGCCGACGGTCTGCTCGGCGCGCGTGCCTTCCAGGGCAAGCTGGTTGGCGGCGACCGCGATCTCGTTCGATTCGATCGCATCCAAAGTGGCGCGATAATTGGCGAAGGCGGCGCGGGTGGTCGAAACGACGGCGCGCTCCACACCGATCGCCTGTTCGAGCAATTGGCCGCGAATCGCCTGCGCCTGGCGTACCCGCGCTGCTGCGCCGCCGCCCTGATAGAGCGGGAGGGAGAATGAAAGGCCGATGCCGCTCGACGTGGTGCTGTTCGGCAGCGTGCCTTCCGGCTGCCCCGCCGCCTCGTCGGCGCGGCCGAGCTGGTTGCTATACCGGGTGCTGCTCACCGCCGAGATGGTCGGCAGCCGGAAGCCGCGCGCCACCGCAACGTCAAAGCCTGCGGCGCGGGCGCGCGCGGCGATCGAGGCGAGGTCCGAATTGCCGGCGAGCGCCACATCGGTGGCTTCATTCGGCGTCGCCGGAATGGCGGGGAGCGGCGGCGGCGCCTGGAGATTGATCGCCTCGGCGCCGATTACCCGTCGATAATTCTCCTCACTCGCCTCGAGCCGGCCCTGCACCAGCACCAGACTGCTCCGCGCCAGCGCCAGCCGCGCGTCGGATTGGGCGACGTCGGTGCGCGTCAGATCGCCGACCTCGAAGCGGTCGCGCGTCGCCTGCAAATTGGTGGTGAGGACGCGCACCTGATTCTCGTTGAGCTGAACGATCGAACGGTCGCGGATCACGTCCATATAAGCGGCCACCGCTTCGGTGAAGATGTCGCCCTCGGTGGCGCGCAAATCGGCGCGACCGGCCTCGACGCGGATATCGGCGGCGCGCACGCCGTTGCGCACCCGTCCGCCCGAATAAAGCGGCACGCTGATGCTGGCGCCGACATTGAGGTCGCGGCCATTCGCGGCGCCGATATTGCGCGTCACGACATCTTGGTTGACTCCTGCCGTCGCGGAGACCTGGGGACGCCCGGCGGCGCGTGCGATCGAGACATTTTCGTCGGTCGCGCGCAGCGACTGGCGCTGGGCCATGATCGTCGGATTGGTGTCGTAGGTCTTGATCAACGCTTCGCGCAGCGTGTCGATCTCGCCGTCAGGCAGCGGCGCGACGACCTGCGCGAAAGCCGCGCTTCCCCAGGCCAGAGCGGCCACCCCCGCCGCGGTCAGCAACCGTCCCCGCATCACAAGCATCACTCCGTTCATGAAAAGCTGAAGGCCCGCGCCCGCGCGAACCCCGGCAAGGGCGCGGCGGACGCATCGGCAAAGGTGGTCACGCCGAAGCCACCGCCGGCGGCGCGACCAATGGCGAGGCGCGTGATCCCCCGATCGAGCAAGGCGAAAGCGATCCGGCCTCCGTCGGCAAGCTGATCGACGATCGCCTGGGGCGATTCCTGGATCGCTCCGTCGATAAGAATGAAATCAAAGGGCGCGCCGGCGGGATAGCCCGCCTCGAGCGGTCCCTCGATCAAGGCAATTCCGAGCGGCGCCAGCAGGTCACGCGCCTCGCCCGCCAGGGTGGGCGATATTTCGAGTGCGACGACTTCCGCGACGAGCCGGGCGAGCACCGCCGCGGCATAACCGGACCCTGCGCCGATCACGAGCGCCCGCTCCGTGCCGGTCAGCCGCGCCTCGGTGAGCAGCAAGCCCAGCGCCATGGGCGGGCTGAGGGCGCGGCCCTCGGCCAGCGGCAGCAACGTCTCCGCATAAGCGCCGGCCCGGCGCGCGGCGGGCACGAATGTCTCACGCGCCACCTCGCCCATCGCGGCGAGCACGCGCGGGTCGTTGACGCCCGTGGTCCGCAACTGGCTCGCCACCATCGCGCGGCGCATTTCGTGATAATCCGCTTCGCTCATCGCCCGCTCACTGGCATAACTGTTTTAGTGATGCAATACACTTAATCGCCTTCGCGGCTTGTATCGGCACGGGGCGGCAAGGCCAAGCGGAGAGTAAAGCGGACATCGCCCTGTATGGAGCAAGCGCCGTGCCAGCTTTCCTCACAGAGCCGGGCTCCGGCGCTCCCACTCGGATTGTCCGAAATCGAACGAATTTGTCCGGCGCCGGACAGCGGCAGAGGTCTGTGCCACGCCGCCGCCGCCCTCTATAGCTCGCCGGATGCAAAGCGCGGACCAGAGCGATGGGCCTTTTGACCGCGCCTTGCGCCGGTTGCGCCGCGACCGCGCCGCGACGGATGATGGCGACGCGCGCTTCCTTCTTAGGCGCGCCGCAGACGAGTTGCTCGATCGGCTCGATCTGGTGGCGCGGCGCTTCGGGCGGGCGCTCGATCTGGGCTGCGGCGACGGCTACCTTACCGGACGACTGCGCGCGCGGGGCATCGAGGTCGACCCGGTCGATGCCGGACCGCGCTTCGCCGCGCGCGCTGACGGAGCCTGCGCCGACGAAGACCGGCGATCCTGGGGCGATGGAGTTTACGACCTTATTGTCTCCGTTGGCGTGCTCGACACGGTCAACGATTTGCCCGGTGCGCTGACCTTGGTCCGCCGCGCTTTAAGGCCCGACGGGTTTTTCCTGGCTGCGTTGGCCGGCGCTGGATCGCTGCCCAGTCTTCGCCTTGCGCTACGGGCGGCCGAGGAGGCGGGGGGCCGGCCGGCGAGCCCCCGCCTACACCCGCAGATCGACGTGCGCGCTGCCGGCGACCTGCTAACCCGGGCGGGCTTCGCGCTGCCGGTCGTGGATTGCGATGGCGTGGAGGTGCGCTATTCCGGCTTTGCCCGCCTGATTGCGGACCTGCGCGGCATGGCCGGCGCCAATATCCTGACGGCACGGGACAGACGGCCTTTCGGGCGGAAAGAGCTCGCCGCGGCAATGGTGACCTTCGAGGAGCAGGCGGCAGCGGACGGAAAAATCGTGGAGCGCTTCGAGATTCTCCATCTGAGTGGCTGGGCGCCGGGGCCCGGGCAGCCGCAGCCTGCGCGGCGCGGCAGCGGCACCGTGTCCCTCGCGGAGACCCTCAAGCCGAAGCGCTGAGGAGCCTCTCCAGCAGATCGATCAGTGGCGCGTCAGCGGGCGGCATTGGCAGCTTCCGCATCTCCGCCAGATCGGTCCAGCGCAAGGCGGTGGCGTCGAGCGGCGCCGGCTCCCCCCGCCAAACGCGGCAGATGTAAAGCAGCAGGATCATATGGCGTGCGCCCAGCGCCGCGCTGGCAAAGCAGGCGGGCGACAAAGTCGCGGCGTCGAGACCGACGCCCAACTCCTCATCAATCTCGCGGACCAAAGCCGCCTCGGGAGTTTCGCCGGCCTCGACCTTGCCGCCGGGAAACTCCCACAGCCCGGCCATCGCCCGGCCCGGCCTCCGCTGTTGCAGCAGGATTCGTCCGTCGCCGCCGATAAGGGCCGCGGCGACCACGATCATTGTCGGATTTTTTTCCAGAAAGGCCGCTCCCGGTGGTTTCATTAACGACGCAGAGGTAGGTCCGCTCCTTGAAGGGGCAATTCCGCCCGGAGTCCGAGGGGGCAAGCGATGAAGCGTTTGTTCGGGATTTTCAACGACGAGCGTGGAGCCACTGCGGTGGAATATGCCCTGATCCTCGCGCTCATCTTCCTCGCGGTGGTCGGCGCGGTCAGCAGCGTCGCTTCCACCACAATCAGCATGTGGAACAATGTCTCGACCGCTGTGATCGGTTCGTGACGCATTAAATATTTGGAAACCTCCATCCCATAAATCGAACCTAGCCGACCCAGATTACCAAAAAACGGCCGGCGGGAAGTGTGGACTTCCAACGTGGAACCAAGGAGACCGGAAATGTTCATTCGCAAACTGTTCAAGGACAAAAAGGGCGCGACCGCCATCGAATATGGTCTGATCGCCGCTCTGATCGCCGTTGCCGCCATCACCGCGATGCAGGGCATCGGCACCAGCCTTAACTCGACCTTCACCAACGTCTCGACCGCGATGAAGGGCACGACTCCGTAAGCTTCGGCTCCGGAATCGAAATTGCCGGGCGGCGGGAGCAATCCCGCCGCCCGCTTTCGTTTGGTCTCAGCCGATGGCGAGGAACTTGGCGCGACGCTGCTGACGCAGTTCGTCGCGCGGAAGCGGCGCCAACGCGGCCAACTCCTCCTCAAGCGCGAGGCCGAGCATGTCGATCGCTTCGGCCGGGCGGCGATGCGCGCCGCCGAGCGGCTCGGGCACAACCCGCTCGATCACCCCCAATTGAGCGAGATCCACAGCGGTAATCCGCATCGCCTCGGCCGCATCGGCGGCCTTGTCGCCGCTGCGCCAGAGGATCGAGGCGCAACCTTCGGGCGAGATCACGGAATAAACGCTGTGCTCAAGCATCAGCACGCGGTTGGCAGCGGCGATCGCGATCGCGCCGCCCGAGCCCCCTTCCCCGACGATGGCCGCGATCATCGGCACGCCAAGCGCGAGGCATTGCTCGGTCGAGCGGGCGATCGCCTCGGCCTGACCGCGCTCCTCCGCCTGCACGCCGGGAAAGGCGCCGGCGGTATCGACCAAAGTAACCACCGGCAGGCCGAAGCGGTCGGCGATCTGCATCAGCCGGATCGCCTTGCGATAGCCCTCGGGCCGCGCCATGCCGAAATTATGCTTGAGGCGGCTCGCCGTATCGTCGCCTTTCTCATGGCCGATCAGCACCACCTTGCGGCCGTTGAGGCGTCCGAGCCCGCCAGTAATCGCTTCGTCTTCGCCAAAAGCGCGGTCGCCGGCCAGAGGCACGAAATCCTCGACCAGGCGGGCGAGATAATCCTTGAAATGCGGCCGCTCCGGATGGCGGGCGACCTGCGATTTCTGCCAGGGCGTCAGCTTGGCATAGGTGTCCTTGATGAGGCGTTCAGCGCGACCTTCCAGCTTGGCGATCTCCGCCGCGATATTAGTCTCGTCCGCCGACGCGGTGTCGCGAAGCTCGGCGATCCGCGCCTCGAGCTCGGCGATCGGCTTTTCGAAATCCAGGTAGGTGGGCATGCGGCGCGCGGGTTAGGCGTCGGCTTGGGCCGCGTCAACGCGAAGCGCCCGCTTGCGGGTCGCATCGGCGAGCGGATGGCGGGCGTTGACCAGTTCCACCAGCCGGCGCGAATCGACATGGGTGTAGATTTGCGTTGTCGCGATATCGGCATGCCCGAGCAGCATCTGTACGGCGCGCAGATCGGCGCCGCCCTCCAGCAAGTGGGTCGCGAAGGCGTGGCGCAGGACGTGCGGGCTGATCCGTTCGGGCGGAATTCCGGCGTCGGCGGCGAGCGCCTTCACCAACTGATGCAACCGCACCCGGCTGAGATGCGCCTTGCCGGACGGAAAGAGATAGAGCGAGTCGCGCGGCACAGTGGTGGCCCAGGCGGCGACGGCGGCGCGGGCGCGGTCCGAGATCGGCACGAGCCGCTCGCGCCCGCCTTTGCCCTTGAGAATCAGGAACGGCCGATCGGGAGCGACGGTATTGCGCGGCAGCGAAACCAACTCGGTCGCGCGCAGCCCAGAGCCGTAAAGCAGTTCGATCAAGGCGGCGAGGCGCAGGGCAGCCGGGCCGCCCTCCCCCTTGCGGCGCTCAATCTCGGCGAACAGTGCGTCGACCGCATGATGGTCGATGATCTTGGGCAAAGCGCGCTCGCCGCCCGCGCGGGGCAAAGCGGCGGAAGGATCGTCGCCGCGCAGGCCCTCGTCGGCGAGGAAGCCGAAGAAACGTCGTAGCGCCGCCGCCTTGCGTGAAACGCTGGCGCGCCTCAGGGGCAGCCAGGCCTCGGCCAACGTGCGCAGCCGCTCGGGGCTCGCCGCGGCGAGCGACCCGCCAAGCAGCTCCGAAGCGCCACGCAGGTCGCGCTCATAAGCAAGCAAAGTATTGCGCGCCGCGCCTGCCTCCGCCGCCATCATTTCGAGAAAGGCCGCGATCAGCCGCCGGTCCTCACCCGCAGCCGTCGCGCCAGTGCTCACAGCCGCGCGATCGCTTCCGCCGCGATCATCCGCGCTTCGTAGTCGAGGCCGACCGCGCGTAGCGCCCTGAGCGCGCGGTAGAGATTGCGCGGCGGCACACCGCCCCACCCACTGGTCTGCATGCCGACCGCGGCGAGCAAGGCGACGCTGCCTTGTTGCCGTCCACGCGTTGCAGCGTCGAGTGCATCGCCCCACGCGTCACGCGCGTCGAAGCGCACGCCCACCGTATTGCCGAGGTCGCGAAGGTCATTGTCGCTGATCCGACCGAGGCCCGCGAGCGCCGCGACCAGCATTTCACCGCTGCGGCCGCCGATCGCATCGACATAGGCCCCGACCCGATCCGCGCTGACATCCACGCCGGGCATGGGAGTGCCCGCCGCCAGCAGCGCCCAGGCGCGCTGATCGCCGCTTTGCTCGACCACGGCCGCCCAGCGCGACGCGCGTGCGTCGAGCCCCGCGGAAAGCATCGCCGCGAGCAGATCCGGCGCTTCGGACCCGGTTTCGGCCGAGGGCTCGATCCGCGCCGCTGCCCCTGCGGTGAGAATCAGCCGGGCGTAACGCTGCAGCGGGTCGCGCGGCTCTTCCCACAGGCGGCGCATCGCCGCGATCCGCTCCGCTTCCTCCGGCGCCGCCCAGGCACTGCGCAGGCGCGCCGCGATCGTCTCGCCGACTTCCGCCGGATCGGCGCGATCGAAGATCAGGCTGTGCAGCTCGATCAGAGCGGAGGAGGAGAAAACGCCCAGTGCCGCTGCGGTCGCCGCCGCATCGATCCGCGCTTCCGGGGGCACCATCGCATCGCGCGCATAATAAGCGAGGAGGCGCGGCTCCGCTCCAGCGAGCAAAGGCGCCGGGATTGCCGCGCCGGTCGCGCCGGCCAGGCCGAGTCGCCACGGGTTGAGCGCGTCAACGCCGTCCCATACCACCGCCGCCGCGCGCCGCGTCTCGCCGCCCGCGCCGATCACCTTTTCGGCGAGCATCAGATCGATGCCCCCCGCCCCGCTGCCCCGCGCCTGATCGACGAGCGCCGAGGCGCGCGCCGCTTCCCCTTCCAGCGCCGCGCACATTGCCGAGGTCAGCACCCAGACGGCGTCGCGCCCGGCCCGCGCCGGCCCGACCAGCGGGCAGAGGCCGGAAGGATCGGCGGTGGCGAGCGCGGCCTGCGCCGCCACCTGGATCATGCGCGGCGTATAGACATCGACATCAACCGATTCGACGAGCATCCGCGCCGCGTCGGCCTCACCCATGCGCAATAGCAGATCAGCGCGCTCCGCCACCCAGTTCACCGGGTCGGCGCCGGCCGGGGCGGCAAGGCGCGACAGCAAGGCACGGCGCAGCAGGATCGAGGTCCAGCGCGACGGCAAGGGCGCGTCGAGCTGACGCATCAGCGACATCTGGAAAGTGCCGCCGCCCGCGCCGAATGCGTCGGACCGCAGCCCGAAATTGCCAGGCTCCAAGATGCCGACAAGATCGGTGCTTCGTGTCGCACCGGGGGGAATCGAGAAATAATTGGTCGGCCGCTGGCCGCCGAGCGGGTCTTCCTCGACCGCAGTCGAGCCGTTCAGGTCCTGAACGATCTCGTCGGCGCGGTCGGCGGCCGGCGCCGTCGGGCCGCCGGGCGCGGCGCGCGGCGACGCCTTTTCGGGCGGCGGCAAGGTGCCGGGATCGCCAAAACCCTCGGGCAACAGCGATTCGGGTGCGTCGCTATTCTGCGCGAGCGCCGGAATCGCGAGTGCCAGCCCCGCCGCGCCGAGCAGGAGAAAGGCCCTATTTGAGGATTTCATTCGTCACATCCTGCTCGACCCGCTGTGGCGGGACCGAGGAATCGCGCATCGACAGCCAGATCAACAGGCCGACGAGCAGCACCAGCACGACTATGAGGATCATGCCGGCGGGCGAACGGCGGCGGCGGGCGGGGGCGAAACTGGAACGGGAGCGCATGGCGGGCCTTTTGCCCCAGTGGCGGGCGGCTGGCTAGACGCCGCGGGGCTCCGAATCGGCGAGGCGCTCGGGTCCGGTGATGATCGTCTCGATTTCGGCGCGCAGGTCGCCGGTTTCTACCTGCGCCTTCAGCCGCTCTCGATCGCGCAGGCGGTAGAGAGTCTCCGTGCGATCGATCTCCTCGGCGTCGACCCCGGCGCTTTCCATCGCCAACCGCGCCATCTTGACCGCCGATTCGAGCAATTCGCGCACGACGCAGGCAACCGGCGCGCCCCTCAGCTTGACCACCGAGCGGCGATCATAAGCGCGCACGAACAGGCTTGCTTTGGGGAACGCGGCGTGGATGGCCTCGATCTTCTCGCCGTCGAGCTGGTCGCCATCCATGCAGAACAGGATCAGCTCCGCCTCGGCCGCACCCGCCTGGCGCAACAGATCGATCCGCGTGCCATCGCCATAATAGACCTTGGCACCGAAGCTGCCGGCGACGTCGATCATCTCGATATCGGTATCGACAAGGGTGACCTGAATGCCCTGGACGAGCAGCATCTGCGCGACCGTCTGCCCGAAGCGGCCATAGCCGACGATCAGGGCGTTGGCGCCGTCTGCGACCGGGCCGTCCCGTTCCTCCTCTTCCTTGCTGATCGGCTCGGCGCGAAGCTTGCCCGTCGCCATCATCAGGAACGGCGTCGTCGCCATCGACAAGGTGATGATTGCCCCGAACAGGCTCGCCGCTTCGGGCTCGATCAGCAGCGCATTTTGCGCCTGCGCGAACAAGACGAAGCCGAACTCGCCGCCCTGGCTGAGCAACAGGCCGAGGCCCAAAGCGGGCCGCCACGGCATCCGAAAGGCGAGCGCGAGGCCCATGATCACCGCCGTCTTCACGACGATCAACGCCGCCGCCATCAGGATGACGAAGAGAGGCCGCTCGGCGATCACGCCGAGATCGAGCATCATGCCGACGGCGAGGAAGAAGAGGCCGAGCAGGATCGAGCGGAACGGCTCGACGTCCGCCTCCAGCTCATGCCGATAGGGCGAATCGGCGAGCATCACGCCGGCGATGAAGGCGCCTAAAGCGGTCGAAAGCCCGAGCAGCTGCATCAAGGCGGCGCTGGCGATCACCGTGAAGAGGCCGGCGAAGACGAACATTTCCCGCTCGCCCAGATTGCCGATCAGCCGGAACAATGGCCGCAGCAGATAGCGGCCGGCGAGCACCAGCCCGATGATCGCGCCCACCGTGTAGAGCGCGAGCAGCCAGCCCGGCGGGCCGTTGGCGTCGGCGGGGTTGCGCGACATAGCGGCGATGATCGTGATCAGCGGCACGATCGAAAGGTCTTGAAAGAGCAGGACCGAAAAAGCGCGTTCGCCAAAGGGGGTGCGCAGGCGGCCGGCCGATTGCAGGAGAGGCAAAACCTGTGCGGTCGAGGACAGAGCCAGCGGCAGGCCAAGCGCAAGGGCCGCTGCACTGGTCGAGCCCGTCGCCAGCCAGACCAGCGCCGAAATGGCGAGCCCGCAAAGCGCGACCTGGAGCAGGCCCAGCCCGAAAATATCGTGCCGCATCCGCCACAGCCGAGAGGGGTTGAGCTCCAGACCGACCAGGAAGAGCAGCAATACGATGCCGAATTCGGCGAGGCCGAGTATCTCCGCCGCGCCGCTGCCCACGAGGCCCAGCACGTAGGGCCCGACCATCGCCCCCGCGACGAGATAGCCCAAAGTGGCGCCCAGCCCGAGCCGGCGGAAGATCAGCACGAAGAAGAGCGCGAAGCCGAGCAGAGCGGCGCCCGTGGTGAGCAAAGACGCCGCGCCGTGCGCGTCGCCGTTCATCGCGCGGACACCTGTGCCGCGGCGAGCGCGGCGGCTTCCGCGGCGGCCTCGAAAGCGAGCAGGATCGCGCCGTGGCGGGCGGGGTAGCGGCGGGCATGGGCGAAAACGTCGAGGCCGGGCCAATCGCCGGGATCGTCATTTGTGCCGGCAAGGTAAGCGGCGAGCAAGTAGTGGGCGGCTACGAGTTCTTCGGGCGTTCGGCCGATTCCGTGCGCGGCCATCAAGGCGGCTGACGCCTGCCCGAGCGCACAGGCGCTGATTTCAACCCCGAGCCGCTCGACCCGCCCTTCCCTATCGCTCACCACGTCGATGGCAATACGGCTCCCGCACAAAGGCGCGCGCTTCTCCAACGACGCATCGGGCCGGTTCAGCCGTCCAAGATGCGGGATCGAGGCGGCGAGGCGGAGAATGTCGCGAGAGTAGAGGGCGGAAGGCATAGCGAAGGTCAGCGGTCCTCATTTGCCCCTCTCCCTTGACGGGAGAGGGTTTAGGCTTGGCGCCAAGTCGTTCCATTCGGCGTGTCCTCAAGTAGGATATCTTGGTCCTCAAGTTCCTTTCGAATGCGATCGGCGGCAGCAAAGTCTCGACGAGCGCGAGCGTCATTACGGGCGAATATCGCCGCCTCAATCCAGTCGGCATCTCCCCTCTGGCCCTGAAACCACTCTCGGGGTGTCTGCTGCAGAAAGCCCAGCAGTCGGGCGGCGGCAACGGCACTTGCCAGGATGGGGGAGCCTGACCCTGGGGAATAGGCCAGTTGTCCCTCGTTATACACAGCGTCAGGATCTGGGCGATCTACCACTCGAATAAAGCTGTCGATTTCGGCGAGAGCCGCCGGTGTATTTAGGTCATCGCTCAATGCTGGTAGGAAGCTGCCCAATTGCTCGGGGCTGCCACTTACGCCCACGATCTCAGCGATGTCGAGCGCACGATACCAGCGATCCAGCCTCGCCTTGCTCTGAGCGATCAGGGCATCCGACCATTCCAGCGGTTGCCGGTAATGCGCCGACAGCAAAGCCAGCCGCAGCACCTCGCCTTTGTGACCCGCCGCCAGCAGTTCCGCCGGCGTCACCACATTGCCCAGGCTCTTCGACATCTTGTCGCTGCCGGCCATGGAGAGGAAGCCGTTATGCACCCAATAGTGGGCGAGGGGCGCGCCTTCATGGGCGCAGCGGCTCTGGGCGAGTTCGTTCTCGTGGTGCGGGAAGATAAGGTCGAGCCCGCCGCCGTGAATGTCGATCGTCTCGCCCAGATGCGCGGCGATCATCGCCGAGCATTCGATGTGCCAGCCCGGGCGGCCCCTGCCCCATGGGCTATCCCAGCCGATCACGCCCTCCGGTGACGGCTTCCACAGCACGAAATCGGCGGGGTCCTTCTTGTAGGACGCGATCTCGACCCGCGCCCCGGCTATCATCGCGTCGCGGTCGCGGCGGCCGAGCGCACCGTAATCGGGATCGGAGGGCACGTTGAAAAGGATGTGGCCGTCCGCTTCATAAGCGTTGCCGCGCTCGATCAGCCGCGTGATCATCGTGATCATCTGTGGGATGTGCTCGGTGGCGTGCGGCGTCAGCGCCGGTTTTTCCACCCCAAGCGCTCCCATATCCTCGTCATAGAATCGCTCGTAACGTTCGGTGATCACCGAAGGCGCGACGCCCTCGGAGCGCGACGCCTCAATGATCTTGTCGTCCACGTCGGTGACGTTGCGCGCGAAATCCAGCCGATGCTCCGGATAAACGTGGCGCAGCAACCGGGCGAGCACATCGAAGACCACGGCGGGCCGGGCATTGCCGATATGGGCGCGGCCGTAGACGGTGGGACCGCAGACATACATGGTGATCCGCTTCGGATCGGCGGGGATGAAGACGCGCTTCTCCCGCACCATCGTGTCGTGGAGCTTGATCTCGGTCATCGTGCGGCGTTCGTGTTCGCTTGCGGCGCCTCCGGGCCGCGCCGCGCCTCGACCAGGCCGCTGATCGTTTCGCCGCTCGATTTCAGCAGAGGGTAGCTGCGCGCATTGGCGATCCATTCCGGCCGCTCCGCCGAGCGTGTCCAGATCGTGTCGTAGACCAAGCTGAAGCCGAGATAGAGGACGGTCGCGCCGAGCAGCCCCTTGAGCGCGCCGAAGACGCCGCCGAGCACCCGGTCAAGCGGCCCGACCACCGATTTGCGGACCCGTTCGCCGACCCGGCGCGAGGCGATCTTGCCGAGGATGAAGACGGAACCGAAAACCAGAGCGAAAGCGAGCAGCCAGGCGCCGGTGCCGACCGGCCCCTCCAGCGCCGTCGCGACCGGCGCGTGGAAATAGCTCAGGGCCATGATCGCCAGGAACCAGGCGAAGAGCGACAGGACTTCCGCGACGAAGCCGCGCATCACGCCGAACGCCGCGCCGGCCCCGACGAGCAGGACGACGATCATATCGAGCGCGGTGAGGTTCATCCTGCCCGGCTAGCCGCGCCCCAGCAGATGGTCAACGAGTTGCCCGAGCGTGCGGAAGCCGTTGAGCCGCATCGCGCCTTTTTCGCCCGCGACCGCCGCGGGCACGAGCGCCCGCTCAAAGCCCAGTTTGGCGCTCTCCTTCAGGCGCAGCGCGCCATGCGCCACCGCCCGCAACTCGCCCGACAGCGCTACCTCCCCGAAAGCGACCGTCTCCGCCGCCACCGGCCGCTCCGAGAGCGCAGCGACGAGCGCGGCCGCCACCGCCAAATCGGCGGCGGGATCGGTGATACGGTAGCCTCCGGCGACGTTGAGATAGACTTCGCAGGTCGAAAAGCTGAGGCCGCAGCGCGCTTCCAGCACGGCGAGGATCATCGCGAGACGGCCCGAATCCCAACCCACCGCCGCCCGCCTCGGCGTCGCGCCGCTGGCGAGCCGCACGGTCAGCGCCTGAATCTCGACCAGCACCGGCCGGGTTCCCTCCAAGGCCGGAAAAACCACAGCGCCCGGCACCGCCTCGCCGCGATCGGTGAGAAAGAGCGCGCTCGGATTGGCGACCTCGGCCAGTCCCTCATCGCCCATCGCGAAGACGCCGATCTCGTCGGTGCCGCCGAAGCGGTTCTTGGTGGCGCGCAGGATGCGATATTGATGACTGCGCTCGCCCTCGAAGCTCAGCACGGTATCGACCATATGCTCCAGCACGCGCGGGCCGGCGATCGCCCCATCCTTGGTGACATGGCCGACCAGCACGATCGCCGCGCCGCTCTCCTTGGCGAAGCGGATCAATTCGTGCGCCGAGGCGCGGACCTGGCTCACCGTCCCCGGCGCGCCCTCGATCAAATCCGAATACATCGTCTGGATCGAATCGATGACGACCAAAGCGGGCGGCGCGGACTCGCCGAGCGTGGTCAAAATATCGCGCACCGAGGTCGCCGCCGCCAGCCGCAAGGGCGCCGCCCCAAGGCCGAGCCGGCGCGCGCGCAGGCGCACCTGATCTGCCGCTTCCTCACCAGAAATATAAGCGACTGGAAGACCTTGCGCGGCAACCTTCGCGGCGGCTTGCAGCAGCAAGGTCGATTTGCCGATGCCCGGATCGCCGCCGATCAGGGTCGCCGAGCCGGCAACCAGACCGCCGCCGAGCGCCCGGTCAAACTCGGCAATGCCGGTCCCGACCCGCTTCGGCAGCACCGCCTCGGCGTCCAGCCCGACCAATTCGATCCGCCGCCCGCCGCCGCGCAGATTATGCTTGGCCGAAAAGGGCGTGACGACCCCTGCCTGATCCTCGACCAGACTGTTCCATTCACCGCAATCCGCACACTGCCCCGCCCAGCGCGGCGTCGCCGAACCGCAAAGCTGACAGACATACCGGGTCTTCGCCTTGGCCATGACGCTGAGGCATACCGAAACGAAGCAAGAACATCCAGCGCGAATCGCGCATCGGGAACGACCGCGCATCGCCGCGCATTATCTCCGCGTCACAACGGCGAGGGAGCCCAGATGTTCGTCCAGGTCAGCACCGACAATCGGATCGTCAGCGATGCCGAGGCCAATGCCCGGCTCGAGGAGCGCGTTCGGACCAAGCTCAAGCGCTTCGAATCGCGCCTCACCCATGTCGAGGTCCATGTTGCCGACGTGAACGGGACGAAGGGCGGCGATGACAAGAGGGTCAGCCTGGAGGTGCGCGCCAACGGCCATGCGCCGGTCGCGGTCCATGCCGATGCGGCGCGTGTCGATACCGCGGTCACCGCCGCCGCGGACAAAGCGATCCGCGCTCTCGATCACGCGCTCGGCAAACTCAAGAACCATTGAGCTTGCCCTGAGCGGCGCGGCCACGCAGAGGTGCGCCCGATGATCCGGGTCGCCTCCTACAATATGCGCAAGGCGATCGGCACCGACCGGCGGCGCAACCCGGAGCGGACGCTCGACGTCCTCAACGAGCTCGATGCCGACGTCATCGCCTTGCAGGAGGCGGACCGCCGCTTCGGCAGCCGGGCGAGCGCCCTCCCCCATCGGCTGATCGACGAGCATAGCGATTACAAGCCGGTGCCACTCGATGCGCGCGCCGGCAGCCTCGGCTGGCACGGCAACGCCCTCCTCGTCCGCAAACGCGTCGAGGTGCGGGAGAGCCACCTCTTCCACCTCCCTTCCCTCGAGCCGCGCGGCGCGATCTGCGCGGACATCGCGCTCGATGGCGCGTCATTGCGGATCGTCGGCATGCACCTCGATCTCTCCGGGCTGTGGCGCCGGCGGCAGGCGCAGGCGATCCTGGCGCATCTGAGCGAGCGTCATGGCGAGCCGCCGACAGTGCTGATGGGCGATCTCAACGAGTGGAGCACGCGCGGCGGCTGCCTGCGTGACTTCGCCGCCCATCATCTCTTCGCGCCGTGCGGCCGGAGCTTCCACGCACGGAGGCCTATCGCGCAGCTCGATCAGATCATGGTGACTCCGGACCTCGAGATTCTGGCCAGCGGCGCTCATGCCAGCCCGAATGCGCGCCGCGCCTCGGATCACCTGCCGATCTGGGCCGACCTCAAGATCGGCGAAGGCCGCGCCGAACTCCCACCTCCTCATCCGCGTATCGGCGCGCGCCTGCGCGCCTCGCTCAGCGAGAAGGCGCGCGCCTTGCGGCCCTGACCGCGCCGGCGCTCTGCTCTTCAGCCTCCACGATCTCATTCCCGATCGGCGAGGCGCCGCGCGGCGTGTCGAGCCTGAGCCAGTCGCGGAAGTCCAGACCGTAAAGCCTATCCATGACTTCATATTCGAGGCCACTGGGCAGCCCGGTAGAGGCGTTCCACAAAGCCACGACGCCGCTCCGGCTTTGCGGATCTAGCAGGATCATCGAGCGATAGCCGGCGACGCCGCCATGATGGCCGATCACACGCCGGCCGGCATAATCCATCACCCGCCAGCCCAGCCCATAAGCGGCCTGCGTCGTGCGCTCGGCATAGTTTCGCCGGCGCCGGTTCTCTCCGGGCGTCAGGACGCGCGGCGACTGGACCGCCCTCAGCACCTCGGGCGGCAACACTGCAGGCACCGCGCCGGTCTGCGCGATCAGCCAGAGCGCCAGATCCTCAATCGAGCCATTGACCCCGCCGGCCGCCGCGACGCGATAATAAGGCTCGACGACGTCGAAGGTGCGCGGAGTGGCGCCGCCGCGATGCGGCCGCGCCCAGCTCTGCGCGGACAGCAGGGCCGCCCGACCGAAGCTGGCGCGGCGCATGCCCAGCGGCGCGAAGAGTCGTTCAGCGACCACCTCGGCATAAGGTCGGCCGGTCACCCGCTCGACCACTTCCGAAGCCGCGTCGAAGGCGACATTCTGATAGGCATGGCAGGTTCCCGGCGAACAAATGTTGTTCAGCGTCGCCAGGCTCATCCGCAGCCAGCGGGGATCGAGACCGTCCTCCAGCTTGCTGTCCTGCGCGTGACCGAAAAGCCCGGTCTGATGCGACAGGACGTCGGCGACTGTTGTGCGCGCCTCATTGCCGTTCGGCAGGCGGAGTGAGGAGGCCCAACGGCTGACCGGATCGGAGAGCGACAGGCTGCCGTCATGGGCGAGCAGGGCGACCATGTCACCGGCGACACCCTTGGAGAGCGAGGCCCAGCGGAACACCGTCGAAGTCGTCACCGCCTCACTCGAGCCTTCGAGCGTCTCGCCATAGCCCTTGATAAAGCGGATGCGTCCATTTTCGACCACCGCGACGGCGAGGCCGACCATCGCCGGATCGGCCATCAGGCGCTGAATGCGGGCGTCGAGCGCGGCATAATCGACGATCGACCGCGGCTCGCCATCCACCTCGCCAACAGTCAGGCTGACGCCCCGCGCCGCCTGCGCATTGCCCTCATACGTAGCGGCCGGTCGGGTCACCCAAAGTGCCGCCGCCCAGAGGGCGCCGAGCGCGGCCAAGCCGATGATCAGGAAAGCGGTAAGACGAGACACGGAAGGGGTAATGTCGCTCCAGAGGCCGGGTTGCGTCCCGCGCGCCGGCCCTAACCCGCGCGCCGCACCATGCCAAGCCGGCCGCCGCTCGACAGCGCCGCCCCTTCCGTGCGACTTTCCGGCCATGCAGGAAAAAGAGCTTCGCATCGCCTTGGTCTGCTATGGCGGGATCAGCCTCGCCGTCTACATGCACGGCGTCACTAAGGAGGTGTGGCGGCTCGCCCGCGCCAGCCGCGCCCGCCACGCCGAAAACCCTGATCCGGAGATGCTCGACAGCGCCTATTTCCGGCTGCTCGACAAGATCGCCGCCGAGGCGGACGTTCAGTTGCGCGTGCTGGTCGACATCCTTGCCGGCGCGAGCGCCGGGGGCATCAACGCCGTGTTCCTCAGCCATGCCATCGTCACCGGCCAGCCGCTCGATCCACTGACGGACCTGTGGCTCGACTCCGCCGATGTCGACGAACTGCTCGATTCGGAATCCGGCATCGTCTCGCGTCTCGCCAAGTCGGCCGCCGTTCCCTTTGCCTGGATGCTCTCGAAGCGGTCCGGCGCGGTCGAGGAAACGGTGGACGAAGAGCAGCGTGGTGAGATCCGCGCCAAGCTCGCCAATCTGGTCCGCGCCCGCTGGATGTCGCCGCCCTTCGGCGGACCGCGCTTCACCAATCTGCTGCTCGACGCGTTCGATGCGATGGCGAAGGCGCCGCCGGGGCCGCCGCTCCTCCCGGCCTATCAGCCGCTCGACCTGTTCGTGACCGTGACCGATTTCCGCGGTTTCCCGCAGCGGCTCCAGCTCAATTCGCCGCCGGAGATCAGCGAGCGCGAGCATCGCGTAACGCTCTCCTTCCAGGACCAGGGCGACGACGATCTGCCCTTCGCCGATCCGATCGAGCTCGTCTTCGCCGCGCGCGCCACGGCCAGCTTCCCCGGCGCCTTCCCGCCCTTCACCGTCGGCGAGCTCGACAAGGTGCTCGCCGAGCGCGGCATGACATGGCCGGGCCGCGACGCCTTCCTCGCTCGGGCTTTGTCCGGTCGGGCCGCAGCGGGCGATTATGAGGACGCGATATTGATCGACGGCTCGGTGCTCGCCAACGCACCCTTTCGCCCGTGCATTCAGGCGCTGGCGAAGCGGCCGTCGCGCCGCCAGGTCGATCGCCGCTTCGTCTATATCGACCCGAAACCGGGCCGGCGCAGCGTCAATCTCGGCGGCCGCGGCGACGAGCCCCCCGGCTTCGTCGCCACCGTGATCGGCGCGCTTTCCGATATCCCGCGCGAACAGCCGATCCGCGACAATCTTGAGGCGATCGATCATCTCTCCAGCCGCATCCGCCGTCAGCGCCGGATCATCCGGGCGATGCGGCCGGAGGTCGAAACGGCGATCGAAGACGCCCTCGGCACCGCCTTTTTCTTCCTTTCACCGACGGCGAAGCGGCTCGGCGCCTGGCGGTCCAAGGCGAACAATCTTGCCGCGAGAGCAGCGGGCTACGCTTATGCCGCCTATGCCCATCTGAAACTCGCCACCGTCGCCGAGGAAGCGGCGAACATGATCTTCCGCCTTTCCGGAGGCGGCGAAAAAACGCGCAAGGACCGGGTCCGCCGCGCCGTCTGGCGGGCGGTCACCGAGGCGGGCCTCGACGCGCCGGACGCGGTCCGCGCCGATGGGCTGGGCGATGCGACGATCGCATTCCTGCGCGATTTCGACATGGGCTTCCGGACCCGGCGGCTCCGCTTCGCCGTCCGCCGGCTGACCCGCATGTCCGAGGCGATGGAGGACTCGGATGATGAGCGCGATCGGGTCCGCGCGCTCCTCAATGAGATGCTCGCCCGCTACCATCTGCGCGAGCCGCGCGACGTCGATGCCAACACCCGCCGCGCCTTCGAAAGCGTCGAGGAATATCCCCAGCCCGCGCTTGATGCGCTCGCGAAGTTGCTCGACCTTCGCCCGCTGGACCATGAGACGGACGAGCATCTCGCGGCTGCTTTGGGGGTGCTCGGCAAGCAGGACCGACGCGCCCTTTTGCTCGCCTATCTCGGCTATCCCTTTTATGATGTCGCCACGCTGCCATTGCTCCAGGGCGAGGGGATTGACGAGTTCGACCCGATCAAGGTCGATCGCATCTCGCCCGACGATGCGGTTGCAATCCGCAAAGGCGGCACGGCGGCGACGCTCAAGGGCATCCAGTTCAACAGCTTCGGCGCCTTCTTCAGCCGCGCCTATCGCGAGAATGACTATCTCTGGGGCCGCCTCCACGGCGCCGACCGGCTGATCGACATTACCGTCTCGGCGCTTCCGGACGGCGTGACGCTCGACGCCGACTGGATTCGCGACCTGAAGCGCGACGAGTTCCGCGCCATCCTCGCCGAGGAGCGGCAGCGGCTGACCGCGATCCCCGAATTGTTCGAACAGCTCGTCCGCGAGGTGGGCTGAACGCTGGACGATGGCGGCGATTTGGGGAATGATGCGGCCATGCAGTTTCTCAAGACGCTTCTCTGGGTCGTGCTCGCAGTCGCGCTCGTCCTCTTCGCGAGCAACAATTGGACGGTGGTGACGCTCAATCTGTGGGGCGGCCTGCAGGCGGACGTGAAGTTGCCCGTGCTCGTCATCGGCGCCTTCCTGCTCGGCCTGTTGCCGACCATGCTGATCTACGGCGCGCGCAACTGGTCGCTGCGCCGGCGCCTCGAGACGCAGGGCCCGGTCGCGGTCGGCAACACCCCGCCCGTCGCGCGTAACGCCCCTGCCCCGCCGGAGACCGTCGCCCGGACCAATTCGTGAGTGCCGCATCGTGACTGGCAGCCCGATTTACGTTGCGCTGGACACGCCAGACCTCGCCCGCGCCCATGATCTCGCGGCGGCGGTGCGAAAGCATGTCGGCGGGCTCAAGCTCGGCCTCGAGTTCTTCGCCGCCAATGGGCCGGGGGGGGTGCGCGAGATGGCGGCGCTCGGCCTGCCGATCTTCCTCGACCTGAAGCTGCACGACATTCCCAATACCGTCGCCAAGGCGGTGCAGGCGCTGGCTCCGCTGGAGCCGGCCATCCTCACCGTTCACGCCGCCGGCGGGCGAGCGATGCTTGAGGACGCCAAGGCCGCCGCCCCCACGGGGACCAAAGTCGTGGCGGTCACCGTGCTGACCAGCCTGGACGACACCGACCTCGCTGCGGCGGGGTTTACGGGCGACAGCCATGCCCAGGTCGAACGGCTGACGAATCTGGCGCGCGAAGCTGGGCTCGACGGCGTGGTCTGCTCGGGCGTCGAAGTCGCGGCGGCCAAGGCTTTATGGCCCGACGGCTTCTTCGTCGTCCCCGGCGTCCGCCCGGCGGAAGGCGCGGCCGGCGACCAGAAACGGGTCGTGACGCCGCGCGCGGCGCTCGATGCCGGCGCGTCGATCCTCGTCGTCGGCCGGCCGATCACTTTGGCCGCCGATCCCGACGCCGCCGCCCGCGCTATCGAGGCGACGCTGTAGGGTCTCGCGCCCGAAATGATTCGACAAATCAAGCCAGTCGCATAATTTGTTGTAACAGCGCCTCGGGGACGGCCGGGGCGAATTCGCGCATCGGGGGCTGCGCATGGACGCCAGGTTCGTCTCAGCCGATCGATTGCCGCCCGCGGCGCGGCGGGAGCGCGCCTGAATGGACTCCGCGCGCCGCTATTTCGCCTTTCTGAGCTACAGCCATAGCGACCGGCGCTGGGCCGATTGGCTGCACAATGCGCTGGAATCCTTTCGCGTGCCGAAGGCGATCGCCGGGCAGGAGCGTCCCGAAGGCGCGATCCCCGAGCGCCTCGCACCCATTTTCCGCGACCGCGAGGAACTCGCCGCCGCCGCCGACCTCAGCTTTGAAATCAAGGCGGCGCTGGAGGCAAGCAGCTTCCTGATCGTGCTCTGCTCTCCGGCTGCGGCGGCGTCGCGCTGGACGAATGCGGAGATCGAGGCCTTTCACGAAATCCATCCGCAAGGGCGGGTGCTCGCCGCGATCGTCGATGGCGAGCCCTTCGCGAGCGAACGGGCCGGGCAGGAAGCGCGGGAATGCTTCCCGCCCGCCCTGCGCGAGCGCTTCGACGGCGAAGGCCATGCGACCGGGGAACGCGCCGAGCCGATCGCCGCCGATTTGCGCGCCGATGGCGACGGCAAACAGCTCGGCCTGCTGAAACTCATCGCCGGCATGCTCGGCGTCCCATTGGACGAGCTGGTCCGGCGCGAGGCGCATCGCCGCCAGCGCCGCCTCACCATCGTCGCCACGATCGCGATCCTGGGCATGCTGGTGATGACGGGCCTCGCCACTTTGGCCTGGCAGGCGCGCAACGAGGCCCAGCACCAGCGCGAACAAGCCGAATCGCTGGTCGGCTTCATGCTCGGCGATCTGCGCGGGAGGCTGGAGCCGGTGGGGCGACTTGATGTGCTGGATGCGGTCGGCAGCCGTGTGCTCGGTTATTATCAGGGCCAGGACAGCGGCGACCTCAGCGACGACGCGCTCGCCCAGCGCTCGCGGGCACTGACCCTGATCGGCGAAATCGCCAATCGGCGGGGCGATCTGGACAGCGCCCTGGCGCGCTATCGGGAGGCCTTGGCGGGAACGGAGGAAGCGCTGCGCCGCTCGCCGGGCGACCCGCAACGAATATTCGACCACGCGCAGAATGTGTTCTGGGTAGCGAGCATCGATCACCAGCGCGGACGCGCCGAGGAGGCCGAGCGCGGCTTCCGCGCCTATCGCGCGCTCGCGGGGCGGTTACTTGAGATAGACGCCAACCGGCCGGAATGGCGGCTCGAAGCCGCGTCCGCCGACACCAATGTCGGTCTCGTGCTTTATGGGCGGGGCGACTATGGCGGCGCGGAAAGGACTTTCGCCACCGCGCTCGCTTCCACCGAGCAGCTGCGAGCCTCGAATCCGCGCGACCCAAATTATCGCGATATGGAGTGGGAAGCTCTCGCTTATCTGGCCGACGCGCAAGAGCAAGGTGGCCGCCTCGAAGAGGCGATCGCAGCCCGGGAACGTCAGCTCCGATCGCTCCAACAGACAGCCGAGACGGACAGCCAAAATTCGACTGTGCTGCGCAAGTCGGTCGCCGCGCGCCGCGCGCTTGGGCGATTGTTCGCGTCGAGGGGCGACTTAGCCGCAGCCAATGGCCATCTCACCCAAGCGACCAGCGTCGCCGCCGGACTGAGGGAGCGCGACCCTGAGAATATGGAGTGGCTGCATCTCGGAGCCACAGTCAGCCTCGACACCGGGGACCTCATGCTGGCGAGCGGCCGCGTCGCCGAGGCCGCCACAGTGGTCCGCGCAGGATGTGTCAGCGCGGAGCGACTGGTTAGCCAGGATCGCTCTGTGCGGTCATGGGGCAATGCTCTCGTCAAATGCCTGATCCTTCGTGCACGCATCGCCGCAGAGCAAGGCTATCCCAGAGAAGCCTCAACGCTGGCGCGTCGCGCCATCGCCTTTCTTGGCTCGCGACCGGTAAGCGTCATCACATCGGACGTGCGCTACGCGCTGGCCCGCGCCCGTCTCGTCGAAGCCGATCAGTTGCAAGCGGCTCGCGACACGGACGGGGCGCGGCGGGTGTGGCAGGCGGCGCTCGGCGCCAGCGGGCAGTCGGGCGGAACGTTGGAGATGCGCGCGCTGCGCTACGCCCTGTTGCGTCGGACGGGGCAGGCGGCGCAAGCGGAAGAAGCCGCAACGGCACTTGAACAGATCGGTTACCGGCACCCAACATTCACATCCGAACGCAACAGGAGATGAGGAGGAGAAAATGTCCAGCGAAAAAAAGCTAAGGTTTGACCTTACCCCTAGTGGCGACGATTGTGACTACACCCTGACGCAGACGGATGGCGATCCAGTTCTCGGTCCCGACAATCTGATCAGCCTTGGCGAAAAACATTGGTATTGGCTTTATTTTACCTTAACCGACGCGACGAGATCGTTTGATGGACCGGTTCAAAGCATTTTTCGCGTGAGACCTGGCAATAGTTGCCCTGGTCGTCAGAACGCATCGGTAAATAGGAATTTCCCCAAGAATGACTTCAAGTTTGAGGATAATGGAAGGACATTACGGGTTAAGGCCAAAAATATCGAAGCGGGACCGTTTGGCTATCGCATCGTTATCAAGAGTCCTGAGGGTGAGTGCGACTTTGATCCTGTCATCATCAACGGCGGGGGGGGCGAGGGCTTTATCGGGGCATTGAGCGCCCCGCTGATCCTGGTCGGAATCGTTCTCTTGGTCGTGATCGCCTACGCCACCGGGTTGTTTGAACGCCTTTACGGCTGAAGCGCCCGTCCGAGTGTTACGCATCAACCCCGAGATGCGTGAGTCCGTCCGAAAACCGCTCGGGTTTCGGGTAAGGCCGGCGGTCACGGCCGCGCTGCGGCTCGTCCCTTCGAATGAGAAGGCCTAGGCCTGCGGCTCGTCGGTCGTTTCTGCGTCGAGGGTTTGATCCTGCTCACGGGGCACACCGGTCTGCGCGGTCTGCTCCTGCCGAGGCTGCTCCTGCTTGTCCGGCGCGATGGTCTCGCCCGCGCTCTGGCCGCCTTGCCCGCCGCCGCCATTCTGGATTACCGGCATGTCATGCTCCTCCATTGAAAGCCGCCTCGATTGGCCACCCGAATATCCGCCTGAAGGCGTGCGCGGTCAACCGGTTGAATGAGCGCGAGTGGAAGCGAGCCGCCGTTAGTGGACAAGGCGCGCCGCGCGGCATAATCCGCGCCCATCCGAGGAGCCCGTCCAATGTCCTGGCTGAACCGCGTCCGCAGCAAAATCCCCTTCCTCCCCAAGCGGGAGACGGCCGAAACCCTGTGGCACAAATGCCCGCAATGCGACGCGATGGTCTTCACCAAGGACTATGAGGAAAACCTCTTCGTCTGCCCGCATTGCGCGCATCACGGCCGGATCGGCCCGACCCGACGCTTCGAGATGCTGCTCGATCCCGGCTACACGATCCTGCCGCCGCCGCAGGTCAAGGAAGACCCGCTCAAATTCCGCGACACGAAGCGTTACACCGACCGGATCAGGGCCGCCCGCGCCGCAACCGGCGAGAGCGACGCTTTGATCAACGCGCGCGGCACGATCGAGAACCGTCGCATTGTGATGGGGGTGCAGGATTTCGCCTTCATGGGCGGCTCGATGGGGATGGCGGTCGGGGCGGCGTTCGTGGCCGGCGCGCGCGCCGCGATCCAGGACAAGGCGCCCTATATCATCGTCACCGCCGCGGGCGGCGCCCGGATGCAGGAGGGTATCCTCTCGCTGATGCAGATGCCCAAAGCGACCGTCGCGATCGCCGAGCTCAAGGAAGCCGGCCTGCCCTACATCGTCCTGCTCGCCGATCCCACGACGGGCGGTGTCACTGCCTCCTATGCGATGCTCGGCGACATCCATATTGCCGAGCCGGGCGCTCTGATCGGCTTTGCCGGCCAACGGGTGATCGAGAGCACGATCCGAGAGAAGCTCCCCGAGGGTTTTCAGCGCGCCGAATATCTGCGCGAGCACGGCATGGTCGATATGGTCGTGCACCGGAAGGAATTGCGCGCGACGCTGGCGCTGCTCGTCGATTATCTGACGCCGCAGCGGAAGGCGGCATAAGCCCTGGCCGACCGCGCCACCTCCGATCATCCCGCTGTCCAGGCGCAGCTCGACCGGCTGGCGCTGCTCTCCCCGGGAAGCGACATTCTCGGGCTGGAGCGCATTTCGGCGCTGCTCGAAAAGCTCGGCAATCCGGAACGCGCGCTCCCGCCTGTCTTCCACGTCGCCGGCACCAACGGCAAAGGCTCGACTTGCGCCTTTCTGCGCGCCGCGATCGAGGCGGCGGGCCTCACAACGCATGTCTACACCAGCCCGCATCTCGTGCGCTTCAACGAGCGCCTCCGCCTTGCTGGCGAACTGATCGAAGACGACGCGCTGGCGGCGGTGCTGGCGGAGGTGCTCGAAGCGGCCGATGGCATGGAGATCAGCTTCTTCGAGGCGACCACCGCTGCCGCCTTCCTCGCCTTCGCCCGTGCCCCCGCCGATGCGTGCGTGATCGAGGTCGGCCTTGGCGGACGTCTTGACGCTACCAATGTGCTCCAAAAGCCTCTGGTCTGCGGGGTTGCGAGCCTTGGCATCGATCACCGGGAATTTCTCCTTAGCCCCGACCCCGAACTGCGGGAGATGCCCGACATCGCACGGATCGCGTTCGAGAAGGCGGGCATCGCCAAGTCTGGCGTTCCGCTTGTGACCATGAGCTATGAGCCCGACGCTTCGGACGCTGTCGCGGAGCAGGCCGATCGGGCCGGCGCGCCTTTGTTTGCCTCAGGCCCAGCATGGAGCATCCAGCCGCGCGGCGCCGACGGAATGGCTTATGTCGACAATCGCGGCTCCAGCGGGCGGCAGGAGCGGCTTGTGCTGCCGCGTCCCGCCCTTGTCGGTCGGCACCAGATCGACAATGCCGGCCTCGCCATCGCCATGCTGCGCCATCAGGACCGGCTTGTGGTGCCTAAGGATGCCATCGCCAAAGGCATAGGCGCCGCGCGCTGGCCCGCGCGCTTGCAGCGGCTGTTACCAGGCCCATTGGCCGGCAAGCGGACGGTGTGGCTGGACGGCGGCCATAATGTCAGCGCCGGGTATGAAATTTACGCCCATTTCTATGGCCCGGGGCAAATCCGCCATTCGAGGCAGACGCTCCAGAGCATAGAGAGGCTGGCGCACAGCGATCCGAAGGCGGCCGCCAAACTATTGGGCATCGAGTTCATGCACCTGATCATCGGCATGCTGGCGAACAAGGACCCGATGGCGATCGTAAAACCGCTATCGCCCTTTCTGGCGAGCCTGACCGCCGTGCCAATACCCGGTCACAAACACCACCCCCCGGCCGCCTTCGGTGCTCAGGCGCGCGGCGCGGCCGATGTGGAGGAAGCGCTCGCCACACTGCCCGACGACGAACTGCCCGTGCTGATCGCCGGTTCGCTCTATCTCGCGGGTGAAGTGCTAAAGGCGAATGATCAGCCGCCCTATTGAGCGCCCGCCCGCGCGTCGCCCTCGCCTTCCTTGCCGGCGGTGCCGATCGAGGCGTCGATCAAACCGGTGCGGCTCATCCACCAGAACAGGACGATGCCTGGCACGGCCGCAACGACGGTGAGCCAGTAGAAATTGACGAAGCCGATTGCCTCGACGATCGAGCCGGCCGTGGTGCCTGTCAGCAGCCGCCCGACGATGCTCGCCGCGGCCGAGATCAAGGCATATTGCGCCGCCGTGAAGCGCAGGTCGGTCAGCGCCGAGAAATAGGCGACGACGACCGTGCCGCCGATGCCGCTGGCGAAATTCTCGAACGCCATGGTGGCGGCGAGACCGAGATTCGAGTGGCCGTACATGGCGAGCAACGCGAAGCTGGCGTTCGACACGCCCATCAGGACGAGGCTGAACAGCACCGACCGCTTCATTCCGATCTGCGCATAGAGGATGCCGCCGACGAAGATGCCGACAAGGAAGGCCCAGAAACCGACGCCGACGTCCCAGATGGCGATCTCGTCATTCGTATAGCCCATGTCGTTGAGCAGCAGCCGCAGGACGAGGTTCGCGAGCGTATCGCCGATCTTGTGGAGCAGGATGAAGAGCAGCACGAGCAAAGCGCCCCTGCGCTTGAGGAACTCGGCGAAGGGGCCCCAGATCGACACCAGGGTGGCGCCGATGCCTTTGCGCGCGGTGGGCTCGCGGTGTCGCTCGGGCTCGCCGACGATGAGTCCGGTCAGCACGGCCGGCAAGGCGAAGACCGCGCAGACCATATAGGCCCATTCCCAGCCGATCCGCTGCGCCAGGACGAGCGCCAACGCGCCGGCGGCCGTCGAGCCGATCCGCCAGCCATATTGCGACATGCCCGCGCCGACGCCGAGTTGGCGCGGCTCGAGCAATTCGATGCGATAGGCGTCGATGACGATGTCGTAGGTCGCCCCCGCAAGGCCGAGCAGGATCGCCGCGATCGCGGTCTGGAAGATGTTGGCGGACGGATCCTGGAAAGCGAGATTGGCCGTCGCCGCGATGACGAACAACGCGGCGATGATAAGCCACGACACGCGCTGGCCGAGCCGGCCGAGGATCGGGATGCGGACGCCGTCCACGATCCACGCCCAGAGGAACTTGAGATTATAAACGAGGAAGGCGAGCGCGAAGGTCGTCACCGTGGATTTCGTGATGCCGTCCTGCGCCAGCCGCGTCGTCAGCGTCGCGCCGATCATCGCGAAGGGGAAGCCCGAGGAGACGCCCACGAAGAAGGCGGCCAGCGGCGCTTTCTCGGTATAGGGACGGACCGAGGCGGGAAGGCTGTCGCGCCATGAAGGCGCGGGCTGTGTGGCTTCGCTCATGCCGCACTTGTAACGAGTCGATGCCGCCCGCCTAGCCCCTACGGAATGGCGGAAACTTGCCTTACGTTCGCGTCAGGCGCAAAAGTTGGCGATGGACATGCCGATCCGCCGCCGGCCGACCGAAGGCCAGCTCGCCCTTGCCCGCGCGCTCGCTGCGGGCGCGACGAAGATGGGCGATCGCGTCACCACCGTCCCCGCCTCCGCCTACACCGATCCGGCGCGTTTCGCGGTGGAGAAGGCGAAATTGTTCGATCGCCTGCCGATAGTGATCGCGCCCTCCGCCTTGCTGCCCGAAAACAATATGGTCGTCGCGCACGATGGCTTCGGCATCCCGCTCCTGCTCACCCGTGACAAGCATGGGCAGGCGCACGTCTTCTGGAACGTCTGCCGCCATCGCGGCACGCGGCTGATCGAGGATGAGGGGGTCGCCAAATGCCCGCGCATCGTCTGCCCCTATCACGCCTGGACCTACACCGCCGACGGCGCGCTGGCCGGAATGCCGCGCCCGGACAGCTTCCCCGGCCTCGACAAGGCCGATCACCATCTGAAGGAGCTGCCGAACACGGAGGCCGGCGGCCTGATCTGGTTTGCCCGCGAGGAAAGTGATCTGGCCGACGCACATATGCTCGCGCCGGAATTCGAGGCCTTCGATCTCGCCGGCCATCATCTCTTCCGCCGCCGCACCCATGATGTCGCCTCTAACTGGAAGCTGATCATGGACGCCTTCCTGGAAAGTTATCACGTCCAGCGCCTCCACGCGCAGACCATCGCGCGCTTCTTCACCGACGGCATCACGGTTGGGGACACGATCGGCATTCACCAGCGCTCGGCGGTCGGCCGCAACGAATATCTCGCCGAGATCGATCACCAGCATTGGCCGCAGCTGCGCGCCGTGATCACCTTCGCCTATCAGCTCTTCCCGGCGACGATCATGATCATGAGCCCGGATTATGTGAACCTGATGGTGCTGATGCCGCAGGCGGTGGACCGGACTCTGGTCGAAGATTTCATGCTGATCCCCGAGGCGCCGAAGACCCCGGAGGAAATCGATCATTGGGAGCGCAGCTGGACCTTGCTCGATCAGGGCGTGTTCGAAGCCGAGGATTATCGCGCCGCGGCCCTCGGCCAGAGCGGCCTGTCGTCGGGTTCGCTCGAGACGCTTACGCTCGGCACGCTGGAGACGGGCATCCGCAACTTTCACGATCAGGTGGAGCGGCTGATCGCCTCATAAAGTTCAAGCCCGCGCGGCAGGCGCTTCGGCGTTCGCCCCTGCAAATGGCGGTCGATCGCCGCCAGTGCATCCTCAAGAGCGCCCCCGGAATAAGGCTTGGTCAGGCAGCCGAGCGCGAGCGCTTTCTCGCCGTCGAGGCTCTTTGCGGTAACGAACAGCGTCGGCACGCCCTTTATGCCAGCGGCGCGCGCCACGTCCGCCCCGTCCCCATCACCGCTGAGACCGATATCCGTAATGACGAGATCGAGCTGCTCGGCTTCGATCACCCCGGCTGCGTCGGCATAGCTATCGACCGTCGCCACCACCTCATAGCCGGCGTCTCTCAAAGTGTGCTCGTTGTCGAACGCCACCAAGGGCTCGTCCTCGACGATGAGGATGCGGCGGATCAGCCTTTCGCGCTTGCCGAAGAGCATGTAGGGCGCACCCCTCCCGATTGGACGTGTCCGTAACGAGCAAATCGGCACGTAGTGCCGTGCCTGCAAGCGCGCCGACGCAAATTCATTTCATGTGGACGAAGACAATGCCGCCGACCCGCGAAACGCATCGCATCGCCAAGCTCCTCGCCCGCGCCGGCATCGCCTCGCGCCGCGAGATCGAGCGCATGATCGCCGAGGGGCGGATCGCGCTGAACGGCGTCGTGCTGGATACGCCGGCAACCCTGCTTGCCTCGCTGCACGGCGTCACCGTCGACGGCAAAGCAGTCCAGGAGGCGCCGCCCGCGCGCCTCTTCCGCTTCCACAAGCCGACCGGCCTGCTCACCACCGAGCGCGATCCGAAGGGCCGCCCGACCATCTACGATCGTCTCCCCAAGGGCCTGCCGCGCGTGATGCCCGTCGGCCGCCTCGACATGAACACCGAAGGGCTCCTCCTCCTCACCACCGACGGCGAGTTGAAGCGGCAACTGGAACTCCCCGCCACCGGCGTCGAGCGCGGCTACCGCGCCCGGGTCTTCGGCCCGATCAGTCAGGCGCAGCTCGAGGATCTGATCCACGGCATCGAGATCGAGGGCATCGGCTACGGCCCGATCAACGCCAATCTGGAGCGGCGCACCGGGCGCAACGGCTGGGTCGAAATGCGCCTGAGGGAAGGTAAGAATCGCGAAGTCCGCCGCGTCCTCGAACATCTCGGCCTGCAAGTCTCACGCCTCCTCCGCACCCATTACGGCCCGTTCGCGCTCGGCGATCTGCCGGCCGGCGCGGTGGATGAGGTGCGACAGCACGATCTCGTCGCGTTCCGGAAGTCGCTCGGTTCAAATCCTCCCTGGAACCGGGAGGGGGACCGCGCGAGGCGCGGTGGAGGGGGCGGCGGTGCAAGCGCCGCTGGCGCGGCGACCCCTCCACCACGACGCTCCGCGACGCGGTCCTCCTCCCCGTTCCGGGGCGGAACGAGAAAATGAAAATCATCGCGGGCCAGTGGCGCGGGCGCGCGCTCTTGGCACCGCCGGGGAAGGACACGCGCCCGACCAGCGCCCGCGCCCGGGAAGGGCTGTTCTCGATGCTGGTCAGCCGGATCGGCAGCTTTGAGGGTCTCCACGTCGCCGACCTCTTCGCCGGCACCGGCGCGCTCGGGCTGGAGGCGCTGTCGCGCGGCGCCGCGCATTGCACCTTCGTCGAGCGGGACCGGGCCGCGTTGGACAAGCTCAAGCGCAACATCGAGATGCTCGGCGCGGCGGAGCGTGCGGAGGTCATCGCGCAAGGCGTCGAGCATGTCCGTCCCCCTGCCCGGCCCTGCGATCTCATCCTGATCGACGCCCCCTATGGCGCCGGCCTTGCCCAGATGGCGCTGGATCGGATCGGCGGCGGAGGCCGGCTGGCCGCCGGCGGCTGGGTCAGCATTGAGACCGGCGGCGAAGCTCTCACTCTCCCCCTGGAGCTGGAAGCAGTGGCGGAGCGCCGTTTCGGCAAGGCGGTTATCACGCTCGCGCGCGGCTGATCGCGGCTTATCGACAGCGCGCCTGGTCCGGCCTATTCCACGTTCAGATTTCCGGGGAGGGACATCATGGGTTTGACCGGCTGGATTGTCATCGGCGTTGTCGTCCTGCTCGCGCTGTGGGGCGTGGCGATCTACAATGGACTGGTGCGGCTGCGTGCTCTGGTGCGCGAGGGCTTTAGCGGCATCACCGTGCAATTACGTCGCCGCGCCGACCTCATCCCCAACCTCGTCAGCACCGTCGAGGGCTATGCGACGCACGAGCGCGAGGTGCTCGATCAGGTCACCGCGCACCGCGCCGACGCCACCTCGGCCGGCGGCGTCGCCGCCACCGCCCAGGCCGACGCGGCTTTCTCGGGGATGCTCGGTCGGCTGATGGTGGTCGCCGAGGCCTATCCGGACCTCAAGGCCGACGCCAATTTCCGCCAGCTCCAGGAAGAACTCTCCGACATCGAGGAGCATCTGCAGAGCGCGCGGCGCTATTACAACGCCACCGTCCGCGATCTGAACACCAAGATTCAGTCCTTCCCCAATGTCCTGATTGCCGGGCCGATGGGGTTCAAGGAGGAGGAATCCTACACGGACGCCGACGCCTCGATCCAGTCGGCGCCCAAGGTGAGCTTCGGCGCCGCGAAGGCCTGACGTGACGCGCACGCTTCGGCCGCTCGTCGCGCTGCTGCTCGCAGCGCTGGCGCTGCTCACGCCCGCTTTGGCGTCCAAGCCGCCGGGCGGCGAAGAAGCGCCGAATCCGTCGGGTTTCATCGCGCCGCAGCCGGCAGCCGAGGCGACCGGCGAGCGCATCCTCTCCTACGCCAGCGACGTCACGATCAATCAGGATGGCAGTCTCGCCGTGGTCGAATCGATCCGGGTGCGCGCCGAGGGCAATCAGATCCGCCGCGGCATCTTCCGCGATTTCCCGACCCGCTACGAACGCGAAGGCCGCACGATCCGGGTCGGCTTCACCGTCGATGGCGTCACCCGAAACGGCCAGAGCGAACCCTACGACACCGAGAGCATCAACAACGGCACGCGCGTCCGCATCGGCGACGCGGACGTGATGCTGCCGACCGGGGAGCATAGCTACGAAATCCGCTACCGCACGACGCGCCAGCTCGGCTTCTTCGCAGACTATGACGAGCTCTATTGGAATGTGACCGGCAATGGCTGGCAATTCCCGATCGACAGCGCGACTGTGCGCATCCGCCTCCCGCAAGCTGTCCAAATAGGACAGCGGTCATTCTATACGGGCGCGCAGGGTTCGAGCGATCGCAATGCGGAAGTGTCGGCCGAGGCGCCGGGCGACATCAGTTTCCGCACGATTGCACCGCTGGCGCCTTATGAAGGGCTGACCGTCGCGGTCGCCTGGCCGAAGGGGGTCGTCGCCGCGCCGCCGCCGCCCACGCCAACGCAGCAATGGCTGGCGACCAACGGCCCGATGGGTGCGGCGCTCGCGGCTTTGGCGGGCCTCGTCTATTTCTTTTATTATGCCTGGAAACGGGCCGGGCGCGGCCCCGACGAGGGCACTGTCGTGCCGCTTTTCGAGCCCCCTGACGGCCTGAGCGCGGCCGAGATCCGCTATGTCAAACGGATGGGCTTCGATAGTCGCTCCTTCGCGGCAGGCATCGTTCAGAGCGCGGTGCGCGGCAAGGTCCGGCTGACCGAGACCGAGGGCGGCTGGCTGTCGCGCGACAAGATGCGGATCGACAAGACGGGCGATCCGGCGGACATGCCGGTGGCCGAGCGGAATATGCTGAACGCCTTGTTCCTCGGAGGCGACTCGATCGAAATGGACAAGGCCAACCATGTCCGTTTCCGCGCCGCCCAGTCCGCGCTGCAGAAGGATTACGACGCCCGCCACAAGGGCAATCTGTTCCTCGCCAACCTCCATTGGTCGATCGTCGGGCTGATGCTGGTGCCGGCGGCAATGCTGGCGGTCGGCGCCTTTATCGTGGCGGTCGATCCCTATGCGGAGCGCAGCGACGCCGTGATCCCGCTGCTTGGGGTCGGGCTGACATTGCTCGCGATCTGGCTGGTCTACAAGGCGCGGCAGGTGGCGAACGCTGTTCCGAAATGGCTGTTCGGCGCCGGCGCGCTGGCAATTCTGATCGCGGCGGTTTTCGTGCTCATCATGACCTTCGCGCTGCTCGAAAGCGCCGACGGCATGGCGTGGGTATTCGCGCCGCTGTTGGCCCTGCCGCTCGTCATCTCCGCCTTCTGGTGGATGGGCGCGCCGACCAAGCGCGGCCGCGCGATCATGGACCGCATCGCCGGCTTCGAGCAATATCTGTCGATTACCGAGGAGGAGCGCTTCGAGGCCCTCCATCCGCCCGAAAAGACCCCTGAATTGTTCGAGCGCTACCTCCCTTATGCGATCGCGCTCGATGTCGAGAATAGCTGGGCCCACCGCTTCTCCGGCGTCCTCGCGGCGGCGGCGGCCGATCCGTCCCGGCAGCAGGGGGGCATGAGCTGGTATTCGGGGTCCAGCAGCCCGTGGACCAACATCAACGGCTTTACCGCCGCGGTCGGCGGCACCCTGGCGAGCAGCGTCGCCTCCGCCTCGACCGCGCCGGGATCGAGCAGCGGCTCGGGCGGGGGCGGTTCTTCCGGTGGCGGCGGTGGCGGCGGCGGCGGCGGCGGCTGGTGAAGGCGACGATCCTCCACAATCCGCTCTGCGGCACCTCGCGGAAAACGCTGGCGATTCTTGAGGAGACGGGCGCGGACATCAGCGTCGTCGAATATCTCAAGCGCACGCCCGACAAGGCCGAGCTCAAGCGCCTTTATGATCGCGCCGGGATCAAGCCACGCGATGGGCTCCGCGCAAAGGAGCCGCTCGCGGCCGAGTTGGGCCTGCTCGACGACGGCGTCAGCGAGGACGCGATCCTCGATGCGATGGTGGCCCACCCGATCCTGATCAACCGGCCGCTGGTTGAAACCGAAAAGGGCGTCCGACTTTGCCGCCCGCAGGAAATGGTGTGCGAGATTCTCTAGGCGGGAGTCTGTCCCGCTAATGTCATCGAACCATCATAAGCGGGACGCGATGCGATCGATCGCGATCTACAGCCTGAAGGGCGGCGTCGGCAAAACCACGCTGGCGGTCAGCCTTGCCTGGGCCTCGGCGATGCAATCCTCGCGGCGCACCCTTTTGTGGGATCTCGATCCGCAGGCGGCGGCGAGCTTCCTCCTCCGCGTATCGAGCGCCGGTAAGCAGGCACAGGCGGTGTTCGCGCACGATGTCGATCCCGCCAAGCTGGTGCGGCCCACCGGCATCGACCGGCTCGATCTCCTCCCCGCCGATTCCTCGCTGCGCGGCCTCGATCGCCTGCTCTTCGGGCTCGGCAAGAAAAAGCGCCTGCTCAAGCTGATCGAGGATGTCGGCCGCGACTATGACCGCGTGCTGCTCGACTCACCGCCCGGCCTGACCGAGACCAGCGAGCAGGTGCTGCGCGCCGCGGATCTCGTCCTTGTGCCGCTCATCCCCTCACCCTTGTCGCGGCGCGCGCTCGACGAAATCGTTTCCCATCTCGATCGCCACCAGCTCCGGCGCGGGCCGATCCTGCCGGTCTTCAATATGGTCGATCGCCGCCGCCTGCTCCATCGCGCCGCGATTGAGGCCGAGCCCGATTGGCCGGTCGTGCCGATGGCGAGCGCGTTCGAGACGATGTCGGCGTCGCCCGGCGACCTGCGGTTAGGGAACGCGACACCGGCGGGCACCGCGATCGCCAGCCTGTGGCGCGGCATCGAGAAACGGCTGGCCCGGCTCGCCAAATCGGGTTGACGGCAACTCTCCACGCTGAGAGCGGTGGATCGTCATGGCGCTCGATCCCGATCTGTTGCTCAGCGCTTACGCAATCGGCGTCTTCCCGATGTCGGACGGCCGCGATGCGCCGGACGTGTACTGGGTCGAGCCCACCAAACGCGCGATCATCCCGCTTGAGGGCTTCCATCTCTCGCGCTCGCTCAGGAAGGCCCTGAAGTCCGATCGCTTCACGGTCACGCATGACCGCGCCTTCGCCGGGATCGTCCGCGCCTGCGCCGCGCGCGATGACACCTGGATCAATGCCGAGATCGAGGCGAGCTATGCCTTGCTCCACGCCCGGGGCCATGCCCATTCGGTCGAAGTGTGGGAGGGCGAAGCTCTGGTTGGCGGCCTCTACGGTGTCCGCCTCGGCCGGGCCTTTTTCGGCGAGAGCATGTTCTCGGACGCGCGCGACGCCTCGAAGGTCGCGCTGGCCTGGCTGGTGGCGCGCTTGAAGGTGGGCGGTTTCAGCCTGCTCGATTGCCAATTCATGACCGAGCATCTGCGAAGTCTGGGCGCGATCGAAATCGCGCAGGCGGATTATCGCGTGCTGTTGGAGTCGGCCTTGGGGGCTGGCGCGGAGGGAGCAGGCGGCACAGCGGTTGCTGCCGAATTCGCCGCGCTCGACCGGGTTCTCGCTGCCCCACCCGCCGCCGCGGCAGGCGCGGGCTCGCCGCCTTCGGGGTGTGTCATCGTGCAGCTCTTGGGCCAGACGTCCCAGATCGGATGCTCGACGACATTGAGCGATGGCGTCTCCTTGTAAAGCCACCCGGAGAAGACGCGCTGATAGCGGCCGTCGCGCTGCCGCACGTCGAGCTGGATGAAGGCGCCAGTGAGCTGCTGAATCTCCCAGGGCGCCGTGGTCTCGCAGGCGCGCAACCGGACGATCACATCGCCGACCCGCGCCGCCTGGCCCGGCCGCAGGGTGAGATCACGCGACAGGCCGTTGCGCTTGTTGAGCAGGCCGATGACCGCGACGCGCTCGGCCATCGGTGTCGTGCCGGGGGCGAGGCGGGTGACGGTCTGCGGAATGTCCACCGTCTCAGTCGCGGCATTGCTGTCGGCCGTATTGCGCTCCGGCGCGCCGCTCGGGCCGCAGGCGGCGAGCGCAAGCATGGCCGCCACCGGAACAAGCGTGAGGCGGCGGATCATGCCCCGTCGGGCGTCCAGGCCTGATAATCGCCGGTCGCGGCGGCGCGCTGCCCGCCCCGCTCGAGAGCACCCGCCGGGCGATAGGCCAAAGCCGTGCCGGTCAAATTGGGCGTCGGCGCGCGCAGGAACTTTGGAGCGGGCGGCAGCGCTTCATCGGGCACCGCCTCGATCTGCCGGGTTAGCCAGGCGTACCATTCGGGCGGGAGCCGGCTCACGTCGTTCGAGGCGGCATACATCACCCATCGCCGGCCGCCTTTCTTGGCTTCGAAATAGGCGTTGCCGAGATCGTCGCCGCCGACCTTGAGGCCGTTGCGCCAGCTGAACAGGGCCGTCCCGGTCGACGCCCCTTCCCACCAGGTGAAGAAATTCTTGAACACGCCCATGAGGGTTTCGCCTAGCGCCGATGCATTCGGTCGCGCAAGTCAGCCGCGCGAGAAAGCGGCGGCGAGTTTGATGTGGGTGGACCAGCGGAATTGGCCGACCGGCTGCACCCAATCAAGGCGGTAGCCGCCATCGATCAGCACTTTGGCGTCGCGCGCGAACGTGGCGGGATTGCAGGAGACATAGGCGATCCGCGCCACGGTGCAGCCGGCAAGCGCGGCGACCTGCTCGCGCGCGCCGGCGCGTGGCGGATCGAGCACCACTGCATCAAAACGGTTCAGTTCAGCACTGTCGAGCGGGCGGCGGAAAAGGTCGCGATGCTCGACGAAGACGGTTCGGCCCCCGCGGTTCGCGGCGGCCTTCAGCGCCAGCGCCACATCGCGCGCGCCCTCCCCGGCATAGACCTTGCCCGGAAGCGCCAAGGCGAAGGTGCCGAGTCCGGCGAACAGATCCGCGATCAAGGTCGCGCCACCCACCGCGTCCCGAACCGACGCGACCAACGCCGCCTCGCCATCGGCGGTGGCCTGGAGGAATGCCTCGGGCGGCAAGGGGACCGCGACGCCGCCGAGCGTCACCGTCACAGGCTCCGGCTCCCACAGAGTCTGCGGGCCAAGGCCGTCGTCGATCGACAGGCGCGCGAGGCCCTGTTCCGAAGCGAATGCGCCGAAAGCCTCGGTCGCTTGCAGGCCCTCGACCCGCACGCCCTTGAGCAGCAGATCGACCCCCTGATCGGCCAGCGTCATGACGATCTCCGCGCGTCCGTTGAGCAAGCGCCGCAGCGGCGCGACGAGCGCGAACAATTCGGGCCGCAAGATGTGGCATTCGCGCATATCGACGATGCGGTGGCTGGCCGTGGCGTTGAAGCCGATCGATCCGGCCCCCGCCTTCATTGCGGCCCGACGCCGGCTGCGCGGCGGCGAGAGATGGGGCGTACGGATTTCGTGGATCGGCAGATCCTGTGCGGCCAGCGCGCCGCTCACTCTTTCGATGAGATAATCGCGATAGGCCGCGTCATCGACATGCTGGAGCTGGCAGCCGCCGCATTCCGGGAAATGCCGGCAAGGCGGCGTCTGATGATGCGGCCCTGGCGCGGCCGCGCCGTCCGCTCCGACAATGTCGCCCGGAGCGGCGAGTGCAATGAAGCGACCATCGCCGGTCACACCTTCGCCGCGCGTGGCGATCCGGACGATCATGTCCGCATCACTCATAGACATTCGAGGAAAGCGCCGCGCAATCCCGTCACAAGATCGTCGGCGACCAGCCCCGGCCCGGCCAGTTGCGCGGCGCGGCCGTGCAGCCAGACCCCGGCCATCGCCGCCTCGAACGCATCTAGCCCGCCTGCACGCATCGCGGCGATCGCGCCGGCGAGGACGTCGCCCGAGCCGGCAGTGGCCAACCAATGACTCGCATCGCCCGCAAGCGCTGCGCGGCCGTCCGGCGCAGCGATGACGCTGTCCGCCCCCTTGGCGACAATGACCGCGCCGGAGAGCCGCGCCGCCTCCCGCGTCTGCTCGATCTTGCTGCCCTCAAGTTTGCCGAAGAGCCGCTCGAACTCGCCGAGATGCGGCGTGAGAATCGCCGGTGTCGCAAGTGCCCGCAGGGAATCCGAGCCGCGCTCGGCGAGCAGCGTGATCGCTCCGGCGTCCACCACCAGCGGATGCCCCGAGGCCATGCAGCTGTCGAGCAAAGCAGCCGACTCCGCCCCCGGAATCAGCCCCGGGCCAAGCACCACCGCTCCCACCCTCTTTTCCGCGAGCTTGAGCGCAGGATCGCCGCCGCTTTGCATGATCGCCAGCGGCAGCGTGTCGATCATGACATTGCTATGCAGCGCCACCGCGCCCGCGCCAACCCGAACCGCCGCGCTCGCGGCGAGCGCCGCCGCGCCGGGCAGCTCACCCCCGAACAGCAGGACATAGCCGCGCCTATATTTGTGATCGTCCGGCCCCGGCGCGGCGAGCCAGGGCCGCTCAACCGTGACGAGAGTGCTCGCCGCGTCGATGCCGATGTCGGCGACGACGATCCGGCCCATGTGGCGCGCTGCGGGCTGCAGAAGGTGCGACGGCTTCAGCGTCTGGAAGGTGATGGTGAGATCGAAATCCGGCACCGGTGAGAGCAAGGCGCCATCGTCGGTTGCCGCGCCGCTCGGCAGGTCGATTGCCACCTTCACCGAAGCAGCGGCGGCGAGCATGGCGAGTTGTTCTGACAATCCCGTATCAAGCGGCCGCGTCAGACCGGTGCCGAACAAGGCGTCGACCAGCAGTCCCGCCGGCGCCACGTCGGCGAGCGGCTCGACCGGTCCGCCCCACCCCGCGCGGGCCGCCTGCGCCGCCGCGCTCTTCGGTTCCCCGGATGCGGCGACCCGAACCTCGACCCCGCGCTCGCGCAGCACCCGTGCGATCACATAGCCGTCGCCACCATTATTGCCTGGCCCGCAGAGCACCAAAGCCGGCGTCGGGCCGGCGAAGCGCCAGATTGCCTCGGCCGCCCCCAGCCCGGCGCGCTCCATCAATGTCTCGACGCTGGTTCCGGCAGCGATTGCCGCTCCCTCCGCCGCCCGCATCTCGGCGGCGGTGAGGATGACGCACCCGCTCATCCTTTGGCGCTCATCGCCTTATGGTGGCGGGAAGCCGGAAGCGGTCCTCGCCGATCGCGACCTCGATCCGCCGGTCGTTCATCACCGTGACCTGCGCCGGTTCCGCCCCATCCGCCGCGACGACGCCGCGCCCGTCCGTGACGACGCGCAGCCGCCGGAAACCACCATCGGGCTTGCGCACGGTCAGGGTGACGCCGTCAGCGCCCTCCGCGCGCTCGAAGGTGCAGGAGCGCTCGAACTGCGCGTCCGGCCCGATCCGGCAGTCGATGCGATTGTCGGGCGGCGGGTTGCGCGTCGGCGCGGACGCCTCCGCCTCCCGGGTCGGCGCATCGCCGCAGCCCGCGACCGTCAAAGCAAGAAGGATCAGGGCGCGCTTCATCCTCGCGCTTCTGGCGCGGGGGCGCGGCTTTGTCTCGACAAAAAAAGGCCGGGCCGCCCGTTAAGCGGCGACCCGGCCTTATGGGGCCGCGGCGCCCGTCCGGTGGAGGCAGGGGCCGCGGGCGAATGTCGGCGTCAACAGACACCTCGACTCGTCCCCGGCCGCAGAGCAAGCCTCGTGCCACGACGAAATCCTGCGGCTTCCGATGGTTAACGGGCGGAAAAAGCTGTTCCGCGATGGGATTGGTGGGTCAACGAAGACAGCTTTTCATCGTCCACCAGTCCGGCTGCGCCCTCGCAATTGCGGCGGCTTTGATGTCGCGCGCAGCCACGTTGTCGAAGAGGCCGAAGCAGGTCGCACCCGATCCGGACATCCGGGCGAAGGTCGCACCCTCCAAGGCGCAAAGCACCGCGCGGATTTCGGGGAAGAGGGCAATGGCGGGCACTTCAAGGTCATTGCGCCCCTTGCGCCAATCGCCAAGCGGCCCTCGATCAATGCCATCCCAAGCCTTGAACACAGCGGCGGTGGAAAGCGGGAGGTTGGGATTGACCAACAAGACGGGGGTGCCGGTGAGCCTGGGAATCTCCACGAGTTCGAGCCGGTCGCCCCGGCCCTCGCCGCGCGCGGTGCAGCTCAGCAGGCAGGCGGGGACGTCGGCGCCCAGCCTTGCGGCGAGCTCCGAGCCCCCGCCGAACAGGCGAAGCGCCGCCGCCGCATCGGCCGAACCGCCGCCGATCCCGGCCGCGACCGGCAGGCGCTTGTCCAGGGTCAGGGCTGCCGTGCGGCCGAGGGCACGAGCGGCTTTCAGGACGAGATTGTCGTCCTCGCCCGCGAGCGCGGCGGCGAAGGGCCCGACGATGTCGAGGCTTAACTTGGCCGCGTCACGGGCGGTGAGCACGTCCCCATCATCGCAGAACGCGAAGAGCGTCTCGATGCGATGATAGCCGTCCGCCTCGCGCTCGCGCACATGCAGCGCGAGGTTGATCTTAGCGAAAGCGGTTTCGCGCATCACCGCGCGGCGAGCGCGGCGGTCAATCCGGTTTCGATCTTCGCAGCCAGCCTGGTCGTGTCCGCGCCCTCGGCATGAACCCGCGCCGCCGCCCAGGCGAAGCGCGCCTCGGAGCGGCGGCCGGTCGCGAAATAGGCGTCGCCGAGATGCTCGTTGATCTCGACATCGTCGGGCGAGGCCTGCGCCGCCTGTTCCAGCAAGGCGATGCCCTCCGCGCGCTCGCCCTTCAGGAACAAGGCCCAACCCAGCGAATCGGTAATCGCGGCATTGTCGGGCGCGAGCCGGTGCGCCTCCCGCACCAACGCCTCCGCCTCGACCATATTCTCGCGCCGCTCGAGCTGCGCATAGCCGAGATAGTTGAGCACCAAAGGCTCGGCCGGGGCGAGCCGATGCGCCTGCTGTAGCGCCGAGCGCGCCGCCGGCCAATCCTCGGCATCGTCATGCGCGCCGCCGCGCATCAGCCAGAGCACCCAAAGAGGATGGGATGCGCCACCGCCGTCGCCCTGCGCGGTGCGCGCCGCAATCGCGCGCGCGAAAGCCGCGGCGGCGTCGCCGGGCCGGTCAAGCGCCATCAGCACCTCGCCGAGCCGCACTTGCTCACCGACGCCCGCGCCGGCGGCTCGCGCCGCTGTTTCCGCGTCCGTCAGCGCGATGGCGTTGTTCCCCCCCGCCACAAGGAGCCGGATGCGCTGATCGCGCGCCGATGTCGCATATGGGTCGGCAGCCGGAACATTGCCGAGCATCGCGACCGCGGAATCGTGCCGGTCCTGCAGCGCCGCCAGCTCGGCCGCCACCATCCAGGTTTCGGCGCTCTCCGGCGCGAGCCAGGTCGACAGGCTGGCGAAGGTCGCCGCCACGGGCGTCACATTCTGGGCGTGGAGATCGAGCGCGAGCCGGACCAGCAATTCGGCCAGAGCCGCCGGCGCCCCGTCGATCGCGCCCGGCACCGGTGCGTTGCGCTCGATCAGTTGGCGGGCGGCGACAAGAGGCGCCTCTTCGCCCTGCAGCAGGGCCAGCGCTCCTGCGCGATCGCCGCGCCCGGCCAAAGTCGCTGCCGCCGCCATGCGCAGCCGCAAGGCGCGCGGGCCGCCACTCGCCGGCGGCAGCAGCGCTGCCCCTTCCGGCCGCCGCAGCGCCACCATCAGCAAGGGACGATGCTCCGCAGCATAGGATTCGCTCAAAGTGTCGAGGCCGGCAGCGGGCAGGAAAGACAAGGGATCGCCCTGCCCGGAGGCGCGCGCATGCCAGGCACGCAGCACCGGCACCGCGAAGGCGAAGAGCCGCTCGCGCTCGATCGCGTCGATCTGCTGTCCGGCAAGCCGCCAGTCCCGCCCGCGCACCGCGCCGGCAAGCAGGACGAAGCGCGCATCTGGCAGCAAGGTGCCGCCGCGCTCGAGGCTGCGCGCCGCGCGCAGGGCCAGCGGCCAATCGCCGGCAATGACGGCGTGGGCCAGCGCCTGATTGGCGACGATCGCGTTGTCCGGCGCGGCATTCAGCGCCGCCGCGAAGCCGGCGCTTGCCTGCGGCAGCGCTCCGGCGGACGAGGCGGCGCGCGCCCGGACATAGGTGTTGAGATTGGCGGCCGGCTCTGTCCGCGCCAAGGCGGCGGACGAGGGGCAGGCCAGCAGCGCCGCAATCACAGTCGGCGCGAGACGCTTACATATTGGGATAATTCGGCCCTCCTCCGCCTTCGGGGACGACCCAGTTGATGTTCTGGGTCGGGTCCTTGATGTCGCATGTCTTGCAGTGGACGCAATTCTGCGCGTTGATTTGCAGCCGCGGCCCGGCGGCCTCCTCGACAAATTCGTAAACGCCCGCCGGACAATATCGAGCCTCCGGCCCGGCAAATTGCTCAAGGTTCACCGCCACCGGGATCGCCGCATCCTTCAGCGTCAGATGGATCGGCTGATCCTCGACATGATTGGTGTTCGAAAGGAACACCGAGGAGAGCCGGTCGAAACTGATCACCCCGTCAGGCTTCGGATAAGCGATCGGCGGGACGAGATCCTTGCGCCACAGAGTCTCATTGTCGGCATGGTGCTTCATCGTGAACGGCAGACCGATGTGGAGCTGCCGCATCCACATGTCCGCTCCGGCCAGGATGGTGCCGATCGTCCCGCCCCATTTGGCGACGAGGGGCTCGACATTGCGCACCTTGTTCAGCTCGGTCGCGATCCAGCTTTCGCGCACCGCCGGTTCGTAATCGGCCAGAGTATCGCTCGTCCGGTCGGCGGCGATCGCGGCGAAGGCGCTTTCCGCCGCGAGCATTCCGGACTTCATCGCGGTGTGGGTGCCCTTGATGCGCGGCACGTTGACGAAGCCCGCGCTGCACCCGATCAGCGCGCCGCCGGGGAAGGCCAACGTAGGCACCGACTGCCAGCCGCCCTCGTTGATCGCTCGCGCGCCATAGCTGATGCGCTTGCCGCCTTCGAGAAAGTGGCGGATCGCCGGATGCTGCTTCCAGCGCTGGAATTCCTCGAAGGGCGAGAGCCAGGGGTTACGGTAGGAAAGCGCGACGACGAAGCCGAGCGCCACCTGCCCGTTCGCCTGATGATAGAGAAAACCGCCGCCCCAAGCGTCGTCGAGCGGCCAGCCCTGCGTATGGATCACCCGCCCGGGCTGGTGCTTGGAGGCGTCGATATCCCACAGCTCTTTGAGGCCGATGCCATAGACTTGCGGCTCGCACTCTTTCTCAAGCTCGAAGATCCGCTTCAATTCCTTGGTGAGATGGCCGCGCGCGCCTTCCGCGAAGAAGGTGTAGCGGCCGTGCAGCTCCATGCCGGGCTGATAATCGGGCTTGTGCGTGCCGTCGCGCGCCACGCCCATGTCACCGGTGGCGACGCCCTTCACCGAGCCATCACCTTGGAACAGCACCTCGGCCGCCGCGAAACCCGGGAAAATCTCGACGCCCAATGCCTCGGCCTGACCGGCCAGCCAGCGGCAGAGATTGCCGAGGCTGAGCGTGTAGGTGCCATGATTGTTCATGAACGACGGCATCATCAGATGCGGCATCGAGTAGCGGCTTTTGGCGGTCAGCACCCAATGCTCGTTCTTCGTCACCTTCACGGTCAGTGGGCTGTCGAGATCGCGCCAGTTGGGAAGCAATTCATCCAACGCCTTCGGGTCGATCACCGCGCCCGACAGGATGTGCGCGCCGACCTCGGACCCTTTTTCGAGAATGCAGACGGAAAGCTCGCGGCCCGCTTCGTTCGCCAATTGCTTCAGGCGGATCGCCGCCGAGAGCCCGGCCGGGCCGGCGCCGACGATGACGACGTCATAGGGCATCGACTCCCGTTCGGTCATTGCTGAGCCTCCTGTCGTCGCAATCCGCCAACGTCTGGCAGATAAACGGCGGTCTTGCGATTGACCAGCCCGGCCCACCCCGACTCTAAGGCGCAGCGATGGGGTGGGATGAAAAGCTGGAGATGACTCCAAGCCAGGCGGCTAGCGCGCTCGACTGGTGGCGGGAGGCCGGGGTGGACACGCTCGTCGGCGAAACGCCCCGCGACTGGCTGAAACCCGCGCCCGTTCCCGAGCCCCTGATCGCTGTCTCTGCAGCGCCCGCTGTTGAGGCGATGCCTGACAGTCTCGGCGCTTTCCAGGCCTGGATGGCCAATGCCGCCTTGCCCTTCGCCGCGCCGACCGCGCCGCGCCTCGCCCCGGCTGGCGATGGCACATCAGGCCTGATGGTCATGATCGATATGCCGTCATTGGGCGGGACGATCTTCGACGAGCAAACCAATGCGCTGTTCGAGAGCATGCTCGGCGAACGGGCGATGAACGTTCCTCGCCAGAGCCTTTATCTTGCACCGCTGTCGCCGCTGCGCCCTCCCTCCGGCCGGTTGGATCCAGCGAGCGAACGTAGCCTTTCGGACATCGCTCGCCATCATATCGGCCTGGTCAAACCAAAGGTGCTGCTGCTTTTTGGCGACGGCTGCGCACGCGCTTTGCTTGGTGGGCCCGTCATGGCGACACGCGGGCGTTGGCACGAGCTGGCAACCCCGTCCGGGGCTGTGCGGGCAACGGCGACCATCAAGCCCGAGAACATGCTCAATCGACCGGCCTATAAGAAGACCGCATGGGCTGACCTGCAAATGGTGATGGAGGAATTGAAGGCATGAAAGCCGCCTTGCGCGCTCTGCTCCTCGCCGGCATGGTTTTCGCCGCGACGCCGGCCCTTTCCGAAGACGGTGATCAGGCTGAGGCGGCCGCGCCACGCTTCGCGCTTCCGCTCATGCTGAATTCGACCGAGCGCGCCAATTATCAGGGCGTCTTCGCCGATCTGCGCGCCTCCAACTGGGCGGGCGCGGCCGGGCGGCTCGATGCGATGCGCCCCGGCCCGCTGCACGATTTCGCCCGCGCCATGCTCTACACGATGCCGGGCTCGCCGCGCGTCGAATTGCCGCAGGTCATGCCCCTGCTCGAACGCGGCCGCGATCTGCCGCAGGCGAACGACCTCGGCCGCCTCGCCACCGTGCGCGGCGCCACCAGCTTCCCCGATATCCCGCGCGCGCAGCAGCTTGCCGGCCTGCCGGGCCAGCCGCGCCGCGCCCGTCCCCGTCCTATCCAGGGCGATCGCGCCGCCGACGCGCTGGAACCGTTGATCAACCCCCTCCTCGTCGCCGATCAGGCGGCCGAGGCCGAAGCGATCTTCGTCACCCGCCAGGCCGAGCTCAGCGCGGAAGCGCGCACCGCCTTCCAGCAGCGCATCGCCTGGGTCTATTTTCTCAACGGCTATGACCGCGAGGCGAGGCGCATCGCCGGTGAGGCGCGGCAGGGGCCGACCGAATGGGCGCTGCACGCCGATTGGGTCGCCGGCCTCGCAGCCTGGCGGATGGGCGATTGCGCCGCCGCCGCGGCCCATTTCGGCGCCGTCGCGACGCGCTCGTCGGATATCGAGCTGGCGGCGGGCGGCCATTATTGGACGGCCCGCGCCGAAACCGCCTGTGCTCATCCCGAGCGCGTCCAGGGCCGGCTGCAGACGGCCGCCCGGCTTGGCGAAACCTTTTACGGCCTGCTCGCCCAGAGCGCGCTCGGCATCCGCCGCACCCCGGCCCATCTCGACCCGCTCAGTGCCGACGAATGGCGCTCGCTCTCGGAGCGCCCCAACGTCCGCGCTGCCGTCGCTCTAGCAGAGCTTGGCGAGGCCGGTCTCGCCAGCGACCTGATCCGTCATCAGGCGCGGATCGGCGGCTCGAGCGATCATGAGCGGCTGCTCCATCTCGCCGCCCGCCTTAATCTCACCGCGACGCAGATGTGGCTCGCCCATAACGGCCCGCGCGGCAGCCGCACCGACACCCACGACCGCTACCCCTCCCCTTCGTGGCGGCCGAACCGAGGCTGGCGGGTCGATCCCGCTTTGGCCTTCGCGCACGCGCTGCAGGAATCGAACTTCCGCCCCGACGCGGTCAGCCCCGCCGGCGCGCGCGGCCTGATGCAGGTGATGCCCGGCACAGGCACCCAGATGGCGCGGCGCGGCGGCGAAAGCGTCTCGCCCGGCCAATTGCTGACCCCGAGCACCAATCTCGAATATGGCCAGACCTATCTCGAATATCTGCGCGATTTGCCCTCGACTGGCGGCCTGCTGCCCCGTGTCATCGCTTCCTATAATGCCGGCCCCGCGCCGATCGCCTTGTGGAACACGCGCTTCGACCAGAGCGATCCTTTGCTGTT
>Ga0136633_1000207_pt1 | contig 44918 bp, 40 predicted proteins | sample AntDrymeUQ832206_2_FD_105494 | JGI IMG/M metagenome (GOLD analysis project Ga0136633, IMG submission 105494) | Polar desert sand microbial communities from Dry Valleys, Antarctica - metaG UQ83 (22.06) | ecosystem: Environmental > Terrestrial > Soil > Desert | place: Antarctica: Dry Valley... | reverse complement strand
TGGCGCTCGGACGAGAAGCGCAACCAGTTCGGCGAGGGCTCGCGTGGGCACACGGCGGTCCTCGTCGGCGATCTCGCCTACTCCTACGAGGGCAGCGGCTGGCGCGTCGGGCAGAACGTCAAGGAGTACATGTCGGAGGCGACCAAGGACCGCGACGCCACCGGCCAGGTCCTGCTGCTCCCGCTCGCCGACGCCAGGAAGATCCAGAAGCACCTCGACGCCGCGGCCAACACCGGCGTCTACCTGTTCGGCGGCGAGATCTGCTCCGACGCGACCGGCACCGCCCTCGAGGAGGTGCTCGGGCGCCTGAGCAAGGACGCCAACCCGCAGCACCTCAAGCAGCAGATCGCGGCCACCGGCCGGGTCGCCTACGAGAAGCACTGGCACAAGAAGGGCAAGGGGAGCTACAGCCGCAAGTAGGCCGACCGATCGTTTCCCATCGTGTTTGGAGCGATGGAGCTCAGCCGCCGACCAAGGGCAACCTCAAGCGGGTCTCTCGCCCTCCAGCGAATCCAGGCGCCGGGCGATCTGGTCGAGCTTCGCGAGGATCTGCCGGTCGGTCGCGCTGAGCGCGGCGACGTCCTCTTCGACCTCCTCGACGTCCGACTCGATCTCGTCGAGCTCGAAACGCATCTCTCCCTCGACGGCCGCCAGGTCGCGCTTGATCTCCTGGGTGATGGCGGCGCCGACGCCCGACGCGACGAGGCCGATCAGCACGGGACCGACGACCATCAGCGACATGCCGACCAGCCGGCCTGCGGTCGTCGTCGGGAAGAAGTCGCCGTAGCCGACGGTGGAGATCGTGGTCGTCGCCCACCAGATGCCGTCGAAGAGGTCCACGGGCTCGTCGCGGCCGCTGATCTCGAGGTTCGTGAAGGCCACGCCGCCACCGAGGATCGCCAGGAACGCGAGCGTGGCCGCATAGCGGAAGGAGTTGAACGCGAACACCCGGCCCATCACCGGCATCAGGTCCACGATCCGCAGCAGACGCAGGACCCACAGCGCGTGGAGCGCCTCCGGCAGGAACGGCGGCGTCAACACGAGCACGGCGAGGTCGAGCAGGTTCGCCTTGGCCCACGCCATGTTGTCGGGCGCGATCCTCAGCATGATCACGACCTCGGCCAGGAAGGTCAGCCAGATCACCCAGTTCAGGACGTCAACGAGCAGGTCGAGGTCATCACCGACGTTGACCGTCGCGAGGATCAGCGTCGGGATCGTCAGCAGCACCGCGATCAGGACCGGGATCTCCAGCCGTGCGGCGCTGCGCGCCTGCTCGTCGGTCATGCCCGGGACGTAGTGGGTCCCGCTGTGGGTGTGCGTGGTGGCCATGGTCGCGCGATCCTCGCACCGGGTCCGGACGGCGACGTAGGGTGCGCGGATGGCCGCTGAATCCCTCTCCCCCTCGGACCGCTCGTCACTCCAGGCCGAGCGCGGCCCGGTGAACATGGCGGTGGCTGCGGCGATGATCTTCGAAGCCCACGAGGGGACGGCCTACGACGCGGTCGCCGAGCGCTTGGCGAACCGCCTCCACATCATCCCGCGCTACCGCCAGAAGCTCGACGAGGCGCCGCTCGGGCTGGCCAATCCGGTGTGGATCGACGACGACGGCTTCGACGCGCACTGGCATCTGCGCGCCACGACGCTGCCGAAGCCGGGGACCCACGAGCAGCTCGCCGCCTACCTCGCGCGCGAGATGTCGCGCCGGCTGGACCGGTCACGCCCCCTGTGGGAGCTGCACGTCGTGGACGGCCTCGAGGGCGGCCGCGCGGCCCTGATCCCCAAGATGCACCACGCCCTCGTCGACGGGATCGCCGCGGTCGGCATGGCGATGGTCCTGCTCGACCCCTCGCCCGAGCCGCTGCCGATCGAGGCGCAGGCCTGGTCGCCGCGGACCGAGGACCGCCGAAGTCAGCTCTCGCGCCTGGCCCGCGGTCCCCTCTCGCGCGCGCAGAAACTGCTCGTGGACTCAACGGTCCGAGCGCTCGAGACCAGCCCGCGCAAGGCCGCCGAGGACCTGATGAAGGCGACCGAGCTCGTCGGCGAGCTCGCGCGCCAGCGGCCGCAGGCGCCGATGACGGCGCTCAACCACCCGATCTCCCCCAATCGCCGCGCGGCCCTGCGCTCCGTGGCGCTGGCCGACGTGAAGGCCGCCGGCAAGGCGGTCGGCGGGACCGTCAACGACGTCCTCATGAGCGTCGTGGCGGGGATGCTCGAGCGCCTGCTCGGCGGCGAGCGCGACCTGGTGGCGCTCGTCCCGGTGAGCGTTCGCGCGGAGGGGCAGGAGGGCGGCAACCACATCTCGACGGTCTTCGTGGACCTCCCGGTGACCGAGCCCGACCCGGCCGCGAGGATCGCCAAGATCGGCGAGCAGATGCGGGCGATCAAGGCCAGTGCCGCCGTCCGCGCGGGGGCCATCCTCGTCGGCGCCACGGGCCAGGCGCCGCCGCTCGTGTCCTCGATGATGGTCCGGGCGCTCGGCAACGTCCGCGCGATGAACCTCGTGGTCTCGAACGTCCCCGGCCCCACGCAGGCCTTCTACATGAACGGCGCGAAGCTGCTCGAGGCCTACCCGGCCGTCCCGCTCAACCCGCCCAACCAGGGGTTGAGCGTCGGGATCCTCTCCTACGACGGGCAGGTGTTCTTCGGGCTGCTCGCCGACGCGAGGCTCGACCCGCCGGTGGAGGCCGCCGCGGAGGCGCTCGACGCGGCGCTCGACGAGGTGTTGGGCGCCTGACGCGAGCCGGCCTGCGCCGGTGGCGGCGCACCATCTCTACGTGCTGGAGCTGCGGGCCGGCCGGCGCGTCGTTCTGCGGCAGGCAGTTCGGCTGCGCTGAGCGGTCGGGGCTCGGAGCGAACGGCGTCCGGTCAGGGGGAGGGTTCGAAGGGGTCGCGGCCGCGCGCGAGGCGTTCGTGTCGACCTCGCCGCCAGATGTGGCGGCAAACACGTCACAACCTTCAGAACCTGACAACCGACCGGCCACCGATGGCACGTTCCGGTGGTTCGCGCCGCCCCCGAAGGCTCCCTCACTCCCTCGATGCGGCAGTTGTTAGAACCGCTGCCTCCGCCACTCCCTCGGTGCGGCAGTTGTTCGAACCGCCAACGACTTAGGTCTCCGGGACCCCCTCGATGCGCCCGTTGCGGAACGCGTCCACGAACAGCCGGTAGTCGTCGCGGCACTGCTCGCCGTACTCCGTTCCGAACTGGACGAGGTCGGCGATGAACTCGTCCTCGCGGCCGCCGATGACGGTCGTGATCGCCTCCTCGACCTCCCATTCGACGAGCGAGTGCTCGGACTCGGCGTCCGAGACGCAGTGGATCTTCGCCGTTGCCTGGCCGAGGAAGCGCAGCAGCGGCAGGATCTCGTCTGGCTCTGAGACGTGCTCCCAGTCGAGGTCGGCCTCATAGGGCGAGAGTTCCTTGACGGTGAAGCCCTTGCCGGCGACCTCGGTCCAGCCGACCCACGGGTCGGCGTGGGACTGGAGCGCGTGCTGGGAGACGGCGGTGCGGTGGCCGTGGTGCTCGAAGAAGCTCGTGATGCGCTCGTCGGTGACCACGCGTGACGGCGCCGCGACGTTGGCCTGCTTCATGGAGACGATGACGTCGTTCTCGAGCGCCTGGGACTTGCCCTCGACGAGCACGTTGTAGGCGGGCAGGCCCGCCGAGCCGATGCCGAAGCCCGAGCGCCCGACGATGTCCTTGATCCCGTACGAGATCGACTCCTGGCGCTTGCCCTCGGGGATCGTGTCCAGGTAGCGGAGGAAGGCGTCGCAGACCTCGTCGTACTCCGCCTGCTCGAGCCGGCGCACGCCGGAGCCCTCGGCGAACACGCGGTCGCCGTCCTCGACGTTCGTCATGCGGTCCAGCAGCGCGAAGCGCGTCTCGGCGCGCGCGGCGTGCAGCACCTCGAGGGCGATCCCGTCGGTGTTCTCGAGCGTCAGCCGGAACTCGTCGTCGCGGCCGTCCTCGTGAAAGAAGCGCACCTGGTCGACGTAGGCGCGGGCGTAGGTCTCGATCATCTGGGAGATCGTGCGGTCGCTGAACGCCTTCTTGAAGCCCAGCAGCGCCAGCGACGCAGCCATCCGCTGCAGGTCCCACGTGTAGCGGCCCAGGTAGGCCTCGTCGAAGTCGTTGACGTCGAAGACGAGGATGCCCTCCGCGTCCATGTAGGTGCCGTAGTTCTCGGCGTGCAGGTCGGCCTGGATCCAGACGCGGTCGGTGCGTTCGTCGACCCAAGGGTCCTCGATGCGGGCGACGTCGGAGTAGAACAGGCAGGCGGATCCGCGGTAGAAGGCGAACGGGTCGCCCGCCATCTTGCGGAACTTCTTCACGAAGGCACGCGGATCGGCCTCGATCAGGTCGCGGAAGGCGTCGACGAGCGTGTCGACGATGTGCTGCTGGCGCTGTTCGGTGTCGCGCTGGAGGTCAAGGACGAGGGGCATGCGCGCAGTCAATCGGTCCCGCCGTCTCCGGGTCAACCTGGCGCGCCGGTCCTTGCGTGCGCAACAATGCCTGCTACTCTCACTTGCACATCACTACTGACTATCAAAGGTGAAGCAGGACATGGCATCGCTCCGACTCGTTGCACTCGACGACTCCGTCGTCTTCCCCACGATGGACGTGACGCTCCCGATTTCGGTCGGAGACGACGAGCGCGTCCTGCTGGTCCCCCGCCACGACGGCGAATTCGCGAAGGTCGGCACGATCGCCGACGTCACGGACACCGTCCGGCTGCCCGGTGGTGGCAAGGCCGTCACGCTCTCGGGTGTCGCCCGCGGGGTGGCCGGCGCCGCCCACACGGGGGCCGACGGGCAGCTGCGGGTCGAAGTCGAGGAGCGCGAGGACGATGTCCCGGTCGACAAGCGCACGCGCGACGCCGAGCGCGAGTACCGGGCCGTGGTCGAGGAGATCCTCGAGATCCGCGGAGCCGACCGGCGCATCGCCGAGTTCCTGCGCGCGATCGCCGACCCGGGGCCGCTGGCCGACACGATCGGCTACGCGCCCGACGTCTCGTTCGCCCAGAAGGTCGAGGTGCTCGAGACGCTCGACGTGACCGCGCGCATCGAGCTGGCCGTCCAGATCCAGAAGGAGCGACTGGCCGAGCTCCAGATCCGGCGCAAGATCCGCGAGAGCGTCAACTCGGACACCGAGAAGCAGCAGCGTGAGTACATCCTGCGCCGCCAGATGGAGTCCATCCAGCGCGAGCTGGGCGAGGACGGCTCCTCGGTCGCTGAGGAGTACCGCACGAAGATCGCCGACGCGGGCATGCCCGACGAGGTGCGCGAGCAGGCCGAGAAGGAGCTCGGGCGCCTGGAGCGCATGGGCGAGCAGTCCGGCGAGGCGTCGACCATCCGGTCCTACCTGGACTGGCTGATCGCCGTTCCGTGGTCTTCGACGTCCGAGGAGAAGCTCGACCCGACCGATGCCCGGGTGGTGCTGGACGCCGACCACGCCGGCCTCGACGACGTCAAGGAGCGGATCGTCGAGTACCTCGCCGTGAAGAAGTTGCGGGTTGAGCGGGGGATCGAGGAGGACCGGCGCTCCGGTGCCATCCTCACCCTGATCGGTCCCCCCGGCACCGGCAAGACCTCGATCGGCGAGTCGATCGCGCGGGCCACGGGCCGCAAATTCGTTCGCATGTCGCTCGGGGGCGTACGCGACGAGGCCGAGATCCGCGGGCACCGGCGCACGTACGTCGGCGCGCTCCCAGGCCGCCTGGTGCGCGCGCTGCGCGACGCCGGGACGATGAACCCGGTGATCATGCTCGACGAGGTCGACAAGGTCGGCGCCGACTGGCGCGGGGACCCGTCGGCGGCGCTGCTCGAAGTCCTGGACCCCGCGCAGAACCACTCGTTCCGCGACCACTATCTCGACGTCGAGCTCGATCTCTCCCAGGTCATGTTCATCGCCACGGCCAACATGGCCGAGACGATCCCGGGCCCGCTGCTGGACCGCATGGAGGTCATCCGCTTCGACGGCTACACCGTCGAGGAGAAGGTCTCGATCGCCAGAAGCTACCTGTGGCCGCGCCAGCGCGAGCGCAACGGCCTGCGCGAGGAGGAGGTCACGATTCCCGACGACATCCTGCGTCAGGTCGTTGCCGAGTACACCCGCGAAGCGGGCGTGCGCAACCTCGAGCGCGAGCTGGGCAAGGTGCTGCGCAAGACGGCGACGAAGATCGCCACGGACGCCTCGATCGCGCCGCTGGAGATCGACCTCGACGTGGTCCGCGACGCGCTCGGGCGCCAGAAGGTCTGGCAGGAGGCCGCCCTGCGCACCGCCGTGCCGGGCGTCGCGACCGGCCTGGCGGTGACCGGCACCGGCGGCGACGTCCTGTTCGTCGAGGCCACGGAGATGAAGGGCAAGGGCGGATTGGTGCTGACCGGCCAGCTCGGCGACGTGATGAAGGAGTCCGCGCGGATCGCGCTCTCCTACGTGCGCAGCCACGCGGCGGCGCTCGGCATCGACGAGGACTTCGAGAACCGCGAGTTCCACGTCCACGTCCCCGCCGGAGCGATCCCCAAGGACGGCCCGAGCGCGGGCGTCACGATGGTGACGGCGCTGGCCTCGCTGCTCAGTGGGCGACCGGTGCGCCACACCGTCGGCATGACCGGCGAGGTGACGCTGCAGGGACGCGTGCTGGCGATCGGCGGCCTCAAGCAGAAGGTGCTCGCCGCCCACGCCGCCGGGCTGACCGAGGTGATCCTGCCCGAGCGCAACCGCGGCGACCTCGACGACGTCCCCGCCGACGTGCGCGAGCAGATGACCTTCCACCCGGCCATGAGCATCGACGAGGTGCTCGAGGTCGCTCTCGAGCCTGCGAAAGTGACCGTGTGAGCGACGAGCCGGCGATCCCCGCGACCCCGCGGCCCCCGAGAGCGCCTCGGGGGCGCCGGATCGTCCGGCTCTTCGGCCCCTACCGGCGCCCCCTGGGCACCGTGCTCGCCCTGATCGTGGTGAGCGCGTCGCTCGGGATGGTCTCGCCGTTCCTGCTGCGCGACGTCCTCGACGTGGCGCTGCCCGAGAAGGACCGTGGGCTGCTGGCCTGGCTGGTCGGCGGAATGGTCGCGGTGTCGGTCATCACCGGCGCGATCGGCGTCGCACAGACCTACCTGTCCAACGTCGTCGGCCAGCGCGTCATGCACGACCTGCGCGCTTCGGTCTACCGCCACCTGCAGCGGCTCTCGCTCGCGTTCTTCACGAGGACGAGGACGGGCGAGATCCAGTCGCGCATCGCCAACGACATCGGCGGCGTGCAGACCGTCGTCACGACGACCGCGACGTCGATCGCCTCCAACGTAACCACGGTGCTCGCGACGGTCGTGGCGATGTTCCTGCTCGACTGGCGCCTGGCGGTCTTCTCGCTGGCCGTGCTGCCGTTCTTCGTCGGCGTCGCCCGCAGCGTCGGCAAGCGCCGCAAGGCGATCGCCGCGACGCGCCAGGGGGCGATGGCCGACATCGCCTCGCTCGTCCAGGAGTCGCTGAGCGTCAGCGGCATCCTGCTCGGCAAGACGATGGGCCGCTCGGCCGCGCTGGCCGAGCGCTTCGATGGCGAGTCCGAGCGACTGGCCGACCTCGAGGTCCGCTCGCGCATGGCCGGCCGCTGGTCGATGGCGGCCGTGCAGACGTCCTTCGCCGTGATGCCGGCGCTCGTGTACCTGTTCGCGGGCCTGTCGACCGGCGCGGTGACGATCGGCACCGTCGTCGCGTTCACCACGCTCCAGACGCGCCTGTTCTGGCCGGTCAACTCGCTGCTCGGCGTCGGCGTGGAGGTGCAGACCTCGATGGCGCTGTTCGACCGCGTCTTCGAGTACCTCGACCTACCGGTCGACATCGCGCCCGGCACGAAGAAGCTGCACGCGCCGGAAGGCCGCATCGAGTTCGACAGCGTCTGGTTTCGCTACTCCGCGGAGACCGACTCCGACGAGATCTGGACGCTGCACGACGTCTCGCTCGAGGTCGCGCCGGGGACCAAGACGGCGATCGTCGGCGAGACCGGCTCGGGCAAGACCACGCTCGGCTACCTCGCCGCGCGGCTGTACGACCCCGAGCGCGGCGCGATCCGCATCGACGGGACCGACATCCGCGAGCTCAGCTTCGAGTCGCTCGCCGCGACGGTCGGCGTCGTCTCGCAGGAGACCTATCTGTTCCATGCCTCGGTGCGTGAGAACCTCCGCTTCGCCCGCCCCGATGCGACCGACGAGGAGGTCGAGGACGCCGCCCGCGCTGCGCAGGTCCACTCGCTGATCGCGTCGCTGCCCGACGGCTACGACACCGTCGTCGGTGAGCGCGGCTTCCGCTTCTCGGGCGGCGAGAAACAGCGCATCGCGATCGCCCGCACGGTCCTGCGCAACCCGCCCGTGCTCGTGCTCGACGAGGCCACCAGCGCGCTGGACGTGCAGACCGAGCGCGCCGTGGACATGGCGCTCGAGGACCTGGGCAGCGGGCGCACGGTGATCGTCATCGCGCACCGGCTGTCGACGGTGCGCGACGCCGACGAGATCGTCCTGCTCGACGGCGGGCGCATCGCCGAGCGCGGCACGCACGACGAGCTGCTGGCGCTGAGCGGGCGCTACGCGGCGCTGGTCGAGCGAGACCTCGCGCCTGCCTGACAGCCCTGTGGAGCGCGTCACACAAGCGCCGTTGCGTGCACAGGGTCACCGAACGCGCCACCGCCGAGCCTCACAGTTCCGGGTGTCCGCAGGGCCACAGGCCCGCATCGCACTCGAAAGGCTCGGAAATGACCCTCATCGCCCGTCGCACCGCTCTCGGCGCCGCCGTCGCCATCGCCGCACTCGGCGCGAGCTCCTCTCCTGCCGCCGCCGCCCTCGGCAAGCCCGACGTCGCTGGTCTCCAGTGCCGCGTCGAGCTCCCAGTCAGGGTCGACGACCGCGGCGTCATGCGCCCGGCCGGCCATGGGACGAGCGACTGCAACGGCCGCCTGGATGGCTACACCTACGCGGGCACCCACGGCGCCAGCTTCGAGCGCTTGACCGTGATGCCGGCCGCCGGTGGGGGCTGGGCGATCCGGACCGCTCGCATCAAGGCCTACGCGCCGAGCCTCGAGGGGCCGTTCATGCGCCCTGTCCCCCAGATCTTCCGGATGCAGCTACAGGGCGCCGCGCACCTCGACACGGCAACCGCGCAGACGCTCAGGGGCACTGCGACCGACAAAGACGACCGCCCGCTGACCGCCGCCGGCACCGTCGCTCGCGTCAAGGGGGTCTGCGTTCAGCAGCGGCGCAAGCAGCTCTGCGGGGTCGTGGTCCCGACGCAGCTCGTCTTCAACGTGTCGCTCACCGGCAGCACGCTGCCGGCGGACGGCGTCGCCGGCCTGCTCTGAGCGTCGGCGACAGATGGCCGGGCGCGCCCGCGGATCCCCTCCGTGGGCGCGCCTGCTTCAGGCGCGCCCGCGGATCCGCTCCGTGGGCGCGGCTGCTTCAGCGCCGTCCTCGGACATGCTGAGCGAGGTTCAGATAATGCCGGGAACCGCGCCGCCGTCCACCGACCAGGCGGCGCCTGCGACCGTCGAGGCCCGCTCCGAGCACAGGAAGGCGATCACGTCGGCGACCTCGCGCGGCTCGGCGAAGCGCCCCAGTGGCACCTTCTCGGCCTGATGGGCGAACACCTGCTCGCGTGTGTGACCGCGGGCGGCGGCCATCTGGTCGGCGATGCCGCCCGGATCGAGCCACATCTCCGAGGACACCGGGCCGGGAGTGACGGCGTTGACCAGCACTCCCCGCGCCGCGTAGGCGTCGGCGTAAGCGCGCGAGAGCGAGAGCTGCGCAGCCTTGGTGACGGCGTAGGCAGCGTTGGTCGCCGACGGGCGCTTGCCCGCGCTGCTGGACACGTTGACCACGCGGCCCCAGCCGCGCTCGGCCATGCCTGGGACGAGCGCCTTCATCAGCCGCGCGCTCGCCACGACGTGCAGCTCGTAGAGCTCACGCCAGTCCTCGTCGGTGAGGTCGGCGAGCGCCTTCAGGTACGAGGTCCCGGCGTTGTTGACCAGGATGTCGACCGGGCCGCCGGCTGCGTCGATGACGCGCTCGGCGGCGTCGGCCTCCGTCACGTCGATCCCGGTCGAGCGGGCGACCGCGACGACGCGAGCGCCTTCGGCGGTCAACAGCTCGCAGACCGCCCTGCCGATCCCGCGCGTGCCGCCAGTGACTACGGCGGTGCGACCGGTGATACCGAGGTCCATGGGGGGAGTCTGTCAGTGGCGCTGAACGGCAGCGATAAGAGTGGCGTTCGGTTGGAGCGGCGGTTCGCGGGGCGGTCTTCCGAACTGCCCGGACTTCGTCGACCTATTCCGTACGAAGTCGGGGCAGTTCGCACACCGCCACGGACCTTCGAACCCTCCTCCTAATGGTGGCACGCGTTGGTCAACGCTCGACGCGCTTGCGTCCCCCGTCCGGCGTCCACGACTCGATCACGAGCGCGCTCCGGTTCTCGGTCAGCGAGATCACGACCACCTCGGCGACATCGAAGCGGAACAGGTGCGAGCCGTCGGCCGCGCGGCCGTAGACGCGCTCGAACTCCGCAGGATCGGTGATCTCGACGGCCACCCCGGACACGCGCGCATCGCCCGACCAGGTATCCGGATCCTCGGAGTGCGAGTGCAGCGAGAAGCGCGGGTCGCGCTGAAGGTCGCGCGCCTTCATCGCACCCTTCATCGAGCCGATCCACAGGTCGTCGCCGGAGAACAGGGACGTGTGTCGGACGCGCTCGGGAGGCGCACCGCCACTTCGAGGCCGGGCGTGCGTTGAAGAAGGGTGAGGATCCTTGGACTCATCGCCCTGATCGCGCTGGCCGGCGCGGCCCCGGCATCCGCCTTCCCGGGCGAGTCGATGCGCGGCGCAGCGAAGGTCCGTGCCGCCGGCGCCCACGCCAAGCACGCGCTGCTCCTACGTCCGGGAGGCACCGCTCGCCGGACCGTGAGGACGCGCCAGATCGACTCTGTGGCGCTGCGCGCCCGCGCGCAGCGGCGCGGCTGCCGCCCGCGCGTGAGCGTCCGTGTCGACGCCCGCGCGGCCGGCACGGTGCGTCCGGGAGCCAGATGGGGCCTTCACGCGACCAGGATCCGCCTGGAGCCGGGCCCTCACGCGTTCTCGCTGAGCGTGCGCGGGTGCGCCGTGCTGATCGACGACGTCCTCCCGATCGAGACGCCGCCACCGCCTGGCCCGAGACCACCGTCCAAGCCACCCCCGCCGGCCCCGTCACCCGCTCCCGCCCCGACGCCGGAGCCGACGCCGGAGCCGACGAGGCCGTCCGTGGCCGAGCCGGTCGCTCCCGAGGTCCCGCCGCGGACGGGGCGCATCCCGCTCGCGAGCGCGTACTTCTGGGCGCACTCCCTGCGCGATCCGCTGTACCGGCAAACCTTCCTGGAGAACTTCGACGCGCTCACGCCCGAGAACGAGATGAAGTGGGAGCGCATCCAGCCCCAGCGCGGCCAGTTCGCCTTCGCCGAGGCCGACGCGCTGGTCGACTTCGCGCAGGCCAACGGCAAGCCCATCCACGGCCACACGCTGATCTGGGGCAACCAGCTGCCGCCCTGGGTCTCGAGCACCGACTGGGGCGTGCTCGAACTGATCGGCGTCATGCGCGACCACATCGCCACGGTGATCGGCCGCTACAAGGGTCGCGTGACCGAGTGGGACGTGGTCAACGAGCCGTTCAACGACGACGGCTCGTACCGCTCGAACGTCTTCTACGACACGATCGGCGAGGGCTACGTCGACCTCGCGCTGCGCTTCGCCCGCGACGCCGACCCCGACGCGAAGCTCTACGTCAACGAGATCGGAGCCGACACGCGAGGCGCCAAGGCCGAGGCGATGTTCAAGCTCGCCGAGCGCCTGCGGCTAACCGGCGTCCCGATCGACGGGATCGGCCTGCAGAACCACGCAAGCATCCAGAGCGCCCCGTCCCGTGTCGGCCTCGTCGACACGCTGCGTCGCTACGAGACGCTGGGTCTGCAGACGCAGATCACCGAGATGGACGTCTCGATGCTCGGCCCGCCCGACACGCTGGCCCAGCGCACTGAGACCCAGCACACCGCCTACGTCAACGCCGCCCAGGCCTGCGCCGACGTCCAGGGCTGCGTCCGCTTCACGGTGTGGGGCGTCGGTGACAAGTACTCGTGGAGAGGAGCACAGGAGACCCCGCTGCTGTTCGACGCGAACTTCGAGGCCAAGCCGGTCCATGCCGACGTGCGGGACGCGCTCGGCTGATCAGAGGATCCCCGGGACCGTCCCGCCGTCCACCGACCACGCGACGCCCGCGACCGTCGACGCCTGCTCGGAGCACGGGAACGCAATCACTGCGGCGACCTCCTCCGGTGACGCGAAGCGGCCCAGGGGCACGCCGCCCACCTGCCGCTCGAAGACCGGCTCGCGAGAGCTGCGCGGCCTTGGTCACCGAATAGGCCGCATTGGTCAGCGACGGCCGCTTGCCCGCGCTCGAGGCCACGTTCACCACGCGCCCCACCCCCTCGACGCCATGCCCGGGACGACCGCGCGCATCAGCCGCGCGCTGGCGACGACGTGCAGTTCGTAGAGATCGCGCCAGTCGCCGTCGTCGAGGTCCTCCAGCGCCTTCACGTACGAGGTGCCCGCGTTGTTGACGAGGATGTCGACCGACCCGCCGGCGGCTTCGAGCACTCGCTCTCCGGCGTCCGCGACCGTGACGTCGATCCCCGTCGATTGCGCGACCGGGACCACGCGCGCGCCCTCGGCCTCCAGCAGTTCGCAGACCGCGCGGCCGATGCCACGGGTCCCGCCCGGGACGACCGCCACGCGGTCGGGATGCCCAGATCCATGGCCGCGCATCATGCCGGACGGAGTGCCGGGTCAGTCGCCACCGAGGGCCGCGGTGAGATCGACCCTCGAGGAGATGTCGAGCTTGCGGTAGCTGCGCTGGAGGTGCATCTCCACGGTCTTCGGCGAGATGAAGAGGCGCTGAGCGATCTCACGGTTGGTGTACCCGGACGCCGCCTCCCGGGCGACGCGCTCCTCGGCCGGCGTCAGCGCGCCGGCTCCGGAAGTGCGGTCACGGCGCAGGCGGGCACCGCTCGCGCGCAACTCGTCGCGCGCGACGGCGACGATCGGCTGTGCGTCGCACGCCGCGGCGAGATCCAGACCCTCGCGCAGGCGCTCACGCGCCTGCACCCGCAGTCCGGCCCGCCGCAGGTGCGCGCCGAGATCGACGAGCGCGGCCGCTTGCTCGCGGCGGTCCGGGGCCTCGGAAAGCACCTTGCACGCCTCGACCAGCAGATCGTGCGCGCCGCCGCGATCGCCGACGGCCCGGGCCTGTGCCCGCAACCCGCGCCCGATCGCCGAGCGGGCCCCGAACGCCCGCGCTCGCGTCACGTCCTCCTCGGCCAGCGCCCTGGCCTGCTCGACGTCGCCGCCCTGGCAGAGCACCAGCACGGTGTCGGCGCGCCAGGGCCACCAGGCCGGATTGAGCGCGCCGTCGCCCTCCATCAGCGCGCGCACACGCTGCATCAGCCCTACAGCGGTCCTCGCGTCCCCGTGCGCGAGCGCCGCCAGCGCCCGCGCGTGCATGAGGTGCCGCTCCGGATACCCCTCGTCCTCGCCGGATCCGGCGCCGGACCGATCGAGCACGGCTTGCGCCTCGTCGAACTGACCACGCCATACGAGCACCTTGGCGAGCGTGGCGCGAGCGATCGGCACCCATGAGAACGGCTCCTGCCAGCGCGGTGCGGAGTCGAGCGCCGCGCGCAGCCCGGCCTCCGCCGGTCGCAGCCGTCCTTGACGGACCTGTGCGAAGGCGATGTGCGTGCTCAGGACGAGATAGGCGACCTCCGATCCGGACCGGCGTGCGTCAGCGAGCGCCGTCTCGTAGTGAGACAGCGCCTCGTCGACGAGGTCCGAGTCCGAGAGCGCACCGACCGCGCACCAGTGCGCGGCAGAGTCGTGCGGAATGTGGGCGCTCGCGAGTGTCTCGCGCGCCCGTCGTGCGACTTCTGCTGCCTGCCCGGCCCCGGTGATCATCAGCACGTCGGCGAGGTAACCCGAGAACGCCGCCCGACCGGAATCGCCCTCTGGGAGCTCGTCGACGCGATCGCGCAGCCACGGTGCCAGTCCCGGATCTGCGGAGCGCGAGAACATCTCGTGCAGGGTCACCATCTGATTCGCGGTCGCGTCGTGCGATTGCGCGCGCAATTCCCCGGCCACGCCGGCGACGAGGTCGTCCACCGCACCGGCGTCGCCCCGCTGGTAGGCCGCCTGGATCGCCGCTGTCGCCAGACGCCCGCGCTCGAGCGGGTCGCCGACCCGCCCGACGGCCTCGCGCAGCACGTCCAGCGCGTCCGGTTCGCCTTGCCCCACCGCCGCCTGACCGAGCGCCACGAGCACCTCCCCGGCCTGATCGGCGTCGGGCGGTTCGGTGCGGGCGCGCCGGAGGAATCGCAGCGCGGCCGCCGTGGTCCCGCCGTCGAGCGCCTGGCGCCCGGCGGCGAGCAGCACCGCGACGACCTCGCGGTCCCCGGCCGGTTCGACGGCGATCAGATGCACCGCTGCGGCTGCGGGGTCGTCGGCCAGAAGACCGGCCGCCCGCCGGTGCCAGGCCGAGCGCGCGCCGGCCGGGTGGTCCTCGTAGACCGCCGTGCGGACGATCGGATGGATGAAGTCGAGCGGCCGGATCGGCGCCAGCACCCCGGCGGCGGCCAGCGCATCGGCCGCGGCCTCGGCGCGGACGGACTCGAGGCCGGCGAGCCGGGCCGCGAGCGCGACCGGGACGCCGAGCCCCAGGACGGCCACGGCCCGCGCGAGCGCCCGCTCGTCCTCGCCGAGGCGCGCGAGCCGGACCAGCACGGCGACCGAGATCCCGCCTGGGTTCAAGCGCTCGATCTGCCGCGCCCCCTCGGCGTTCGCGGGGATCCCCTGGCGCACGATCTCAGCGAGCAGCTCCACCAGATACAGCGGCGTGCCCCCCGTCGCGGTGTGACAGGCCCGCACGAAGGCCGCGTCGCTTCCAGGCCGGCAGGTCGAGACCGCCTGCGCGACGGCCGCCTCGTCGAGCGCCGACGGCTCGAGGACCACGAGCGGCTGCACGTCGAGCAGAGCGGCCACGTGCGGCAGGGTGCGCGCCTGCGCGCGCAGGCCCACGATCAGCCCGGCCGGCAGTCCCTCGAGGCGATGCCCCAGGTAGGCCAGCCAACGCAGTGACTCGACATCACCCCAGTGCACGTCGTCGGCCGCGAGCACCAGCGGTTGCTCGGCACAAAGGCGCGCGCACAGCCAGAAGAGGCCGTTGAAGGTGGCCGACGGATCGTCCGGCCCGTCCGTGCCGAGCCCGAGCGCCGCCGCGGCATGGACTGCGGGGCCGGCGAGCAGGCCGGTCGCGTCGCGACCCGCGAGCAGCGGGTGAAACAGCTGCCGGACCAGCCTGTACGGATGGTCGCTCTCGAGCTCACCCCCGCGTGCGCGCAGGATCAGGAATCCGCGATCGCGCGCCCGTGCCGCGCCCCACTCGAGCAGTGCCGTCTTGCCGATCCCTGGCGCGCCGACCACGGCCGCGGTACCACCCCGCCCGCGCCGGGCATCGTCGAGCCACCGCTCGAGGCGGACGCTCTCGTCCTCGCGCGCGAGCAGCGGCAGCACGAGCCAATCCTACGCACGGGGCCGTCCGTCACCGGCCGCTTCAGCGGCCTCGAACTCCAGCGCCTCCTGCAGGCATGCCACGAGGTCCAGCCACCCGTCGAAGGCTGCCGAGCGGGCGCCCCCGTGGACGACTCCGGCGATCGGGTCGCTCCCCGGCCGGATCTCGACCCAGATCTCGTGCTCGTCCATGTCTCCCAGGCTCCCGTAGCACTGCGGCACGCGCGACGGGGACCGAGCCCTGTTCTTAAGAACAGGGGGGTGTCCCCGTCGCGCTCGGCTCAGGGCTCGCGCAGGATCCGATCCATCGAACGGGCGGGAGGGCTCATGCGCAGGATCTGGACGGTGGCGGCCGCGGCGGTCGCCTTGACGTCGACGGGAGTCGCCGAGGCAGCAATGCCCGGCGTCGCCTTCAGGAGCACGATCGGGGGACCGGCCGGCCTGCCGATCGCCTGCGAGGGCAAGCGCTCGGACGCCGGCCCCCAGATCGGGGTGGATCCCGGTCGATCGGACCGCCTGCGCAGCGTGTTCGTCGTCGACGGCGAGGTGGCGATGGCCGGTTCGGCGTCCGAGGACGGCGGCCGGACCTGGCAGCGGGCCGGGATCGGATCGGCCACCCGCTGCAGCGGAGGCCCCGCCGAGCGGGAAATCGTCGTGAACCCCCTACTGGCGGTCGGCCCCGGCGGCCGTGCCGTGCACGGGGAGTCCTGGGTCGGGCACCGCGGCGGGTCGTTCGCCTTCGGCATCGCGACGCCGAGCTGGGACGGGCGTGGCGACTGGGCGGGTGGCGACACGGTCGCGTCCGACGCCCAGAACGCGGCGGTCGCCGCCGATCCCAAGCGGGCCGGTCGCGTGTACCTGCTGTGGACGCACCTCGACCAGGTCCCCAACCCCGACACGTACGCGCCGACGGGAGCCGACCTGCGGTTCGCCGTCTCGAATGATGGTGGGCGCAGCTACGGGCCCGCCCGGGTGGTACACGAGGCCGAGGCGGGAGTCGTGCCGGTCAACAGCCGCCTGGTCATCGCGAGCGACGGGACGCTCGCCGCCATCTTCGACCAGACCCCGCTGGCCAACCTGCCGAAGGCGGTGCTCGGGATCCCGGTCGACCTCGAGGTGCTCGCCCTGCACAGCGCCGACGGCGGCGCGACGTGGACGAAGCCCGAGCCGATCGGGACCAGCGCCCAGTTCACCATCCCCGACGAAGAAGGTGGGGCGCCTCGGGGCAGCGCGAAGCCCGACCTGGCAGCCGGCCCGCGCGGAATGCTCGCCGCGGTGTGGACGGAGCCGGCCCAGAACGGCCGTAGCACCGTCGAACTCGTCACCTCGCGCGACGCGGGCCGCACGTGGTCGGCCGAGCGCCGGACCGTGGACGTGCCGGGGTCGCTGATCCAGCCCGCCGTTGCGATCGCGGGCGACGGGAGTCTCGGGATCTGGTGGTACGACTTCCGCCACGACGTTCCCGGAGACGCGACGCTGGACACCGACGCCTGGTTCGCCGGCTCGCAGAACGGCGTCACCTGGCAGGAACTGCACCTCGACGGCCCATTCGACCTGCGGGCCACGAACCGCTGCACGTCCCCCACGCCGCTCTCGACCTCCTGCGAGGTGCCGGCGCACGCGATGGCGATCGGGATCCAGCAGGACCTCGTGGGTCTGCCGCGCGGATTCGGCGCCGCCTACACCGTCGGGCCGCCGCTCGCGCGCGACGGCTTCACGGACGCGCGCTTCGCGCGCATCGACCTGCCGCGCCGCCGGGCACGGCGCTAGCGGCGGACGGCAATGGCGTGAGAGGGTGATGGCGATGCGTGGCTCGGCGCTCGTGCTCACCCTCTCCGCTGTGCTGTCGCTCCCGGCCTGTGGGAGTGAGGACAAGCGCCGCCTGCTCGATCAGCCCAAGCGCGGCGGGACCCTTACCGTCCTCCAGGCCGGGGCCAGCGAGAACCGCACGCTCGATCCCGCTCAGGCGTTCCCGGGGCTCTTCACGCTGTCGGTCTATCGCACCCTGTACCGGGAGCGCACCGGCGGGCGCGCACCGATCCCCGATCTTGCCGAGTCGGCGCCGGAGATCGCGGCCGACGGCCGGTCGTTGACCGTCCGACTCCGACCTGGGGTCCGCTTCGCCCCGCCCGTCGGGCGGGAGGTGACCGCGGCCGACGTCGAGCACGCGATCGAACGGGCCTTCCTGGCCAGCGTCGGCTCGTCGTCGGCGCTCGCCTTCCTCGGCGACCTCGAGGGCGCGGAGCCGGGCGCGCGCGCCCCCGCGCCCGACATCCCGGGCGTCGAGGCCACCGACGACCGGACGCTTGTCCTGCGGTTCACCCGGCCGGCCGCCGGTGCCGCGGCCGCAGCGCTCGTGCTGCCGCTGACTGCTCCCGTCCCCCCTGAGGTGGCAGTGCCGCTCGACCGGGAGAAGGTCTCCGACTACGGGCGCACGCCGGTGGCCACGGGGCCCTACATGCCGCAAGCCAACACACCCGGCCGCGGCGTCCGGCTGGTCCGCAACCCGAACTGGAGCGCCGCCACCGACACACGCAACGCGTTCGTCGACGCGATCGAGGTGCGCGAGGGGTACACGGACCCGACGACGGTCGGGCGCCTCGTGCTCGACGGCTCCCATCGCATCAGCGAGATCGCTCCGCTCCCGCCGGCGATCGTGCGCCGCGCGCCCAGCACGGCCCTGCACATCGTCCCGCGGGCCGTTCTGGCGCTGGCGCTCAACACGACCCGCCCGCCCTTCGACGACGTGCGCGTCCGCCGCGCCGTGGCCAGCGCGATCGACCGCAGCGTCTTCCAGCAGGTCAGCGGGGGTCCGCGGGCCGCGGGGCTCGCGACGCACTTCCTCCACCCCGGAGTCCCCGGGTTCGACGAGGCCGGCGGTACCGCAGGGCCGCAGCCGGCGCACCTGGCAGCCCCGGACGGAGACGTCGAAGGCGCGCGCCGGCGGCTGACCGAGGCCGGGGTCGACCCCGCGAAGACCCGGCTGGACGTCGTCTCCTTCCAGGGCGCCTTCGAGGAGTACACGGACCTCGTCGAGGCCCAACTCGAGGAGGTCGGCTTCAAGCTGCGCGTGGTCCGCGCCAGCCCGGAGGTGGCGCTCACCAAGCTCTGCGGGCGCCCGGTCACCCGCTATCACGCGTGTCTGAGCGTGATCGAGTCCGACGTTGCCGACGCGCAGGCGCTGCTGAGCCCGACCTACGAGGGCCGCCAGATCCAGCCCACTTTCAACCGCAACGTCTCGCAACTGGCCGACCCCGAAGTCGATCGGCTGATCGCCGCCGCCACCGAGACCGCCGCGGCGCAGGCCCGTGCGGTGGCGTGGGCGAAGGTCGACCGGGCACTGGTCGACCTCGTCCCGGCCGTGCCGCTGTTGTGGGCCAACGACCAGGCGCTGGCCTCCCCGGACGTCGGCGACCTGCGATCCCCGCTGACGGGGATCGCAGACCCGACGTCGATGTGGCTGAGATGACGCCTAGTTGAGGCGCTCCACCAGCATCGCCTGGCCCTGCCCACCGGCGGCGCACATGGTCTCGATGCCGTAGGTGCCGTCCTTGGCGTCGAGGCCGTTCAGCAGCGTCGTCATGATGCGCGCGCCCGTCATCCCGAACGGATGGCCGAGGGCGATCGCACCGCCGAACGGGTTGAGCTTGTCCGGGTCGATGCCGAGCTCGTCGCGGCAGGGGACGACCTGCGCGGCGAACGCCTCGTTGATCTCCACGATGTCGATGTCGTCCATCGTCATCCCGGCCTGCTTGAGCAGCGCCTCGACGGCGGGAATCGGGCCGAGACCCATGATCTCCGGGCGCAGACCCGCGACCGACGAGGCGACGATGCGCGCCCGCGGCTTCAGGCCGAGCTCTTTCGCCCGCTCGGCGGACATGATCAGCAGCGCCGCGGCGCCGTCGTTGAGCGGGCAGGCGTTGCCCGCGGTCACCGTTCCGCCCTCGCGGAAGACCGGGTTGAGCGACGCGAGCTTCTCCAGCGTGGTGCCCGGACGCGGGCCGTCGTCGTGCTCGACCACCGTGCCGTCGGGCGTGGTGACCGCGACGATCTCCTTGGCGAAGTGGCCGGACTCGCGCGCGGCGACGGCGCGATCCTGGGAGAGCTTGGCCCACTCGTCCTGGGACTCGCGCGAGACGTTGCGGTCCTCGGCGACGTTCTCCGCCGTCTCCCCCATCGGGATGTAGACGTTGTAGATCGCGCCGTCGGAGCCGTCGAGCGCCGGGTTGGGGTCGAACTGCGGATACTGCGGGAAGCGCGAGACGGCTTCGACGCCGGCCGCGATGTACTGGTCGCCCTCGCCGGCCTTGATCGCGTGGAAGGCCATCCGGATCGTCTGCAGCGAGCTCGCGCAGAAGCGATTGACCGTCGTGGCGGGCACGCTGTGGTCGATCCCGGCCAGCAGCGCGGCGTTGCGGCCGACGTTGTAGCCGGACTCGCCGTTGGCGAAGCCGCAGCCCATCATCACGTCGACGGTCTGCGAGAAGTCGACTTCGGGGTTGCGCGCGACGAGCTCGCGCAGGGGGATGGCGGCGAGGTCGTCCGCGCGGACGTCCTTCAAGACACCCTTGAACGCGCGCCCGATCGGGGTACGGATGGCATCGACGATGACGGCTTCTGGCATTGGGAGGCTCCTGATCCGGGGAAGGCCGGGCAGTTTATGAGGCGAGCCCCCGGGGTCCCGACCCCACGCAGGTTGGGGTCACACACCTGCCTGCACGTGCAGGCAGGTGTGTGACCCCAACCTGCAGTCAGGCCACGCGCCGCCCGCAGAGCGCTGCGTGCGCTGCGATGTTCTTGGCGTAGGCAGCGAAGTCGCTCGCGTACAGGGCCTGTGGCCCGTCGCACAACGCCTGCTCGGGGTCCTCGTGGACTTCGACGATGATGCCGTCGGCGCCGACGGCAGCGGCGGCCCGCGAGAGCGGCTCGACCAGCCGGCGGTCGCCCGACGCGTGCGAGGGATCGACGACGACGGGCAGGTGCGTGTGGATCTTGAGCCATGGCACGGCACCCAGGTCCAGCGTGAAGCGGGTCGCCGTCTCGTAGGTCCGGATGCCGCGTTCGCACAGGATCACCCGCTCGTTGCCCTCCTTGAGGACGTAGTCCGCCGCCATCAGCAGCTCGTCCAGGGAGGACGACAACCCCCGCTTGAGCAGGACCGGCTTGCCGAGCTTGCCCGCGACCTCGAGCAACGCGTAGTTCTGCATGTTGCGCGCGCCGATCTGGACGACGTCGGCGTGCTCGTGCAGGAGGTCGGCGTGGGCCGCGTCGAGCAGCTCGGTGACGATCGGCAGCCCGGTCTCCGCCCGCGCCTCGGCCAGGATCTCCAGGGCCTCGAGACCCAGGCCCTTGAACGCGAACGGCGACGTGCGCGGCTTGAACGCGCCGCCACGGAGCATGGACGCGCCGGCGTCGCGCACCACACGGGCGACTGCGAGCGTCTGCTCGCGGCTCTCGACCGTGCACGGTCCGGCGATCAGCGTGAAGGTCTCGCCACCGCCGACCAGATGCGAGCCGACCATGAACGACGTCGGCTCGTGGTGAGCCAGTTCCGAGGACGCGAGCTTGTACGGACGCGAGATGGGGACGACGCGGTCGACACCCGACATCCCCTCCAACCCCAGTTCGCCGACGCCGACGGGATCGCCGATCGCGCCGATCGCGGTCGTCAGCTCCCCGGGCATGACGAGCACGTGCACGCCGACCGCTTCGAGCTTGACGCGGACCGCCGCGACCTGTTCCTCGGTCGCGTCGGGAGTCATCACGATCATCACAAGCCCATCTCCCGCACGCCGATCTCGTCGGCCCCCAGATGGTGGGCCAGCTCATGCCGGACCGTGCGCAGCACCTGTGCGCGCAGCTCGTCGGGATCGCGGCCGAAATCGCGCAGCAGCGTGTCGCGGAAGATCACGATCCGGTTGTGCTCGCTGCGCGCCACCGTGGCGCCCATGTAGAGCCCGTAGGCGCGGTGCCGGCGGCCCTGGTCGGAGATGACGACCGCGACGTTGCGATCCAGCGCCGAGCGCAGGACGTCGGGCAGCTCGTCGAGGCCCTCGCGGACGAGCTCCTCGAAGTCCTGCGGGTTGTACGGGTCGAGCTCCATGAACTCGCCCTCGGTCGGTTCGGCGGCGAGGTTCTCGCGGGCCAGGCGCTCGGAGCGCCGGACGAGCAGCTCGAACTCGGCGTCATCGGCCGGGTGGCGGTAGTCGACGAGCTTCGAGGAGATGTAGGCGACCGACGTGGCGACGAGCGCGACCGCGCCGCAGACCGCGGCGATGGTCTGGATGAAGCGCATCGGCTGCTGGACGGCGAGCCCGTAGACCGAGGTGATGAACAGGACGCCGACGCAGAGCGAGAAGAGCGCGGCGAAGAGGATCCGCTGAGCGGTTGGGGGTCGCACTTCAGCCAGCATATGGGCGATACTCGCTCGTGATGGTGAAGCTCCGGTGGCTCAGCCTGATCGCCGGGACGATCCTGGCGTGCGCGCCCGCGTCCACGTCCGCGGGCGCCGGGCCGCCGAACCGCATCGTCGGCGGATCGGCCGCCGAAGCCGGCGAGTACCCGCACCACGGCTTCGTGATCGTCGACTTCGACGGCGCCCGCTCCTATTGCGGCGGCTCGCTCATCGCTTCCCGCTTCGTGGTCACCGCGGCGCACTGCGTTCGCGGGACCGGCGGCGCCACCCCCGACGCCGTGACGGTGATCCTCGGCCAGGACCGGATCCCGTGGGGCAGCGGGACGGTCGACGAGACCGACTTCCCGCCCGAATCCCGTTACGCGGCGACCGCGACCGCCCACGAGAGCTTCGATCCCGCCACGCGACCGGACCACGACGTGGCCGTCCTGCACCTGGATCGGGTGGCGACCCTCGAGCAGCTGCGGTTCCCCCGCCCGGGCGACACGGCGAGCTGGTCGCCGGGCGTGACCGCGACCACGATCGGCTGGGGCGTCACCGAGAGCGGCGCGCCGTCGGAGGCGCTGCTCGAGGTCCAGCTCCCCGTCGTCTCGGACGCCGACTGCACCGCAGCGTGGTCTTCCGAGGGCGCGGACTTCATCTCGGCGCCGAGGATGCTCTGCGCCGCGGGCGACCAGGGCAGGGACTCCTGCGTCGGGGATTCAGGCGGCCCGCTGCTCGTGCCCGATGGACCGAGGCTCCTGCTCGCCGGTCTCGTCTCCTTCGGAGCCAACCCGTGCGCCTCGGGACCGCCCGGCGTCTACACCGAACTCGGCGACCCGGACCTCAACCGCTGGGTGCGCGCGCGCGTCGCGCTGGCCGAATTCGACGCCTCCGACGACGAGCCCGAGCCCGGAGAGGAGATCATCTTCACCGCCACCGGGTCGACTCCGGACGGGCCGTACGACTCCTTCGCCTGGGACGTCGACGGCGACGGCTTCGACGACGGCACGGGACCGGTCCTGCGGCACGCCTTCCCCGCCGGCCAGGCGACCGTGTCGCTGCAGGCCACGCGCGGAGGTCTCTTTCCCCACGCGGAGATCCGCCGCCGCCCGTTCGCCGTGCGCTTCCGCAGCCCCGTGGCGTTCGCTGCGACGGCGGTCAGCGTCTCCGAGGGCGACGTCGCCTCACTGGCGGTCTCCAAGCAGGGCGGCGGTGCCGGCGCGATCACCGTGGCGGCGCTCGACGGCGCGGGCGACCTCGATTTCACCCCGATGACGCTGACCCTTCTGGCCGACGCCCCGCAGGCCTCCGCGGCACTCGCGACGATCGAGGACACGCGCGACGAGCCCGACGAGACGTTCACGGTCGAGTTGCGCGGGCCCTCCGGTGACCTGCTGCTGGGCGCGCCGACGCGCATCGCGGTCACGATCGTCGACGACGACGCCCCCCGTGCCGGCCTGCGTCACAGCGGCCTGCGCGGTCTCGTGGCCTCCTTCTCCACCATCGCCCCCGCGCGAGTGGACGTGGCCGTGCTCCAGCGCGGAACGCGCCGGGTGCTCGCCGTCGCGAAGGCACGGCCTTTCGGAGCGGGCACCCACCGCGCCCGGCTGCAGCTGACGTCGACCGGCCGCCGCGCGTTGCGCCGGCACCGCCGCATCCGCGCGACCGTGCGCTACGGCGCGACCGTCGCGGGCTCGGACGTGGTGTCCGCCACCCGCGCCCGCGCGACCCTCACGAGAGGTGGCGGGCGATGACCATCCGCTGGATCTCGTTCGTGCCCTCGTAGATCTGCGTGATCTTCGCGTCGCGCATGAAGCGCTCGACGGGGTATTCGGTCACGTAGCCGTAGCCGCCGAGGACCTGCACCGCCTCGACGGTGACGGCCATCGCGGTGTCCGAGGCGAACAGCTTCGCCATCGCGGAGTACTTGCCCTTGTCGGCCTCGTTGCGGTCGCATTTGGCCGACGCCTTGTAGAGCAGCTCGCGGGCGGCCGCGGTGCGCGTCTCCATGTCGGCGAGCTTGAACCCGATGCCCTGGAACTGATTGATCGGCTTGCCGAACTGGATCCGCTCGCGCGCGTACTGGGCGGCGTAGTCCGTGGCCCCCTGCGCAATGCCGACGGCCTGCGCCGCGACACCGAGGCGCGAGTGGTCGAGCGTGCCGAGCGCGACCGACAGGCCCTTGCCGGGCAGGCCGATCATGTTCTCGGCCGGAACGCGCACATCCTCGAAGACCGGCGAGCCCGTCGGCGAGCCCTTGATGCCGAGCTTGTGCTCGAGCTTGCCGACCGAGAAGCCAGGGCGGTCGGCTTCCACGACGAACGCGCTGATGCGCCGCGTCTCGCGATCGGTGACGGCGAAGACGATGTAGAAGTCGGCGACCGACGCGTTCGAGATCCAGTTCTTGGCACCGTTGATGACCCACTCATCGCCGTCTTGAACCGCGTTCGTGCGCATGCCGCCGGGATCCGAGCCCGCGTCGGGCTCGCTCAGCGCGAACGCGGGCGTCCACTCGCCCGTGGCGCACTTCGGCAGGAAGCGGCTCTTGAGCTCGTCGGAGCCGAAGAGGCGGATCGGCAGCGTGCCGAGGTCGTGGACGGCGAGCATGAGCGCGCTCGAGGCGCACGCCTTGGCGACCTCCTCGATGGCGATGTTCGTCATCAACGTGCCGGTGCCCAGGCCACCGTACTCCTCGGGAATGCAGAGGCCGAACAGATCGTGCTCAGCGAACAGTTGCCGGATGTCGCGCGGGTACTCCGCGGTCGCGTCGATCTCGGCGGCGCGTGGTGCGACTCGTTCCACGGTCATCTGGCGGATCGTGTCGCGGAACTCGATCTGGTCCGAAGTGAGGTCGTACTGCGTCTCGATCGCGGCGCTGGTCATGCAGCGGATCCTAGGAGCGGTTGTTTTGTCCGGCTGCGGACCGGGCAGTCCCGTCGTCCAGGCAACCAAAAGGAGTTGGACAGCATGGGTATCGGAGTTTCAGTCTTCCTCATCGCGATCGGCGCGATCCTCAAGTACGCGGTCACGGACTCCATCGAGGGTGTTGAACTCGGCACGGTCGGCACGATCCTCATGATCGCCGGCGTCATCGGCCTGCTCGTGTCGCTCTTCTACACGCTGCTCTACACGCGTCGCCGCGACCCGGTCGCCGCTGCTCCGCGCGAGCGCGTCGTCGAGCGCGACCGCGAGGTCCTCTAGGTCCACCGCGTCCTGCAGGTAGTGCCGGCTCCCCCGTCCGCCGCGACGGACCGAGGTCCACGGACGGGGGAGCCGGGCACGCTTGGTAGGGCCTGCTAGTGCCCTAGAGGCCAGAGATGTGCCGGACCGTGTAGCCGCTCGTCGAGCGGCGGCTCTTGTGCCAGCGCGAGCCGTTGTCCGAGGACATGCCGCTGGTGTCGAACCGCAGGCCGGCGACCATCAGGTACCCATGGCCGCCATGGGCGTAGATCGTCACCCAGCGGCCTTTGCCGGACTTGCCGAAGGACATGAAACCGGTCGAGTCGAGAGGCTCCTCGAGCAGGCCCGCGCCGTACAGCGCGTAGGACATCGACCCGGAACAGTCGTAACCCGAGTCCTTCGGGAAGCGGGCGTGGCCGCCGCCGTACCGGTACGGCTTGGTGGCGATCTCGTTGCCGGCCGCGATGATCTGCTTGACCTCCTCGGGCGCCGAGGCAGGAGCAATGGCGGTGACGCCGTCGGCGGCGATCGTCGCCTTCTCGACCGGGGCCTGCGGCGCGGGGGCGGGCGCCGCGGCCGGAGCCGACGCCTCGGTCGCCTTGGCCGCCGCGACGAGCGCGCGCGCCTCGGAGACGTGCAGGCGGCCGTCGACGCGATGACCGCCGGCGCGCTCCCAGCGACGCAACGCCCGGCGGGTGCCCGTTCCGAACCGGCCGTCGACCGACGTGCGGTGACCGACGCGGGTCAGCAGGTCCTGCAGGACCCGCACGTCGGGGCCCGAGGCGCCCTTGGCGAGGGTGCGTTTGGCGAAGTGGTGCGCGTCGGCCGCGCCCGCGGGCAGCAGCATGGCGCACAGGACCACGCACGCGACGAACATCCGTCGATTGAGAGACGACACATCAGACCCCTTGTTCTGGCGCCTACGGGGTTAGCTGTCGGGCTCGCGCTGAACGGAATGCGCTACGCCGCGGAAAGCGGCGATTCGCCCCAACTACTCGGTTCCCCCGCTTCCCGGGCCGACTGGTCGGACCGGGAACTCGGCTGGTTTCGGTGCTACGAAGATCGGCAGACTACAAGACGACCTTGACCGCAGCCGAATTTCGGCCTCCATTCGCGGTCGTCGACCTCGACGCCTTCGACGCCAACGCGGCCGATCTCCTGCGCCGCGCCGGCGGTGTCCCGCTGCGCATGGCCTCGAAGTCGGTGCGCTGCCGGGCGCTCGGTGACCGGGCGCTCGCGGCAGGCTTTCGTGGTGTCCTCGCGTTCACCGTCCCCGAGGCGAGATGGCTGGCCGCGCACGGCCATGAGGACATCGTGGTGGCCTATCCGGCCGCCGATCCGGGCGAGATTCCGGCCGCGGTCACGCTGATGGTCGACGCCGTCGAGCAGATCGATGCGATCGCCGCGGGAACGAAGGTCTGCCTCGACGTCGATGCCGGCTGGTGGCCCCTGGGCGGGCGGGCGAAGATCGGCGTCAAGCGCTCTCCCGTGCGAGCGCCCGAGCAGGCGGCCGCGCTCGCACGCGCGGCGCTCGAGCGCGGCCTCGTCGTCGACGGCGTGATGGCCTACGAGGCGAAGATCGCGGGCGTCGGAGACGCCCCGGCCTCGAAGCTGCGAGGCGCCGCCGTCCGCGCGATGCAGCGCCGGTCGGCGAGCGAGCTGCTGGCGCGCCGGGCCGCGGTCGTCGCCGCGGTCCGCGAGGTCGTGCCGGATCTGCGCTTCGTCAACGGCGGCGGTACCGGCTCGGTCGAGCTCACCGCAGCGGACCCGTCGGTGACCGAGGTGGCCGCCGGATCGGGCTTGTTCGCGCCTTCGCTGTTCGATGCCTACACCTCGTTCACGCCTCGCCCGGCGGCGTTCTTCGTCCTCCCGGTCGTCCGCAAGGCCTCGCGGGAGAGCGCGACGGTGCTCGGCGGCGGCTACATCGCGTCGGGCGCCGGCGGACGCGACCGCCTTCCCGTGCCCGTGCGCCCGGCAGGTCTCCGGCTTGATCGCCAGGAGGGCGCCGGAGAGGTACAGACGCCGCTGCTCGGTCCTGGCGCCGCGGGACTGCGGATCGGCGACCGCGTCTGGTTCCGGCACGCGAAGGCGGGCGAGCTGTGCGAGCGCTTTGCCGAGCTGCATCTCCTGCGCGACGAACCGGGTGGTCGAGACCGTCCCGACCTACCGCGGAGAGGGGCAGTGTTTCCTATGAGCCGAGCACGCGGCGCGTGAAGTCGTTCGCGAAGCGCCGCTGCGGATCGAAGCGCTCGCGCGCGGCGGTGAAGTCGGCCCAGCGCGGGTAGCGCGGCGCGAGATCGGCGGCGCAGAGCGAGGTGCGCTTACCCCAGTGCGGCCAGTTCCCGTACTGTGCCAGCACAGATTCGACCTCGCGCAGCACAGGGTCCATCGCCTTCCCGCGGTAGACGTGGACGGCGATGTAGGCGCTGTCGCGGCCGTGCGAGGGCGACAGCAGCGCGTCGTCGGCGGCGACGAAGCGCAGCTCGATCGGGAAGTTCACCGGGTGGCGCTCGAGCACCTTGCTGACCGCCTGGACCGCCTCCGCCGCGTGCTCGCGCGCGACCGCCTGCTCGGACTCGGCGAAGCGCACCGTGCGCGAGCTGGCGAAGACCCGGAAGGAATCGTCGACGCGCTCGCGCTCACCGGCCCAGATGGTCCACACGGTCGCCGAGGCTACGCAACATCGAGCGCACCGGTCCGTTTGAACGGGTGTGCGCCGCCTCCTCCCCCTCGTCTGCGTCCTTACCTGCGCGCCTGCCGCGAACGCCGCCCCGCCGTGGAGCCCGTTCGAACCGGTCTCGGGTGAGCACACCTTCGTCGATCGTCCCGAAGTGGTGTACACGGCCGGCGGGACGGCCATCGCCACGTGGTCCTTCGGCGACTCCGGAGGCAGCGGCGGCCACCAACTCGCGGTCCGCGGCCCCGGTGCGGCGGAGTTCGGGTCCGAGCGCACGCTGCCCCGCGCCGACACCCTCCTCCCGCCCGTTCCGTACGGCCGGAACCGGTTCGCCATCGCCTTCGAGCGCAGGGGGCGCCTGAGCGCCGCATTCGGCAGCGCGACCAGCGGCCGGATCGGCCGGACCCAGCACGTGCGCAGCAGCCGGGACATGCTCCGGCCGTCGCTGGCCGCCAACAGCGGGGGCGTCGTCGCGCTGGTCTGGTTCGAGAACCGCGGCACCTCGAACGACCGCGTCTACATCTCGCTGCGCCGGGCAGGGGAAGCGTTCAGGCGCCCGGTCCTGCTCGCCACGGATCGCGTGCGCCAGACCGCCGTCGCCGTGTCCGCGCAGGGCGCGGTGCTCGTCGCCTGGGAGACCTCCGGACGGATCCGCGTGCGTGCGCGAGAGGGCGGCGCGCGGCGCTTCGGGCGGGTCCAGACGCTCACCTCGCAGCCCACCTTCGGTGCTGCACCCCGAGCCGCGTTCGCTCCCGGCGGCCGGGCCTTTATCGCCTGGGCCGGTCAGTCGGGGACCGAGGAGGGCCCACGCGGGCCGGTCGAGGTGGCCGTGCGGGGCGCCGGCTCGAGCCGCTTCCGCGCGGCGCAGACGCTCGAGCTCGCCGGCCGCCACCAGGGGCGTTTGTCCCTGGCGATCGGCCGCGACGGCGCGGCTCGGGTCGCCTGGGATTCGGACGGGTTCATCCGCACTTCCGCCGAGACCGGTGCGGCGACCTTTGCCTTGCCCCAGGTGCTCGGCGCGGGCATCGACGCCGACGTGGCACTGGCGACCGACGGCCGAGCAGTCGTCGCGTGGCAGAGCGGAGACGAAGAGCGGTCGCTCGGCGTCATGGCGGCCTACAAGCCTGCGACCGGAGCGTTCGGCGCTCCCGAGCAGGTCAGCGACCGCGGCGAGGCCCGCGTCCCGGCCGTCGCGTTCGGGCCGGCCGGCTCGACGCTCCTGCTCTCGAACCGCACCACCGGCGCCCCGCCCGCGCTCGCCTACGCCTACGACCGCGCCGGTTAGTGTTACCGCCGTGCAGCACCCCTTCCGCGACGAGAACATCGAGGTCGCCCCGGACCGCGCGCGCGAGATGATCGACGGCGGCGAGGTCGCGCTCGTCGACGTGCGCGAGGTCTACGAGCACGACGCCGGCCGCATCACCGGCGCGCGCCACATCGAGCTCGAGCGCCTGGCCGCGCAGGCCGAGACGATCGACCGCGAGACGCCCGTCCTCTTCTACTGCCGCCTCGGCGCGCGCTCGGGCATGGCCGCCAATGCGTTCCGGCGCGCGGGCTACAAGGCGTACTCGCTGACCGGCGGCCTGGAGGCCTGGCACGCCGCGGGGCTCCCGCTCGAGCCCGATGACGGTCACGTCGCCGACCATTAGGACGGTCGTAGCCGCCGCTCTGGCGCTCGTCCTGGCGCCGGGCGCGGCGAGCGCCGCCCCGTCGCTGGTCCAGATCGGCGGGCAAAGCTTCGCACGCCCCGTCCACATGGCCTCGCCGCCGGAGGACCCGCGCGTGTTCGTGGTCGAGCAGGACGGCGTGGTGCGGATCGTCGACGCCGACGGGACCACACGCTCGCAGCCGTTCCTGGACATCGGCGACGAGGTCGCGGGTTCGGACAGCCACAACGAGCGCGGCCTGCTCTCGATCGCGTTCGCACCCGACTACACGGCCTCCGGGCTGTTCTACGTCTACCTGACCGCGCAGTCACCGCTGGGGGAGGTCCAGATCCGCGAGTACCGGCGCTCGGCCACCGACGCCCACCGGGCTGAGGCGTCGAGCTTCCGCTTCGTGCTGCGCCAGGCCCACGCCGACAACGGAAACCACAACGGCGGCGGAATGGCGTTCGGTCCCGACGGGCGGCTGTGGGCGGGCATCGGCGACGGCGGCTCGCGCAACGACCCGCAGCGCAACGGCCAGAAGATGACGACGCTGCTCGGCAAGCTCGTGCGCGTCGACCCGGCGGGCCCGATCCCCTCCGACAACCCGTTCGCCTCGTCCGGCGCCGGTGAGCGCCCGGAGATCTGGGCCTACGGGCTGCGCAATCCCTGGCGCTTCTCCTTCGACCGTCAGACCGGCGACCTGATCATCGGGGACGTCGGGCAGGACCTCCGCGAGGAGATCGACTTCGCGCCCGCGTCGATGAACCGCCGGCCCGGGGCCAACTACGGCTGGGTCTGCTTCGAGGGAACGATGGTCAACGCGGCGGCGCCGGCGGGCTGCCAGGCGCCGGGCCACGTCCCGCCCGTCCACGAGTTGCGCCACGAGCAGGACGGGGTGAGCTCGATCACCGGCGGCTTCGTCGTGCGCGACCCCGGCCTGCCCACGCTGGCCGGCCGCTACCTCTACGGCGACATCAGCCTCCCGCGGCTGCGATCGGTCGCGCTGTCGGCCAGCGGCGCGAGCGGCGATCGCGAGGAGGCCACGCTGGCCGTCGAGATCCCCTCGAGCTTCGGCGAGGACGCCTGCGGGCGCGTGCTCGTCGCCGCCCTGCTGGCCGGCAAGGTCTTCCGCGTCACCGACGGTGTGCCGACCGCGTGCGCGAAGACCATTCCGGCGCTGCCGGCACCAGGTGCGGCGCCGGGGAGCGGCAGCGGCCCGGGTACCGAGCCGGCCGGCGGCGCCCCGCCCTGCGTGCCGGCCCTGACGGCACCGGCGCGACGCTCGGCGCGCAGCATCCTGCGCAGCGGCCTGCGGCTCACCGTCCGCCGGGATCGGTCGTGCACGGTGAAGCTGTCGGCGCGGATCGCGCGCGCCGGCTCCTTCCAGGCACGGCGCCTGCCGGCGGGCGCGCGCTCCACCGTCCTCCGCCTGCGCGTCTCGCGCGCCACCGCCCGCGCGCTGCGGCGCGGACGTCGGGGAACGGTGCGACTGCGGGCGACGGCGAGATCGGCCGCCGGGACGTTCGTCGCCACGGCAAGCGTCCGCCTGCGCTGAGACGCAAACCGGCGCATGCGCATTCGCACATGTGTACGTTGTCGGACCAGATGGGGGCGCGGCACCGGCGCACGGTGCGGCACGTTCTGGGAGGGACGGATCTTGAAGACGATGAGGCTCGGCCGCGCACTCGCGGCCGTCATGACGATAAGCGCCCTGGCGGCCCCCGCGGCGGGGGCACTGCCGCTGCCGAGCGCAGCTCCTGCCGGCTGGCTGGCGAGCGGGAACGACCCGGCCGCCGTGGTGGCCTCGCTCGAGCGCCACCGCTCGAAGCTGCCCGCCGAGTTCGACGCCCGCATCGCCCACGTCCAGGACGACGGGCTGCTGCGCGTCGTCGCGGCGACATCGAGCCGGGACGCAGGCGTCGAGGCCGCCGTCGACCGCGCGGCCGAGGCCGTCGAGTGGTCCTTCGGCCATCCGCGCTTCGTCGCGACGGTGACTCCGGACGGACTGGCGGGCCTGCTCGCCCTCGACGCGGTCACCCACCTCACGCCCGACTATCCGCTCTCGCATCTGCTCGCTGCTTCGGCGTCGGACGTCAAGGCGCGCGGTACCGGCGGTCTCTGGAGCTTCCAGGGCACCGGGATGGGCTCGCTGCGCTCGGAGGTCGACGGCCTCGACGCCGGCCAGGCCACCGGCAAGGGCGTGACCGTCGCCGTCGTGGATTCGGGCATCGACGGAACCCATCGGGACTTCGGCGGTTTCGACTGCGCCACCGACGGGCCCTACACGCCGTGCCAGACGCGCATCAAGCGCCACGTCACGAGCGAGCACCTGATCTACGCCGGCCTCAGCGAGCAGGCCGGCACCGACACCGAGCCCGAGCCGACCAACGACTACGTGTCCGGCCACGGCACCCATGTCGCCGGGATCATCGCCGGCAACGGCTACTCCGCCCGCGACGCCGGGCCCGAGGCCGACGTCTACGGCGGCGACGGCCTGCCGATCGGGATCGCCCCGCAGGCCGAGCTCGTGTCGGTCAAGAACGGCGACACGATCTGGGCCGGTCTGGCGCTGTTCGGCCTCGACTGGGTCCTCGCCAACCACGCCGAGTACGGCATCCGGGTGGTCAACAACTCCTGGGGCTGCGCGACCGGTTGCGCCTACAGCCCGGCGTCCGCCGAGGCCGTGGCGATCCGCTCGCTCTACCGCGCCGGACTGATCGTCACCTTCGCGGCCGGCAACGGCGGCGGCGGCACCAACGGCGCGGCGTTCGCCGGCAACAGCCAGAGCCCGTACACGCTCAGCGTGGCCAACTACGACCACCGCAACCACCAGCTCAACAGCGGCTCCAGTCGCGGTGTCGGCGGCAGCGCGCTGCCCGCCCCCGCGACCTGGGATCCGGACGCCGAGGCGGCCGCCGGCGCGTACCGCCGCCCCGACCTGGCCGCCCCGGGCACGCTGGTCTACTCGACGGCGAACCTGACCGGAGGCGCCGCGTCGCTGTTCCCGCGCGTCGACACCGCCGACGTCACGGGCGGAGGCACGAACGGGCTGCGACCGTACGTCCGGCTCTCGGGCACCTCGATGTCCACCCCGCACGTCTCGGGCGCGGCCGCCGTGCTGCTCTCGGCCTGCCCGCAGGCAAAGCCGCTGGACGTCATGCGCGCCCTGATGGCCTCCGCCGATGCGGCGCGCGTGACCACGACGGGTGGGGCTCGCGTGGCGCAGGCGTTCGAGGTCGGCTACGGCGGCCTCGACGTCCGCGGCGCGCTCGAGTGGCTGCGCTCGAACGTGATCGCCTGCGGCTACGAGATCCCGAACCTCGACCCGACCGCGGTGATCGCCGGACCGGCGAGCGCCGAGGGCGCCGAGACGGTGGCCTTCGGCGCCGGCGGTTCCAGCGACGCTGACGGCTCGATCGTGTCCTACGCCTGGGACTTCGGCGACGGCGCCACCGCCTCCGGCGCCGAGACCGAGCACGCCTTCGCGCGCTCGGGAAGCTACGACGTGCGGCTCACCGTCACCGACGACGACGGCGCCACGGCATCCGCGCTGTTTGCGCTCGTGGTCCGCAACGCCGAGCCCGTGGCGGCGTTCGCCGCGCCTGCCTCGCTCCGCCACGAGGCGCCAGCGGCGTTCGACGCGGCCGGCTCGGCCGACCGCGACGGCACGCTCACCGGCTACGCGTGGGACTTCGGCGACGGAGCCTCCGCCGCGGGCGAACAGGTCCAGCACGCCTACACATGGGCGGGGACCTACGTGGTGGCGCTGACGGTCACCGACGACGAGGGGGCGACGGCCACGATCTCCCGATCGGTCACCGTGACCGACGAGCCCGACTCCGGCTTCAAGCGCCTCACGGCCACGGGCCTCGACAACCATCGCTGCACCGCCAACCGGTGGACGTTCGAGGTGCGCGGAGGGAGCTCGACGGACGCTCCGGCGAGCGTTGCGGTCGTGTGGGCCGACGGATCGCGCGAGCGGGTCGCGCAGGCCGGACGCAAGGGCAAGAGCACGCTCTACTCGACGACGGCGAGCCTCGCGCAGGTCGCGACCCGCGGCTACGGCGACGTCCCCGCAGCCTCCCCGGCCCAGCTGGTCCTGGCCGCCGGGCCCTGTCACTAGAGCGACGGTCAGGCAGCGCGCCCGCCGCGGCGCGCTGCCCCGTCGGGCTCAGCCCTTCTCGCCCTCGTCGCGTGGCTTGCGGGTCATGCCGAGATCGTCCGGGGCGTTGGGGTCGGTCGGCCCGCCCGGGATCGGCTCGCCCTTGTAGTCCTCGGGGTTGTCGACCTGCTCGCCCCCGATCGACACCGAGCCATCCTCGTGGTGGCGCAGATCGGAGGGGCCGAGCTTGGAGGTCGCCGACTCCTCGTAGCCCTCCTGGCCCTCGGGACCGCCGAAGGTCTTGTACTTGGCCTTGCCACTCGGCCAGTCCTCGAGCTTGTCGGGCGGGTTCTCCTCCAGGGCCTTCATCTCGGCCTCGGCCTCGGCGTTCTCGTCCTTCTCCTGCTGGACCTCGTCGGTCATGACGTCTCCTCGGTTGGGTCTCGACACGGTGCCTACCCGTACCCTGCGCGTCCCTCACCCTGGAGAGAGAACAACATGGATCCGAACCCGCTGCGCGTCAGCTCACTGGAGGTCGTCGACGAGCAGGGCGCCGTGCGCGCCCGCCTCGGAACGAGGCCCGACGGCTCGCTCGCCCTCGAGCTTGCCGGCGCCGACGGCACGCTGCGGGTGACGCTCGGAGTCGGCCCCGACGGAACCGCCGTGCTCGGCCTGCGCGATGACGACGGAGGCGTGCGCGCGGCGCTCGGGGTCTGGGCCGAGGGGCTCGCCGGGCTCCAGCTGTTCGACGGCGAGCAGCGCAAGCGCGTCGCCGTCAGCCAGGGCGAGGGCGCCCCGTCGGGCCTGCTCGTGTGGGACGAGGAGAGCCGCCGCCGCGCGGTCGTCGGCCACGGGCCGGAGCCTGAGCGCGCGGCCTCGGCCGAGTTCTGGGACGGCGAGGGCTGGTACCGCGCCGGCTACGGCACCTGGCCCGACGGGAGCACGGGCGCCGAGGTGCTCGACGACCACGGCCGCGTGCGCGCGCGGCTCGGCGAGCGGCCGGACCGCACCGCGGCCGCGGAGCTCTGGGACGCTCGCGGCTCCCTGCGCGCTCGCCTCGGCGACCGGCCCGACGGGGCCGCGACGCTGGACTTCTGGGACCGCGACGGGACCTATCGCGCCGGCCTGGGAAGTCCGGCCCCCGGCCAGGTCGTTCCCGGCGAGGACTCCGCGTGAGGATCGCCGTCGTCGGCGCGGGAGCGATCGGCGGGGCGCTGGGCGGCGCGCTCGCCCTCGCCGGTCACGACGTGTCGCTGGTCGCCCGCGGTGCGCACCTCGAGGCTCTGCAGGACCGCGGGCTCCGGCTCGTGGGCCCCGATCGCGAGGACGTCGTGCGCGTGCAGGCCACCGACGACCCGGCGCAGATCGGCGCGGTCGACGCGGTCCTGCTGACGGTCAAGGCCCACGCGCAAGCCGAGGCGGGCCGGATGCTCGCGCCCCTGCTCGGACCGGAGACGCCGGTGGTCGCCGCCCAGAACGGCGTCCCGTGGTGGTACTTCCACGCGCACGGCGGCGAGTACGACGGGCGGCGCATCGAGGCGGTCGATCCGGGTGGCGCGCTGTCGCAGGCCATCCCCCCGCACCGGGCGATCGGCCTCGTCGCCTACATCGGCGCCACCGTCCCCGAGCCGGGCGTCGTCCACGTTCGCCCCGAGGCCGGCCTCGTGCTCGGCGAGCCCGGCGGCAGCGATTCCGAGCGCCTGCGCGCGATCACCGGAGCTCTCGACGGGGCAGGGCTGAACGCCCGCACGCGCCCCGACCTACGCGTCGAGATCTGGACCAAGCTGATGGGCAACGCGACGTTCAACCCGATCTCCGTGCTCACGCGCGCCGGCCTCGGGACGATCGCCTCGCACCCCGGCACCCGCGCGGTCGTCGCCGCGGGCATGCGAGAACTGGTGGCCGTCGCGACAGTGCTCGGAGCCGCGCCGACGATCGACATCGAGGCCCGGCTCGCAATCACCGCGCGTCTCGGCGAGCACAAGACCTCCACGCTGCAGGACCTCGAGGCCGGCCGCACGCTCGAGCTCGACGCGATCATCGGAGCCACGGTCGAGCTCGCCGAGCTGACGGAAACCGACGCGCCGGTGCTGCGCATGCTGTGGGCGCTCGGCTCGCTCGCTGCAGGTCGGGGTCACACACCTGCCTGCGTGCAGGCAGGTGTGTGACCCCGACCTGCGTTCGTCAACTGACATACGATGAGGCGATGCGGGGGCTTGGGAGGCTCGGGAGGCGGATTCCGTGCGTGGCGGCGATGGCGCTCGCGGTGCTACCGGCTGCCGCAACGGCCGACGGCGCGGTCACGCACGTCGACCCGCCGAGCACCCGCGACGCGTTCAGCTACAACCTCATGGCCAAGAGCGCCGGCGGCCCCTCGATCCCGGACAAGTGGTGCGGCGACGTCGGCGTCATCGACGACCTCGAGCACGAGTTCCGCCCGGCGGACGGACCGAAGATCAAGGCGGCGATCGTCTACGACCTCGAGCAGCCGTTCCAGCAGAAACACGCCGACCTGGCCCAGAACCACGCCCGGCTGATCTTCGAGCACCTGCGGGCCGAGTCGGGCGGGCGCAAGTCGTTGCGCTTCGACCTCGGGACCTCGTGCGGGCCGGGCCACCTGGACCTCGCGGTCATCCGTGCCGCGCCCGCGGGCCCGGGCTCCACGTGCCCGAACACCGAGGAGTACAAGACCGCGATGAACCCGCGCAAGCGGCCGTTCAACCTGCTGACGATCTCCTTCGTCACCGGCTGCACCGGCGGCGGCGGGTTCGGCGAGACGGGGATCGACGACCAGCCCGGGCCTGAGAACGAGGCGAACACCCCCGGCCGCCTGGCGATGAACCTCGGCAACCCCGATCCCTACGTGTCGCTGCACGAGATCGCGCACACGCTCGGCGCCGTCCAGCCGACCGCGCTGCACACCGACGGCTACTTCCACTGCTGGGACCTCGCCGACGTCATGTGCTACCCGTACACGAGCCAGGCTCCGCAGTCGCCCGTCCGGCCGTGTGCCTTCGCCGACGGGCTGGACCCGTTCGACTGCAACAAGGACGACTACTTCAACCCCGACCCGGCGCCCGGGTCCTACCTGGACACGCACTGGAACCTGTTCAACTCGGTCTTCATGTGCCCGGTCGACGAGTGCGTGCCGGCGCCGGTGGTCGCCGCCCCCGTCGCGCCCCCCGCTCCAACTCCGGTCGCTGCGCCCGCGGCCAAGCCCTCACCGGCGCCCAAGCGGGCGGCGGCGAAGCCCGCCGCCAAGCGCCGCGTGAGCAAGCGCTGCCGCACGGCGCGCACGAAGGCGGCCCGCAGGCGCTACAAGTGCCCGCCGCTCAAGCGGCGCCGCTGACGGCGGCGACTCACAGGGCGCTCGTCAACGCGCCTGCATTTCCGCGTCCAACCACCCCGCAGCCGCCTGCCAGGCCTCCGACGGCGGGTCGATCGGCGCGCGGTGGCCGCCGGTCGCAACCTCCACCAGTTCGGCCTCCCCGCCGGCCGCGCGCGAAGCGGCGACGTACTCGCGCGAGCGCTTCGCCGGGACGCTGCGGTCGTCGGTCGCGTGCACGAGCAGGACGGGGATCGGGAGCGGGACTCGGCGCAGCGGGTCGGCGATCGCATAGCGCTCGGGCACCTGCGCCGGCCCGCCGCCCATCAGCGCGTGCGCGGTCGCACCCGCCACCCCGAGGTTCGAGACCGCCGCGAGCCCGGCGACGCGCCGCACCGGCACGGCGCGGGTCGTCTCCGGCGCACCCGCGTAGAGCGCGAGCTGGCCGCCCGCCGAATGGCCGACCACGTCGACCGATGCGACGTCGAGCCGCGGGTCGCCCAGCGAGCCGAGCGCGTCGATGCCGGCCGCGATGTCCTCGAAGGTCTGCGGCCAGCCACCGCCGCCGCCGCGGGCCGGCCCCACGCGCCGGTACTCGAGGTTCCAGGCCGCCCAGCCGCGATCGACCAGGTCGAGGGCGATCGGCCGGGTGGTCAACCGCCCGAAGCGCGGCTCCCAGGAGCCGCCGTGGATCACCACCACCACGCGAAAGGGGCCAGGACCGCGTGGCACGTGCAGGTCGGCCACCTGCGAGGGATCCTCGCCGTAGCGGTGACGGGTATCGGGGCGCGCGAGCAACGAGCGCGCGATGCGAAGGGGGAGCGACATGCGCCTCAGTGTCCCGCGAGCCGGTCGGCCACGCGCGCCAGCTTCGACGAGCGCCCGCTCGCCTCCTCGATCCGGTCGGCCCGCCGGTAGGCCGCGTAGATCCCGCGGATGGCCACCCAGCGCAGCGGCTCGGGCTCCCACCGCCGCGACTGCCAGCCCACGAACGGCAAGCGGTCCCAGGTGCTGCGATGCCCCGTGAGGAGGTCTCCGAGCACGCGGCCGGCGAGGAACGCCGTCGACACGCCATCGCCCACGTAGCCCCCCGCCCAGGCGAGCCCGCGAGCGCGATCGGCCACGACGGCCGGGCACCAGTCACGCGGGACGCCGAGGACCCCCGCCCAGGCATGGTCGATGGCGACGTCGGCCAGATCCGGGAACAGCCGCACCAGCCGCCCGCGCAACTCGTCGACGGTGGCGGGCGAGACCTCCCCCGCGCGGTCGGTGCGCGAGCCGAAGCGGTACGGGACGCCGCGGCCGCCGATCGCGATCCGCCCGTCGGCCGTGCGCTGGAGATAGCAGTAGGCGTTGGCCCCGTCGAGCATCGTCGTCGCCGACGTCCAGCCCACGCGGTCGGCCACGCCGGCTTCGGTGATGACCATCGCCGAGTTCATGGGTACGAGCGAGCGGCGCAGACCGGGCAGGCCGGCGGTGTAGCCCTCTGTGGCGCGGACGATCCACGGCGCGCGGACCTCCCCGAACGGCGTGAGCGCGCGTCGCAGCCGGATGTCGGAAACCGAAGTGCCCTCGAAGATCCGTACGCCGAGACGCTCGCACTCGGCCGCCAGCCCCCGCACCAGCTTGGCCGGCTGCACGCGCGCGCTGTGCGGCGTGTAGAGCGCGCCGAGCGCGCCATCGACCGGCAGCGGCACGATCCCGTCGATGCGCCAGTCGTCGGCGCCGAAGCCCCACTCGCGCTCGTAGGCGAGCGACTCGCGCAGACGCTCCATCTGCACCGGCGACGTCGCGACGGTCATCGCCCCGGCCTTGACGAGGTCGCAGTCGATGCCGACCGCGGCGACATCGTCGACGACCGCGTGCATCGCCCGCTGCGCCGCCACGACCGCGTCGGCGCCGTGCGAGGCGGCCCAGCGCTCGCGCGAGCCGGCGAGCAGCCCCGACAGCCAGCCGCCGTTGCGCCCGGACGCACCGAAGCCGGCGAACTCGCGCTCGAGCACGACGACGTCCACGCCGGCCTTCGCGAGCCAGTACGCCGTCCACAACCCGGTGTAGCCGGCCCCGACGACGCAGACGTCGCAGTCCATCGACCCCGGCAGCGCCGGGCGGCGTTCAGGAGCCCCGCCGAGGTCGCGCCACCACCACGAGACCTCGCCGACGCGGACGCTCACGCGGCGGGAGCGGCGACCGCGTGCCGCGACTGGACGCGCAGGTTGACCACCATCAGCACGACGACGATCAGCAGCAGTGCGGTCGCGAGCACGTTGACCTGCGGCGGGACGCCCTGGCGGGCGGCGCCGTAGATGAACAGCGGGAACGTCGACGTCTGCCCGGCGTTGAAGTTCGTGATCACGAAGTCGTCGAAGGACAGCGCGAACGCCAGCAGCCCCGCCGCGGCCACCCCGGGAGCGATCAACGGGAGCGTGACCAGGCGCAGGGTCTGCCACTCCGAGGCCCCGAGGTCCATCGCGGCCTCCTCGACGTGCGTCCCCATTCCCTCCAGTCGCGCCTTGATCGTGACGACCACGTAGGCGACGTTGAACATCACGTGCGCGATCACGATCGTCCAGAAGCCGGTCGCCACGCCCATGGTGAGGAACAGCCCGAGCAGCGCCGCGCCGAGCACGACCTCCGGCGTGGCCAGGGGCAGGAAGACGAACAGGTCGATCGCGCCGCGCCCGCGGAAGCCGTGCCGGACGAGCGCGAGGGCCATCAGGGTCCCCAGCACGAGCGCGACCGCCGTCGAGACCGCCGCGATCGCCAGCGAGTTGCGCACCGCCGTCCCGATCCCCTCGACCGCGAACGGGTGGAGCCAGTGGTCGAGCGTGAAGCCCTGCCACTCGAGGTTGAAGCGGCCCTTCGGGTCGTTGAAGGAGAACAGCGCGACGACGAAGATCGGCAGGAACAGGTACAGCAGGGCCAGCCCCGCCCACAGTCCCAACGCCCGCCCGCGCCAGGCGTCCCAGCCTGAGCTCACCGCGCCACCTCCAGCCCGCGCCGGCCGAGCACGCGCACGTACACGAGCACGATCGCCAGCAGCGCGCCCATCATCACGAACGAGAGCGCGGCCGCCGCCGGGTAGTCGACGATCACGAGGAACTTCGACTGGATGACGTTGCCGATCATCGACTGGCGCGAAGTGCCGAGCAGCTGCGCGTTGATGAAGTCACCGACCGCCGGGATGAAGGTCAGCAGCGACCCGGCCAGCACGCCGGGCATGGCCAGCGGCAGCGTCACGCGCCGGAAGGCGTCGACGCGGCTGGCGTAGAGGTCGGTCGCCGCCTCGATCAGCCGCCGGTCGATGCGCTCGAGCGAGACGTAGAGCGGCAGCGCCATGAACGGCAGGAAGTTGTAGGTGATGCCCGCGATGACGGCAGTCCGCGTGGCCAGCAGCCGCCCGTCGTCGCCCAGCAGCCCGACCGCCTTGAAGGCGTCCACGACGACCAAGTCGTCGGACAGGATCGTCTGCCAGGCCACCGTCCGCACGAGGTAGGAGGTGAAGAACGGCGCGATGACCAGGAACAGCAGCAGCCCCTTCCAGCGGCCGGCCTTGAACGCGATGAAGTAGGCCAGGGGGAAGCAGATGATGAGCGCCGCCAGCGTCGCCGTCGCGGCGTAGCCGATCGAGCGCGCGAACTGCTCGTCGTAGTCACCGACGACCGTCGAGTAGATGCCCCAGTTCCAGGTCAGCAGGTAGCCGCGCTCGATCGAGCCCTCCTGCAGGGAGACGTAGAACTGGTTGAGCGCCGGGATCGCGAAGAAGACCACGAGCCAGGCCAGCCCGGGGACGACCAGCAGCCACGGCCACAGCGCGCGGCGCGCTCGCAGGCCCATCAGCGCACCACTAGGCGCCGACGACCGCCTGCATCGCCTCGTTCATCCGCTTCTCCTCGGCCTCGTCGAGGTTCACGTACGGATGCAGCTTGGCGAGGGTCTCGTCGCTCGGGAAGATCAGCTCGTTCTCGGCCAGTTCGGGATCGCTGGCGGCCAGCGCCTCGCGCGCGCCGACGACCGGCGTGACGTAGTTGACCTCGGCGGCGATCCGGCCGGCGATCGCCGGGTCGTAGACGAAGTTCATCATCGTCTCCGCCGCGTACTGGTTCTTCGAGGTCGACGGGACCATCATGTTGTCGGTCCAGAGTGTGGCGCCCTCCTCGGGGATCACGAAGTCCAGGTCCGGGTTGTCGGCCTTGAGCTGGACCATGTCGCCCGAGTAGGCCTGGGCGATCCAGATGTTGCCTTTCGTCAACTCGGTCGTGTAGTCGTTGCCGGTGAAGCGACGGATCTGGCCGGCGCGGTTGAGCTTGTCGATCTCCTCGATCGCCGTCAACACGTCGTCGATGCCCGCGTCCTCGGGCCTCTTGCCCGCGCGCAGGATCATGAAGTTGGCGGCGTCGCGGGCGTCGGAGAGCATCGAGACGCGGCCCTTGAACGCGGGGTCGAACATGTCCTCGTAGGACCTGATCTCGCGCCCGACCTTCTTCTTGTCGTAGCCGATCGCGGTCATGCCCGACTGCCACGGCAGCGACAGCTCGCGCTTGGGGTCCCACTTCGGGCTCGCCAGGGTCGGCTGCAGGTTCTTCGCGTTCGGGATGTTGGCCTTGTCGAGGGGCTGCACGTAGCCCAGACGGACCATCCGCGCGGCCATCCAGTCGGTCAGGACGACGATGTCGCGCTTGATGTCGCTGCCCGCCGCCAGCGGCTGACGGATCTTGCCGAAGAACTCCTCGTTGTCGCTGATCTCCTCGACGTACTTGACCTTCGAGTTCGTCTGGGCCTCGAACTCCTTCAGGACCTTCTTGTCGATGTAGAGCGGCCAGTTGGCGAAGTCCAGGCGCTCGAAGGCGACCTTCGGGTGCTTGACGCCCCCGGGCGAGGGGGTCGGAGTGCGCTTGGCGCTCTCCCCTTCGATGCCGCCGCAGGCGGCCAGCAGGCCTCCGGCGCCCGAAATCGCGAAGCCGGCGGTACCCAGGCGCTGCACGAACGTCCGTCGAGAGAGATACATGTTGCGCGAATCCAACCACTTTCGCCCTTAGGGTTCAACTTTGCGCAGCGAAATGAACTTTTGACTGCGCACTCCGTACCCGTTGCACGGGCGACCGCCCCAAGGTATAGATTCGCGTCATGCTCGAACTGGTCGCCCAGACCCTCGCCTATGCCGGCGTGGGCATTGCCATCCTTCTCGCCGGTTACTTCGTGATCGACGCCCTCACGCCCGGCAACCTCGGAAAACAGGTCATCGAGGAGGCCAACCCGAACGCGGCCATGCTGCTCGCCGCCGCCCTCATCTCGCTCGGGCTCATCGAGTGGTTCGCCATCTTCTTCACCGGAGGCGGCTGGTCGGGCCTCGATGACGCCGCCGTCTTCGGCCTCGTGGGCGTCGGCCTCCAAGCCGTCGGCTTCGTCGCGCTGGACGCGGTGACGCCCGGCAAGCTCGGCGACATCTGCGTCTCGAAGACCTTCCACCCGGCTTCGGCGGTCTCGGCTTCGGTGCAGATCGCCGTCGGCTTGATCGTCTGCGCCGCACTGACGTAGGCTGACCTCATGGCCACGCGCAAGGCACGGACGATCGGGATTGCCACGCTGAGCGCGCTCGCGCTCGCCTTCCAGGGTTGCGGTGAGGACGAGACCGCGTACTGCGTCGACGAGTTCGATTCAGTGACGGACAATCAGAACTGCTACGACGACGAGGCCGGAGGTTCCGGCGACGGAGGTTCCCGCGGGTTCCTCTGGGTCTTCGGCGGCTCATACGGCGGCAAGCTCAAGAAGGGCACGGTGATCAAGGGGGGCCAGAAGATCCTCGCCTCCAATCGCGCAGCCCTGCAGTCCCGGGGCGGGTTCGGCTCCTCCGCGCGCTCGTCGGGCTTTGGGCGCGTCTCCGCCGGCGGCTGAGCGGGAGCCACGCTGATGTGGCGCCGTCCGAACCCGCCCCGCGAGGGCTGGCGGGAGAAGATCATGGAACAGGGCCTGGTCTACTGGGAGACCGAGTTGCCCGACGACGGCGGCATGATGCCGTACTGGACCGACGACGCCCACTACGCGTTCTCGCCGGCCGAGGTCACCCACATGGAGCGCGCGACGAACGAGCTCGTGCAGATGTGCGTCGTCGCCGGCGACCACATGATCGAGCACGGCTGGCTGGCCCGGATGGGCATCCCGTCATGGGCGCATGCTCGCGTGATCGAGACCTGGAGCAGCGAGCCGCCGATGGTCTACGGGCGCTTCGACCTCGCGTTCGACGGCCGCAAGCTCAAGTTGCTCGAGTTCAACGCCGACACGCCGACCGCCCTGGTCGAAAGCGCGGTCTGCCAGTGGTACTGGCTCCAAGACACCCATCCGCAACTCGACCAGTTCAACTCCCTGCACGACAGCCTCGTGGCCCGCTGGCGCGAGCTCAAGGATGCCGAGCGCATCCCGGGCAACGAGATGCACTTCGTCTGGACGAAGTCGGAGACCTCGGGCGAGGACATGATGAACGTCGGCTACCTGCTCCAGACCGCCCAGGAGGCCGGGCTGAGCTGCCGTCTATATCCCGTCGAGGAGCTCGGCTGGAACGACGCCGTCGGCTTCCTGGACCCCGAGGGAAAGCACATCCAGACGTGCTTCAAGCTCTACCCCTGGGAATGGATGATGCACGAGGAGTACGGCGCCCGGACCCTGCAGCGCATGGGCGTCGGCCACGGCCTGACCCAATGGATCGAGCCGATCTGGAAGATGCTGTGGTCCAACAAGGCGCTGCTCGTCGCCCTGTGGGAGTGCTATCCGGACCACCCGTACCTGTTGCCGGCCTACTTCGCCGACGACGCGCCGAACGACATGGACCGCTACGTCGTCAAACCCCTGCTCGCACGCGAAGGGGCCAACACCAAGATCGTGCTCGAGGGGGCGACGGTGGCGGCCGAGGGCCCCGACCAGGGCTACGGCCAGGAGGGCTACGTCGTGCAGGAGTACGTCGAGCTGCCGGGCTTCGACTATTCCGGCCCGGGCGCCAACGGCCAGCCGACGCGGCCGGTGATCGGCTCATGGGTCGTCGACATGCACGCTCAGGGGATCGGCGTCCGTGAGGCCGACGGCCTGATCACCAACAACCTCTCGCGTTTCGTCCCACACCTGATCTCGAGCTGAGGCAGGCCTGGAGCGTGAGTGATCAGCGCGCGCGGACCGTGAGCGGCAGCGCGGTCAGCGCGCCGGACTGCGCCGTGATCTTGAGCTTGGCGCGACGCTTGACCTTGCCGCTCATGCGCAGCGTGTAGGTGCAGTCGGGCTGGACGGCAGTGGTCTTCGCAGCGGGCTTCATGCCAGCGACTCGCACGCTCACTGTTCCCTGGCAGGGGGCGCCGACGATGCGACCGGTGACGGTGAGTTCCTGCTTGCGGCCCTTCTTGCGGATCTTCGCCGTGGAGGTGAGCGCGGCGTCGGAGCCGACCGGGTTGGTCGGGCGCTCGACAAACTCGCAGGCGCTTTCGAGGACGTCGCTGTCGTCGGCGACGACGCGGTCTATGCCTTCGCCGCAAGAGATGCGGTCGCTGACGCCGTCGCGGGCGAGCAGGAGGTCGTCCCCCCGGCCGCCGTCGAGCGAATCGGCGCCGGCGCCCCCGTCGATGGTGTCGGCCCCCTCGCCGCCGTCGAGGCGGTCGTCGCCGCCGAGGCCCGTGAGCTTGTCGTCGGCTTCCAGCCCGAGGAAGTGGTCGCCGGCTTCGGAGCCGGTCAGGTCGTCGGGCTTCTCGGATCCTTCGACGCGTTCGAGGTCGCCCGCGAGCGTGTCCTTGCCGGCGCCGAGCAGGCGTGCGACGTCGTAGCCGTCGCCGCCGGCGTAGCGGTCGTCGCCGCCGCCACCGACGAGCTGATCGTCTCCGGCGCCGCCGTCGAGCGAGTCGTCGCCGGGCGCGCCGGTCTCCTCGCCGAGGGGACCTTCGTCGTTGGGGAAGTACTCGCCGGCGAGCGCATCGTTGCCCGCACCGCCGATCAGG
>Ga0136633_1000206_pt1 | contig 44941 bp, 47 predicted proteins | sample AntDrymeUQ832206_2_FD_105494 | JGI IMG/M metagenome (GOLD analysis project Ga0136633, IMG submission 105494) | Polar desert sand microbial communities from Dry Valleys, Antarctica - metaG UQ83 (22.06) | ecosystem: Environmental > Terrestrial > Soil > Desert | place: Antarctica: Dry Valley... | reverse complement strand
CCGAACGACCGCTATCTTTCCCGAACTCGGCGGCGACTAAAGCAGGGAGAGGAACACATGGCGCGCCCCATCATCCTCGGCGTCGTCGGCGATTCGGCGACGGGCAAGACGACCATCACGAAGGGCCTGGTCGAGATCCTCGGCAAGGAGAACGTCACCCACATCGGGATGGACGACTACCACAAGTACGACCGCACCGAGCGCTCGGAGCGCGGCATCACGCCGCTGCACCCCGACTGCAACTACATGGACATCATCGCGCAGCACCTCAAGCACCTGCGCAACGGTGAGCCGATCCTCAAGCCCGTCTACCAGCACGGCGACGGCACCTTCGGACCGCCCCAGTACGTCATGCCCAAGCGCTTTGCGGTGATCGAGGGCCTGCTCGGCTACCACACGAAGGAGATGGCCTCGACCTACGACGTGCGCGTGTACCTCGCGCCGCCGGAGGAGATGCGCCGCGAGTGGAAGATCAAGCGCGACACGTCCAAGCGCGGCTACACCGAGCAGGGCGTGCTCGACGACCTCGAAAAGCGCGAGCCCGACTCCGAGGCGTTCATCCGCCCGCAGCAGGGCCAGGGCGACATCGTGGTCTCGTTTCGCCCCAACGAGGCCGGCGACCAGGACCACCTCGACGCCGTGCTGACGCTGCGCGAGGGCCTGCCGCACCCCGACCTGTCGGTGATCGTCGAGGCCGGCGGCGACGACGGCATCAAGATCGACGAGAAGTCCTCCGAGACGCGCCTGTTCATCCCGGGCAGCGTCGAGCGCGAGCGCGGTGAGGCGATCGAAGAGGCGATCTGGGACAAGATGCACTTCGCCAGCCACCTGCGCACGGAGCGCCTGGGGGAGTTCAAGGTCGGCGACGAGCAGCACCGCTCGGAGTCGCTGGCGATCGTCCAGGTGCTGATCCTCTACCACCTCGTGACCGCCAAGGCGGCCGTCGCCGTCGGTGGCGACGAGGCCAGCTCGCGCTCGGAGAAGGGCCAGGGGGCACCGACGCAGGGGAGCGACGACCACGACGGCGACAGCGACGGCGCAGAGGCCGAGCAGGAGACCACGGGCGCCGCCAGCTAGCTTTTGGGTCTTCGCGCAGCCGTTCGCGAGCAGAGTGCTGCGGGGCAGACCGCGGCTAATGAGAATCATTACTGGCTAGAATCCGCGGCGTGCCACGCGCCCGCGCTTGCATCGTCGCGCTCGCCGCCGCGGCCATCGGTCTTGCCGGTTGCGGCGAGGGCGCCGGCGGGCCGGCGGGCTCTGCTGAAGGCATCACGCTCGTCGCGACGACGAGCCAGCTCGGCGACCTCGCCCGCGCGGTCGCCGGTGATCGCGCCGAGGTGCGCCAGATTCTCAAGGCCAACGCCGATCCGCACGCCTACGAGCCGCGGCCCAGCGACGTGCGCGCGGTGGCCGGGGCGAGCGTCGTCGTGCGCTCCGGCGGCGATCTCGACGACTGGCTCGCCGACGTTCTGCGCAATGCGGACTCCGGCGCGCGCAGCCTGACCGTCCTCGACGCGCTGCGCGCGCGCGGGGGCGCGGGCGGCGGCGATCCGCACTGGTGGCAGGATCCGGGCAACGCCGTGGTTGCCGTCGAGACGATCCGCGACGCGCTGATCGCGGCCGACGGCGGCGGCCGTGCGACCTACACCGCCAACGCCCGGCGCTACCTGACCCGCGTGCGCGCGCTGGATCGCGCCATCGCGCGCTGCATGGCGCGGATACCGGCCGCCCGGCGCAGGCTCGTCACCGATCACGATGCGCTCGGCCCCTACGCCGACCGCTACGCGATCGACGTCGTCGGCACGGTCATCCCGGCGCAGTCCAGCCAGGCCCGGGCATCGGGCGGCGAGGTGGCGCGGCTCGTACGCGCGATCCGCTCGGCGGGCGTGAAGACGATCTTTCCGGAGAGCTCGCTGAACGCGAAGCTCACGCGGGCGATCGCGCGCGACGCCGGCGTGCAGGTCGGGCCGGCGCTGTACGCCGACTCGCTCGGCCCCGCCGGCTCGCGCGGCGAGACATACCTCGGCTCGCTGCGCGCGAACACCGAGGCGCTCGTCAGCGGCTTCACCGGCGGGCGCGAGCGCTGCCCGCTGCCACGCTAGCTTTGGTGCCGCGACGCCACGGGCGCCGCCGCCATCGCGGCTCTCAGCTGTAGGCGTCCCAGAGCTTCAGCGCCGGGCCCGGGTCGATCGCCTCGCCGCCCGTGTACCAGCCGGGAGCGCTCCACATCTCGAAGTGCAGGTGGCAGCCGCTGGCGGCGCCGGTCTGGCCGACCGCGCCGATGACCTGGCCGGTCAGGACCTCCGCGCCCTTCTTCAGCGGCGACGGCTCGCGCAGGTGCATGTAGGCGTAGTCGACGTCGGTGCCCGCGCCGTCGATGACGAGGTAGTTGCCGGCGTCGGCCTCGTTCTGGTTGAGCTTCACGACGCCGCCACGGGCGGCAACGAGCGGCGTGCCGCAGGAAGCAAAGACGTCTTGGCCCTGATGCGAGCGACCGCCGCGATTGGCGCCGAACGCGGCGATGCCGGTGCCGTAGGCGTGCTTTCCGCGAACCGGGAACTTGTGGTCGACGAGGTCGAACGCCCCGGTCGCCAGCGGCGTGACGGCCTGCGCGGCCTGCGCGCCCGCACCCTGCGTGAAGACGCGGAACTCGTAGCGGCCGACGGGCTGCGCGACGCCGGCGATCATCCCGTCCCACGTCACGCTGCGCAGCACGCCGGGCATGAGGGAGCCCAGCGGCCAGGCCTGCACGACGGCGCCGTCGTTGAGGCGCACGAGCGCGACCGCGACCGTCAGCGGCTGGCGCGCCACGAGGTCCAGCTGCGCCTGGCGTGCGGCTGCGAGAAAGACGCGGCGCCCGACGACGCGCACGTCCAGCGGCCCGCCGCCGGCAGCGGCGGTCTGGACGGAGACCGCGGCACGGCCGGCCTCGGACTGCGCGCCGTCGCTGTTGATCGCGATCAGCGGTCCGCTCGTCGCCTTCTCGGGCACGAGCACGTCCGCGCTCTTTGCCCGTGCGCGACCGGCGCGAACGGTCACGTCGTCCGCCGTCCCGCGCGCACCGAGAAAGACGATTTTGCGCACGCCGCCCAGCGCGGTGCCGCGGAGGCGCAGCAGGCTGCCGGCCTGCACGGCGTCGACGCCGGCGCAGCGCGCGATGCACGCGACCCCGGAGACGACCGGCTCGGCGGAGGAGTGGGCGCCGCCGGAGCCCGTGCCCGCGCTCGCGGGCACGACGGCGCCCATCGCGAACGCGCAACCGCACAGCACCGCGACCAGTGATCGCTTCACGACGAGCCAGACCCCCCCTTGTGTGCTGCCTACGGGGTTAGCTGACGGGCTCGCGCGGCCAAGTTCCGCGCTACCAGCCTCCGCTGCTGGATTCGCCCCACGATGCCCGCGAACTCGCGAGCGCCGATGGTTCCCCCGTTCCATCGTGAGGACACGATGGATTCGGCAAACTGCTGCGCAGGACCGTAGCGGATCCCGCGGCGTCGGGGATGACATATTCCGTGGGATTCCACGTCCCGACGCGATGTCCTATGCTTCACCGACGCCGCGCGGCAGAACGCGTGGCCTTTTTCACGCCATGAAGACCTATGTAGCCAATGCCAACGACCGCGAGCGCAACTGGCTCGTCGTCGACGCCACCGGGCAGACGCTCGGCCGGCTGGCAACCCAGATCGCAGACGCGCTGCGCGGCAAGCGCAAGCCGACCTACACGCCGCACGTGGACACCGGCGACTTCGTCGTCGTCATCAACGCCGAGAAGATCTCGGTCACGGGCAACAAGCGCGCCGACAAGAAGTACTACCGCCACTCCGGATACCCGGGCGGCCTGAAGACGCGGACGCTCGGCGACATGCTCGAGCGCCGGCCGGAGGAAGTCCTCCGCCTCGCCGTCAAGGGCATGCTGCCCCGCAACCGGCTCGCCCGCAAGCAGATCACGAAGCTCAAGATCTACGCCGGGCCGGAGCATCCGCACAGGGCTCAGCAACCGCAACCGATGGAGATCCACCCCTCGTGATCGACGAGAACGCCGAGCCGCCCGAGGATTCCCCGGCGGACACGCCGGAGTCCGCGGCCGACGACAGCGCCGCATCTGCACCCGCTTCCAGCGACGCCGCGCCCGCCGACACGCCGGACGACGAGCCCAAGGCCGCCGCCGAGCCCGAGCCCGGGGCCGCCCCTGAGCCTGAGGCGGAAGCTGCTTCGGCAGCTGCGCCGGAGGCCGAGACCGACGAGGACGACGAGGACGACGACACCCCGCGCGCCAAGCCGGCCATCCCCGGCGCCGACCTCGAGGTCGACATCGTCGCCGAGGGCGCTGACCCGCTCGCCCAGCTCGACGAGGAGGCGCAAGCCGCGGCCGAGGCCGACGCCGAGCAGGATCGCGCCGACGAGCAGCCCGTCGCGGCCACGATCGATCTCGCCGCGGGCGCGCGCTACCGCGCGACCGGCAAGCGCAAGACGGCCGTCGCACGCGTGATCCTGCGCCCCGGCACGGGCGCCTACACGATCAACGGCAAGACGCTCGACTCGTACTTCCCGCGTCCCGCGCTGGGCCGCAACATCCGCCAGCCGCTGGAGGTCGTCGGCTACGACGACCGCATGGACGTCGTTGCTCGCGTGCACGGCGGCGGCGTCAGCTCGCAGGCCGGAGCGCTGCGCCACGGCGTCTCGCGCGCGCTGCTGGAGGCCGACCCGAGCCTGCGCGGCGAGCTCAAGCGCCGCGGCTTCCTGACGCGCGACTCGCGCGTCAAGGAGCGCAAGAAGGCCGGTCTGAAGAAGGCCCGCAAGCGGCCGCAGTTCAGCAAGCGCTGACGTCCGGGCAGCCGTGACCGCAGGAGCCGACCCGCCCGTCCAAGGACGCCGGCATTTCGGCACCGACGGCGTCCGCGGCGTCGCCGGCAAGGTCCTGACCGCGAAGCTTGCGCTCTCGATCGGCGCTGCGGCGACGCTCGAGGTCGGCGGCGAGCGCCCGCGCGTGCTCGTGATCCGCGACACGCGCGAGTCGGGCGAGATGCTCGAGGCCGCGCTCGCGGCCGGGATTGCCTCCGAGGGCGGTGACGTGCTCCTCGGCGGCGTGCTGCCGACGCCGGCCGCGCCGCTGCTGATCGAGCGCTACGGCCTCGACTTCGCGGCCGTCATCTCGGCGTCGCACAACCCCTACGAGGACAATGGCATCAAGTTCTTCGGCGCCGACGGCTTTAAGCTCTCCGACGCGACGGAGCTCGCGATCGAGGCGCGCCTGGACCGCCCGCGCGACGGCGCGCCGCCGCGGATCGGCAGCGTGCGCACGATGCACGGCACGCGCGAGGACTACCTGCGCGCGCTGCAGGAGCGCTTCGGGGAGCTGGACCTCGGCGGCGTGGACGTCGCGCTGGACTGCGCCAACGGATCGACCTACCGCGCGGCACCGGAGATCTTCCGCCGCCTCGGAGCGACGGTCACCGTGCTGGCCGACGCGCCCGACGGGCGCAACATCAACGACGGCTGCGGCTCCACGCACACGGAGGCGCTCGTCGCGGCGATGCGCGACGGCGGCCACGACATCGGCTTCGCCTTCGACGGCGACGGCGATCGCCTGCTGGCGGTCGACCGCACCGGCGCGCTCGTCGACGGCGACGAGCTCGTCGCACTCGCGGCGCTGCACCTGCGCGCGCACGATCGCCTGCCGGGCGGCGGCGTCGTCGTCACGGTGATGACGAACTTCGGCTTTCACAGCGCGATGCGCGAGGCGGGCGTCGAGGTCGCGATCACGCAGGTCGGCGACCGCTACGTGCTCGAGGAGCTGCGCGAGCGCGGCTGGGGCCTCGGCGGCGAGCAGTCCGGCCACATCATCGACACGAACTTCGTGCCGTCCGGCGACGGCATCGCAAGCGCGCTGCTGACGCTCGAGGCGCTCGCCGGCGGCGACCTCGCCGAGCGCGATGCGATGGACAAGCTGCCCCAGCGCCTGGTCAACGTGCGCGTGCGCGACCGCGACGAGGCGATGGCGAGCGCCGAGCTGCTCGCCGCCGCCGAGCGCGAGGGCGCGGCGCTGGAGGGCCGCGGCCGGGTGCTCGTGCGCCCGTCCGGGACCGAGCAGCTCGTGCGGGTGATGGTCGAGGCGCCCAGCGACGAGGAGGCCGACGCCGTCTGCGGGCGGCTCGTCGCGATCGTGCAATCGCCGGCTGCTAGGTGAGCAGCTCGCCGAACCAGTCGTAGATCCGCTGCCACATGTCCTCGATGTTGGCGGGGCTCTGAAAGACGTGGCCCTCGCCCCAGTAGCGCACGAACCGCGCGCGCTTGCCCTGGCGGTAGAGGGCGGTGAAGAACTCCTCTCCCTGCGCCAGCGGCACGTAGTCCATGTCGCCCTGGATGATCAGCACCGGGGTCCGCACGTCTGCGGCGCAGACCAGCGGGCTGTTGCGAACGTAGCGCTCGTGGTCCAGCCACGGCGGCCCGCCCATCTGCAGCTGGCCCGTCTCGGACATGGTCATCTGGATGAGGTGCTCGTGGGCGTCCGAGTCGTAGCGACAGCGCGCGTCGAACTGTCCGTACAGGCTCAGCAGGTTGGACATCCCCGCCATTGCCACCGCCGCCCGGAAGCGCGTGGTCTGCGTGATCAGGCCGTACGTGCCGAAGCCCCCCATGCTGTGGCCCATGAGCCCGAGCCGGTCGGGGTCGGCGACCCCCAGCTCGACCGCCGCATCGATCGCCGGCATGACGCCCTTCGTCAGGTCCGAGTACGGGTCGCCGACGCCCCCCTCGGAGCTCTGCGGCATGCTCGGAAGCAGCACCGCGTAGCCGCGCGCCGCGAGCAGCTGCGGATTGTGCGCGTGATGACCTGCGATCGAGAGCATCGTCATCGGCGGCGCGCGGCGGTCGTAGACGTAGCCCGGATAGATCGCGGTGATCAACGGGTGGCGGCTGCCCTGCTCGTGGCCCGGCGGCAGGATCAGCCAGCCCGTCAGCTCGTCTCCGTCGAGTCCGCGGTAGGCGACGGGCCTGATCTCGCCTTCCGCGACGTCGCACAGCCACGCGTTCGTCTCGACGACCGGCCGGTGGCGCGCGAAGGCCGGCCGCGAGACCCATAGCGCGGAGCCCGTCCGGTCCGATGAGACGTGCACGGCGGTGGCGTGCTCGGGCGAGAAGTCCAGCAGCCAGCCGGCGGCCGACGGCCACTGCAGCGAGCGCAGCTCGTGCGATCGCAGGTCGAGCGAGAACCAGTCCCGGCACGTGCCGTGGTCGACCGTCAGCAGCAGCTGCGTTGCCGTGCACTGGTCGCTGACACCGGGCCGGGGCCAGAAGACCCCCCCGAACCTCGGCTGGGAGGCGTCGGTCAGGGTGCTCCAGCGACCATCGCTCACCGACAGCCGCAGGACGTCGCCGGCGCCGAGGCCGACGAACGTCTGACGGCCCTCCTCGGGAAACAGCCGCGCCGGCACGCCGCCGTCGTCGCGGGGCAGCCTGCGCGGCTCGTGGTCGTCTGCGAGCAGCCACCACTCCGGGCGTCCCTGCGACGAGCCGGTCGACCTGGCGGACGTCAGGATGGCGCCGTCGCCCGTCCACTGGATCGAGCCGGGCTCCAGGCCCGGATCGGTCGCGCGCCGGACGCGGCCGTCTGCCAGGCGGTAGCGAAAGACCGTGCGCGACACCCCGGCCGTCGTGTCGGCGCGGCCGATCACCGCCACCTCGGCGCTGTCGCAGGACCAGCGCAGCGTCGTCGCCAGCGGCTGCTCGATCTCGGGCACGCCGGCGGTCAGCACCTCGCCGTCCGCCGTGACGATCCCGAGCTCCGAGCGCACGGAATCCAGGTACGGAAGCTTGCCGGGCGCGTCGGGCCGCCTGACGTCCACCTGGCGGCTGAACGCCACGTGACGCCCGTCGGGAGCGATCCGCAGATCCCTGAACAGGCCGCTCATGACGATCCGCTCAGTGCCCGTCGCAGCGTTCACGAGCACCAGCGCGCCCTGCGGGCGGTCCTCAAACGGCGCCGGCACACCGCTGTCGAGCACGCTCGCGGTGGGCTCTGAGCCTCGCCAGGCCTTCGGCCATTCGCGCATGGCGATCTCGGCCGCTCGGACCTCGACGGTCATCGCGTTGGGCCGCTCCCCCTCGGGCAGCGTGGCGAAGAGGATCTCGTCGTCGGACACCCAGACGGTCTGCGTCCCGTGGGTGTGCAGGTCGGCGGCGCGCGCGCACAGACGTCGCAGGATCTTCGAGTCCATGTCGCAGACCCACGCGTGGACGTTGCCGCCGCGCGTCGACAGCAGCGCCAGGCGCTTGCCGTCCGGCGACCAGGTGGGCGCCCAGTGACCCGAGCCGTCTTCGCCGCCGCAGGTCAGGTTCTGCGGCTCGCCCCCGTCGGTGCCGGCGACCCACACGTCGCTGCGGTCGCCGCCACCCAGGAAGTCGTGCTTGTGGAAGGTGGCCTTCGAGCGGGGGCGCCTGAGCACGTAGGCGAGCCGGCGGCCATCGGGCGACAGCGCCGCCTCGCCGAGCTCCTCGACGTTCAGCAGGTCGCGTGGCGTCAGCGCGCGCTGGGCCACAGGCGGCGCGTGGTGGCCCGTGTTCATCGAGCTACACCGTATCCCGCGCACGGCGTCGAAATCCACCCCTGTTTCATGTCGTCGCGCACATTGCCTAACCTCTCTTCGCATGTGCGGCATCGTCGGCTACATCGGTCAGCGCCCGGTTCAGGAGATCCTGCTCGCCGGGCTGGAGAAGCTCGAATACCGCGGCTATGACTCCGCGGGGGTGTCCGTGCTCGCCGACGGCGAGATCTCGTCGGTGCGGGCCGTCGGCAACCTCAGCAAGCTGCGCGCGGCGATCGGGGGCTCCGGCGCCGGAGAGGCCGAGGCCGCCCCGGTCGCGACGATCGCGCGACCCGCGACGAGCGGCATCGGGCACACCCGCTGGGCCACCCACGGGCGTGTGACGGAGTCCAACGCCCACCCGCACTTCGACACGAGCGACCGCGTGCACGTCGTCGTCAACGGCATCGTCGAGAACTACCTCGCGCTCAAGCGCCGGCTCAGCGACATGGGCGCGGACTTCACGTCGGAGACCGACGCCGAGGTCATCGCCCACCTCGTCTCCCACCACATGGCGCGCGGCAGCCTCGTCGAGGCGGTCCGTGCCGCCTACGCCGAGCTCGAGGGCCACTACGCGTTCGTCGCGATGAGCGCCGACGAGCCCGACACGCTCGTCGGCGCGCGCAAGGAGTGCCCGATGATCGTCGGCCGCGGCGAGGGCGAGCAGTTTCTCGCCTCCGCGATCCCCGCGTTTCTCGCCCACACGCGCCGCGTGCAGGTCATCGAGAACGACGAGATCGTCGTCGTGCGCCCCGGCGGCGTCGAGTTTCAGACGCCGGACGGCGAGCCGATCGAGCGCGAGATCACGACCGTCGACTGGGACGAGTCGACCGCCGAGAAGGGCGGCTACGAGACGTTCATGCTCAAGGAGATCCACGAGCAGGCCGACGCCGTCGCCGAGACGATCGCCGACCGCACGGTGCGCGGCGACGGCGTCGACCTCGCCGAGGCCGAGCTCGACGAGTCGCTGTTCGAGGACGTCGACCGGATCCTGATCCTCGCCGCGGGCACGTCCTTTCACGCCGGCCTGATCGGGCGCTACGCGATCGAGGAGTGGGCGCGGATCCCCGTCGACATGGACATCGCGTCGGAGTGGCGCTATCGCAACCCGATCGTCACGGAGCGCGAGCTGGTCATCGGCATCACGCAGTCCGGCGAGACCGCCGACACGCTGGCTGCGATGCGCCTTGCGCGCGAGCTCGGAGCGAAGGTGCTGGCCGTGACGAACGTCGTCGGCTCGCAGGCCACGCGCGACGCCGACGGCGTCCTCTACACGCGCGCGGGCATGGAGGTCTCCGTCGCCGCGACGAAGACGTTCGTCTGTCAGGTGGCCGCGATGTACCTGTTGGCGCTGCGCCTGGCGGAGCTGCGCGGCACGATGCCGCGCGAGCGGCTCGCCGAGCTCGTGGCCGAGATCAAGCACCTGCCGACGCGCATCAACGAGCTCATCGAACGGCTCGACGAGACGATCAAGGCCGCCGCCGAGCGCCATGCGGGCTCGGAGTTCTATCTGTACCTCGGGCGGCACGTCGGTCGCGCGGTCGCGCTCGAGGGCGCGCTGAAGCTCAAGGAGATCTCCTACATCGCGACCGACGCGTACGCCGGCGGAGAGATGAAGCACGGCCCGATCGCACTCCTGGATGAATCGACCCCCGTCGTCTGCGTCGCGACCGACATGCCGATCCTCGACAAGATGATCTCCAACATCCAGGAGGTCCGGGCGCGCGGGGCCCACGTCATCGCGATCGCGACCGAGGGCGACCATCGTCTGGACTCGATCGCCGAGGAGATCGTCTCGATCCCGCGCACGGACTGGATGCTGCAGGCCCTGCTGGCGGTCATCCCGCTGCAGCTGTTCGCCTACTACGTCGCCCGCAAGCGCGGCTTGAACGTCGACCAGCCGCGCAACCTCGCGAAAACCGTCACCGTCGAGTGATCTGACGGCCCTCCGACGCGCCTGACGGCCCCGGCGCGAGCGGGCCGTGCGGGGAGCACTGTCCCACTCGCGCCGCGACCGTCAGCCACGCCGGAGCGCTCGTCAGATACCTCGCCGGCCGCAGACGCCGGCGCGCCTGACGCCCCCGCGCGGGGCGCGTCTACGATGCGCGCTATGCCCGTCGGGATCGACCTGCTCGAGATCGAGCGCATGGAGCTGGCGCTCGAGCGCCGCCCGAGCCTTGCGCTGCGGCTGTTCACCGACGGCGAGCGCGCCTATGCGGCCGGCCGCGCGCGGCCCGGGCAGCACCTCGCGGCGCGCTTCTGCGCCAAGGAGGCGGTGGCCAAGGCGCTGCGGCTGGAGTCCTGGAGTCCGCGCGACATCGAGGTCGTGGGGGAGGGGGCGAGGACGCGCGTCGCCTTGCACGGGCCGCTGCGCGCGCTCGGCGTCGAGGTCGACGTCTCGCTGACGCACTCGAAGGTCACGGCCGGCGCGGTCGCGCTCGTGCGGTGAGCGACGCGATGGCGTCCGAGCTTGCAGACTGGCTCGATCCGCTCTTCGGCGCCGAGGACATGCGGGCGATCGACGGCTGGGCGATCGAGCGGCGGGGCATCCCCTCGCTGGACCTCATGGAGCGCGCGGGGGCGGGCCTGGCGCTGACCGTCGACCGGCTCGTGCCGCGCGGGCCTGTCGCGATCGTCTGCGGCAAGGGCAACAACGGCGGCGACGGGTATGTCGCCGCGCGGCTGCTGCGCGCGCTCGGGCGCCAGGTGCGCGTGCTGACGCTCGCCCCCGAGGCCGAGCACCGCGGCGACGCGGCCGAGAACCTGCGCCGCCTGGAGGGCGCGCACGAGCCGTTTGCCCCGGACGCGCTCGATGACGCGGCCGTGATCGTCGACGCGATCTTCGGCACGGGCTTCGACGGCGAGCCGCGCGGCGACGCGGCGGACGCGATCGAGGCGATCGCCGTGCTCGACGCGATCGTCGTGTCGGCCGACATCGCCAGCGGTGTCGACGCCTCGACCGGCGAGGCGTCGGGCGTCGCGGTGCGGGCGACGGCGACCGCGACCTTCCACGCGGCCAAGCCGGGGCACTGGATCGCGCCCGGCAAAGAGCTCGGCGGCGAGCTGCGGGTCATCGACATCGGCATCCCCGCCGGCTCGCCGGTCAGCGCCCAGGCCGGCCTGCTGACGGCGCGCGTGCACCCGCTGGTCCCAAGCCGCGGCGCGCCCGCCACGAAGTTCACGTCCGGTCACGTCGTCGTCGCGGGCGGCTCGCGCGGGCTGACGGGGGCGCCGTGCCTTGCGAGCGAGGCGGCGATGCGCGCCGGGGCGGGCTATGTCACGGCGCTCGTCCCGCGATCGCTCGAGGCGATCTTCGAGCTGCGACTGCTCGAGGTCATGACGCGCGGGCTGCCCGACGACGACGGCGCGCTGACGCCCGCGGGCGTCGGCGCCGCGCTCGAGGCGGCCGCGCGCGCGGGCGCCCTCGTCCTGGGCCCGGGCCTCGGGCGCAGCGACAGCGCGTTCGCGTTCGCCCGCGAGCTGGCTGCGCGCTGCGGCGTGGCGCTGCTGCTCGACGCCGACGGCCTCAACGCCCACGCCGGCGCGCTCGATGAGCTCGCGCAACGCGAAGCGCCGACGGTGCTGACACCGCATGCGGGCGAGCTTGCGCGCCTGCTGGGCCGCTCGAGCCGTGAGATCGACGCGCGGCGCCTGTGCAGCGCCCGCGAGGCCGCACGCCGCTCGCACGGTGTCGTCGTGCTCAAGGGCGACGACACGATCATCGCCGCACCCGACGGCCGGGCCGCCGTCAACGGCCTCAGCGCGCCCGGACTGGCGACCGCGGGCACCGGCGACGTGCTCAGCGGCGTCATCGCCGCACTGCTCGCCAAGGACCTGGACCCGTTCGCCGCGGCTTGTGCCGGGGTGCGCCGCCACGCCGCCGCCGGGCGCGTCGCCGCCGCCGGCGACGGCCCCGACGGCGTCATCGCCGGCGACGTCGTCGCCGCGCTGCCGCGCGCGCTGCAGGGCGAGCCGGGCGAGGACGGCGTGCCGGGCGTCCCGCCGCCGGACACCGAGCCGAGGCCGCTGCTGTGACCATACGCGCGCTCGCCCGCGTCAACCTCGCCGCGATCGAGCGCAACGTCGCGCGCCTGCGCCGCGAGCTGGCCGCCGGCGTCGCGCTGTGCGCGGTCGTCAAGGCCGACGGCTACGGGCACGGCGCGTTGCCCGCCGCACGCGCGGCGCTCGCCGGGGGCGCGCGCTGGCTGGCGGTCGCCGCGGCCGCCGAGGCCGAGGCGCTGCGCGGCGCCGGCATCGACGTCCCGATCCTCGTCATGGGCGCGCTGTCGCCGGGCGAGCTCGATGTCGCGCTGGCGGCGCGCGCCGACGTCGTCGCCTGGGACGAGGGCTTCGTCGAGGCGGTCGCCGCCCGCGGCGGCGGCGCCGTGCACGTCAAGCTCGACAGCGGCATGGGCCGCCTGGGCACCCGCGACGCCGGCTGCGCCACGCGCGTCGCCGAGTTCGCAGCCGCCACCGACGGTGTCCGCCTCGCGGGCGCGCTGACGCACTTCGCGACCGCCGACGACCGCGAGGACGGGTTTCTCGACGAGCAGCTTGCGCGCTTTGAGGCCTGGGTCACGCCGCTGCGCGCGGCGCATCCGCAGATGCTCGTGCACGCCGCCAACAGCGCGGCGACGCTGCGCGACGCGGCCACGCACTTCGACCTCGTGCGCACGGGCGTCGCGATCTACGGCCTCGATCCTTTCGGCGAGGACCCGGCCGCGCGCGAGCTCGAGCCCGCGCTCGAGCTGTCGTCCTACGTCGGCGCCGTCAAGGCCGTCGCGCCCGGCGAGAGCGTCGGCTATGGGCGCCGCTTCGTCGCGCGCGCGCCGACGTACGTCGCGACATTGCCGATCGGGTACGGCGACGGCGTGCGCCGCGCGCTGACGAACAACGCCGACGTGCTCGTGCGCGGGGAGCGCCGGGCGCTCGTCGGGACGGTCAGCATGGACAACATCACGCTCGACGTCGGCAGCCCGCCGGCGGCCGCGACCGGCGACGCGGCGATCCTGATCGGCGCGCAGGGCTCGGAGCGCATCACCGCCGAGGAGGTCGCGCGGCGGCTGGACACGATCAACTACGAGATCACGTGCGGCCTGCTGCCGCGCGTGCCGCGCGAGTACCACCGCGACGGCGCGCTCGAGGATGACCCATGAGCGACCCCGTCGTCACGACCCGCGAGGCGCTCGCGGGACAGCGGGCGTGGCTCGTCGGCGGGGCGGTGCGCGACGAGCTGCTGCGGCGCCCGATCGCCGACCTCGACCTCGTCGTCGACGGCGACGTGCGCTCGGCGGCGCGCAGCCTTGCGCGCGCCGTGCGCGGCCCGGTGTTTGAGCTCTCCGGCGAGTTCGGCGCGTGGCGCGTGATGGCCGGCGACCGCTCCTGGCAGGCCGATCTGAGTCCTCTGCGCGGCGGGTCGCTGGCGGCCGATCTCGCGCTGCGCGACTTCACGGTCAACGCGATGGCGCAGCCGCTGGACGGCGGAGCGCGCGTCGACCCGCACGGCGGTGCAGCCGACCTCGCCGCGGGCCGCCTGCGTGCCGTCGGGCCGCGCGCGTTCGCCGACGATCCGCTGCGCGCGCTGCGGCTCGTGCGCCTCGCCGCCGAGCTGGGCATGGAGCCCGAGCAGTCGACGAGCGCGCTCGCGCGCGAGCAGGCGGCGGGCGTGGCCGCGGTCGCGCAAGAGCGCGTGTTCGCGGAGTTCAAGCGCATCCTCGCGCGCAACGACGTCGCGCGTTCGCTCGCGCGCATGGACGCGCTGGAGCTGACCGCGTCGATCCTGCCCGAGGTCGCCGCGCTGCGGGGCGTCGAGCAGAACCGCTACCACCACGCCGACGTTCACGCGCACACGATCGAGGTGCTCGAGCAGGCGATCGCGCTGCAGGCCGACCCCGGCGAGATGCTCGGAGCGGAGCATGCCGAGGCGGTGCGCGCGCTGCTCGCCGAGCCGCTCTCCGACGAGCTCGACCGCGGCGTCGCGCTGCGCCTCGGGGCGCTGCTGCACGATGCGGCCAAGCCCGCGACGCTCGGCCGTCGCGAGGACGGCTCGCCGACCTTCCTCGGCCACGACCGCGAGGGGGCACAGCTCGCCCGTGCAGTGCTCACCAGGCTGCGCGCCGGGGAGAAGCTCAAGGCGCACGTCGCGGCGCTCGTGCGCCATCACCTGCGGCTCGGGTTTCTCGTCCACGAGCGCCCGCTGTCGCGACGCGCGCTGTATCGCTACCTGACGACGTGCGAGCCCGTCGAGGTCGACGTCACGCTGCTGTCGGTGGCCGACCGCCTGGCGACCCGAGGCCGCAAGGCCGGCGAGTCGATCGCCCGGCACCTCGAGCTCGCGCGCGAGGTGCTGCCGGCGGCGCTCGCCTGGAGGGCGCAGGGACGCCGCGAGCCGCTCGTGCGCGGGGACAAGCTCGCACAGGCGCTGGGCCTGGCGCAGGGTCCGCAGCTCGGCCGCCTGCTCGCCGCGATCGATGAGGCGCGCTACGCCGGCGAGGTCGGCACGCCCGACGAGGCGATCGCGCTGGCCGGCCGTCTGCGCGAAGATTGACAGCCCACTCGTGCACCAGTGGGCCGTCCACGAACCACTAGCCTCTGCCCGATGGCCGACCCCGACTGCATCTTCTGCAAGATCGTCGCCGGCGCGCTGCCCGCGACGATCGTCGCCGAGGACGAGCGCACGGTCGCCTTCATGGACATCAGCCCGGCGAGCCGCGGCCACGCGCTCGTGATCCCGCGCGAGCACGTCGCCGACGTCCACGAGATCGGCGCCGAGGACCTCGCGGCCGTCGTGGCGGCGGCCAAGCGGCTGGCGGGGAGGGCGCGCTCCGAGCTCGGCGCGGACGGCGTCAACCTGCTGAACGCCAACGGTGCCGTCGCCTGGCAGACCGTCTTCCATTTTCACGTGCACGTGATCCCGCGCTACGCCGGCGATGCGCTGCGGTCGCCGTGGATCGCAAAGGCGGGGGACTCCGACGACATCGCGGCGGCGGCCGAGCAGCTGCGCGCAGACGCCTGAAGGACGCCCGCAGGCGCGTCGCAGGGAGCGCCGCTCGCGGCCCGACCCGCCGACGGCAGCATCCGAGTGCGTCATGCTGCGGGTTCGTGGAACACCGTGACCATCCGATGCGCCTGCTGTCTGTCGCCGTGCTGAGCGGCGCGGCCGCGGTTCTCGTGGCGGTGGGCGCCTCCGCGGCGGCGTCGAAGCCCGTCGAGATCCGCGACGCCAAGGCCGACGTGCCCGGTGTGCTCGACCTGCAGCGGGGATCTCTGAGCCGGGCGTCCGACGGGCGGCTGCGCGCTTCGGTCACGCTCGCCGGCAAGCTCGACCCGAAGGCGATGCTTGCGAAGTCCGGTCCGCCCGGCTCGGTCTGCCTGAAGGTCTGGACGGACGCCGGTGCCGATCCGGCCGCCGCGCGGCCCGACCGGCTCGTGTGCGTGACGGCGCGCTCGGACGGCGACCTGCGCGCGAGCGTCTTCGAGGAGACGGCGCGCGGTCTGCCCAGGCGCCTGGGCGCCGCATCGGTGACGCTCAACAAGAGCGCGCGCAGCCTCGTGCTGCGCGTCTCGCAGAGCGCGCTGGGCCGGCCCGAGCTGATTCGCTTCGCCGTCGAGTCCACGCGCCCGGGCTGCGAGCGCGTCAGCTGCGTCGACGAGGTGCCGGACAAGGGCGCGGTCCGCCGCTTTCGCCCTCGCGGCTCGGCGTAGCGCGCGGTCCGCGACCGCCTCCGCGGCGAGCCGGCCGGCAGCGGTGATTCCCTTGCACGCGCAACTTCCGGGGCGTGGGACGCAACAACGACGGGGCGGTCGTGTTGAATGCTTGCGATGAGACGCCACGCACAGCAAGTCCTCGCCCTCGCGGCGCTCGCGATGTCCGCCGCCCTGCCGGCGTCGGCGACCGCGAAGGTCACGGAGCTCGGCGCCCTCGCCTCGAACGTCCGACCCGTCTGCCCCGAGCAGTGCCAGGCGCTCGACCGCGTGACGGGGTACCAGGCGAAGGTCGGCCCCGACCGCGAGCTCTACCGGGCGCCGGCGGACGGGCGGATCGTCTCCTGGACGATCGCGCTCGGCAAGCCCAGCACCCGCGACGTCGGGGTCTTCGAGAGGCGCTATGGCGGGGTCGCGCAGGCCGCCGTCGTCGTCCTGAACTCCGGCGAGAAGCTCAACCGCACGGTCGTCGCCAAGGCCCCGATGCAGAAGCTCACGAGCCACCTCGGGCAGACGGTCGAGTTTCCCCTGACGAACACGCTGGCGATCAAGAAGGGCCAGTACGTGGCGCTGACCGTTCCGACGTGGGCGCCGGCGCTGCAGGTTGGGCTGGGACCGGACACGTCGTGGCGATCGAGCCGCGGCGCCAACGCCTGCCTGGACACCAAGCCGCAGTTTGCGCTGCTGGGCGAGCGCACCGCGGCCCTGTTTCGCTGTCTGTACAAGGGCGTGCGCCTGACCTACAGCGCCACGTTCATCAACGACCCGACGGCCACGCCGGCGAGATAGCCGCCGCGGCGGGTCAAGGGTCAACGGGGAAATGAGACGTCACATGATCGAGAAGGCCGTAGTCGCGGCGCTCGCCGCGGCGTGCGCGTTGCCCGCGGCAGCCGCCGCCAAGCGCGCCGAGCTCGGCGCGATGGCCGACGGCGTTCGAGGCAGCTGTCCGGATTCCTGCCAGGCCGTGACGCGCTCGACGGGCTACCAGGCGAAGGTCGGCCCGAACCGCGACCTGTACCGGGCGCCGGCCGACGGGCGGATCGTCGCCTGGTCGGTCGCGCTCGGCAAGCCCGGGCCGAAGCAGACGTCGTTCTTCGAGGAGCGCTACGGCGGCGCGTCCGAAGCGGCCATCGTCGTGCTTGATCCGGGCCGCAAGCTCGCGCGCAGGGTCGTGGCCAAGGCGCCGCTGCAGCGGCTGACCGCGTACTTCGGGCAGACGGTGCAGTTTCCGCTGGCGCAGACGCTGCGGATTCGCAAGGGCCAGTACGTCGGCCTGACCGTGACGACCTGGGCGCCCGCACTGCAGATCGGGCTGGGCTCGGACACGTCGTGGCGCTCGAGCCGCGCAGCGACCGGCTGCGCCGACACGACGACGCAGTTTGCGCTGCTGGGCGGCCGCACCGAGGCGACGTTCCGCTGCCTTTACAAGACCGCGCGCCTGACGTACAGCGCGACGTTCATCCCCACCCCGGCGACGCCCGACAGGTAGGCCGCCGGCGGGCGCCGCTCGGCGCCCGGCCTCAGCTTGGCACAGGCTCGTGGCGGGGCCTGGCGAGCCGCGCGGCGGTCAGGCTCAGCAGGGAGGGCCGGCGCCCGGGTTGTCGCGACAGAAGTTCTGGAAATCGCCGTCCGCCGGCGCTGCGCCGCCGGTCGTCGAGGCGCCCGCGCCGCCGCCGGGCGTGGCACCCCCGGTCGTCGACGAGGCGGGTGGCGCGGCGCCCGCGGGCGGCGGCGTGACGGGCGCGGGCGCGGCCGCACCGCCACTGGCCGGCGGCGCCACGGCTCCGCCCGCAGGCGGTGCCCCGGCGGCGCCAGGAGTCGTCGAGGTCGTCGACGTCGTCGAGGTCGTCGACGTGGTGTCCGCGGGCGGAAGCTCGGTGGTCGCGGTCGGGATCGTCAGGTCCGGCGACGTGCGGGGGATGTCGGTCGAGAACTCGTCGTCGGCGCCGCACGCGCCAAGTCCGCCGGCCAGTGCAAGAGCCGCAAGCAGCGCTGCACAGCGGGAGCGCATCGCGGTGGCGCTCAGGCGACCGGGTCCATGCGCCGGCCGCAGTGCGGGCAGTCGTTGAGGTCGCGCTGGGAGAGCTGGTCGCACCAGTTGCAGAAGCGCAGATACTCGACCGCCCACGGCAGACGCGACTTCGACGGCGCGAGCGGCAGCACCTTGCCGAGGATCTCCAGCGGCTCGCCGCTCTTGCGATCGACGTAGACGCGGCCGGGCTCGGCCTCGATGATGATCTCGCGCCCGCTGGACGGCGTTCGCATGCGGTAGCGCTGGTCGGCTGACACGGCGCGAACCCTACCAAGCCACCCCGCCGCGAACGCCCGCCGGGGCCTCGCTCGCCGGCCCGCGCGCCGGCGCGCGGGCGCGCCGCAGGCATGCAGCACGCGGTCCGTCGCCTCGGATAGAGTCCCGCGCGCACATGGGGAGATCACCGCTCAGAAGGACCCTCGCCGGCCTTGTCGCCGGCGGCTCGCTGGCTGTCGCGCTGGGCGCCTGCGGCACCGACACCGTCCCGCAGAACGCCGACCTGATCGCCGGCAAGCGGGCGTTCGTGAAGTCCTGCGGCTCGTGCCACGTGCTCGGCCGCGCCACCACCAAGGGCAACAGCGGACCGAACCTCGACGACGCCTTTCGCCAGTCGCTGCGCGACGGCTTCGGCCGTGACACGGTGCGCGGGGTGATCCATCAGCAGATCCTCCACCCGGCACGGTTGCCGAAGGACAACGTGGCGTACATGCCCGCCAAGCTCGTCAAGGGCAAGCTCGCCCAGGACGTCGCGGCGTACGTCGCCAGCGTGACCACTCTGCCGGGCAAGGACACCGGCCGGCTCGGCTCGGCGGTCAAGGCGCCGGGCGCCGGCAAGCCGATCGAGGCGAAGGGCGGCAAGCTCGAGATCCCGTCCGATCCCAACGGGCAGCTCGCGTACCTCACGACGGTGGCGAGGGCGGAGAAGGGCCAGCTCGAGCTCACCTCCAAGAACCCGTCTTCGACGCCGCACAACATCGCGATCGAAGGCGGCGGCCTCAACGAGAAGGGTCCGGTCGTCCAGGGCGGCGGCGTCTCGAAGGTCTCCATCTCGGTCAAGCCGGGGGAGTACACGTACTACTGCTCCGTGCCCGGCCACCGCGAGGCCGGCATGCTGGGCAAGCTCACCGTCAAGTAGCGCCCGTCCCGCAGCGCCGGGGCGCAGGTGGGTCCTCGCTAGAAGATCGCCTTGAGCAGCACGCCCAGCAGGACCAGCACGGCGCACACCGCGAGGACGCGCAGCAGGAACGAGAACGCTGCCTGCTCGGATTCCCAGGGCCGGCGCATGGCCTTGGCGCGGGACCTAGAGGATGTAGATCGTCGTGTACACGACGATCCACATGACATCGACGAAGTGCCAGTAGATGCCGGGCACCTCGACGCCGTGGTGGTGCTCGGGCGAGAAGTGCCCGCGGAACGCCCGCACGGTCACCATGACCAGCAGCGTCAGGCCGATGAAGACGTGCGCGCCGTGCAGGCCGGTGAGCCCATAGAAGATCGTCGCCTGCGCGAACTCCTGCGGCGCGAAGCCGATGTTGACGTACTCGTTGATCTGGATGCTGAGAAACGCCGCACCCAGCAGCGACGTCAGCAGCATGCCGGCCTTCAGGCCGAAGCGGTTGCCGTTCTTGACCGATGTCTGCGCCCAGTGCATCGTCAGCGACGAGCTCAGCAGGATCGCGGTGTTCATGCCGGCGATCGCGACGGGCAGTTCGTTGCCCTGAAACGGAAACCAGGCGGCGCCCTCGGCGACGAAGCGGATGAAGAAGTAGGCCGTGAAGAAGGCCCCGAAGACCATGATCTCCGAGATGATGAACAGCATCATGCCGAGCAACTCGGTGTCGACGCGCGAACTGCGGTTGGCCGGCGGCGGACCGTGGTGCTCGTGGTCGTCGTGGTGCTCGAGCGCGACGGCGGCGTTGATGCCTGCGGCCTCCATCAGGGCGTGACCTCGGCCGGCGCCTCGGCGACGATGTGCTCGACGTCGATGTTCGACGCCTTGCGCACGCGCGAGATGAGGTCGGCGCGCATCCAGCCCGATCGCGTGACCGGCAGCGTCGAGATGACGATCCGCGACACCTTGTAGAACTGCAGCGAGTTCATCGTCGCGGTGTAGGGGTCAGGGTCGCCGACCATGCCGGCGACGAGCAGCCCCTCGCGGCGCATCTTGTCCAACGTGTTGCCGAGGCGTGCGCGGGCGACCGCCGCCGCGCGGCCGTCGCCGTGAGCTTCGAGCGGCACGACGACGATGAACAGCATGTCGTCGTGCTCCTCGGCGATCTCCTTCATCCGGGAGCGCAGGTCGCCGCGGCCGGCGGTGACGTTGGCGACGACGAGCGTGACCTGGAACGGCAGCCCATCGGCGTCCATGTCGGAGACGATGTGCGTGACCGGCGCACTCGTCGCGTCCTGGATGCGCTCGATGAGATCGCGCCGCAGCCAGCCCGAGGAGGACTGCGGCAGCGTCGAGATGAGGACCTCGTCGGGCTTGTACTCGTGGATCGCGTCGAGCGCCGCCGTGAACGGGTCCTCGTCGCCGATCTCGCCGCTCGCCACGACGTCCTCGCCGCGCAGGTAGGAGAGCGTGAGGTCGAGGCGCACCTGCGCCGAGTCGCGCACGGCGTCGTCGTAGATGACGTAGCCCGAGCGCGGCTTGGTCATCGGGACGACGAGCGTGAAGCTCGTGTCGTCCTCCTTCGCACGCTCCTGGACGAGGTTCAGCAGCTTCGCCCCGGCGATGGTCTGGTTGGCGACTACCAGGATGTGGGGCATCAGAGGTCCTCGTCCTTGGTGGTGGCGGTGCCGCCGCCGTGGGCGGTGGCACCCGCGGCGCTGCCGGCGGTCGCCCCGGCCGGTGTCGGCACGTCCGCGCCGCCCTTCAGGACGCCGTGCACGGCGCCCGGCACGCCGTACTCGTAGGGCCCGCCGACGACCGTCGGGATCGCGTCGAAGTTGAAGATCGGCGGCGGCGACGTGACCTGCCATTCGAGCGTCAGCGAGCGCCACGGGTTGGATTCCGCGTGCGGCCCACCGCGCCACGACGCGACCATGTTGTAGGCGAAGACGAGCGCGCTGAGGCCCAGGAAGAAGCTCGCGATCGTGATCAGGAGGTTCCAGGTGGCGAACTGCTCGGCGTAGTCGGCGACGCGCCGCGGCATGCCCTGCACGCCGATCACGTGCATCGGCGCGAACGTCAGGTTGAAGAAGACGAACGTCGACCAAAAGTGGATCTTGCCGAGGCGTTCGTCATACATCCGCCCGGTCATCTTCGGAAACCAGAAGTAGACGCCGGCGAAGATCGTGAACAGCGACCCGCCGAACAGCACGTAGTGGATGTGGGCCACGATGAAGTACGTGTCCGAGACGTGGATCGTCACTGGGATGATCGCGAGCATCACGCCGGAGATGCCGCCGAGCGTGAACATCGTCAGAAAGCCGAGCGCGAACAGCATCGGCGTGTCGAGATGCAGCACGCCGCGCCACAGCGTGGCCAGCCACGAGAAGATCTTGATGCCGGTCGGCACCGCGATGATCGCCGTCGTGATCATCATCGGCACGCGGATCCAGTCCTGCATGCCGGAGACGAACATGTGGTGCGCCCAGACGGTGAAGCCGAGCACGACGATCGCCAGCAGCGAGAAGGCCATCATCCGGTAGCCGAAGATCGGCTTTCGCGACTTCACGGCGAGGATCTCCGAGACGATCCCGAAGCCGGGCAACATCATGATGTAGACCGCCGGGTGCGAGTAGAACCAGAAGATGTGCTGGTACATCAGCACGTCCCCGCGGCCCGAGGGGTCGAAGAAGTTGAAGCCGAGCGCTCGGTCGAAGAGGACCATGAACTGCGAGACGGCGACAAACGGGGTCGCGATGACGACGAGCAGCGACGTCGAGAAGTTCGCCCACACGAGCAGCGGCATCCGGAAGAAGCTCATCCCGGGCGCACGCATCGTGATGATCGTCACGAGGAAGTTCAGAGCGGTGGCGATCGAGGAGGCGCCCGCGAACTGCACGCCGATCGTGAAAAAGACCTGTCCCTCCGGCGCAGTGACCGACAGCGGCGCGTAGGCCGTCCAGCCGCTGGCAAACGAGCCGCCGGGCGCGCCGAAGGACATCAGCATCATGATCCCGGCGAGCGGCAGCATCCAGAACGACAGCGCGTTCAGCCGCGGGAAGGCCATGTCGGGCGCGCCGATCATCAGCGGCAGCACGTAGTTCGCCAGGCCCGCGAAGACGGGGATGATGAAGAGGAAGATCAGCAGCGAGGCGTGGACGCTGAAGAGCCCGTTGAAGGTCTGCGACTCGACAAACTGGCGGCCCGGCTGCGCGAGCTCTGCGCGCATCAGCATCGCGAACAGCCCGCCGACGAAGAAGAAGAAGAACGAGGTCACGACGTACTGGATGCCGATGACCTTGTGGTCGGTGTTGACCTTGAAGTAGTCGCGCCACGAATGTGCGCCGTGACCCGAGTGGTCCTCGGGAATCGTCGGCTTGCCCGAAGCCCAGCGAAACCAGTAGCTGAAGGCGCCGAGGCCGATCAGGAAGCCGAGCGGCGCGAGAAACAGCGACAGCTCGAGCAGCGCCTCGCCCTTCCACAGCGGCTCGAGGTCATACCAGGTCCGAAAGACCCAGATGATCGCGTAGGACAGCGCGACGCCGTACGCCGTGTACAGAAACGCTCGCAGCATGCCGGGTGCGCGGAACTTGGCGACCATCTAGTGACTCCTTCGCATCTTCGTGCTACTTCCCGGCGACCTTGTCGAGGTACATCACGAGCGCATCGACTTCTTCGTCGGAGAGGGTATCGCCGTAGTTCTTGGGCATGATCCCGCCCTGGAAACCCTCCGAGATCTTGGCGTCGGGCTTGAGGATCGCCTCCTTGATGAACGCGGCGTCGGAGTCCGCGAGCGTCTTGTCGAGATCGGGGCCCGTCGCGGCGCTCGTCGCGGCGTCGGCGAGCGTGTGGCAGGCGCCGCAGGCGGTCGCGGTCCCGTTGCCGTCGGTGAAGAGCTGCTTGGCGTCGATCGCCGTCGCCTTTTTCTCGCCCGTGGTGTCCGCTTCGGCGCCGCCGGCCGGCGCGGTCGTGCCGCCCGCGGCTGCGCCACCGCCGGCGGCCTTCTGCTTGGCGACCCAGGCGTCGAAGTCGGCGGGCGTGAGGACCTGCGCGGTCGAGCGCATCACCGCGTGGCCGAGGCCGCACAGCTCGGCGCAGACGACCGGGAAGGTGCCGAGGCGGTTGGGCGTGACGCGGTAGCGCGTCGTGATCCCCGGGACGGCGTCGATCTTCATGCGAAACGCCGGAACCCAGAAGTCGTGGATGACGTCGAGCGCCTTGACGTTGAAGCGGACCGGGCGGTCCTTGGGCAGGTAGAGGATGTTGGACTTGACCGGCTTGCCGCCGCCGGCCTGCGGATAGGCGTAGGTCCAGGCGAACTGCTGACCGACGACGTCGATGCGCATCTCGTTGGCCTGCGCCTCCTCGATGTCCGTCAGCACGACGTACGCGTAGGTACAGAGCGCGACGAGGATGATCGCCGGAATCGCAGTCCAGACGACCTCCAGGCGCGTGTTGCCGTGGATCGGCGGGCCGTCGAGCTGCTCCTCGCCCGGCCGCACGCGAAAGTTCACCATGCTGAAGATCACGATGATCATCACCGTCACGAAGATCGGGACGGAGACCCAGATCATGACGTCCCAGAGGTGATCGATCGGCTCGGCCTGCGTCGACGCCTGAGCCGGGAACCAGTCGATGACGAGGCCCGAGAAGATGCCTGCCGCCGAGGCGATCAGGCCGTGAATCACCATCCATATGACTGGTGTGCGCTCGTGGCGCCGGGTCTCCTCGCTCATGCGGCCCGGGATCCTACGGGGTGTGCGCGTCGGACGGCAATTCGGTGCCGTCGTGCCAGGCGCGGCGCCGCTCAGGACCGGCGCGGGGCTCGCAACGCCTGTCTCAAACTTCGGCTGCTGCTCGTGCCGACTGCCGCGAGAAAGCCGGTCTGTGCAGGCGCGAAACCGCCATCGCGAGCCGGGGACTGCGCCCGCCGCCGGCCCCGCCCGTACGGGCGGAGGACCGGGTCATGCAGGGTCTTCAGGCTGCGAGCCGGGGGGCTGCTGTGTCGAGGCGAAATCGCCGCGAGTCGCGAAAGGCGGAGGGCGCGAGGCCGTGATGGCGCCGAAACGCCTTCGCGAACTGGGCGGGTTGACGGTAGCCGACGCGGTGCGCGACGTCGCGCACGGTCAGCCCGCGCGTGGCGAGCAGGTCGGCGGCGCGCTCCATCCTGATCGACGTCAGGTGCTCGCGAAACGTCGTGTCGCCGATCTCGGCGTAGGAGCGCTGCAGCTGGCGTCGCGACGAGGCGACCCGGCGAGCGATGTCGTCAAGCGAGAGGTCGGAGCCGTACTCGGCCTCGACGATGGCGACCGCGTCACGAAACAGGCTGGTGCGGTGACGGACCGTGGCAGGGCGTTGGATTGAGATCTCCATGATCGTCTATACGGGGCGGTGGCCGATTCGGGATGAGCGATTCGGGCATGGAGTACGCAAGCTGGCGCGTTGGCGCTCACTTGTCCAGCGTCTGGAGCGACGTGGCAGTCCCGCGCGCACGCGAGCGAAGGCGGCCTAGTGCTCTTCGTGCTCGGCAGGCAGCGCGTTGATGTCGCGCCGCGTGTCGGCGATCCAGCGCACGGTGACCCACACCGTCAGGATCAGGCCGCTGACGAGCAGAAAGCGCCCGAGCGTCACGCCGACGAGCGTCAGCGTGATGCCGAAGGCCAGCAGCAGCGGCTGCAGGCTCGCACCGGGAAGATGGATCTCCTCGCCGGACGGCGCGACGGGCGGGTCGAGCGGACTCATGAGACGTAGATCGCCGAGGCGATGAACGTCATGCCGAACATGAAGAAGCAGACGACCGCGGCGAAGATGCCGGAGCGGACGTTCTTGCGGGCGAGCTTCTGGTCCATGCGCGCAGAGGCTACAGCTTGGCGTCGAGCACCATCGCGCCGAACAGCAGCGCGAGGTAGGCGAGCGAGAAGAGGTACAGGCGCAGCGCGCTGCGGCGGTCGGCGCGGCGGTAGAGCACGACCGCGCCGGCGATGAACAGCGCCCCGAGCACGAGCGACGAGACAAGGTAGATCGCGCCGAGGCCGCCCGCGCAGAACGGCAGCTGCGTGACCGCGTAGAGCAGGATCGAGTAGAGCAGGATCTGCTTGCGCGTCTCGCGCTCGCCGCGCACGACCGGCAGCATCGGCACGCCGACGCGCGCGTACTCGTCCTTCATCAGCAGCGACAGCGCCCAGAAGTGCGGCGGCGTCCAGAAGAAGACGATCGCGAAGAGGTAGATCGGCATGCCCGCGAGCTCGCCCGTCACCGCCGCCCAGCCGACGAGCGGGGGTACCGCGCCCGCGGCGCCGCCGATCACGATGTTCTGCGGCGTGCGGCGTTTAAGCCAGACGGTATAGACGAAGACGTAGCCTAGAAAGCCCGAGAACGCCAGCGAGGCCGCCAGCAGGTTCACGGCGCTCGTCAGCAGCACGAACGACAGCGCGGCGAGCACGATCCCGTAGATCAGCGCCGCACGCGGGGCGACGCGGCCGCTGGGCACCGGCCGGTCGGCCGTGCGCGGCATCATCGCGTCGATGTCGCGGTCGAAGTAGTGGTTGACCGCGCCCGCGCCGCCGGCCGACAGGTAGCCGCCGGCCACCGTCAAGGCGATCAGCTCGAGCGAGGGATCGCCGGCGACCTCCATCGTGCAGACCGTCGTCAGCAGCAGCAGCGACTGGACCTTCGGCTTCGTCAGCTCGATGTAGTCCGAGACGATCTGGCGCACGCCACCGGCTGCGGCCGGTGGCAGCGCGACGGGAGGTGAGACGCGAGAGGCTTCCATGACGCAGTTCAGCCGGCGAGCAGGCTAGTGCCCGGAACCGGACGTCGACTGCGGTCCGAGCTCGACCGGGGGCTCCGCCTGGCGCGCGACCTGGCGGCGGATGTCCTTCATCGGCTCGACCGAGCGCACGCGCGGGATGACGTCGAAGTTGTTGACCGGCGGCGGCGACTGCGTGAACCACTCGAGCGTGTTGGCCTTCCACGGGTCCGGCCCGGCCTCCACGCCGACCTTCATCGACCGCACGACGTTGATCACCGTCAGGAGGATGCCGACGGCGAGGATGAACGAGCCGATCGTCGAGATCAGGTTGTACGTCGCGAGGTGCCCGACGTCCGGGTACTCGTAGATGCGCCGCGGCATGCCGTCCAGGCCGATCGTGTGCTGGATCAGGAACGTGATGTTGAAGCCGAGGTACATCAGCGCGAACGACCACTTGCCCATGGTCTCGCCGAGCATCCGCCCGGCCATCTTCGGAAACCAGTAGTAGATCCCCGCGAAGATCGCGAAGACCGAGCCGCCGACGAGCACGTAGTGCAGGTGGGCGACGACGAAGTACGTGTCGTGCAGCTGCCAGTCGACCGGGAAGACCGCGAGAAAGACGCCGGTGATGCCGCCGATCAGAAAGACCGAGATGAAGCCGACGGAGAAGATCAGCGGCGTCTTGAACTCGATCGTCCCTCGCCACAGCGTCGCGACCCAGTTGAAGATCTTCACCCCGGTCGGGATCGCGATCAGAAACGAGCTGATCATGAAGAAGACGAGCACGATCGTCGCGCTCGGCGTCGTGAACATGTGGTGCGCCCACACGAGCAGCGCGAGAAACGCGATCACGACCGTCGCGGCGGCGATCGCCTTGTAGCCGAAGATCGGCTTGCGCGCGAAGACCGGCAGGATCTCCGAGATCATCCCGAAGCCCGGCAGGATCATGATGTAGACCTCGGGGTGCCCGAAGAACCAGAACAGGTGCTGCCACAGCAGCGGGTCGCCGCCCTGGCTCTGATCGAAGAAGCCGGTCCCGAAGTGGCGGTCGGTCAGCAGCAGCGTCACGGCGCCGGCGATCACCGGCAGCGCGAGGATCAGCAGGATCGCGTAGACGAGGACCGACCAGACGAACAGCGGCAGGCGGCCCCAGCCCATGCCGGGCGCGCGCATGTTCGCGATCGTCGCGTAGAAGTTGATCGCGCCGAGCAGCGAGGAGATGCCCGTCAGGTGGATCAGGAAGATCCAGGCGTCGATGCCGGCGGTCTCGGAGAAGGTCCCCCCGCTGAGCGGCGCGTAGGACGTCCAGCCGGCCTCCGGCGGATGAAAGAAGAGCGACAGGTAGAAGACGACCCCGCCGAACAGCAGCAGCCAGTACGACAGCGCGTTGAGCTTCGGAAACGCCATGTCGCGCGCGCCGATCATCAGCGGCAGAAAGTAGTTCGCGAAGCCCGCCATGATCGGCACGACGAACAGGAAGATCATCGTCGTGCCGTGCAGCGTGAAGAGCGCGTTGTACGTGCTCGGCGTCAGGAAGGTGTTGTCCGGCGCGCCGAGCTGGACGCGCATCAGCAGCGCCTCGACTCCGCCGATCAGAAAGAAGACGAACGTCGTGACGAGGTAGAGGATCCCGATCCGCTTGTGGTCGGTCGTCGTGACCCACGAGACCCAGCCCTTGGGCTCGGGCTCGACCTTGTGCGCGATGATCTCCGGGATCCGGGCGGGGGCTTCGGTGGCGGTTGGCACTAGGGAGCCTCGCTCGAGGGAGCGTCGTTGGCAGAAGCGTCCTTGGCGGCGTCCGCCTCGCGGCGCTCGAGCGCGCCGGCGTTGTTCTCGGCGATCTCGCGCTTCTTGGTCGCGAGGTAGGTCTTGAACGCCGCGGGCTCGATCGCGCGGACCTGGGCGACCATGTCGGCGTGGTTGCGCCCGCAGAGCTCGGCGCACTGGCCGCGATAGAAGCCGGGCTTGTCGATCTTGAACCACGTGAAGTTCGTGTGGCCGGGGACGGCGTCGGCCTTGCCGCCAAGCGCGGGGATCCACCACGAGTGCGCGACGTCCTGGGCCTCGATGTCCAGCGTGACCGTCGTCTTCGTCGGCACGACGAGCTCCGTGTAGTTGAAGGTGTTGTTGAGGGGGTTGTCGTCGGCGTCCGGGTAGGTGTAGCGCCAGACGTAGCGCTGGCCGTTGACCTGGATCTTCAGCGAGCGGCCGTTGGGCGGGCGCGGCTGGTAGGCCGACGCGTTCTTGACGTCCGCGACGACCGGCGTCGGATAGCCGTCGGGATCGGAGTTCTCCGGCGTGCGGATGTCGTCGAGCATTGCGAACGTCACGACCGCGAGCACGAGGAGCACGACGGCGGCGCCGAGCGTCCAGCCGATCTCCAGGCGCGTGTTGCCGCGGATCTGGGCGGGCACGGCGCCCTTGCGCGCGCGGAACTTGACCATGGAGTAGATCAGGGCGCCCTCGACGCCGATGAAGACGATCGCGGCGACCGCGAGGACGATCTTGTAGAGCGTGTCGATGCTCTCGGCGTTCTCCGAGCCGCCGCCGGACTCGGGCGTCCAGAAGTCGGCCGATGCTCCGCCGGCCAGTGCGAGACCGCCCAGCAGACAAGACGCGATGGCCAGCGCAAAAGCACGGCGACGGTTGCGGGAGCGGTCGGAAGCCAAGGCGGCGCGCATTCTATTCATGGGGCGGTCATCTGCTGCGCCCCCTCCGCGCGACCATCTCGGGCTCATTCGCCGCGGAACCGCGGGTCGCGCTTTTCGAGGAACGCCGCGATGCCTTCGGCGAAGTCGGCCGAGGCGGCCATCTCCTGCTGGATGCGAGCCTCGAGCTCGAGCTGCTCGGGCAGACGGGCGTACAACCACGCGTTGAGCTGGCGCTTGGAGCCGGCATAGGACTTCGTCGGCCCGCAGGCGAGCCGGTCGAGCCGTTCGTGCACCCCGGCCTCGAAGTCGTCGTCTGACAGCACGTCGTCGACGAGCCCCGCGCGCAGCGCCTCCGCTGCCGGCACGCGCTCGCCCAGCAGCGCCATCCGCGCGGCGCGCCCGCCGCCCGCGCGCGCGGCGACCATCGCCGCTGCGCCGCCGTCGGGCACGAGGCCGATGCGCGCGAACGCCAGCAGCAGGTAGGCGGACTGCGCCGCGACGAGCAGGTCGCACGCGAGCGCCAGCGAGCAGCCGATGCCCACCGCGGGACCGTTGATCGCGGCGAGCACCGGCTTGGGCATCTCGCGCAGGCCGAGCAGGATCGGGTGGTAGACCGTCGTCAGCGTCGTGTGGACGTCGATCTGCCCGCCGTCGGTCAAGGAGCGCGACGCCATGTCGCGCAGGTCGGCGCCGGAGGAGAACGCGCGCCCCGCGCCCGTGATGCAGACGGCGCGCACGCCATCGTCGGCGGCGACGCTGCGCACGGCATCCAGCAGCTCCTCGCCGAGCGCGGTGTTCCAGGCGTTCAGCGCCTCCGGCCGGTTCAGCCTGATGATCGTCGCCGCGCCGCGGCGCTCGAGCTCCAGGGCGTCGGTCACCGGCGGGAAGCTATCGCGCCGAACGCCGTCGCGAGCCTGGCTAGGGTGCAGGCATGGTGCGTCCCGTGATCGGCATCTGCACGCCGCTCGAGCGGGCGCGCTGGGGCGCCTGGGACGTGGAGGCGCTCGTGCTGCCGACGAGCTTTGTCGATCCGGTCCGGCGCGCCGGCGCGATGGCGCTGCTGCTCGCGCCCGACGCGGCCGTCGCCGATGCCCCAAACGAGCTGCTCGATCGCATCGACGGGCTGATGCTCGCCGGCGGCGCCGACCTCGACCCGGCGTCCTACGGCGCCGCGCCCCATCCGCTGACGCTCGACCCGGACCCCGCCCGCGACGCGTTCGAGATCGCGCTCGTGCGCCGCGCGCTCGTTCGCGACCTGCCGCTGCTCGGGATCTGCCGCGGGATGCAGGTTCTGAACGTCGCCTGCGGCGGCACGCTGCACCAGCACCTGCCCGAGCTCGTCGGCCACGAGCACCACCGCCGCGTCCCGGGCAGCTTCGACGGCGCCGATCACGACGTGCGCCTGCAGCCCGGCTCGCTCGCGGCGCGCGCCGCGGGGGAGGAGCACCATGCGACGAAGTCACACCACCATCAGGGCATCGAGCGGATCGGCGACGGGCTCGTCGTGACCGGCTGGTCTGAGATCGACGACCTCCCCGAGGCGATCGAGGCGCCCCGCAACCGCTTCGCGCTCGGCGTCCAGTGGCACCCCGAGGCGGACGAGCGCAGCCGCCTGATCGGCGCGCTCGTGGAGGAGGCCGCAGCGGTTCGCGCGGGCGCGCGCTGACAGGGGCCCTGCAGACCGTGGTGCAGTCCGGGACCGGATCTATACTCGGCACACCGCCCGACTCGAGTCATGGACATGATGGTCACGCCCACCGAGGTCGACCCCAAGGAGCTCGGCGAGGAGCACGACCTCGACGAGGAGATGCCCCGCGTCCAGCTGACGCGTCGCAAACTGCTGCTGCTCTGCCTGCTCGGGGCCGGGATCGTGGCGTTTCTGTACTTCGTCCTGCCGCAGCTGTCAGATCTCGGGGAGCAGGGCCGCGACATCGGCAGCGGCGACCCGCTCTGGCTGCTCGCCGCGCTCGCGTTCACGTTGCTGTCGTTCGCGGGCTACGTCGCGATGTTCCGCGGGGTGTTCATCGGCGAGGGGTCGCGGATCGACTACGCGGCGAGCTACCAGATCACGATGGCCGGGCTGGCGGCGACGCGCCTGTTCGCCGCCGGCGGCGCGGGCGGCATCGCGCTGACCGCCTGGGCGCTGCGCCGGGCGGGCATGGACCGCCGCCAGGTCGCCGACAAGACGCTCGCGTTTCTGATCCTGACCTACGCCGTCTACTTGGCCGCGCTCGTCATCGTCGGCTTCGGCCTGCGCTTGGGACTGCTGGAGGGGCCGGCGCCGTTCGGCATCACCGTCGTGCCGGCGATCTTCGGGCTCGTCGTGATCGTCCTCGCGCTCGCGCTCGCGCGCGTGCCACCGGACCTGCAGCGCCGGCTGGAGGGCTACGCGAGCCGGCACGGGCGCGTCGCGCGGCTTGCCCAGCGCCTGGCCAACGCACCGGCCGCGTTCTCGGCGGGCATGCGCGAGGCCGTCGCCCACGTGCGCAAGGGCGACCGCTCGCTGCTCGGCGCGCTCGCCTACTGGGGCTTCAACATCGCGACGCTGTGGGCCTGCTTTCACGCCTTCGGCAACCCGCCGCCCTGGCCCGTGATCGTGATGGCCTACTTTGTCGGCTTTCTCGGCAACCTGCTGCCGCTGCCGGGCGGCATCGGCGGCGTCGACGGCGGCATGATCGGCGCGTTTCTGGCGTTCGGGGTCGGCTCGGGCATCGCGGTCGTGGCCGTGCTGACGTACCGGCTGTTCGCCTTCTGGCTGCCGACGATCCCCGGCGCGGTCGCGTACTTTCAGCTGCGCCGCACGGTTGCCCGCTGGCGCGAGGAGCGTCCCGAGCGCGGCAACCTGACGGCGCCGGCCGGGACGTAGGATCGCCCTGCGCCGCCGTCGCTATCGTTGACGCTGTGAGCAGCCAAGAGATCGAGAACGTCATCATCGTCGGCTCCGGGCCGGCCGGCTACACCGCCGCGCTGTACACCTCGCGCGCGAACCTCAAGCCGCTCGTCATCGAGGGCTTCATGTGGGGCGGTCTGCTGCAGCAGACGACCGACGTCGAGAATTATCCGGGCTTTCCCGAGGGCATCGAGGGACCGGTGCTCATGCAGCGCTGCCGCGATCAGGCCGAGCGCTTCGGCACGCGCTTCATCACCGACGAGGCGACGAAGCTCGAGCTCGCGAGCGAGCCCGGCGGCGTGCACAAGGTCTGGGTCGGCGACGAGGAGCACCGGACCCGCACGGTCGTGCTGGCGATGGGCGCCGAGCACAAGAAGCTCGCGGTTCCCGGCGAGACCGAGCTCGGCGGCCGCGGCGTGAGCTACTGCGCCACCTGCGACGCGGCGTTCTTCAAGCAGAAGCCGACGATGATCGTCGGCGGCGGAGACAGCGCGATGGAGGAGGCGATCTTCCTGTCGAAGTTCGCGTCGAAGGTCGTCATCGTGCATCGCCGCGACGAGTTTCGCGCCTCGAAGATCATGCTCGAGCGCGCGCGCGGCATCGAGAACATCGAGTGGATGACACCGTTCGTGCCCGAGGAGTTCGTCGCCGGCGAGGATGGGTCGCTGGACCATGCGCGCCTGCGCCACGCCGACAGCGGCGAGACGAGCGACGTTGAGATCGCGGGCGTCTTCATCGCGATCGGCCACGAGCCGCAGTCGCAGCTCGCCGACGGTCTCATCGACGTCGACGACGAGGGCTACGTCATCACCGAGGGCCGCTCGACGCGCACCAAGCGGCCCGGTGTCTTCGCCGCGGGCGACCTCGTCGACCACACGTACCGCCAGGCCGTGACGGCCGCGGGATCGGGCACGCAGGCCGCGCTGGACGCCGAGTGGTACCTGCGCGACACGCCCGGCATCGAGCCGCCCGAGGGCATGCCCGCGGGCGACTTGGCCGAGGCGCAGTGGGCGTCTTCGCGCGACCCTGCCTGAAGCCGACAGCCCGGTCCTGGCGCAACTGACGCCTGCGCCGCCCGGATCAAGGACACTTAAAGCACGCGGACCCGAGACCATCCCGGTCCCGGGTCCTCAAGCATCCATGCGAGTCCGCGTGCTGAAACTGCGCTCTTCGACATAGTGTCGCGCGCCCCAGCTGAGCTTCCTGATCAGCCGCTAAGGTGATTTCTAACTACGTGGTGGGTCGGGCACACTAGGGCAGCTCCCCAGTCTTTTGGTAAAACGCTCCACAGTCGCCGTCGCAAGCCCCGCTCCGCGGGTCCTCCTCGAACGGGGGGGAGAGCTGCAGGCGGTCGGAGCGCTGCTCGCCGGGGCGCGCACGGGCAACGGGCGGCTGCTGCTCGTCGAGGGTCACGCCGGCATCGGCAAGAGCGCGCTGCTGCGCGCCGCCGTCGCGCAGGCCGGCGCCGGCGGCTGCACCGTCATGCGCTCTGCGGCGTCCGAGCTCGAGGCCGGCTTTGCCTTCGGCGTCGCGCTGCAACTCTTCGAGCCGCTGCTGGCGGGAGCCGACGACGAGACCCGCGACCGGCTGCTCGGCGGCTCCGCCGCGCTCGCCGGCCCGCTGCTCGAGCGCCCGACGAACTGGGGCGGCGACGAGGCCGACGATCGCTCGTATTCGGTCGTGCACGGCCTCTTCTGGATGGTGTCGAACCTCGCGCGCTCCGGGCCGGTGCTGATCGTCATCGACGACGCCCACTGGGCCGATCGCGCGTCGCTGCGCCTCGTGTTGTACCTGCTGCAGCGCCTCGCCACGATGAACGTCGCGATCGTCGTCGCGCGGCGCCTGGGGGAGCCGGGCGCGCCCGACGACCTGCTCGAGCAGATCGCGGCGCACGCGTCCAGTCAGCCGCTGCGGCCGCGAGCGCTGTCGCGCGAAGGGGCTCGCCACGTCGTGGCCGGCGTGCTGCCGGCGACCGACGACGTCTTCGCCGACGCCTGCTGGCGCATGACCGAGGGCAACTGCTTTCTGCTCGGCGAGCTCGTCAGCGCGATCGAGGCCGAGGGGTGGCTGCCGCAGGCGCACAACGCCAAGCGCATCGGCACGCTCGCACCCGAGGCGGTGCTGCGCGCCGTCTCCGTGCGGCTGATGCGCCTGTCCGACGACGCGGCCGGCGTTGCGCGGGCCGTCGCGGTGCTCGGCGACGACGCCCAGCTGCGTCATGTCGCATCGCTCACGGGCCGTGATGCGGCGCACGTCGCGGCCGCCGCGGACGCGCTCGCCGCCGGCGAGATCCTGCGACCGCCCGATCACGGGGTGCTGGGCTTCGCGCACCCGCTGCTGGCCTCCGCCGTCTACGCCGACGTCGGCGCGGGCGAGCGCGCGGCGCTGCACCGCCGCGCCGCCGAGATCCTGCACGGCGAGAACCTCGCCGCCGAGCGCACCGCCGCGCACCTGCTGCCCAGCGTCGGCAGCGGCGAGCCGTGGGTCGTCGATGTGCTGTGCGAAGCCGCCGGCCGCGCCCTGGCGGCCGGCGCGCCGGAGTCCGCGGCCAGCTACCTGCGGCGCGCGCTCGAGGAGCCGCCCGGCGCCGGTCGGCGCGCCGGCGTGCTGCGCAGGCTCGGCACCAGCGAGGCGGCGACCGGCCTGCCGAGCGCCGTCACGCGCTTCGAGGAGGCGCTCGAAGCCGGGGCCGGGACCAGCGAGCGCGCCGATACGTTGCTGGACCTCGGTCGCGCGTACGCCTGCGGCGGCAGCCACGCCGCGGCGCTCGAAGCCTTCGAGCAGGTGGACGCGATCACCGGCGCCGACGCGCTCGTCGTCGCGCAGGCGCACGCCGAGGCGACGGCGCTCGGGCTGCTGACGCCGGCCTGCCGCGAGCCCCTGCTCGCCGCGGCAGGCCTCGAGCCGTCCGCCGCGCCAGGCGGCGCGGGCGCGTCCACGGCCCAGCGGCTGCTGTGCGCCACGGAGTGCTTGCGCCGGACGATGGTCGGCGATTCGCGTGGCGCCGTTCTCGAACTCGCCGAGCGTGCGCTCGTCGGACCGCAGCCGCTGACCGACGAGGGGGGCGGGTCGGTCCTCGCCGGCGTGTCGCTGGCGCTGCATGCCTGCGACGAACTGGCCTGGAACGACCGGCTGCTCAGCGCGGCGATGTCACGCGCGCAGGCGCGCGGGTCGATGATGGCGCTCGCCACGGCGAGCATGCTGCGCGGCGCCTCGCGCTGGGGCCAGGGCCGCCTCGACGAGGCGATGGTCGACGCCCAGCAGGCCGTCGACGCCGAGGGCTATGGCTGGCGCCAGCTGCTGCCCGCGGCGTACGGCATGCTCGTGACGCTCCACGTCGACCGCGGCGAGCTCGATGCGGCGCGCGAGCTCGCGGCGCGCCTGGATCCGTTGCATCATGTCGGCTCGGCGCTGCTCGGCCCGTGGCACTCCGCGCTCGGGCGCCTGGCGCTCGTCGAGCGCCGCGACGCGGACGCGCTCGAGCACTTCTGCGACTGGCGCGATGCCGTCGCCGGCGTGCGCAACCCGGCGGCGCTCGCGGGCTGGCGGTCGGCGATGGCGCGCGCGCTGACGGGCGTCGGCCGCGCGGAGGAGGCGGTCGAGCTGGCAGCGCAGGAGCTCAAGCTCGCCCGGCGCTTCGGCGCGCCGCGCGCGATCTCCGTCGCGCTGCGCGAGCTCGCCCACGCGGGCGCGCGCGGCGCCTTCGACGCCCCGATCGCGATGCTCGAGGAGGCGGTCGCGATCTCGCGCGCGTCCGAGGCGCGGCTGGAGAGCTGCCGGGCGCTGCTGGAGCTCGGGACGGTGCTGCGCCGCGCCGGGCGGCGCTCGGACGCCGGGCGCGCGCTCGGCGAGGCGCTCGAGATCGCGCGGCTGTGCGGGGCGCGGCTGCTGCAGGAGCGCGCGCACGCCGAGCTCGAGGTCGCCGGCGCGCGCGTGCAGCGCGCCGCGCGGCGAGGGGCCGACGCGCTGAGCCCGAGCGAGCGGCGCGTCGTCGGCCTCGCGATCGAGGGCCTGTCGAACCGCCAGATCGCGGAGGCGCTGTTTGTCACGCGCAAGGCCGTCGAGTGGCACCTCGGCAACGCCTACCGCAAGCTCGACGTCCGTTCGCGCGGCGAGCTTGCGGGCGCGCTGGGCGTGCCCGACGGGCAGCCCGCGCAGTCCAGCTGAGCGGTCCTAGTGGACGCCGGCCGAGGGGCCGCAGGCGGCCACGTCGTCCACCAGACGGCGGGCGTGATCGGGCAGCCAGCGGTCGGCGTCGACGAGCTGCTGCGCGAGGTCCTCGACGGCCGCGAGCTCGTCGTAGGCGTCGCCGTCGAAGAACAGGGCGTCGGCAGCGGTGCGAATCGTCTGCATCTCGGCCGCGAAGAGCTTCGACGGCCCCTCGTCGTTGAGGATCTTCATGACCCGGCCGTAGGCCTGGGAGCGATCGGAATTCATGCACCCAGGCTAGCGGGCCTGCAAGGCGTCCATTCCGACCGACAACGCCAGCACGAGGCGGCGGTCGAGCACGCGCTCGGAGTCGAGGCTCATGTCGATGTGGTAGATGTCGCGGATCTTGAACGTCTGGCGCGTGTTCTCGCCGATGATCTGCTCGCCGCGCTTGAAGATGAAGTGATACGGGATCGGTAGCCAGTTGGCGACGTTCTCCACGTACGGGACAAAGCCGACCGCACGGCGCGTGATCGCGATCGGCATGCTCTTCTCCGTCGCGGTCGCGACCTCCTCGCCGTCCGCGCCGAGGATGCGGAACGTCGAGCGCAGCAGGCTCGCGCCGAAGACCTTCTGGATGCCGCCGATCTTTGCGCCGAGGTCGTCGGTGACGTCGTAGGTCGCGCGCGGGTCGAACGCCTGGCGCGCCTTGATGCGCAGCAGCTCCTGCGTCTTGCCTTCGTCCGTGTAGAAGCGGATGTCCTCCTTGAACTTGAAGCGCTTCTGCTCGACGAAGCAGATCTTCTCGCCGGCGGTGCCATCCGCGTCCTCGAGGAAGAACTCGTACTGGTTGATCATCATCTTGATCCGCTGACGCAGCTGAAAGCGATCGTGGGCGTTGGGATCGATCGGAGGAGTCATGGCCGAGACAGTAGTGGTCGCCGCCCCGCCGGCGGGGTGACGCGGCGCTCAGCCGTCCGTCGCCAGCGCGAGCTGCCCGCCGCCGGGATCGCCCTCGATGCCCAGCAGCAGGCTCTTGCGCTCCAGGCCCCCGGTGTAGCCCCCGAGGCCGCCGGTGCTCGCGAGCACGCGATGGCACGGCACGACGATCGGGATCGGGTTGGCGCCGAGCGCGTTGCCGGCCGCGCGGTAGCCGTTCGGCGACCCGGCCGCCGCGGCGACGGCGCGATAGGTGCTCGTCGCGCCGAAGGGGATCGCGATCGCGGCCTCGAGCACGCGGCGCGCGAAGCCCGAGCCGACGAGGCCCCAGTCCAGCGGGACGTCGAACTCGCGCCGGCGCCCGGCGAAGTACTCGTCGAGCTCGCGGCGTACGTTGTCAAGTGAGGCAGGCGCCTCGACGATGCGCGGCGACAGCCGCCGGGCGATGACATCCAGGACGCTGTCCAGTCCGCCGTTCTCGAGCTCGTAGGCCAGCCGTACGAGCCCGCGCGGCGTGGCGATCGCGACGAGCCGCCCGACGGGGCCGTCGACGCGCGCGTAGGCGACCTCGGCGACGCCCTCGCCGGCGGCGCGCGAGGCCGTGCGCGCGGCGAGCGCGGCGGCCTCGCCGGGATGCAGGTCAGGCGGATGCAGGGACATCTGGCAGCTCCTCTCTGAGCGTCTTGAGACCGTCGGAGGCGGCGCGGCGCGCGGCCTCGGTGCTGCAGTTCAGCGCGACGGCGATCTCGCCGTGCGTGAGGTTGGCGGCGTAGCGCAGCGTCAGCACCGCGCGCTGGCGCGGGGGCAGCAGGCGCACCCGCTCCCAGTGATCGCCCTGCGCCGCGTCGTCGTCCGCGGCCGGCTCGCCGCCCGGCGCCGCGGCGCGGTCGTCGAGCTCGGGCACCGGCACGGGTCGCCGCGCGCGCGCGCGGTGGATGTCCAGCGCCTTGCGGTGGGCGATCGTCAGCACCCACGCGCGCAGGTTGGAGTCCGGCTGCAGGCGCTCGTACGCCCGCAGCGCCGACAGGAACGTCTCCTGAAAGGCGTCGTCGGCGTCGTGGCGCCCGACGGCCGCGACGAGAAAGCGCAGCACGTCGTCTCGCTGGGTGTCGAGAAAGCGCTGGAAGGGGGGCAGGTGGGGCACGCTGATCAAACGCGCGCGGGGCGCATTCCGTGAGGTCCGCTACGCGAGGGGTTCGGGAACCATCGCGTTGATGCCGGTCAGCGCGCGGCCGATGATGAGCTGCTGGATCTGCGACGTGCCCTCGTAGAGCGTCGTGACGCGCGCGTCGCGAAACCAGCGCTCGGCGGGATGCTCGTCGAAGTAGCCCGCGGCGCCGTGGACCTGGATCGCCTCGTTCGCGCACCACACCGCGGCCTCGGTCGCGTAGAGCTTGGCGATCGACGTCTCGGTCGTGCACGGGCGCCCCTGGTCGCGCAGAAAGCCGGCGCGCCAGACGAGCAGCCGGGCGGCGTCGGCGCGCACCCGCATCTCGGCGAGCATCGCCTGCACGAGCTGAAAGCTCGCGATCGGCCGGCCGAACTGCTCGCGCTGCTGCGCGTAGCGGACGGACTCGTCGACGCAGCCCTGGCAGATCCCGACGCAGCCGGCTGCGACGGAGTAGCGCCCGCCGTCCAGCGCGCTCATCGCGATCTTGAAGCCCGCGCCGATCTCGCCGAGCACGTCCTCGTCGGCGACGCGGACGTCGTCGAGTGAGATCGAGGCGGTGTCGGACGCGTGCAGTCCCATCTTGTGCTTGATCTCCTGCGTTCCAAAGCCCGGCTGATCGGTGTCGACGAGAAAGCACGCCAGCCCGCGATGGCCGAGCCCCGGATCGGTCTGGGCGAAGACGAGCGCGACCTTCGCGTGGTTGCCGAGCGAGATCCACATCTTCGCGCCGTTGAGCAGCCAGCCGCCGTCGACGCGTCGCGCGCCCGTGCGCTGGCTTGCGGCATCCGAGCCGGCTTCGGGCTCGGTCAGCCCGAAGCAGCCCAGCCACTCGGCGGAGCAGAGCTTGGGCAGGTAGCGCGCCTTCTGCTCTTCGCTGCCCCAGCGCAGGATCGACCCGCAGACGAGCGACGTCTGGACGCTGACGACCGTGCGCATCGCGCTGTCGCCGCGCCCGATCTCCTCGACGATCAGCGCGTACGTGACGTGATCGAGGCCGGCGCCGCCGTACTCGCGCGGGACGATCGCGCCGATGTAGCCCTGCGCGGCGAGCATCCGCACGAGCTCGAGGTCGAAGTGCTCCGCGCGCGCGTTGTCGCGTGCGCGAGAGACGATCTCGTTGTCGGTGAACGCGCGTGCGGTCTCGCGGACGAGCGCCTGCTCGTCGCTGAGATCGAAGTCCATCGCGACAGCTTCCTACACTCCCGCCGCAGATGCGCGTGCTTCTCATCGGCGGTGGCTGTCGCGGCATCGCGCTGACGCGCGAGCTCGTCGCGGAGGGGCATGCCGTGCGCGCGGTCACGCGCACGAAGGCGCGACGCGCCGCGATCGAGGCGGCCGGGGCGGAGTGCTGGATCGGCGACCCCGACGTCGTCGGCACGCTGCGCTACGCGCTGGAGAACGTCACGATCGTCGTCTGGGCGCTCGGCACCGCCGCGGGGACGCCCGACGCCGTCGCCGCGCTGCACGGGCCGCGCCTGGAGATGATGCTGTCGAAGATCATCGACACGACGGTGCGCGGGGTCGTCTACGAAGCTGCCGGCTCGGCGCCGCCGAAGGCTTTGGCGGCGGGCGTCGCGGAGCTCGAGCGGATGGGCAAGCTCAACGAGATCCCCTACGAGGTCGTGGACGCCGACCCCGCCGACGCCCTCGCCTGGGTGGCCGCCCACCGCGAGGCGATCTCCCGGCTGACCGGTTGAGCTACGATCAAATGGTCCAAAGCGGATCGAGATTCGTGTATCAGTCCCGCTCAAGTCACAGGAGGAATACCCCAATGGCATTGACGATCGGCGACGCAGCCCCGGATTTCGAGGCCGAGACGACCGAAGGCACGATCAACTTCCACGACTGGGCCGGCGACTCCTGGGTCGTCCTGTTCTCGCACCCGCGCAACTTCACGCCGGTCTGCACGACCGAGCTGGGCTACATGGCGAGCATCGAGCCGGAGTTCTCGCGCCGCGGCGTGAAGATCATCGGCCTGTCCGTCGACCCGGTCGAAAACCACGAGAAGTGGTCCGAGCAGATCGAGGCCACGCAGGGCACGGCGCCCAACTACCCGCTGATCGGCGACAAGGACTTCAAGGTCGCCAAGGCCTACGGGATGCTGCCCGCCGACGTCGAGGGTGACCCGACGAAGCGCACGCCCGCCGACAACCAGACGGTCCGCAACGTCTTCGTGATCGGGCCGGACAAGAAGATCAAGCTCCTGCTCGTCTATCCGATGACGACGGGACGCAATTTCGACGAGGTGCTGCGCGTCATCGACTCGCTGCAGCTGACGGCCAAGAACAAGGTCGCGACGCCCGCGCAGTGGCAGAACGGCGACAAGGTCATCATCGCCGGCTCGGTCTCCGACGAGGAGGCCAAGGAGACGTACCCCGACGGCTGGGAGCAGCCGCTGCCGTACATGCGGATCGTTCCGCAGCCGAGCTCGAACTAGAGCCGGCACCGGGCGTGGCGCCTACGCGTCGCGCCCCTTGTCGTACTCAGCGCAGCGGCACGAAGCGCACGGACTCCAGGCGCACGCGCTCGAGGCCATGCTCGAACCGGCGCACGAGCACGAGCTGCTCGCCCTCGTCATCGGCGACCGGCGCGACGAGGCGCCCGCCGAGGGCGAGCTGCTGCTCGAGCGCGGCCGGGACGATCCCGTGCGCCGTCGCCGCGACGTTGACCGCGTCGTAGGGCGCATGCTCGGGCAGGCCCGCGGCGCCGTCGCCGCAGAGCACCGTGACGTTGTCGATGCCCGCGGCGCGCAGCGCCTGGGTGGCCCGCAGTGCGAGCTGTCGCTCGAGCTCGATGCCCCAGACGCGGGCGCACAGGCGCGACAGGATCGCCGCGTGGTAGCCCGAGCCCGTGCCGACGTCGAGCACGCGGTCGGTCGGGCGCAGCTCGAGCAGCTCGCACATGTGCGCGACGAGCGTCGGCTGGGAGATCGTCTGTCCGAGGCCGATGCGCAGGGGCGCGTCCTCGTAGGCGGCGGCTGCCAGCTCGGGCCAGACGAACAGCTCGCGCGGCACGGCGGCCATCGCGGCCTGCACGCGCTCGTCGTGTACGCGCGCCGGCAGGCTGCGCAGGAAGGCCTCGCGGTCCATCGCGCTCAGGGGCCGGCTCTGTCGTCGAGCACGGTATCCAGGCGCGCGAGCAGGTCGCTGACGATGCGCGCGGTTGCACCCCAGATGACGCGGTCCTCGCCGGCGTCGTAGACATCCGTGCGAAACGGGATGCCGCGGTGCTCCAGGCGCCGGCGCGAGCGGCTCGCGCGGACGTCCGCGAGGCGCAGCTCGAGCACCTCGTCGACCTCGCTCACCGAGGGCGTCCAGGTGCCGCCGGGCTCGATCATGCCGACGAACGGATAGACGGCGTAGTTTGTCGCGACTGTCGGCACCGGCGCCAGCGCTCCGAGCAGCGTCACGTCCTCGCGCGCGAGGCCGATCTCCTCCTCGGCCTCGCGCAGCGCCGTCAGGCTGAGGTCGTTCTCGCCCTCGTCGCGGCGCCCGCCGGGAAACGAGATCTCGCCGGGGTGGCTGCGCAGGTCGCGGCGGCGGCGCGTGAAGATCGCGTGCAGCCCGGACTCCTCGACGTAGAGCGCGACGAGCACGGCGGCGGGGATGCGGCCGTGGACGGGCAGGCTTGCGGCATGCGCGGGGTCCAGCAGGACGCCGCGCAGCGCGTCAGTGAGCGAGCTGGATGCGCTCGACACGCTCGTCGAACATGACCTCGCCGTCGAGCGTGCGGTGCACGGGGCACTTTGTCGCGATGACCTTCAGCCGCGCGACCTGCTCGTCGGTGAGGTCGGACGGCAGGCGCAGCGTCAGCGCGAACTTCGTCGGGCAGCCCCGCTCGCCCGGGACGTAGTCGCAGACGACCTCGACGTCACGCAGCTCCCAGCCCTTGCGCGCGGCGTACATCTCGATCGTCACCGCGGTGCACGACGCGAGGCTCGCGGCCAGCAGCTCCTGCGGTGAGGGGGCGGCGTCCTGGCCGCCGCTGTCGGTTGGCTCGTCGGCGTTCAGCCGGTGCTGTCGCACCTTCACGACATGACGAAATCCGTTGATGCGCTGCGCCGAGGCTTGCATGAGCGGGATCCTACTCCGCGCTTGTAAGAGGATTGAACAGCAGCCCCGTCGGAACCTTCGGAAAGAAGTAGGTCGACTTCGGCGGCATGTTGACGCCGGCCGCGGCGATGTCCTGGATCTGCGTCACCGGGATGCCGCGCAGGAAGAATCCGGCGTCGAATGCGGCGGACTCGACGAGCTCGCGGGCTTCCTCGAAGGAGCGCGCGTAGCCGAGGCCGTGCAGGTGCGAGATGTCGTCCTCGCTGAGCCCGAGGGGACCGGTCAGCACGAGCGCCTCGAGCACGGCGGTGTCCAGGCGGCGGTAGGGCTCGGGCATGTCGGGCAGCGCGGCGTCGGCGATCGCCTGGTCCTTGAGCGTCAGGCGGAAGGCGCGCTTGAAGTGGCTGTCCATGTAGCCGAACTGGATGCGGTCGCCAGCGGAGGGGACGAGGTCCTCGACGGCGATCTCCTCGATGTCGAAAGCCTCGCGCAGCGTCGCCGCCAGCTTTTCAGGCTTGTCGGTGTCCTTCAGCCCGTCGACGAGGCGGTGCGTGGGGAAGACGGTCAGGCCCTCGTCCTGCAACGCGACGAGGCACATGAGCACGTAGCGGTGCGCGCCCTCGCCGCCGATCTCGTCGGCGTAGACACGCGCGGTCTCGTAGCGGTGATGGCCGTCGGCGATCAGCAGCTCGGCATCGCTGGTGGCCTGCGTGACGGTCGCGATGACGTCGGGGTCGGCGACGCGCCAGACGCGGTTGTGGGTGCCGTCGGCCTCGGTGAACTCGCCGTAGGGCTCGTCGGTCTGCGTGGCCGCTTCGAGCGCACGCCACGCCGTGAGCTCGGGGTCGGAGTACAGCGAGAAGATCGGCGAGAGGTTGGCCTTCGTCGCGCGCGTGAGGCTCAGGCGGTCGGCCTTCGGGCCTGGGTGCGTGCGCTCGTGCGGGCGGATCGCGCCCGGGCCGTAGTCCTCGACGCGCACGCGCGCGAAGAAGCCGTTGCGCGTGAGGCGCCGGCCGTCCGGCCCGGTGTAATCCTGCACGAGCGCCCAGATCGCGGGCTCGTCGTCTTGGACGATCGCGCCGTCCGCGCGCCAGGCGTCGAGCAGCTTGGCGGCGTGGGCGTAGCGATCGCCGCCGTCGGGGTCCTCCGGAAGGTCGATCCCGACGACGTTGTAGCACGAGCGCGACTTCAGCTCGGCGCGCTGCTCGGCGTCGATGACGTCGTAAGGGGGTGCCGCGAGATCCTGCAGCGGGCCCGCGACGGCGGGGTCGTAGTGCAGGGCCCGGAGTGGCTCGACGCGCGGCATCGGCGCGGGAGCCTAGCCGGTTGCCTCGCGGCGGCGCCCGCCGCGCTCGGCGCGTCCTCTAGCGCAGCGTGCGGTAGCCGAAGTAGGTCGTGTACGTCGCGGCGGGCTGGCCCATCGCATCCTGCGGCGCGCCGATCACGACGCCGATGCCGACATGGCGAAAGCGCCGGCTGAGGATGTGCTTGCGGTGGCCCGGCGACTGCATCCAGGACTCCATCGTCGAGGCCGGCGTGGCGTCGTGGCCCGAGCCCCAGGCGATGTTCTCGCCGAGCGAGTAGCTGCGGGCACCCGAGAGGTACGAGGTGCTGCCGCGCACGCGGCTGAGCAGCGTGCTGCCCTTCGGGCAGACGTGGTCGAAGAAGCCCTGCGTGACCATCCTGCGGCTGAAGTTCTGCGCGGCCTTGCCGAGCGGGGCGTTGGACGAGAGCTTGGACATGCCGCGGCCGGCGCGCTCCTCGTTGAGCAGGCAGAGCATGGCGTCGCGCACCTCGACGACGTTCGCGCTCGTCGGCGTGACGTCCGCGTTCTCGCAACTCGTGGCTGCCGAGGCGGCGCCCGGCATGGCGAGCGCGAGGGTGATCAGCGATCCTGCGAGAAAGCCGAAGCGAGAGGTGCGGTTGCTCATGGCGACCACATCGGCCGTCCGACGCCCGTCTGGAGAGGGTCGGCCGCGAACTGGACGAACGGTGGACACTTTCTGGACCCGAATTGGACAAACGTCCAGAGGCGGATGGACGGATGATCCGAGTGGCTACTCGCACGCGGCATCGGGTGCTGGTTCGCGGCGACTCAAGCGCCCGAGCGCCGCAGGACGTACCGTTCATGCGTACGGGATGTAGCTCAGCTTGGTAGAGCACCGCGTTTGGGACGCGGGGGTCGTCGGTTCGAATCCGGCCATCCCGACTATTCGGCCCGCGCGCTCGGAGGGTGCGCGGTGACTCAGGGCGACGGGATGCCCAGCTGCCGGCAGATGGCTCGAACGGTTCCCGGCGCGATCTCAACATGACGTGGGACCGCGCTTGGCCGACCGTCGGGTCCTCGCCACTTCGAGTGCTTGGCTCCCTCGCCGATGTGACGGCAGTCGTGCGCGCGAAGGTGGCGCTCGAGGTCGCGGCGCTTCACTCAGCGACGGTGAGCGTGAGCAGTTCGTCGTCTGCCGATGAAGCGCTGCCGGTGAGCTGGTCGTCGGGCGTGAGCACCGTTTGCAGCGCATCGATGACGTTCGCGCGAGCCTCTGCCCGCGTGCGACCTTGGCTGATCGCGCCGGGAACCTCCGCGATCGTCGCCAGAATCCAGCCGTCCCCGCCGTCCTCGTAGTGGATCGTCAGGTTGACGGTGCCATTCGCCAGCGTGGCCATGGATCGACCTTACCGCGTCGTCTCGGCGGCGGCGAGCGCTGCTGAGATGGCAGCGACGGCCAACTCGTTCGGGAGTACGTCGGGAGCAGGCCACGTGACGCCGCCGGCCAGCCATGGTCGTGCCGCTCCGATGATGGGATCATCCCGACTGCCGGCCACGCCGCCGGCGCGTGCCCCGGTAGCTCAGTGGATAGAGCAGCGGACTTCTAATCCGCAGGTCGCTGGTTCGAATCCAGCCCGGGGTG
>Ga0136633_1000205_pt1 | contig 44964 bp, 35 predicted proteins | sample AntDrymeUQ832206_2_FD_105494 | JGI IMG/M metagenome (GOLD analysis project Ga0136633, IMG submission 105494) | Polar desert sand microbial communities from Dry Valleys, Antarctica - metaG UQ83 (22.06) | ecosystem: Environmental > Terrestrial > Soil > Desert | place: Antarctica: Dry Valley... | reverse complement strand
TCGCGATCACTCCTGGTGGCCCGTCAAGCGCCGCTTAGGTAATACGCGGCGAGAGCCAGAAAACCACTACTGAGCAGGGACTATGCCGCTCCGTCGGCCGTTAGCCCGGAAACTCCCGCTAGAGCCGAAAGAGTGGCAAACTACGAGCAGCCCGGGTGCCCGGGGGGACAGTGAGGCGGTCGACATGGGTGGATCCGGTAGCACGTCCGGCAAGAGGCAGGCCATCGTGGCCGTGTTCGCGGCGGCGGCAGCGTGCCTGCTGGTAGGAGGCGTGGCCTTCGCCTGCACGGCACAGGCCACCCTCAACAGCAACATCCCCCGAGCCGACGCCGGCTCCAACGTCACGCTGACCGGCACGGGTTTCCAGGCAGCTCCGGCCGGCGCCGCGGTCGACCTCCGCTGGGGTGGCGCCTCAGGTGCCCTCCTCGCCCAGGTCGCGCCCGACGAGAACGGCAGCTTCTCCAAGGTCGTCTCGGTCCCGGCCAGCGCTGCGCCGGGCTCGTACGTGATCTCGTCCAGCCAGAGGATCGTCTCGGCCGGGAACGAGGGCTTCCTCCGGCCCGCCGTCGCCTTCGAGGTCACGGGCGCACCGGTCGAGGCCACACCCGCGCCGGCCGTCGTCACCACGCAGCCGCCGGCCCCGGCAGCGCAGCCCGCTGTCGTCTCCGCACCGGCGCCGGCAGCTGCACCCGCTGCGGCCACCCAGCCCGCCGCTGCGCCTGCGAAGACCGCCGTTCCGGCTGACACGACCCGCACAGCTCGCGGTGTCGTTCCCGCTCCGGCACCGGCGGCCCCCGTTCCCGCACCCGCCGCGGATCCTGCGGCAGCCGCTCCCGCGGTGGCCACCGCCCCCGCAGTGGCTACCGCCCCGACGCCCGAGCCTGTCGTCACGCCCGCCCCGGCAGCCGTGCGCCCGCCCCGGGTCGCTGAGAGCCCCGCCGTCGCCACCACGATGACCGCCCGATCCTCGAGCGACGCGTCGCCGTGGCTCGCACCGATGATCCTGCTCGGTGTGGCGCTCGCCGTGGCCAGCTCCGCCATCGTGGCCAAGGACTCCCGCAGGCGCCGGGTCGAGACGGCCAAGGCCAAGGACAACAAGTCGGCCTAACCGCCAGCGGCAGTGTTCCTCTCGGGTGTCGGGCTCCGGTCCGGCACCCGAGGCGCGTCCGGCCACGGTGTCCTACAGCGCGATACCAAGGGCCAGCATCAGCCCGAAGGCGAGCTGGAGCTGGCCGGTGGCGACCAGGACACCGATCAGGTCGCGGCCGCTCGACCCGCCCAGCACCGCTTTCACCGGGCGCTGGGCCAGGACGAGGGTGATGAAGGTGAGCAGGGCGGCGGGGCGGGCCAGGGCGACAGGGGGCACCACGGCGAAGGCGCCGCTGACGCAGGCCACGTAGAGCACCCGGGTGGAGCGGTCGCCCAGGCGGACGGCCAGGGTGCGCTTGCCGGCCGCCGCGTCGGTGGGGATGTCACGCAGGTTGTTGACCACCAGCAGGGCGGTGGCCAGCAGCCCCACGGCCACCGACGCCAGCACGGCGAGCCCGCTCACGTGCTCCAGGTGGACGTAGGCGGAGCCGACGGTGGCCACCACGCCGAAGAACACGAAAACGGCCACCTCGCCCAGGCCGACATAGCCGTAGGGCCGCGACCCCCCGGTGTAGAACCAGCCCGCCGCCAGGCTGGCGGCGCCCACCACCAGCAGCTCCGGGCCCACCGCCACGGTCAGGGCCAGGCCGAACACGCCCGCCACCCCGAAGGCTGCAAAGGCGGCCCGCTTCACGGCCTTGGCCGGGGCGAGCCCGCCCGCCACCAGCCGCACGGGCCCGACCCGCACGTCGTCGGTGCCCCGCACCCCGTCGGAGTAGTCGTTGGCGTAGTTGGTGGCCACCTGGATGGCGACCGACACGACCAGGGCCGCCATCGACCGCCACACGATGATGCCGCCTTGCGAGGAAGCCACCGCCGTCCCCACCAGCACGGGCACGACGGCGGCCGGCAGGGTGCGGGGCCGGGCCCCGATCACCCACCGCGAGGTCATCAGGGGCGGCGGGGGAACTGCGAGAAGTCCGGCGGCCGCTTCTCTACGTAGGCGTTGCGGCCCTCCTGGGCCTCCTCGCCCATGTAGTAGAGGAGGGTGGCGTCGCCCGCCAGCTGCTGGAGGCCGGCCAGCCCGTCGTCCGCTGCGTTGCAGGCGCTCTTGAGCACCCGCAGGGACAGGGGCGACAGGCGCAGCATCTCCCGGCACCACTGCACCGTCTCCTCCTCGAGACGGTCGAGGGGGACGACCGTGTTCACCAGCCCCATGGCCAGTGCCTCCCGGGCGTCGTACTGGCGGCAGAGGAACCAGATCTCGCGCGCCTTCTTCTGGCCCACGATGCGGGCCAGCAGCCCCGAGCCGTAGCCGGCGTCGAACGAGCCGACCCGGGGGCCGGTCTGGCCGAAGCGGGCGTTGTCGGCGGCGATGGTGAGGTCGCACACCACGTGCAGCACGTGCCCGCCGCCGATGGCGTAGCCGGCCACCATGGCCACCACGGGCTTGGGGCAGCGGCGGATCTGGACCTGGAGGTCGAGCACGTTGAGGCGGCCGATCCCCCGCTCGGCCACGTCGTCGTCGCCCATGTAGCCGTCGGTGCCCCGCACCTTCTGGTCGCCGCCCGAGCAGAAGGCCAGCGTCCCCTCGCCGGTGAGGATGATCACGCCCACGTCGGGGTCGTCCTGGGCCAGCGTGAACGCCTTGCCCAGCTCGACCACCGTCTGGGGCCGGAAGGCGTTGCGCACCTCGGGCCGGTTGATGGTGATCTTGGCGATGCCCTCGGCCGTGGCGTAGCGGATGTCGGTCCAGGTGCCGGAGGCCTCCCAGGCCGGCAGGGTGGCGGCAGCGCCGTCCGGAGCGTCACTCATGGGCGCCGCTACCCTACCGGCGTGCCCTCGCTGGTCGCCATCGAGGCCGAAGCCGGCGAGGGCTTCGTCGCCGGGTTGCGGCGGGCCTGGGACAGGGGCGACGCCGTCCTCCCCGTGGACCCCCGCCTGCCGGCTCCCGCGCGGGCCGCCGTGCTGGAGGCGCTTGGCGCCGGACTGGCGGTGGACGACGGCGACGCCCTGGTGGTGGCCACCAGCGGCTCCACCGGCACGCCCAAGGGCGTGGTCCTCACCCACGACGCCCTGGCCGCGGCTGCCGTGGCGGTGTCCACGCGGCTCGGCGTCGACCCGGCGACGGACCGGTGGCTGGCCTGCCTGCCCGTGTCGCACATGGGCGGGCTCGGCGTGGTGGTGCGGGCCGTGCTGACCGCCACGCCGCTCACCGTCCGCCCGGCCTTCGACCCGTCGGCCGACGCCACCCTGGTCGCCCTCGTCCCCACCCTGCTCGACCGCGTCGACACGCGGTCCTACCGGGTGGTGCTGGCGGGTGGGTCGGCCGACTGGCGCATCCGTGACCCCAACGTGGTGCACACCTACGGGATGACCGAGACGGGCGGCGGCGTGGTGTACGACGGCGTCCCCCTCGACGGCGTGGAGGTTCGGGCCGGCGACGACGGCCAGCTCCTCGTGCGGGGTCCCGGCCTCCTGCGCTGCTACCGCGACGGCACCGACCCCAAGGACGCGGACGGTTGGCTGCCCACGGGCGACGTGGGCTCGGTGGCCGACGACGGTCGGGTCCACGTGCAGGGCAGGGTGGGCGACCTCATCGTGACCGGCGGCGAGAACGTGTGGTCGGCCGACGTGGAGGGGGTGCTGCGCTCCCACCCAGGAGTGGCGGACGTGGCCGTGACCGGCCGGCCCGACCCCGAGTGGGGGGCCGCGGTGGTGGCCATCGTGGTGCCGGCGGACCCGTCGTCGGCGCCCACGCTCGACGCCCTGCGCGCGTGGGTGAAGGAGCGCCGGCCGGCGTTCGCCGCCCCCCGCCGGCTGGTGCTGGTCGACGCCCTCCCCCGCGGCGAGGGCGGCAAGGTGGCCCGGTCCCGCCTCCTCGACGAACCAGGGCCCTGAGCAGCGGCGAACGCCGCTACGCAACGGGTGGCGATTCGGTTCCCCCTGCTCAGGAATAGACCCAGACGGGCGTCCCGAGGGGGATGACGTTGTTGGCCCAGATGAAGTTGATGGCGGCATTTGTGACCCGCACGCAGCCGTGGGAGGCGGGGAACGGCGGCACGCTGGGCGAGCCGTGGAGGGCGTAGCCGCCCACGAAGTACTTGGGCCGGAACAGCTCGCCCAGGGCGGAGATGCGCAGGCCGTCGATCTGGCGGTGGAAGGTGAAGCGCCCCTCGGGTGTGATGGCCACGGCGCCCCTGCCGTAGGGGCGGCCGTTGCCGGTGGACGTGTTGAACACCCACTCCGTCTGGCCGTCGACGGACACGATGATGATCTGGCGGGTCTTGTCGACCTCGACCTGGCGGCCGCTGCTCGAGCGGGGGACGACGCGCGTGGCCCGCTCGAGGATGGCGAGCTCGGCCCCGTCGAGCACACCGTCGCGCGGTAGGCCGTTCGCCTTCTGGAAGGCGTAGACCTGCTGCGTGGTGAGCGTTCCGAACTTCCCGTCGACGACGCCCCAGTAGCCGAGAGCGAGCAGGCGCCTCTGCAGGTTCTCCACGCCCGGGCCCACGGCGCCGAGGGCCAGCGCCGGGCGGCCCGCCACCAGCCAGTAGCCGCCACCCGGGTGCCGTGCGATCCCGGCGACCGATGTGCCGGGCGCCAGGCTGCCGGTGCCCGAGCCGGCGACCACTGCGTCGCCGAAGGCGAGCGTGGCGCCGTCGCCGGCGGCCAGGATGTAGCCGTTGCCGGTGACGGTGGCGGTCATGGCGGACACGGGACGGGCCAGGCTCTGGCCGGCCGCCGAGCCGAGGAAGCGGGCGTCGCCGAACGCGAACAGGCCGCCGTCGGCCGCCACCAGCCAGTAGCCCTGGCCCGAGGGCGTGGCCGCCATGGCGACGACGGGCTGGTTCAGGGGCGTGGCGCCCATGGACCCAAGGAACGGGGCGTCGCCGAAGGCGAACACGCCGCCGTCACGCGCCACCATCCAATACCCGTTGCCGCTCGGGCTGGGCGCCATGCCCACCACGGGCTGGCGCAGCGACAGGTTGCCGGTGGAGCCGAAGAAGGGCACGCCGAAGGCGAAGACGCCGCCGTCGGCGGCCACCAGCCAGTAGCCCGCCTGCGGCGCGGGCGGCCCGAGCGGCTGCGCCTGCGGCGGTGCGGGGGCGGCCATGCCCACGATGGGCTGGCGCAGGGTGAGCGCGCCGGTGGAGCCCCGGAAGGTGGCGTCGCCGTAGTTGAAGATGCCGCCGTCGGAGGCCACCAGCCAGTAGCCGTTCCCAGAGGGTGTGGGCGCCATCCCGACCAGTGGGCTGCGCAGCGAGTCGACGGCCGGAGCCCCGAGGAAGCCCGCCGAGCCGAAGGCCAGCACCGTACCGTCCCCGGTTCCCGCCGCTGCGGCCGGCGCTCCCGTCGCCACCGCCCCCGGCAGGGCCACCACCAGGAGGGTGGCGACGGCGACGGCCGCCCGGACCCGAAGACGGCTGTAGCGCAGAGGCGACATCGCGGGCCAGACTACCGGTCGCCCACTACAGCCTGGAGGACCAGCAATGGCGTTCGTGCAGATGATCGAGTTCAGCACCACCCGCGCCGACGAGATCCGCGCGCTGATCGACGAGTACCGCGCCACGACCGAGGGGGTCCGCACGTCGGGGGCCGGCACGGTGTGCGCCGACCGGGACCAGCCCAACCGCTACGTGACGATCGTGCAGTTCGACTCGTACGAGGACGCCATGAAGAACTCCGAGCTCCCGGAGACGTCGGCCATGGCGGCAAGGATGATGGAGCTGTGCGACGGTCCGCCCACCTTCCGCAACCTCGACGTGGTGGAGTCGATCGAGCCCTGAGGTGAGGCCGCCGAAGAGGCGGTAAGGGAAGGCCGCTGTCCGGCCGATACAGGCGACATGCCCTTCTCGGCGGAGATCAGCCGGGCCAACCCCACCTGCTTCCTGTTCCTCATCGACCAGTCCGAGTCGATGGGGGCGCACATCGGCGGTGGCGACGTGCCCATGACCAAGGCGGAGGCGGTGGCCGACGCCGTCAACCGCCTGCTGTCGGAGCTGTCGATCAAGTGCGCCAAGGAGGACGGCGTCCGCGACTACTTCCATGTGGGGGTGATCGGCTACGGCGCCGCCGTCGGCCCCATCCTCGACGGCGCCCTGGCAGGGCGTGACCTCGTCCCCCTCAGCGACGTGGCGAGCCGGCCTGCCCGCATGGAGGAGCGGACCCGCCACAACGGGCGCCATTCCGCAGGGCGCACCGTGAAGTTCCCCACCTGGTTCTCGCCCCTGGCCTACGGCGACACGCCCATGTGCGCGGCGCTGACACGGGCCCGCGGCGTGCTCAGCCTCTGGCTGGCCGACCATCCCGGCTGCTTCCCGCCCGTGGTGGTCAACATCACCGACGGGGTGTCCACCGACGGCGACCCGCTGCCCGTGGCCCAGGGCCTCCAGGCCCTCACCAGCGCCGATGGCCACGTCCTGCTGTTCAACCTGCACCTCTCCAGCGGCCGCTCCGACCCGGTGGTCTTCCCCGGCCCCGACGCCCCCCTCCCCGACGACTACGCCCGCCAGCTCCATCGCATGTCGAGCCCGCTGCCCGACCAGATGCTGGTCGCCGCCGCCCGCCAGGACCTCTTCTTGGAGGACGGCGCCCGAGGGTTCGCCTTCAACGCCGACATCAGTGCCATCGTGCAGTTCCTCGACGTCGGCACCCAGGTGCTGGAACTGCGTTAGCGCCCTGTGCGCTGCGTCGTCTCATCGTTCTGGTTGCCGCGTGACGGCAGCCCCGTCGAGCACTACGAGGACGCGTACTTCCCCCGTCGCACCGGGGTGCGCACGACGCCCCGGCTGCGCCTGGCCGTGGCCGACGGCGCCAGCGAGAGCATGCTCAGCGGGTTGTGGGCGCAGACCCTGGTGCGCACGTGGTGCAGGTCGTCGCGGCGCCGCGGCATGGCCGACGTGGTCGCCACCGCCATGTCGGGGTGGGACCGGACGCTCGTGGCGTACCGCGAGGGCCGCGAGGCCGAGGCGCGCCCCATCGAATGGTTCGAGCAGCCCGGCCTCGACCGGGGCGCCCACGCCACCCTGCTCGGTGTCGAGCTCACCCGGCCGCCCGGTGGCGACGGCCGGTGGTCGGCGGTGTCGCTCGGTGACTCGTGCCTGTTCCAGGTGCGCGACGACGAGCTCGTCGCCGCCTTCCCGCTGAACGACGCGGCGGCCTTCGACAATGCGCCGAAGCTGGTGCCGTCGTCCGCCCGGCACCTGAGCCGGGTGGTGGCCCACCTCGATCGGGCCGAGGGCACGTGGCGGCCGGGCGACGTGCTCTTCCTCACCACCGACGCCCTGGCCGCCTGGTTCCTGGCCGGGGCCGCCGCAGGCACGGCGCCGTGGCGGGCACTGAACGGCATCGCCTGCGACGACAGCGCCGCCTTCGCGGCGTGGGCGACGGGCGAGCGGTCGAACCGCCACCTCCGCAACGACGACCTCACGCTGGTACGGGTCGAACCGTCGCCATGAGGCTCCCCGGCGCCGCCGCCTACATGGAGGCAGTCCAGGATCCTGGCACCTGCTTCGCCGACCCCGAGCTGGCCGGCGCCTCTCCTGCCCTCGGCCCGCTGGGACTGCCCCGGGCGGTGAGCGGGAACGTCGCCGTGGTGTTCCGCCTCGACGGCCCGGCGGGCCGGAGCTGGGCCGTGCGCTGCTTCGTCCGACCGCTCGAGGGCGAGCGGGCCCGCTACGACGCCCTGCGGGCCCACCTGGCGAGCCTCGACTCGTCGTGGCGGGTGGGGTTCGACCTCCAGCCGCTCGGGATCCGCGTCGAGGGCGCCTGGTGGCCGCTGGTGAAGATGGAATGGGCGCCCGGCGAGCCCCTGCTCGCCTACGTGCAGCGCCACCTGTGGGACGGCGCCGCCCTCGGCTACCTGGCGGCCCGGGTGGTCACCCTGGCCGAGCGGCTCCGGGCCGACGGCGTGGCCCACGGGGACCTCCAGCACGGCAACATCCTGGTGGCGCCGGGCGGCGACCTGCGGCTGGTCGACTACGACGGCATGTACGTCCCCGCCCTGGACGGCTGGTCCGGCACCGAGCGGGGCCATCGCAACTACCAGCACCCCGGGCGGGCCGTGAGCGACTTCGGCCCCGGCCTCGACGCCTTCTCGGCGTGGTCGATCTACGCCTCCATCGCCTCCCTGGCCGCCGATCCGCTGCTGTGGGGCCGGCTCGACGGTGGCGAGGAGGCCCTGCTCCTGCGCCATCACGACCTCGAGCATCCCGACCGGTCGGCCGCCCTGGCCGCCATGGAGGCCAGCGACGGGCCGGGCGTGGCCGAGCTCGCCGGCCTCCTCCGTTCGTTCCTCGCCGTGCGGCCCGACGAGGTGCCTCCTCTGTCGCGCATCCTCGCCCCGACGCCGGCGTGCCTCGCTCCTGTGCGCGGTCCGGAATCGTGCAGCCTCTACGAGGCCCTCGCCGCCGCCGGAACCGCGGACGCCGCCACACCGCGTCCCGCCCCCGGGCCCGCCGTGGAGTTCGGTGGCGACCTGAGCGAGGCCCGTCGCACCGTCGCCGGGTTCGGCAGCGGAACGGTGCTCGCGTTAGCCACCGTCCTGATCGGCGTGCCGCTGCTGGTGACGGTGCTCGTCGCCGCCGTCGCCGCCGTCGCCGGCCTGGCCAGGGTCCGTCGCCTGTTCCTGCTCACACCCGAGGCCCGGGCCGCCCATGAGGTCGGGGCCGTTCTCGCCGAGCCCCGCCAGGTGGCCGGCGACGCCGTCGCCGCCGTGGACCGCCTGGGGCGGCGTCGACTCGAGGTGTCGACCAGTGAGGAAGCCGCCGCCCGCACGGCCGATGTGGAGCGGGCCCGACTGCGGGGCCAGGAGGATGCCGAGCTCCGCCAGGTCGACGCCGCCCTCGAGGCGTCCCTCGCCGGCCTGGGCGAGCGGGAGCGGGCCATCGGCCGGTCGGAGAAGCAGGCCCGGGCGGCCGCCCTCGCCGAGCTGCAGGCATCGGTCGTGGACGCCCAGCTGGCCAAGCACAGCCTGGTGGCCGCCTCGGCCGTCGGCGTCAGCGAGAAGGTCGTGTACCGCCTCGCCCTCGACGATGTGCGCACGGCCGCCGACTTCACCGAGGTGAAGGTGGAGAAGAAGTGCGGCGTGGTCGTGCGACGGGACGGCCGGCGCCTCCGGGTGAACGGGGTGGACCAGCGCCAGGCCGACGTCATGGTGCAGTGGCGGCGGCGGGTGGCCGGCGCGGCCCAGCTGAAGGTGCCGGACGTCCTGCCCCCGGAGCGGCTGGCCGCCATCCGCGCCGAGCACGACCGGCTGCGATCCGTCCTCGCCGCCGAGGAGGAGTCGGCCCGCACCCTGGCCCGGACCGCGGCGGACGAGATCCGGGCCCGATGGAGATCGGCACATGACGCGATCGTCCAGCGCCAGAAGCAGGTGGAGGCCGACGCCGCCCGGCAGCGGGTGGACCTCGACCGGGACCTGGCGCGCGCCCGGAAGGACGCGGCCGAGGCCGAGTGGCGGTTGGGCCGGCACCAGGACGAGGCGGGCGGGCCGGGCGAGCTGCGCCTGGCCGACTACCTGCGCCAGGTCGCCGCCGTCGGACCGCTGGCGGCGGTGCTCCGCCGCCCCGCTCCAGGCGCGTCCCCCTCGTCGACGGAACGGACGCCGTCGCCACGGGCCTAGGGTTGCGACGGTGAACCGGCTGGCCCAGGAGACGAGCCCCTACCTTCGACAGCACCAGGACAACCCGGTGGACTGGTACCCGTGGGGCGACGAGGCGTTCGCCCGGGCCCGGGCCGAGGACAAGCCGCTGCTCCTGTCGGTCGGTTACTCGGCCTGCCACTGGTGCCACGTGATGGCACACGAGAGCTTCGAAGATCCTGCGGTCGCCGCCGTGATGAACGAGCTGTTCATCTGCGTGAAGGTCGACCGGGAGGAGCGGCCCGACGTCGACGCCGTCTACATGGAGGCCGTCCAGGCCATGAGCGGCCAGGGCGGGTGGCCCATGACCGTGTTCCTCACCCCCGACGGCCATCCCTTCTTCGGCGGCACCTACTACCCGAAGGCGGCGTGGGGCGGGCGCCCCGGCTTCGTCGACCTGATGCGGGCGATAGCGGAAGCGTGGGGCAAGCGCCGGACGCAGCTGCTGGACCAGGCCGGCCAGCTCACGTCGTCCATCGCCGCCCGCTCCGGCACGCTGGCCGAAGGGGGCGGTGGCCACGTCGGCGCCTCCCTGCTCGACGGCGCGCACCGGGTGCTGCGCTCCACCTACGACGCCGAGTGGGGCGGCTTCGGGCGGGCGCCCAAGTTTCCCACCCCGACCAACGTCGAGCTGGTGCTGCGCAACTGGCGGCGTGACGCCGACGCCGCCACCCTCGACATGGCGGTGAACACGCTCGACGCCATGGCGTCCGGCGGCATGTACGACCACCTGGGGGGCGGCTTCTCCCGCTACTCGGTCGACGCCTTCTGGATGGTGCCCCACTTCGAGAAGATGCTCTACGACCAGGCCGGCCTGGTGCGGGCCTACCTCCACGCCTTCCAGGCGACGGGCGAGCCCCGGTTCCGCCAGGTGGTCGAGGAGACCGTGGGCTACGTGCTGCGCGACCTGCGGTCGCCCGAGGGCGGCCTCTACTCGGCCGAGGACGCCGACTCGGAGGGCGAGGAAGGCAGGTTCTACGTCTGGCGCCACGACGACGTGCTCGCCACCGGGGGGCCGGAGGCGGTGGCGTGGTACGGCGTCACGCCGGCCGGCAACTTCGAGGGCGCCAACATCCTGCACCGCCCGGTGCGGGGCGACCTGGTGCGCCCACCCGAGGTGGAGGCGGCGCGCAGGCGCCTCTTCGACGAGCGGGAGAAACGGATTCGCCCCGGCCTCGACGACAAGGTGCTCACGGAGTGGAACGCCATGTTCGTGTCGGCCCTGGCCGAGGCGGCCGGCGCCCTCGGGCGCGACGACTGGCTGGCATCGGCCGTCGAGACGGCCGAGTTCCTGCTGGCGTCGCTGCGCCGGGAGGGCGACGGGCGGTGGCTGCGGTCCTGGCAGACCGACGGGGGCGCCCGCCACCTGGCCTATGCCGTCGACCACGCCTGGCTGGTCGATGCGTGCACCCGGCTGGCCGAGGCCACCGGCGAGGCCCGCTGGATCGCCCATGCCCGTAACGCCGCCGACGCGCTGGTGGAGCTGTTCGCCGACCCCGAGGGCCCCGGCTTCTTCACCGTCGGCCACGACGCCGAGCAGCTCATCGTGCGCCAGAAGGACCTGTTCGACGGGGCCACGCCGTCCGCCAACGCCACCGGCGCGGTGGCGCTGCTGCGGCTGTCCGCCCTCACCGGCGAGCGGGCGTACGCCGAGCGGTCGGCCGCCATCCAGGCCGGCCTGGCCCCCCTGATGGCCGAGCACCCGGGCGCCTTCACCCACCTGCTGGCCGGCGTCGACATGGCGGTGACCGGCGTCACCGAGGTCGTGGTCACCGGCAGGCGGCCCGACCTGGTCGACGCCGTCCAGGCCCGCTACCTGCCCAACACCGTCGTAGCGTGGGGCCAGCCCTACGACTCGCCGCTGTGGGAGGCCAGAGACCCCGGCGCCGCCTACGTGTGCCGGAACTTCGCCTGCCAGCTGCCGGCCACCACAGTCGAGGACCTGGAGGCCCAACTCGACAACTGAGGTCGCCGGACCGCCAGGGCCCCGGCCGCCACAGTCGCCGCGGTTTGAACGCCGGCGGCCGCACCCGCCGCCGAGGCTGAACGCGCCGGCAGCCGCACCCGCCGCCGACGGCGGCCTCCCCGGCTGCCGGCAGAGGAAAACGAGCGAAGCCCGAGCGGCTCCGCCGCCCGGACGCAGCACCTTCAGACTCGCCGAAGGAACCTCCGGTTCCGAGGCGAAAGCCCGACCATCCCCCACTTCGCGACCGGGCGGCGCAAGCATGGGGCCGTGGCCGTCACCATCGCTGGCCGAACTTCCCTGGCCGGCGCGGAGGTGCAACTGCTCCTGCTCGCCGGCGGGCAGCGGTGGTGTGCGGCCATGCACGTCGAGACGGGCGCCCTGGTGAGCGCCCGCTGGGCGGAGGCGGCGCCGGGCCTGGCGCCATTCGTCCTGGCCACGGCCCGGGTAGCCGACGACCAGAGCGAGGTCGACCCCGTACGGCCCGAGGAGGTCACCCTCCAGGCGCCGCCTCGCGCTGTGGGCCACGTCTCCCGCCGCCGTGCCGAGCGGATGCTGCGCGCCGTACTCCACCCCGCCACCGAGCACCTCCTCGGCATCCCCGGCCCCGCCACGCCCTACTGGACGCTCGACGGCACCCGGCCGTCCATCGCCGTCGTGGCCCCCTCGCAGGCGCCGGTCGTCACCGGCGGCCTGTGCAGGTTCCGCTGGCGCAACCTGGTGCACACCCTCCCGGTCCTGCCCCACGCCCTCCACATCCGCCCGGCCCACCCCCGCCGCCTCGTGGTCGCGCTCTCCGCCCCCCGTCAGGGCTACTGCTACAAGGTCGTCGCCGCCCTCCTCTAACCCCCGGCCCGCGTTCTTGCCGGCAAACCGGCGCGAAATTCGCAGCGATTCGCCGACGAGAACAGGGGTGCGAGTGGTCGTGTCACACCCAGGGGCCAAGCTTGCCGGCATGAAGGCTCACGACGTCGACCGGCTGTTCCGCACCCTGGCGGAGGCCCAACAGGGCCTGGTGGGCCGGCACCAGGTCCGGGGAAGAGGCGTGTCACGCCAAGCGGTCCGGTGCCGGCTGGAATCGCCCGACTGGGACCTGTTCACCGAGCGGGTGCTCCGCCTCGTCGGCATGCCGCGAACGGCAGAACAACGGGCAATGGCGGCGACGCTCGACGCCGGCCCCGGTGCCGTGCTGTCCCACACCAGCGCCGCCGCCCTGTGGCGACTGCGCGGGTTCGACCTCGATTGCCTGCAGGTGAGCCGATCCCGCCTGGGAACCGACCGGCCCACCGCCCTCGCCACCGTCCACACGCCGATGCTCCTCCCGGAGCACCACCGCACGCTCCACCGAGACATCCCTGTCACGACGCTGGCCCGCACGGTGGTCGACCTGGCGACGACGGAGCACCCCAACCGTGTGGAGGTGGCGCTCCATGCCGCCCTTCGGGTCGGCCTTCGTTGGAAGGACCTCGAGACCACCGCCGCCGACCTCGACGGTCGAGGCAGGGCCGGCGTCGCCGTCGTGCGATCGCTCATCGAACGCCATCACGGCCGGCGGCCGCTCGGCAGCGGGCTCGAGGCAAGGGTTCTCCGCCTTCTCCTGGCCGCCGGGCTACCGGAGCCCCGCCGACAGGTCGACCTCGGCGGCCACGACTGGGAAGCGTGTGTCGACTTCCTCTACGAGGACGCACGACTGGTGGTCGAGATCGACGGCGGCTGGTGCCACGAGACCCCGGCCGATGTGAGACGCGACAAGCGGCGGACGGCGGCGCTCGCTGCTGCCGGATTCCGGGTACTTCCGATCTCCGAGGACCTCATCCGGCGCTCGCCGGACGAGGTGGTTCGCCTCGTTCGGGAAGCCCGGCGGCGTGCCGCCTGAACCTGTCGGCAGAACGGCGCGCTTTTCGCGCCGATTCACCGACGAGAACGGGCCGGGGGCGGCGGCCAGAGGGCGGCCGCCCGGGGCTAGCGGCCGATCTTACCGCCGGCGAGGTCCTCGGCCATGGCCCAGCCGAAGGCGATGAGGTAGTCGCCTCGGGTGCTGTCGGCGTCGGCGAAGAAGGCGGCGACGTCGGGGTCGACCAAGCCCTCCTTGAGGGCGTCGTGGTCGAGGGCGCCACAGGTGTTCCCGTCGCCCTTGACCAGGAAGCTGCGGTCGTCGATGCGGCCTTCGGCGCCGAAGCGCTTGGCCAGGCGGCGGCCCCACGCCCGCTCCTCGCCCGAGGCCTTGTGGCCGGGGCGGGGCACGATGTCATCGAGGCCCTTGAACGCCTCGAAGCCGGCCGGGTCGAGGAACTTGGTGCCGATGAGCACATCCTCGTCGGGGAATGCCAGCAGGGCACGCCGATACTGGTCGGCCATGAGGGCCTTGAGCACCGTGGACCGCCGGGCGCTGCGCTTCACCGACGCCAGCCCGATCAGGAGGCATGGGGTGCCGCCGATGCGTTCGAGCGTGCAGAAGGAGAACCCGCACAGCTTGGCGTTGTCTCGGGCCTGGGTGACGAGCACCCACTCCTCTCGCTGCTTGGAGAGGAGGCCGACGTCGTAATGGGCAGGCCCATCGGCGCAGATGTCGGCCATCTCGCCCATCTCGGCGTCGCTGAGCGCCGTACAGTCCTTGGTCTCGACCTGCGTCGCCATGCCGCCCAAATCTCCCGGGAGAGCCGGTGTTTCGGTCGATAGCCTAGTTGCTCAGCGGCAACACCGTGGCCGGGCGCCGGACGACGCGGTCGGCGCAGGGGTAGCGTTCGCCACCAGCAGCGTCGGTGGCGCTGATCACGACGATGAACCGGGTCGAACCTGCCCGTGCGTCATCGGTGTGCTCCGCGACGCGGACGACATCGGAGGCAGACCGTGAAGAATCAGCGACAGCTCCCCCACCCACCGACCCGGGGGCGCCTGGTCCCGCTGGCGGCGGTCGCCGCGTCGCTCATGGTGGTGGGCGTGCTGGCGGGTGTGTCCTCCGGCGCCCACCGCTCCGCCTCGCCCGGCGGGGGCATGGATGCCCCGACCGCGGCGGGGGCATTCGGCCATCTTCCCCTCCGCTTCGAGGCCAACGAGGGCCAGTCCGGCCCGGACGCCGGGTTCCTCGTCCGCAGCGAGGGCTTCACCGCCTTCGTCACCGGGCCCGACACGGTGTTCCGGCTCGGCAACGGGACCGCAGGCCAGGTGCGGATGCACCTGGCCGGCGGCGATGCCGGCGCTTCGGCCACCACGGGCCGCCGCCTCCCCGGCGTCTCCAACTACCTGAGGGGGGCCGGGGAGAAGGCATGGCTCACCGGGGTCCCGAGCTACGACCAGGTGCGGTACGACGCCGTGTACCCCGGCATCGACCTCGTGTACCACGGCAAGCACCGCGTGCTCGAGTACGACTTCGAGGTGGCGCCCGGCGCCGACCCGGCAAGGATCGCCGTGGCCATCGACGGGGCCACCGATGTCGCCATCGACGACGCCGGCGACCTGGTGATCGACACACCGGCCGGCAACTTGCGCCATCGTCGCCCGGTGGCCTACCAGGACACCGGCGGGGTTCGCCGCCCGGTGGAGGCGGCCTACACGAAGGGGTCCGACGGCCGGATCGGCTTCCGGCTCGGCCGGTACGACCGCTCGCAGCTGCTGGTGATCGACCCGGCGGTCGTGTACTCGACGCTGCTAGGCGGACTGAACGCCGACTCGGCAGCCGGCGTCGCGACCGACGCCGCAGGCAACACCTACCTCACGGGGCAGACGGCCTCGCCCGACTTCCCCGCCGTCACCCCGCTCCAGGCCGGACGTCGCGGCGCATCGGATGCCTTCGTCACCAAGCTCAACAGTTCGGGCACGGCCCTCGTCTACTCCACCTACCTCGGCGGCGACGGCATCGACGCCGGAACGGCGATCGCCGTCGACGGCAGCCTGAACACCTACGTCACCGGCAGTACCGCCTCCACGAACTTCCCCACCGCGTCGCCCGTCCAGGCGACCAAGGGAGCGGGCGTCACCACCGACGTCTTCCTCGCCAAGCTCAGCCCGAGCGGATCGGCCCTTGTGTACTCCACCTACCTCGGCGGGAACCAGAGCGAGGTGGGCCGGGGTATCGCCGTCGACGCCGCCGGCGGCGCCTACGTCACTGGCGACACGGCTTCGACCGACTTCCCCGTCGCGACTGCGTTCCAGGGGGCCAAGGGCGCCGGGGCGACCACCGATGCCTTTGTCACAAAGTTCAACCCGGCCGGTTCGGCCCTGGCGTACTCCACCTACCTGGGCGGCGCCTTGGCCGACATCGGCCGGGCCATCGCCGTGGACGGAGCCGGCAACGCGCACGTCACCGGCGAGACCTCATCCGCCAACTTCCCGGTCGCAGCGGCGCTGCGCGGCACGCCAGCAGGCGCCACCGATGCGTTCGTAACCAAGCTGAACCCGGCCGGGTCCGCACTCTTGTACTCCACCTACCTCGGCGGCGGCGAAGCCGACGCGGGCAACGGCATCGGCCTCGACGCCGCCTCCAACGCGTACGTGGCCGGCGTCACCGGCTCCGACGACTTCCCGCTCACGGCCGGGGCGTTGCAGACCACCCGGGCGGGCGGCGGTGAGGCCTTCGTCACCAAGCTCGACCCGGCCGGATCGGGCCCGCTGTACTCGACCCTGCTCGGCGGCTCGGGGCCCGACCAGGCCAATGCAGTTGCCGTGGAGCCCGGCGGGAGCGCCCACGTGGCGGGCACCACCTCATCCGTCGACTTCCCGGTCGCCACCCCGGTGTCGTCGCGCGGGGGCAGCTCCGACGCCTTCCTCGCCCAGCTGACGCCGGCCGGCAGCGCACTCGTGCACGGCGCTCCCTTCGGCGGGAGCGCCGCCGACTCAGGCGCCGCTGTCGCCCTCGACCCCGCGGGCAACGCCTACCTCGCCGGCCAGTCCTCGTTCTTCAACACGGATGATTTCCCGACCGTGAACGGTTTCGAGGCCCCGCCCGGCCAGGAGAACAACGCCTTCGTGGTGAAGGTGGCGCCACTCACCGCCGGCACACCCCTCGTCACCGCGCTGGCACCCCGCAGCGGGCCCCCGGGCACGAGCATCTCGATCCACGGCGCCGGCTTCACCAACGCATCGGGCGTGCGGTTTGGCACGGTGGCGGCGAGCGCATTCACCCTCGTGTCGCAGACCGAGATCCGTGCCGTCGCCCCCGCCTCGGCGGCTGCTGTGGCCACCGTCACGGTCACCACGCCCGGCGGCACCTCACCCCCCAACCCGGTCGCCCGCTACACCTACGCCGAGGGCACGTGGGAGGTCACCGGGGCGCAGGTCGTGGCGCGGGTGGCCACCCGGTCGGTGCTCCTGGCCAACGGCAAGGTGCTCTTGGTCGGCGGACGCGACCGCCAGGGCGGCGCCGCCCTCACCTCCGCCGAGGTCTACGACCCGAAGACGGGCACGTGGTCGGCGACGGGGTCGATGAGTGCGGCCCGCTCCGCCCACACCGCCACCCTCCTGCCCAACGGCAAGGTGCTGGTGACCGGAGGTTCCACCGGCGGCAACACCAGCGCCAACGCCGTTCCCCAGCTCGACTCGGCGGAGCTGTACGACCCCGGCACCGGCACCTTCACGCCCACGGGCACGATGTCGGTCCGGCGCTACCTCCACACCGCCATCCTGCTGAAGAACGGGAAGGTGCTGGTGGCGGGCGGACGCACGTGCAACGTGGCGCCGCCCGGCACCTGCGACTTCACCCAGTACACCAATACAGCGGACCTCTACGACCCGGCCACGGGCACGTTCACGCCCACCGGCGCCATGAGCGTCCCCCGCCACACCACCGACTCCACGATGCTCGCCGACGGGCGCGTGCTCGTGCCCGCCGGCTTCGGCGGCCCGGGCAGCGGGTGGGACTCGGCCGACGTGTACGACCCGGAGTCGGGCACGTGGAAGGCGACCGGCCCGCTCACCGTCGGCCGTTCCCGTCAGGGCGCGGTCACCCTGGCGAACGGCAAGGCCCTCATCGCCAGCGGCTTCTCGGGGATCGCCACGGCCGAGCTCTACGATCCGGCCACCAACGAGTGGAAGCTCACCGGCGGCCCGAACTCCACCAGCCGGACCAACCACTTCTTCGGGATGCTGGCAAACGGCCGGGCCCTGCTGGCCGGCGGCGGAGTGGGCGGCACCTCGGCCGAGGTCTACGACCAGGACACCGGGAAATGGCGCAGCGCCGGCACGCTCAACATCTCGCGCGGCATCGCCGGCACGCCCTACAACACGGTGAAGCCGGTCGTGCTCTCCAGTGACCCGAACCGCCTCGAGCTCGACCCCGCCGTGTGCGGGAACAACTGCGGGAAGGTCCTGTTGGCCGGCGAGAGCGAGGACCGCCGGGCTGAGCTCTACACGCCGGCGGGCACGTCCACCGACAAGGGCTACTGGCTGGTCGCCTCCGACGGCGGGGTCTTCGCCTACGGCCGGGCCGGCTTCCACGGCTCCACCGGCGCCATCAGGCTGAACTCGCCCGTCGTGGGCATGGCCGGCACCCCGTCGGGCAAGGGGTACTGGCTGGTGGCGGCCGACGGGGGCGTGTTCGCCTTCGGTGACGCCCGCTTCGTCGGTTCTACCGGCGCGTTGAAGTTGAACAGGCCGATCGTCGGCATGGCCGCCACGCTCTCAGGCAGGGGCTACTGGCTGGTGGCGTCGGACGGCGGCGTGTTCGCCTTCGGTGACGCCGCGTTCCTGGGCTCCACCGGAGCGCTGACCCTCAACCAGCCGGTTGTCGGGATGGCTGCGAATCCCAAAGGACGCGGCTACTGGCTGGTGGCGGCCGACGGCGGGATCTTCGCCTTCGGCGACGCCGTGTTCCGCGGCTCCACCGGCGCGATCCGCCTCAACCGGCCCGTGGTGGGGATGACCGCCACACCGTCCGGCAAGGGCTACGCGCTGGTGGCGTCCGACGGCGGGATCTTCGCCTTCGGCGACGCCGTGTTCCGCGGTTCCACCGGCGCCCTACGGCTCAACCAGCCGGTGGTGGGGATGGCGCCCACGCCCTCGATCGGCGTGCTCAACGGGTACTGGCTCGTGGCGTCGGACGGCGGCGTGTTCGCCTTCGGTGATGCCCACTTCCTCGGCTCCACCGGCGCGATCCGGCTGAACCGGCCGATGGTGGGGATGGCCACAGCCCCGTTCGGCTAGTGCCGGCCCCAGGCCCCGCCTACCCGACGATTGCGTTGGGGCCGAGCAGCACCCGGATCTCGGCCATGAGGCCGTTGGCGTCGTCGACGCGGAACTCGTCGGTGAGGCGCAGCACCTTCTCCCCCACCTCCAGGAACACCGGCGACGTGCCCGGGTGCTCGACCAGCAGCCGCTTGAGCTGGTCGACCCGGGTCTCGGTGAGCGAGTGGATGGGCAGGCGGATGCGCACTTCGGAGCCGCCGGTGGCAGACAACTCGGGGCGCTGCAGGTCGAGACAGGTGAGCTTCGCCACGTCGTCACGGGTGTCCAGGCGCCCCTTCAGGCACACGATGGCGTCGTCCTCCAGCAGGTAGCCGAACTCGAGCATCGTGCGGGGGAACACCCAGCACTCGATGGCCGACTCCAGGTCCTCCAGGAAGAAGGTGGCCATGAGGTCGCCCTTCTTCGTGTACTTGCGGTTGAGGCCGGTGACGACGCCGCCCACGCAGCGGATCTCGCCGTCGCGCAGGTCGCGCACCTCGGCGATGGTGGCGTCGGCGTAGCGGCGCAAGCCCGCCTCCATGCCAAGCAGGGGGTGGTCGCTGATGTAGAGGCCGAGCATCTCCTTCTCGAAGGCCAGCTTCTGAGCCTTGTCGAACTCGACGTCGGGCACCGGCACCCGGCTGTCGTCGAACCCGCCGCCGCCGGCCCCACCGCCCACATCGCCGTCACCCGAGTCGACCGAGAACAGGCTCATGACGCCCAGCTCGCGCTCGCGCCGGCGGGCCAGCGTGCGGTCGATCACCTGCTCGAACACCTGGCACAGGCCCTTGCGGGGATGGCCGAAAGAGTCGAACGCCCCCGCCTTGGCGAGCGACTCCACCGAACGCTTGTTGAGCACGATGGGGTCGACCCGCTCGCAGAAGTCGTAGAAGTCGACGAACGGGCCGCCCGCCTCCCGCTCGGCCACGATGCGCTCCACCAGCCCGGCGCCCACGTTGCGGATGGCCGACAGGCCGAAGGGGATGGCGTCGTCACGGGCGCAGAAGTCGGACGATGACAGGTTGACGTCGGGCACCAGCACCTTGATGCCCATGGACCGGCACTCGGACAGGTAGACCGCCGTCTTGTCCTTGTCGTCCTTCACCGAGGTGAGCAGGGCGGCGAGATAGGCCACCGGGTGGTTGGCCTTGAGCCAGGCCGTCTGGTAGGCGATGAGGCCGTAGCCGTAGGCGTGGGCCTTGGGGAAGGCGTAGTCGGCGAAGGGCTCGATGACGTCGAACAGCTGCTTGCCCAGGGCGGCGCCGTAGCCGTTCTGGTCACAGCGCTCCACGAACTTCGCGCGCTCGGCGACGATGAGCTCGCGCTTCTTCTTGGCGCACGCCTTGCGGAGGTTGTCGGCCTCCTCCAGGGAGTAGCCGGCGAAGCGCTGGGCCACCCGCATGAGCTTCTCCTGGTAGATCATGAGGCCCTGGGTGTCGGCCAGGACCTCCTCCAGGTCGGGGTGCATGTAGGTGACCGGCTTGCGCCCGTTCTTGCGGTCGGCGTAGTCGTTGTGCATGTTGGCCGCCATCGGCCCGGGGCGGTACAAGGCGACGAGGGCGGCCAGGTCGTCGAAGCAGGTGGGCGCCAGCGAGCGCATGAGGGCCCGCATGGGCCCGCCCTCCAACTGGAAGACCCCGATGGAGCGGCCCTGGCGCAACATCTCCAGGGTGACCTCGTCGTCGAGGGCCACGGCGTCGATGTCGGGCCGGGTGCCGGTGATCTGCTCGATGATGTCGAGGGCCCGTTCGATCACGCTCAGGTTGCGCAGGCCGAGGAAGTCCATCTTGAGCAGGCCGAGCGACTCGACGCCGTGCATCTCGTACTGGGTGACGATTGGGGCATCGGTGGCCACGCCGCCGGGATCGGGCTTGCGCTGGATGGGCAGGTACTCGGTGAGGGGCTCGTCGGTGATCACCACGGCGGCGGCGTGGATGCCGTCCTGGCGGCGCAGACCCTCGAGGCCGCGGGCCACCTCGATGACCTTGCGGGCGTCGGGGTCGGTGTCGTACATGGCCCGCAGGTCGGCCGCCATCTTGTAGCCGTCGGCGTACCCGCTGACCTCCTCCAGGCAGGCAGCCAGCGGCGTGTCGCGACCCATGATGAGCGCCGGCATGGCCTTGGCCACCTTGTCGCCCACCATGTACGGGTACCCGAGCACCCGAGCCGCGTCCCGCACGGCGGCCCGGGCCTTGATGGTGGAGAAGGTGACCACGTTGGCCACGTGGTCGGACCCGTAGCGCTCGGCCGCGTAGCGGATCATCTCGCCGCGGTAGCGCTCGTCGAAGTCCATGTCGATGTCGGGCATCTGCTTGCGGCCCGGGTTGAGGAAGCGCTCGAACAGCAGGTCGTAGCGGATGGGGTCGAGGTCGACGATGCGCAGGCAGTAGGCCACGCAGCAACCGGCGGCGGACCCCCGCCCCGGGCCCACCCGGATCTTGCGCTCGCGGGCGTGGCGGATGAGGTCCCAGACCACCAGGAAGTAGGCGGAGAAGCCCATCGACGAGATGACCGACAGCTCGTTCTCCAGCCGCTCCACCACGGCGCCCGGCAGCTCGTTGCCGTAACGCTCCCGGGCGCCGGCGAAGGCCATGTGGCGCAGGTAGGCGTCGTCGTCGGCGAAGCCCTCGGGGAGCGGGAAGCGGGGCAGCTTGGGCTTGCCGAACTCGATCTCGACCCGGGCCCGCTCGGCGATGAGCAGCGTGTTGTCGCAGGCGTCGGGGACCTCGGCGAACAGCGAACGCATCTCGGCCGCCGACTTCAGGTAGTGCTCGTCGCCCTCGAAGCGGAAGCGCTTCTCGTCGGCCAGGGTGGCGCCGGTCTGCACGCACAGGAGGGCGTCGTGGGCCACCGCGTCGCCCCGGGACGTGTAGTGGCTGTCGTTGGTGGCGAGCAGCGGGGCCCCGATGGCGCGGGCGATGTCGATCAGCTGAGGGTTGGTCTTGTGCTGCTTGGCCAGCCCATGGTCCTGCAGCTCGACGAACAGGCTCTCCTTGCCGAAGATGTCCTGCAGCCGGGCGGCCAGGGCGGTGGCGCCGGCCACATCGCCCCGCAGCAGGGCCTGGAGCACCACCCCGCCCAGGCAGCCGGTGGTGGCGATGACGCCCTCGTGCCAGCGCTCGAGCAGCTCCCAGTCGAGGCGGGGCTTGTAGTAGTAGCCCTCCAGAAAGGCGGCGCTCGACAGCTTCAGCAGGTTCTTGTAGCCCTGGGTGGTCTCGGCCAGCAGGGTGAGGTGGTAGTAGAGCTTCTCGCCCTCGCCGTCCTCGCCGCCACCGTCGTCCATGCGCCCCCGCCGCACCGGCCGCTCGTGGCGGCTCTCCCCCGCCATGTAGGCCTCGGTGCCGATCACCGGCGTGATGCCCGCCGCCCGCGCCTGGCGGTAGAAGTCGAGGACGCCGTACATGTTGCCGTGGTCGGTGATGCCGATAGCGGGCTGCCCGTCGGCCGCCGCCGCCGCGACCACGTCCTTCACTCGGGCGGCACCGTCGAGCATGGAGAACTCGGTGTGCACGTGGAGGTGGGAGAAGGAGGAACTCCCCACGAACCGCCCTTTCCTCAGGCTTTCCACACACCCCTGTGGAAAACTACATCTGTGTGATTCCCACTTTAGCTCGCTGGTATAGCCCCCGGGAAGGGGGTTAGAGGTAGCCCGGGGGGCGGCCGCTCGGGGCTCGGTCGTCGAGGGGGCCCGGGGGGAGGCCCCTGCGCTGCTCGAGCTCGGCTCTGGCGGCCATCTGCTGGGCGAAGACCGTCGCCTGGATGCCGTGGAAGAGGCCGTCGAGCCAACCGACGAGCTGGGCCTGGGCGATGCGGAGCTCGGGCTCGCTGGGCGTCTCACTGTCGGCGAAGGGCAGCGTGACCCGGGCCAGCTCGTCCTGGAGGTCGGGCGACATCCCGTCGGCCAGTTCCTGCACCGAGGTCTTGTAGATCTCCCGCAGGCGGGCCCGCCCGGCCTCGTCGAGCGGGGCGTGGCGCACCTCCTCCAGGAGTTGCTTGATCATGGAGGCGATCCGCATGACCTTGGCCGGGTGCTCCACCGTCTCCGTGGGAGTCACCTCGACGGCGCCGTCCGTGGCTTCGAGCACCTCGGGGATGGCGGCTGAGGGCTGGTCGGCTGACTGGTCGGCTGGCGAGGGCTCCGGTGGCATGGTGGTCATCCTTCCCCGCCCGGGGCGTTCTTGACCAGCAGGGGGACGAGGACCTCGGCCGACGTGAGGGAACCGTGCCGGCAGATCAGGCGGGACTCGCCCGTGTCCATCGGGTCGAGGAAGGCCACGGGCTCGAACGGCACCAGCGCCACGTCGCCCAGCCGGTGCTGGATCTCGGCCGAGGGCGTGCCCCCGAACCAGCCCTCGTCGACGGCCTCCTGGCGGGTGCGGACCCATGCCACGTCGCCGTACAGGTCCGCCGCGGTGGCGGCCATGCGGCCGGCGGTGCCGGGGCGGGCGTGCAGCCACCGGAACCGGCCCTCGCCGGACTGCATGTCGACGTCGGCCGCCAGCTCGGGCGCCAAGGCGATGCCGGGTCCTTCGACCTCCACCTGCCCGTGGTCGGACGTCACCACCAGGGCGGCGCCTGGCGGCAGCACGGCCGCCAGGTCGCCCACCAGGCGGTCGACGGAGGCCAGCTCGGCGTCGTAGTACTCACCGAAGCCGCGGTCGTGGGCCACCTTGTCGATGCCGTCGTAGTAGGCGTACACGAACGGCTCCCCCTCCCGGAGCAGGCGGCGGACCTCCACGACCAGCCCCGACGGCAGACGCCACCCGTTGAGGCGGGTGGCGGCCAGGTGGGCGGACGTGAAGCCGGTGTCGGCGAACTCGGCTTTCGTGACCACGGGCGGCGACGTGGCCCCGAACGGTGGGTGGGGCTGGAAGGACACCGGGTCGATCACCGACCGGGCGTCGCCCGACCCCGTGCGCCAGCGCAGCACGTTGAGCACCTCGCGCGACCCGACCCGCACGCGGTACCCGACCACGCCGTGCTCGGCCGGCGCCAGGCCGGTACTGATGGACGTGAGGGCGGTGGCCGTCGTGGTGGGCGCCACCGACGTGATCGACCCGCCCACCATGGAGGCCAGCACCGGCGCCAGGGCGGCGCCGGCCTGCAACTGCTCCCAGCCGAGCCCGTCAAGGACGAGCAGGACGACCTGGGGCGCCTCCCGTACGGGCTCGGGCATCCAGTCCCGCGCCGCCGGGTCGGCGGACAGGAGGGACGGCACGATCGACGTCAGGCAGGCGCCGCCGTAGGCGGGCAGCACCGGATCCGGACGGATGGCGAACACCCGGTGACAGTAGGCCGGTGGAGGCGGGGGGCATCAACGTCACCGATCAGCTCTTGAAGAGGAACTCCGCCTCTTCATCGTCGACGAGGAGGCGCACCTCGTCGGCGAGGATGTCGTGGTCGGCGAGGAGGGGGTCGTCGTCGAGGATGACGGTGGCCACCCGGCGGGCCTCCAGCACCAGGTCCCTGTCGCGCCGGAGCGAGGCGAGGCGGAGGTCGCTGCGGCCCTTCTGGCGGGTGCCGAGGATGGCGCCCTCGCCGCGCAGCTCGAGGTCGACCTCGGCCAGTTCGAACCCGTCGGTGGTGCGCACCATGGCGGCCAGGCGCTCCTCGGCGTCGGGTGTGCCGGCCTCGCCGAGGAGGTAGCACCACGACGCCACCTTCCCGCGGCCCACCCGGCCCCGCAGCTGGTGGAGCTGGGCCATGCCGAAACGGTCGGCGTCCTCCACCACCATCACCGTGGCGTTGGGGACGTCGACGCCCACCTCCACCACCGTGGTGGCGACCAGCACGTCGACCTGGCCCCGCCGGAAGGCGTCCATCGCCGCCTCCTTGTCGGCCGCCGCCATCTGGCCATGCAGCAGGCCGAGGCGCAGGTCACCGAACACCTCGGCCCGCAGTCGGTCGAGCTCCTCGGTGGCTGAGCGGGCCTGGATGCGCTCGGACTCGTCCACCAGCGGGCACACCACGAACGCCTGGTGGCCGGTCGCCACCTCGTCGCGCACCTTGGCCCACGCCTCGGCCTCCTCCGACGGGCCGCGGGACCACACGGTGACGATCGGCGTGCGGCCTGGCGGCATCTCGTCCATCACGGAGAGGTCGAGGTCGCCGTAGACGAGCATGGCGGCGGTGCGGGGAATGGGCGTGGCCGTCATCACCAGCACGTCGGGGTCGGTGCCCTTGCCCCGCAGGGCGGCCCGCTGCTCCACGCCGAAGCGGTGCTGCTCGTCGATCACCACCACGCCGAGGTCGGCGAACTCCACGTGCTCTGTGAGCAGGGCGTGGGTGCCGATGAGGATGTCGACCTCCTTGGCCCGAAGGGCGGCGTGCAACTTGGTGCGACGGGCGGCCGGCGTGCGGTTGGTGAGCAGCTCGACGCGCAGGCCGCGGTCGCCCATGAGGGTGGCCGGGTCGGGGACGTCGAGGCCGCCCAGCAGGTCGCGGATGCCCAGGAAATGCTGCTCGGCCAGCACCTCGGTGGGCGCCATGAGGGCGCCCTGGTGGCCTCCCTGCACGGCGGCCAGGAGGGCGGTGACGGCCACCACCGTCTTGCCTGCGCCCACGTCGCCCTGGAGGAGCCGGTGCATGGGATGGGGACCGGCCAGGTCGGCGGCGATGTCGTCCCAGGCCCGCTGCTGGGCGCCGGTGAGGTCGAACGGCAATGCGCTGTGGAACCGGCGCACCAGCTCGCCGTCGACGGTGTGGCGGATACCCTTCGACGCCCGCTCCACCGCCCGCTTGCGCATCACCAGCGCCACCTGGAGGCGGAACAGCTCGTCGAAGGCGAGCCTGCGCCGGGCCGTCTGCGACGCCCCCATCGACTCGGGGTTGTGGATGTGGCCGAACGCCCACGTGCGCCCCACCAGGCGCAACTCGTCCCGCCAGGCCGGGGGGACGGGGTCGGCAAACTCCCCCGCCCGCTCGAGGGCCTCGTCGATCCACGCCGCCAGCTCCCAGGTCTTCACGCCCGCCTTGGCCGACTGCGGGTAGATCGGGATGATCCTCCCCGTGCGGTTCCCCACCAGGTCCACCACCGGGCTGGTCATCTGGCGGCGGCCCTTGTACACCTCGAGGCGGCCGAAGAACACCGCCTCCGTGCCGGCCTTGAGCTGCTGGGCCTGCCACGGCTGGTTGAAGAACACGCAGTGCAGGTAGCCGCTGCCGTCGAAGACGTCGACCTCCACCAGCGAGCGGCCCTGGCGGGTGCGGCGGTTGGTCACCCGCTTCACCGTCGCAAGCACCATGGCTTCGGCGCCCACCGCCATCTCGCGGATGGCGGCCTGGTTGGTGCGGTCGAGATAGCGCCGGGGGTAGTGCATGAGCAGGCCGAGGATGTCGTCGATCTCCATGTCGGCCAGGGCCTTCACCCGTTTCTCTCCCACCCCCTTCAGCTCGGCCACGCTTCGGGCGGCCAGCGCGCTGAGCCGGCGCGGGCTCACTCGATCGAGAAGAGGAAGGGGTAGAAGGGCTGACCGCCGTCGTGCACCTCGGCGGCGACGCCGGGACGGTGCTGCTCGAGCCACTCGTGGACGGCCCGGGTGTCGGCCGGGTCGGCGTCCTCGCCTTCGAGGACGGTGACCAGCTCGTGGTCGGGCGTCACCAGCTTTTCGAGGAGGGCGATGGCGGCCCCGGCGACGGTGGGCGCCACCGCCTCGATGCCGGTGGCCGACAGGCCCAGCCAGTCCCCCTCGGCGATGGGCCCGGCGCTCGACGACGACGCCCGCACCGCCTGGGTCACCTCGCCCGGCGTGACCCGCCCGGCGGCAGCCGTCATGGCCTCGGCGTTGGAGGACGCGTCGCCGTCGGCCGTGTAGTCGAGCAGGGCGGCCATGCCCTCGGCCACCGCCCGGGTGGGCACCACCAGCACCGTCTTGGAGGTGAGGGAGTTCACCTGCTCGGCCACGGGGACGATGTTGGAGTTGTTGGGCAGGATGACGACCTGGTCGGCGGCCACCGCCTCCACCGCCTCCAGGATCTCGGCCGTCGACGGGTTCATCGACTGCCCGCCCGCCACCACCCGGGCGGCGCCGAGGGACCGGAAGATGCGCCCCACGCCGGCGCCGCTCGCCACCGCCACCACGGCGGTGCGCATCGACGGCGCCTCGGGAGACGCCGCGCCGGTGCCCTCCCGCACGCACCGCTCCTCCTCGACCTGGTCGTGGAGGTCGGTGACGTGGATCTGCCGGGGCCGCCCGCCCACGTCGAGAGCGGCCTCGACGGCGCCGCCGATGTCGTCGGTGTGGATGTGGCACTTCCACGTGCCCTCGCCACCCACCACCACGATGGAGTCGCCGATGTCGCTCCAGGCCCGGCGGAAGCCGGGGATGGCGCCGTCGTCCGCCTCCAGCAGGTAGATGACCTCGTAGCGCGGCCCACCCGGGCTGCCGTCACCGCCGCCACCGAGTTCGCCACCGGCAGTCGCCATGGCCACCGCACCCGACACTGCGCCGGCCGGGGCCTCGGGAGCCTCCGGCAGCGCCTGTCCGGCGACCACGTGGAGAAAGGCGTCGAGCAGGAGGACGAAACCGGCGCCGCCGGCGTCGACCACCCCGGCCTGCTTCAGCACCGGAAGCTGCTCGGGCGTGCGGGCCAGGGCGTCGGCCGCCGCCGAGCGGGCGGCGCGGAGCACCTCGGCGAGCTGCCTGCCGGCGTCCGCCGCCTCGCCGGCGCCGGTGGCCGCCGCCGCGGCCACGGTGAGAATCGTGCCCTCCACCGGGTTCTGCACCGCCTTGTAGGCGGCGTCGGCGGCCGAGCGCAGCGACGCCGCCACCTGCACGGCGTCGACCCCCTCGCTTGCCTTCCACACGTCGGACAGGCCCCGTAGGAGCTGGCACAGGATGACCCCGGAGTTGCCGCGGGCGCCCATGAGGGACCCGTGGGCGACGGCCTTGCAGGTGGCGGCCATGTCGTCTGCGCCGGCCAGCGCGGCCACCACCGACTCGAGGGTGAGCGCCATGTTGGTGCCCGTGTCGCCGTCCGGGACCGGGTACACGTTGAGGCGGTTCAGGACCTCCTGGTGGGCGCGCAGGGCGTCCCTGTAGGCCGTCACCACGGCACGCACATCTGCAGCCGCCAGCCGCTCCAAGGTCTCCACCGGAGCCGATGGTAGTAACCTCATCCGCATGGCAGCGGTCTGTGAAGTCTGTGGGAAGCATCCCTCCTTCGGTATGAGCATCAGTCACTCGCACCGGCGCACCAAGCGCCGGTGGAACCCGAACATCCAGCGGGTGCGGGCGATCGTCAACGGCACCACCAAGCGGCTGCATGTGTGCACGTCCTGCATCCGGGCCGGCAAGATCACCAAAGCCGTCCACTGAGCCGCTAGCCGTACCCGGCCGCAGGCCGGCCGCCAGTGCTACTTGAGCCCGAAGGCCTCGGCCAGCAACTCGTAGGACCGCTGCCTCGCCGCGGGGTCGTGCACCACGGTGACCACCAGCACCTCGTCGACTCCGAAAGCGGTGGCCAGCGCCGTGATCTGGTCGCGCACGCGATCGGGACCGCCGATCACGACCCGCTCGCGGCCCTGCGCCACCCGGGAGCGTGTCACCGCATCGAGCGTGCGGAGGGTGGCTGCGGCCTCGTCGGGCACCGGCACCGGCCCCCGGTCGTCCTCGCCGCCGAGGCGCCACACGGCCTGGCTGGAGGCGAGGTGCTCGGCTTCGGCGTCGGTGGCGGCGCAGATGGCCGAAATCGCCACCGCCGCGCGCGGCCCGGCTCCCTCGGGGGCGGGCGTGAACGCCCGGCGGTAGCGGTCCAACACCAGGGGGCCGTAGGCCGGGGTGATGAAGTGGGCGAAGCAGAACGACAGGCCGAGGGCAGCGGCGAGGCCGGCGCTGTAGGAGCTGGAGCCGAGCAGCCACACGTCGGGACCGCCCGGTGACCGCGGCATGGCCCGGACTCCCGAGTGCTGGTGCCCCTCCTCCGGCCCGCCCCGGAGGTAGGCCACGAGGTCGGTGACCCGCTGGGGGAAGTGCTCGTCGGCGAACGGCTCCGGCCCGCTCTGCAGGGCGGTGGTGGTGGTCCCGTCGGCGCCCGGCGTGCGGCCCACGCCCAGGTCGATGCGGCCGGGGAACAGGGCGTGGAGGACACGGAACGCCTCCGCCACCTTGAGGGGGCTGTAGTGCGACAGCATCACGCCGCCGGCGCCCACCCGGATGGTCGACGTGGCCGACGCCACCCGTGCGGCCAGGACCTCGGGGGCGGTGCCGGCCAGGCCGGTGGTGTTGTGGTGCTCGGCCAGCCAGTAGCGGGAGTACCCGAACTCCTCGGCCCTCGCCGCCAGGGCCACGGTGGCGGCGAGCGCGTCCGCGCCGGTCGAGCCGCTCGGGACGGGCGACTGGTCGAGGATGCCGAGCCGGAGGCGGTCGGGCGGGCTCAGGGGTGCCGCTCTGAGGACAGCGGGACGCGCACGACCAGGACGGCCATGTCGTCGTCTGCCTCATCGTCCACGAAATCCTGGGCCGCCTGCTCCACGCGTGCGGCGATGGTGTCGGCGTCGGCTCCGCCCGTCTCCCGCAGCACCGCCACGATGCCCTCCTGGCCGAACTCGGACCGGCCACGACGTCGCTCCGTGATCCCGTCGGTAAAGGCGACCAGGATGTCGCCCGGGTGGAGCCTCGTAGAGCAATCCGTGATCTCCACCTCGTCGAGGACCCCGAGCACGTCGCCGCAGACCCCCACCGGCTCGATCGACCCGTCGACCCGCCGCACCAGGGGCAGCGGGTGGCCGGCGGCGCAGATCGTGGCGTCGACGCCGCCCTCCACCTCGGCGAGGGCGATGGCGACCACCGTGCAGAACAGCGGCTCCAGGTGCCAGTCTTCCCCCAGCGCGGCCGCCTTTTCGGCCTCGGCCAGCAGCAAAAGGTCGTTGAGGTGGCGCAGCACGGCGCCCGGCGACGGGTCGCTGAGCGAGCGGGAGCGGATGGTGTGGCGGGCCAGGCCGGTGAGGGCGGCCGCCTCCACGCCTTTGCCCCGCACGTCGCCCAGCGCCACCATCCATGTCTTCCCGGTGGCGAAGACGTCGAAGAAGTCACCGCCCACGTCGAGACCCCGGCCGGCGGCCACGTACCGGCCCCCGAACTCGATTCCGGCGGGCGAGGGCAGGGCGGGCGGCAGCAGGCTGGCCTGGAGCGACCTGGCCACATGGCTGCGCTCTGCGAAGAGCTGGGCGTTGGCCACCGCCGCGCCGGCCCGGTCGGCCAGGTCCTGGGCCAGGGCCAGGTCGGCGTCGGTGACCATCCGTCCCTGCTCGTTGGCCATGGCCAGGGCGCCGAGTATCCGCCCGTGCGCCCGCAGGGCGACCACCATCCCGGCACCGAACCCCAGCCTGGTCAGGTGCTCCAGGTGCTCCTCGTCCCTCGCCACCTCCCGCAGCGCTTCGGGCGGGAGGACCTGGAACAGCACCGGCTCACCGGTGAGCATGCAGGCGCCGATCCCGGGCGCCCCGAGGATCACGGGCCAGCGCCGGTGGAGCTCCAGGGCCATGTCGCGCTTCGCCGCGTCCGTGTGGGCGGCGGTGATGAGCAGCGGGTCGTTGACGCTGTCCAGCAGGTGGACGGAGCACCAGTCGGACAGGCGGGGCACGGCCAGGTCGGCCAGACGGGTGAGCGTCTGGTGCAGCTCCAGCGACGCGTTCAGCACGGCCGACGCCTCGGCCAGGAAGGCGAAGCGGTCGTGGGCCTGTCGCTCGGCGTCGTGCAGGCGGGCCCGGTCGAAGGCCTGCGCCGCCTGGGTGGCCACGGCGGTGAGGAAGGCGCGATCCGACGCCGGGAAGTCCTGGGGCTCCGGAAAGCCGATGGCCAGGGCGCCCATCACCTGCCGGGGGCGCACGGCCAGGGGTACGACGGCGATCGACGCGCTGCCGAGCACCGGCGCGCTGGCGAAGACCGGGTAGCGGGCGTTGAGCTCCTCGGGCGAGTGCAAATAGACGGCCCGGCCGGTGCGGATGGTCTCGCTGGCCGGCAGGTCGTCGGAGAGGGCGAACTGCCGCCAGTGCCTGGTGACAGACTCGGGGTAGCCGGCGGCGCGGACGATCTCCACCGTCTCGCCGTCGCCCGCCAGCAGGCACAGCGCGCCCGTGCCCGCCTGCAGCAGGGCGAGGGCCCGGCCCAGCACCACGTCGGCCACCTGCTCGAAGTCCATCGCCCGGGAGAGGCCCGCCGTCACCTCCTGGAGGCCAGCCAGGCGGGTGGCCGCCTGCTCGGCGAAGGCCCGCACCGTGCGCTCGGTGGCCAGCACGTCCTCGCGGGCGTCGAGCCCGACCTCGTCGTAGGGCGCCACCGGGAAGGGACAGGGAGTGGGCGTCGAGCCCTTCACCTGGCGCTCGATCTCGCTGGCCCACCACCGCCGGTACGCCCGCACCTCCTCGGTGGGGGCCAGGTTCAACAGGGCGCCGGCCCGGCAGAAACCGGCCACCTGATCGAGCACCGACATGAGATGCCAGAGGTCGGGCACCACTTCGGAGGTGACGGACGCGGTGAAGGCGAACAGCCGGGCGCCGGCGCCGGCCGCCCTGCGCGCCGCATCCCGGCCCGTCAGCCGGAGGCCGGCATGGCGCTCGAGGATCTCGTCGATGAGCCGGATGAGGGGGGCGGGGACGGCATGGGCGATGGCGTCGCCGGCCAGGGTGAGCACCTGGAGCTCGCGGATGACGTCGTCCAGATTGTTGTCGCTGGCCAGCGCCAGGCGCACCGGGACGGCCACCAGGCGCACCGGCACGCCGGGCCCGAACTGGAGGGCGGCGGGCACCGGCTGCTCCTGGGGAGCGGTGCCCTCGGCCCGGGGCGCCCCGGTGCCGACCTCCAGCCACACCGCCTTGCCTCTGTCGGTGGCGGCGATGCCCCACGAGTCCACGACCGAGGCCACCACCACCAGGCCGCGCCCCGTCATGGTCTCGTCGTCGAGGTCGTCGAGCGGAACCGGCCCGTTGCCGTTGTGCTCGGCCTTCCAGGGCAGACTGACCCTTTGGACGCCCTCGTCGCGCACCTCGGCCCGCACACCCCCGCCCTTGCGCTCGAGCCGGACCTCGACGTCGGTATGGGCGTGCAGGACGGCGTTGGCGACGAGCTCCGACACGGCGAGGGCGACGTCGCCGGCCAGGTGGTGGAGGCCCCAGGCGGCGAGGGTCTCCGTGACCAGTCGGCGGGCCCGGCCCGCGCTCGTCAGCTCCGGCGCCAGCCGCACCGACGTGCCGCTCATCCCGCCCGCCGTTTCCATCAGCGCAATTGTGCCAGTGGGCCGGCGTCGTGCGAACCGGCGGGCCCGCCGCGCTGCCTCACCCCAGGACGGCGCGCTCCCAGCCCGGCTGCACGGGGCCGACGCCGGCGCCGAGGGCGAGGCCGGCCGCGATCGCCCGCGAAACGAAATGGCGGGCCGCCACGCAGGCATCCGCCGGGTCCATGCCCCGGGCAAGTCCCGCGCAGACCGCAGCCGACAATACGCAGCCCGTGCCGTGCGTGTGGCGGCCCGGGTGCCGGGGACCTTCGAGCCAGACGACGCCGGTTTCGCCCGTCACGACCAGGCAGTCCGGCGACCCGTCGCCGCCCAGATGGCCCCCCTTCACCATGGCCACCGCCGGGCCCAGGGCCACCAGTGCTCTCCCGGCCGCTTCCATGGCTTCCCTGTCACACACGTCGAAACCCACCAGGCGGGACGCCTCGGGGAGGTTCGGGGTGACCACCGTGGCGAGCGGCAGCAGGTCGCAGCGCAGCGCCTCGACGGCGTCGTCGGCCAGCAGCGGGCTCCCGTGCTTGGAGACGAGCACGGGGTCCACCACCAGCCGGGTGATCCCCGCCTCCCGGATGGCGGCGGCCACCGCCCGCACCAGCTCGGCGGAGGCCAGCATGCCGGTCTTGGCTGCGTCGACCCCGATGTCGGAGGCCACGCTGGCGATCTGGGCCCGCGCCAGGGCAGCCGACACGGTCTCGAACGCCTGCACACCGACGGTGTTCTGGGCGGTGACGGCAACGACCGCGCACGTGCCCCACACGCCGTGGGCCTCGAACGTCTTGAGGTCGGCAGCCACGCCGGCGCCCCCGCCGGAGTCGGTGCCGGCGATGGTGAGGGCGACGGGAGGACGGGGCGTCACCGCGTCACCGGATCACGCCCGTGGCCGCACCGCATCACAATCACCGGAAGTGGTGCTGCCACCCGGCCTCGAGGAGCGGCTCGCCGGCCAGCGTGCGCTCCTTGGGGTCGGCCGTGCAGTAGCCGATCCCGAGCGGCTGGCGCAGACCGGCCTCGGCGAACGTGGCCGCCACGTGCCCCGGGTTGGTGGCGGTGAACACCAGCTCGTAGTCCTCGCCCCCGCCCAGGGCCTCGTCGAGGGTGGCCCGCCCGGCGACCGGCACGAAATCGAGGGCCACCCCGACCCCGGAGGCGTCGAGCAGGTGGCCGAGGTCGGCCCCCAGCCCGTCGGACACGTCCACCATGGCGGTGGCGCCCGCAGCACGGGCGGCGCGGCCTTCCCGCAGGCGGGCCAGCGGGCGGCGGTGGGCCAGGGCGAGGGGATGGTCGAGGCCGATCGCACCGGCACGGAGCAGCCGCAGGCCGGCGGCCGATCCCCCGAGGCGGCCCGTGACGAAGACGCGGTCGCCGGGCAGCGCCCCCGCCCGCAGGACCGGGGTGCGGTGGGCCGTCTCCCCCGCCACCGCCACCGACACCGTCAGCTGCGACGAGCCCACCAGATCGCCCCCCACCACCGGGCACTGGTAAGCCTCCACCGCCTCGGCCACGCCGACGTACAGGCGGTCGATGTCGGTGCTGGGCGGGCCGCACACCGTGATCAGGGCGTAGAGCGGGCGGCACCCCATGGCGGCCACGTCGCTCACGCTCACCGACATGGCCTTCCAGCCCACGTCGTCGAGCGACAGCAGGTCGAGGTCGACGTGGACACCCTCGACCACCGCGTCGGCGGTGAGCAGCAGCCCGCCCCGGGGCGCCATCACGACCGCCGCGTCGTCGCCGATCCACGTCTCCCCTGCCGGCGGGCCGGGTAGCAGTCTGCGGAGGCGGTCGATGACGGCGAACTCGCTGGTCACCGTCCTCCCCTTGTAGCGTCCACCCCGCCGAGAGTAGAGGGCGGAGGCGACGAAGGTGCAAGGCGTTGTGAAGTCGTACGACCCGGCGACGGGCGACGGGACCGTCGTACGCGACACTCCCGACCGGACCGAGTACGACATGGCGCCCAACGCGCTGGCCGGCTCGATCCTGCGCATGGTCCGCCAGGGCCAGCGGGTGGTGTTCGACCTCGATGCCGACGGCCGCGCCAGCGGCCTGCGGCTCGGCTCCGAGATCGACATGGGCACCCCGCCCGACCCGCCGGGCATCTGACCTGCGTCGGGTTCGGGGACCCCTGGGCAGGGCCCTGACGCTCATTTACCATGGCCGTCATGACTGCTCCCACGCAGAACAAGAGGCTTCTCGACTGGGTGGACGAGGTCGGAGCGCTCACCACGCCCGATCGGGTCGAGTGGTGCGACGGATCGGCAGACGAGTACGACCGCCTGGCCCAGCTGCTGGTCGACAACGGCACCTTCACCCGCCTGTCGGACGCCAAGCGGCCCAATTCCTATTGGGCCCGCTCCGACCCCGGCGACGTGGCACGGGTCGAGGACCGCACGTTCATCTGCTCGGAGCACGAGGACGACGCCGGTCCCACCAACAACTGGCGGCCGCCGGACGAGATGCGCGCCACCCTCACGGAGCTGTTCCGGGGGTCGATGAAGGGCCGCACCATGTACGTGGTGCCGTTCTCCATGGGCCCGCTCGGCTCCCCCATCGCCCACATCGGCGTCGAGCTCACCGACTCGCCGTACGTGGCGGTGAACATGCGGATCATGACCCGCATGGGCAGCGGCGCCCTCGATGTGCTGGGCGACGACGGCGCCTTCGTGCCCTGCCTGCACTCGGTGGGGGCCCCGCTGGAGCCGGGCCAGGCCGACGTGGCGTGGCCCTGCAACGCCGACAACAAGTACATCGTCCACTACCCCGAGAGCCGGGAGATCTGGTCGTTCGGCTCGGGCTACGGCGGCAACGCCCTCCTCGGCAAGAAGTGCTTCGCCCTGCGCATCGCCTCGGTGATGGCCCGCGACGAGGGCTGGCTGGCCGAGCACATGCTCATCGTGAAGCTCACCAGCTCGGCCGGCGAGACCCGCTACGTCACCGGTGCCTTTCCATCGGCGTGCGGCAAGACCAACCTGGCCATGCTCGTGCCCAGCCTGCCCGGCTGGAAGGTCGAGACGGTGGGCGACGACATCTGCTGGATGAAGCCCGGCCCCGACGGGCGCCTGTGGGCCATCAACCCCGAGGCCGGCTTCTTCGGCGTGGCGCCCGGCACCAACGACGCCACCAACGCCAACGCCATGCTCACCCTGGCCGCCAACTCCCTCTTCACCAACACCGCCCTCACCCGCGACGGCGACGTGTGGTGGGAGGACATGACCCCCGAGCCGCCGGCGAACCTCACCAGTTGGAAGGGCGAGGACTGGACGCCCGCATCGGGCACCCCCGCCGCCCACCCCAACGCCCGCTTCACCGCCCCGGCATCGCAGGATCCCGCCATCGCTCCGGAGTGGGAGGACCCCGCCGGCGTCCCCATCTCCGCCATCCTCGTGGGCGGCCGCCGCTCGACGGTGATCCCGCTCGTCACCGAGGCCTTCGACTGGGAGCACGGCGTGTTCCTGGGCTCGATCATGGCCTCGGAGACCACCGCGGCGGCGGCCGGCGCGGTGGGCAAGCTGCGCCGGGACCCGTTCGCCATGCTGCCGTTCTGCGGGTACAACATGGCCGACTACCTGGGCCACTGGCTGGAGCTCGGCCGGTCCCTCGACGCCGACAAGCTGCCCAAGGTGTTCTACGTGAACTGGTTCCGCAAGGACGCCGACGGCCGCTGGCTGTGGCCCGGCTTCGGCGACAACAGCCGCGTCCTCGAGTGGGTCTTCGAGCGCACCGCCGGCCGCGGCGAAGCGGTTGGGACACCCATCGGCCTCATCCCCACCCCGGGCGCCATCGACATCCGCGGCCTCGACGTCTCCGACGACGACATGGCGGAGCTCCTGCGGGTCGACGAGGCCGACTGGCGCGCCGAGGTCCCGTCCATCGAGGAGCACTACGCCCAGTTCGGCGACCACCTCCCCCCGGCGCTGCGGGCCCAGCTCGACGCGCTGGCCACGCGCGTCGGCGCCTAACCACCGGCGGGGGTTGTCATCGACGGCGGCCGCACCAGCCGCCGAAGGCGGCCCCCCCGGCTGCCGGCCAAGAAGCAGTCAGTGCGAAGGGTGGCCGGCTCGGCCGGCCGCCCGCAGCGCCGTCAAGCTCGAGGAGCAACCTCCGGTTGCGACTCGAAACGGCCGCCGAGGTGCTTGGCCAGGAAAGACTCTGCCGCGGCGTAGAACGTGAGGCGGTTCTCGGGCTTGGCGAAGCCGTGGCCCTCGTCCTCGAAGAGCAGGTACTCGTGGTCGATGCCCTTCTCCTTGAGGGCGGCCACGAACTGCTCGGACTCGGCCTGCTTGACCCGGGGGTCGTTGGCGCCCTGGGCGATGAGCAGGGGGATCCGCACCGCGTCGACCTTCGACAGCGGCGACCGTGACCACAAGAACTCGGGCTCGGTGTCGGGGTTGCCGACGCGGATGTGGAACTGGGCGATCATCGGCGCCCAGTAGGGCGGGATGCTCTCGATGAGCGTCTGCAGGCTGGACGGGCCCACGATGTCGACCGCGCAGCGGAACACCTCCGGGGTGAAAGTGGCGCCCACCAGGGCGGCGTAGCCGCCGTAGCTGCCCCCGTAGATCGCCACCCGCTCGGGGTCGGCGAAGCCCCGGCCGACCACAGAGGCCACGGCGTCGACCAGGTCATCGTGCATCTTCCCCGCCCACTCCCGGTCGCCGGCGCTGACGAAGTCCTTCCCGTAGCCCGTGGAGCCGCGGAAGTTGACCTGGGCGGCGAGGTAGCCCCGGTTGGCCAGCCACTGGGCCTCGGGGTTGAAGCCCCACTCGTCGCGGGCCCATGGCCCGCCGTGCACGTTGAGCACGGTGGGCAGATCGCGTCGCTCGACGCCGGGCGGGAAGGTGAGGTAGCCGGCGATCTCGAGGCCGTCGCTGGCGGTGAAGGAGAACGGCTCCATGTTCGCCAGGGTGTAGTCGGCCAGCACGGGCTGGTGGTGGAACAAGAAGGTGCCCTCGCCCGTGCGCCGGTCGAACGAGAAGTACGAGACCGGCCCGTCGTCGGCGGTGAACCCGAGGAGCCACACCTGGCCGGTGTCGTCCCGGTTGGAGACGTGCATGTCGCCCGGGTGCAGCGCCCGCATGGCGGCCACGTCGTCCGCCAGGTCGGCGTCGAGCACCTCCCACTCGAGGCGCTGGCGCAGGAACCCGACCAGCTGTACCTCGTGGGTTTCCTGGTGCAGGACCACGTCGGCCACGTCGAAGCGCGTGTCCTCGGCCACGACCTCGGGCTCTGCGTCCCCGTCCGCGGCGAGCGGCATGCGGACGAGCCGGCCGGCGTTGGCGCCCTTCGACGACAGGAGCAGCAGCGAGCTGCCGTCGGCGCTGAAGGCGACCGGGCCGGTGCTCAGCGAGTCCTCCTGGCCCACCACGAGGAGCGGCCGCCAGCCGTCGTCAGTGGTGTCGCGGACCATGACGGCCATGCCGCCGTCGGGCGTGGGCGCCACGCCGGCCCGCACCTGCATGTCCCGGTCGGCCACCCAGGCGATGAACCCGGGGTTCTCGGCCACCTTCTCGAGGACCCCGGACGCCAGCTCGAGCCGGTACACGTCGTGCAGCTGCTCGTTGTCCTTGTTGAGGCCGACCAACACGTGCTCGGGATGGTGGCGGGAGACCTCGACCACCTGGGCCTGCACGCCGTCGAACGGGGTGAGGTCGCGGATGGACCCCGACACCAGGTCGACGGCGTGGAGGCGCCAGTTCTCGTCGCCCCCCTCGTCCTTCAGGTACAGCAGGTGACGGCCGTCATGGGCCCAGAAGTACTGGCGGATCCCCCGGTCCCGGTCCTCGGTGACGGGTTTGGCGTCGTCGGATCCGACGTCGCCGACCCACACGTTCAGCACGCCGTCGACCGGCGCGACCCACGCCAGCTTGTGCCCGTCCGGGGAGATGAGGGGCGCGATGTGCTCGGGGTTGCCGAACAGGACCTCGCGCGGGATCAACTCGGGAATATTCGCCATGGCGGCCCACGCTAGAGTCTGCCCGCCCGCCGGGTCGTCGAGGAGGCTAAGTCCGTGGCCGTGACTGCATACGTGCTCATCCAGACCGAGGTCGGCAAGGCGGCGCAGGTCGCCGAACAGGTCGCCCGCATCGAGGGCGTCGTGTCGGCCGACGACGTCACCGGCCCCTACGACGTGATCGTCCAGGCGGAGGCGGGCTCGGTGGACGAGCTCGGGCGTATGGTCGTCAGCAAGGTCCAGCTCATCGACGGGATAACCCGGACCCTGACGTGCCCGGTGGTGCACCTCTAGCTGGTCCGCCTCGGAAGCGCTGCTTCCAGAGGAAAACTAGGCCCTGGCCCCCACCAGCAACGCCCTGATCCCCAGCCCCATGACGAAGAGGCCTCCGAAGCCGTAGAGGAGGTAGAGCTTGTGACGGAGCTGTTGGCGGTAGGAGTAGAGGATGCCCACGGCGATGATGGCCACGAAGCCGTAGAACATGTGGAACTGGGCCGCCTCGATGTGCTGGCCCGCCACCATCCCGACGCCCAGGAATACCTGCACGAACACCGACAGCTGGGTGAAGACGGTGAACCACCACAGGGCGCGGGTGCGCAGGGCCGGCACCTTGTGGGCGCCGAGGGACCACAGCCCGGCCAGGCCGTTGCCGATGATCATGACCCACGCCCACCCCTCGTGGATCTGGCGGAGCGACCCCAGCAGGGCGGTACCGGGCAGCAGCGTGTCTACGACGGGTCGACGATCTCGTCGCCGGTGAGCTCGGTCTTCGGCGTCCAGGCCAGGCGGCCGGCGTCGGCCAGCTCGGCGACGGCGGGCACCGGGTCGGGGTCCGAGAAGGCCCGCTTGTCGTCGTAGTCGGCCTGACGGCCGGTGACGTCGTACGCCCACCACGACGCCTCGAGGGCGATCCCGTTGGGGTCGGTGAAGTACACCGAGTGCATGATGTCGTGGTCGACCACCTCGGTGACGCCGCACCCCGCCGCCACCAGCCGGTCCCGCAACGTGAACAGGGCATCCTCGTCGGGCAGGTTGAACGACAGGTGGTCGAGCTGCACGGTGGCGCTGATGGGCACCCCCGCCTGCTTGGCCAGAGTGCCGGCGCCCTTCCACTCGAAGAACGCCACCGTGTTCTGGGGGCCCATCTCGAAGAAGTAGTGGCGCATGGGGCCCGCCATCAGGGTGGCCACCAGCCGCATGCCGAGCACCCCGTGGTAGAAGCGCACGGTGGCGTCCATGTCGGGCGTGACCAGGGCCAGATGGTTGATCCCCCGCCAGCGGGGTGACTCGACCGTGTCCATGCCCTTCAGGCTACGCCCGCGTGGCGTGCTGTTCGAGGTCGAACGCCCACAATTCCGAGCCCGTGGCCACCGGCGCCTGCGCCCCCTCGGGCTTGGCGTGGCCCTGGCTGAACGACTGCGACGCCACCCACGCGTCGAAAGACTCCTGGTCGGCCCAGCGGGTGTAGACGAGCCAGGTGTCCCGGCCGTCGGACGGGCGCAGGAGCTGGAACTCCTCGAACCCGTCCGTCTTCTCGACCTGGCCGGCTCGGGCCGCGAAACGGGCGGCCATGGCCTCGGCGCGCTCGGCGGGAACGTTGATGGCGTTGATGCGGACGACGGACATGTGGGGGATCTTCGCACCGCGTCCGGACTATGGCGAAACGGCCGCGTCAGCCGCCGGTGAGGGCGGCGGTGAGGATGGCGCGTGCGTCGTCGACACTCACCGGCCGGACGTTGTTGACCACGTTCACGTTCTGCGGCGACAGCTCGGCCACGGCGTCCACATCAGCCGCCGTCACGCCGCACTCGGCCAGGGTGGCAGGCAACCCCACCCGCCGGCGCAGGCGGTCGACAGCGCCGGCCGGGTCGCCGGCGTCACCGAGGGCGGCGCCGATGCGGCCGGCGACGTCACCGACGGCCTCCCTGTTGAAGGCCATCGCATGGGGCAGGACCAGGGCGTTCACCAGGCCGTGGGGCAGGCCGGTGCGGCCGCCGAGGAGCTGGGACAGGCCGTGGTGGACGCCCATGCCGGCGTTCTGGAGGCACCTCCCGCCCAGCACGGCGCCGGCCAGCATGGCGGTGCGGGCGTGAAGGTCGCCGGGCTCGTCGACCACGGCCGGCAGGGCGACGGCCACCCGCTCGATGCAGGCCAGGGCGATCGCCTCCGCCTCGGGTGTACGGGAGGGCGAATAGGCGCACTCGACGCCGTGGGCCAACGCGTTCATGCCCGTCTCGGCGCTCACCCGGGCCGGGATGTCGAGGGTGACGACGGGGTCGTAGATGGCGGCACGGGGCGCCAGGGTGGGGCCGCCGGCGCCCCGCTTGCGCCCGCCGGCGTCGGTCATCCCGAAGAACGGGGTCAGCTCGGCGCCCGAGTACGTGGTGGGCACCGAGACGTGCGGCAATGCCGGCTGGTCGGCGTAGGTCGGCGCAGGGATGTCCGCCGCCGGCTCAGAGGCGACACTCGCCTCGGCGAAGAAGCAGACGGCCTTGCCCAGGTCGGCGCACGACCCGCCCCCGAACGAGACCACGCCATCGGCGCCGTCGATCCCGCTCTGCCTCACCGCTGCATCGACGGCCGCCGCCGGCACGTGCGAGCGCACGCCGCTGAAGACCGACACGACCTCCAGCGCCCCCTCGAGCACCTCGACCAGCCGCCGGCCCGCCTCCGACGACCGCCGGCCCTCCGTCGTCACGAGCAGCACCCGGCGCATGCGCAGTTCGGCGCACACCTCTCCCGCGCGGTCGAGTGCACCCGCCCCGAAGTAGACGCGCTGGGCGTACCCGGTGTGCATCCAGCTCATCCGAAGAGCCAGTCCTCCGCCGTCCCCTCCGGCGCGTCGCGGCGGATGAACCACTCCTTGCCCCAGGTGACGGCGAACGCCTCGGACGTCATGTTGAGGAAGAACGACTCGGGACCGATCTGGCTGGCGTGGGCGGCCATGGCGTCGCGTTTGCGGTCGAGATAGCCGGTGACGTCGACCGTGGTGGTGATCATGGGGCCGGGCGACCCCAGCTCGTCGAAGTCGAGGTCGGGCTCCTCGCCGCCGCCGCCGAAACCCCCCTCGCCGGACTCCACCGCCTGCGCCCGCAGGGCCAGCACGTAGTCCCGGTCGACGGTCGACTCGTACACGCGCCGCGTGCCTGCCAGCTCCGCCGCCCGAATGCCCACCCGATGCACCTGGATGTGGTCGGGATGGCCGTAGCCGCCGTGGTCGTCGTACACGGTGAGGACGTCGGCGGACTCCTCGGTGAGGATGGCGGCCAGGCGAGCGGCCGCCTCTTCCACGTCGGCCTGCCAGAACGACGTGGCCGCCTCGTTCTCGGGCGTGCCGATCATGCCCGAGTCCTCGTACCCGAGGAAGGCGACGCGGGCCACGCCCAGCACCCGGGCCGCGTCCTGCGTCTCCGTCACACGATGGTCGGCCAGCGACACACCCGGCGCCAGGAACCCGTCGTCCACCTCGCCGTGCTCGCCCCGGGTCGCCACGACCAGCACGACCCGGTGCCCCTCGGCGGCGGCGCGCGCCATCGTGCCCCCGCAGGCGATGGCTTCGTCGTCGGGGTGGGCGTGGAAGGTCACGAGCGTTGCCATGACGCGCATGCTCGCGCACGCGGGAGCCCATGGCGGCAGGGGTGTGCCAGGCGTACGGTGGACCCGATGCGCGTGAACGTCGGCAGCCTCGAAGAGCTCCGAACCAAGGGGTGCCTCACCGGCAAGGCCGGATCGCAGCCGGTGTGCGTGTTCTGGCACGAGGGACGGGCCTACGCCCTCGACGACCGGTGCCCCCACATGGGCTTCCCGCTCCATCGGGGCACCGTCGAGAACGGCCTGGTCACCTGCCACTGGCACCACGCCCGCTTCGACCTCTCGTCGGGCGGCACCATGAACCTCTTCGCCGACGACGTGCGCGCCTACCCCGTCGACCTCGAGGGCGGGCAGGTCGTGGTGGTGGTCGACGAGGGCCCGGCGGCCGGGGCGCCGGCGGACGCCGTCGACCACCTCCGCAAGCGCCTGGCCGAAGGGCTGGAGCAGGGCCTCACCCTGGTGACGGCCAAGGCCACGGTGGGCCTGTTGGCGGCCGGCGTGGCGGTGGACGAGATCGTGCGCAGCGGCGTCGACTTCGGCACCACCTACCGCGAAGCGGGGTGGGGCGCCGGCCTCACCGTCCTCGTGGCCATGGCCAACGTGGCGCCGGCGCTCGACGCTGAGGACCGGGCGCTGGCGCTGGTGCACGGGTTGACCTTCGTGTCGCGTGACACCAGGGGACGCCCACCCAGTTTCCCGCTGCGGCCCCTCGGTTCGGTCGGTGTGCCGGCCGACCGCCTGGCCACCTGGTACCGGCGGTTCATCGAGAACCGCAACGCAAATGCGGCCGAGCGGACCTTGCTCACCGCCCTCGACAATGGCCTCCCGCTGTCCGCGGTCGCCACCATGATGACGGCCGCCGCCACCGACCACGTCTTCCTCGACGGCGGTCACACCATCGACTTCACCAACAAGGCGTTCGAGGCGGTGGGCATGCTGGGCGACGGGTCCGCCGCCGCCGTGCTGGCGTCCCTGGTGCCCGGCACGGCCCGGGCCGGGCGGTCGGAGGAACAGGGCCAGTGGCGCCACCCGAGCGACCTGGCCGCCCTCGTCGACGACGCCGGCGAGCGGCTGCCCGCTCTGGTGGCCGAGGGCCAGGGTCGCCAGGGCGCCTGGGACGACGTGGCCGGGCTGGCCTGGGCGATCCTCGGCGACGACCCGGACGCCATCGTGGAGGCCATCTGCACAGCCGTCGGCGCAGGCGCCACCCCCGAGCAGCTGGGCCGGGCGGTCGCCTTCGCCGCCGGCCTGCGCATCACCCGCTTCCACACCCAGAACGACCACGGCGACTGGGACGTCGTGCACCACGGCTTCACCGCCGGGAACGCGCTGCACCAGGCGCTGGTGCGGGCGCCGTCCGTGGAGCTCCTGCGGGGCGTGTTCCACGGAGCCCTTCGGGTGTACCTGGACCGCTTCCTCAACGTGCCCGCCGCCCGCCTGCCCGAGACCGGGGGCGACGCCGACCTGGTCGACCTGCAGGCGTGCTGGGACCGCCAGGGGCAGGTCGACGAGGCGGGCGCCATCGCCTACGGGTGGCTGCGGGCCGGGGGCGACCCGGGGGCGCTGGTCGCCGCCTTGGGCAAGGCTCTGCTGGCCGAGGACGCCGGCTTCCACTGGTACCAGACCTACGAGGCGGCGGTGCGCCAAGCCGCCGCCTGGCCGCCCGGTTCCGAGGAGGGGGCCCTGCTCCTGGCCGGCTGCGCCCGGTTCCTGGCCGCCCACACGCCCACCCGGCGGGAGCTGGCCCAGGTGGTTCGCATCGCCACCCGCCTGCGCCGGGGCGAGACCTTGTTCGAGGACGCCTAGGTGGCGACGGCCGGGCATGGCCTGCGGGCCGGCGCGGTGCTCGGCGGGTTCGAGCACGAGGGCGGCTACAACATGGCGGGGACGCCGGCCCACAACTGGTGCTGGTGGGAGATCGAGGGGCGGTCACCGCGCCGGCCCGCATCGGGCGGCTTCTGGGAGGACTGGGACGGCGCTGTGTCTCGGGCCGCGGCGGCGGGGTTCGACACCGTGCGGGTGTCGGTGGAGTGGGCGCGCTGCGAGCCGCTCGACGGGGAGCCGGACCTCCATGCCGTCGCTGCTTACTGCCGCCTGCTCGACGTGTGCCACCAGCACGGCCTGCAGCCCGCCGTCACCCTCCACCGCTTCGCCCACCCGGCGTGGATGGGCGTGGACTTCTGGCTGCGGCCCGACAGCCCCGAGCGCTTCTGCGCGTGGGTCGAGGCGGCGGTGGAGCATTTCGCGGGGCGGGTCCACCAGTGGGTCACCATCGACCAGCTCAATGCCTGCGCCGTGTTCTCCTACCTCTCCGGCCGCCATCCGCCGGGGCGGCGCCTGGACGTCGGCGCCACCATCCGCGCCCTCGATCACCTGCTGACCGCCCACGTCCTCGCCTACGAGACGATCAAGGAGCGCCAGCCCCACGGCATCGTCGCCACCGGCAACCGCCACCTGCCGGTGTACGAGCTCGACCGCCTCCTGGTCGACGTCCTGTTGGGACGGCGTGCGGGCGTGGCCCGCCACGACCTGCACGACTGGCTGGCCGACCGCCGGTCCGCGTACGCCGACCGGTGCGGTGGCGAAGACGGCGGCCGGGTGGCCCGGCTGCTCCGCCCCTTGGTGCATACGGCGATTCCCGCCGAGCAGGCCCTGGCGCGCGCGGTGTCCGCCGTCTACGACAGCTCCTGCGACCGGTCCCTGGACGTCCTGGTGGTCTCGGCCGAGGCGGGTGACCTCTTCCGCACCCTGCCGCTACCCGGCAACGGCGACCGGGTGGCGTGGTGGAGCGACCGCGGCGGCCAGATCGAGCACGCCTGCCAGGCCAACCGGGATGCCGGCGTGCCGCTGGCGGTCAGCGGCGACGTGGCCGTGGGCGTGCGCTCGCTGCGCCGGAACCTGGACGAGGTCAAATCGGCAGTGTCGAGCGGCGTCGACGTGATGGCCTACTTCCAGCGCCTGCGGCCCGGCGCCCTCGAGCGGCTGGGGGAGGATGCGAGTGCCGTCCTGACTGCGAGGACGTGAGGACGGCTCATGCTGTTGATCCAGCTCCCGCGTGTGTTCCACGGCGTCGATAACCACCTGGGCGCCGGGCGCTGCGCCAGGCGGGGACTACCGGGTTCTGCGAGGCCGGACGAAGGGAGCGGCCCTTGACAGGGCGAACATATGTTCGCTAGTATGGGTGCATGGGGTTGGCGCTGGTCCAGAGGGACGACGACCTCCACGTCGTCACCGACGGCCCCGAAGTGCGGCTGTCGGCCGCCATGGGCCTGCTCAACGTGGCCACCGCCGAGCTGGTGGCCTCCATCGCCGAGGCGCTGGCGGGCGACGGCTGGCAGGGCG
>Ga0136633_1000204_pt1 | contig 45103 bp, 41 predicted proteins | sample AntDrymeUQ832206_2_FD_105494 | JGI IMG/M metagenome (GOLD analysis project Ga0136633, IMG submission 105494) | Polar desert sand microbial communities from Dry Valleys, Antarctica - metaG UQ83 (22.06) | ecosystem: Environmental > Terrestrial > Soil > Desert | place: Antarctica: Dry Valley... | reverse complement strand
TTCGCCGCGGGCGGTGTTCCACGTTCGATGTCCCATCCAGCCGTCGCTCGTCATGACTCCATGGCCAGGACTGAAACACCTGATCGGCTACCCGATCACCCACGGATGGAGCAGAAGACCCACTTTTTTTCGTGGAACGGATCGACCCTGGGTCGCTCCGCACCCCGGCGCACCTCGCTAACGAAAAGGTAAACCTTTTTCGCGTGAAAATCCATAGGCAAGGAACTAGGGGCGAAACAGCGGGCCCGGCCTCGCAGGGCAGCGGGGCTACGGTCGCGCGGGTGCCATTCGACGCCAGGCCGGAGCCGTCCGAGGGCGACGCCGACCATCCGGCCCTCGCCCCTCCCGGCCTCCGCCTGGCCGGGGCGGTCGTCGACGGGGCCGTCCTCCAGTTCGCCGGGCTGGCCATGGTGGGCGTCAGTCCGGCCGTCGCCGCCGCCCTCAGCACGGTGGCCTACCTCGTCTACGAGGTGGCGATGGTGGCGACGCAGGGGCGCACCCTCGGCAAGCTGGCCGTCGGCACCTCGGTGGTCGACGGCGCCGGCTGCGGGCGCCCCACGCTGTGGCAGGCGGCCACTCGCGCCGTGGTGCCGCTGGCCGGCGTGGTGGTCGACGCCGCATTGGGGTTCCCCGGCGTCGGGGCGTTCTGGATCTTCGCCGTCTACGCTTCGCTGCTGTTCGACGAGCGTCGGCGCGGCTTGCACGACCGGGCGGCGGGCACGCTGGTGACGAGGGTGGAGCGCTCGGAAACGCACCGCAAGGTCGGCACCGCCGCCCTGGTGGCGGCGGTCGTGCTCACGGTCGTGACCCTGGCGCTGGCCGTGAACGACGGCGTGGTCACGCCCACCGAGGGCGCCCGGCCGGCGCCTGCACCCGGTCCGACAACCGGCTGAGAGCCTCCTGACCGCCGCAGCACGCCGCAGGCCCGCGGTCGGGGGAGCGACCACGGGGCCTGCAGGCGGGGGTGGAGGACTCAGGCAGCGGGCTGCTCGGGGACGGCCTGGATGTTCAGCTCGACCTTGAGCTGACGGCCGACGAGGACGCCGCCCGTCTCCAGCGCCATGTTCCAGGTGAGGCCGAACCCACGCCTTCGAGTTCGACGTCGACCGTGACGGGTCTGGTGACGTCGCGCACCGTGAGGTCACCGGTCACCGCCCAACGGCCCTTCGCCGGGCTCGACCGAGGTGCTCCGGAAGGTGACCTCGGGGTAGGTCGCCGTCTCGAGGAAGTCGGCGTTGCACAGGTGACTCAACTATTGCAGATACAACTTTATTTCGGTCCGACGCAGCTACCATGGATTCCGTGGCGAGCGGGACCGACGACCGGCGGTTGGCCGCCTGGCGCGCCTTCCTGACCGCCCACGCCACCGTCGTCGATCGTCTCGACCGCGAGCTCCAGGACGAGCAGGGCCTCGCCCTCACCTGGTACGAGGTGCTGCTGCACCTCAGTCGGGCGCCCGACCACCAGCTGCGGCTCAGTGAGCTGGCGGACCATCTCGTGCTCAGCCGCAGCGGGCTCACCCGCCTGGTCGACCGCATGGTGGCGGCGGGCCTGATCGAGCGGGCGGTGTGCCGAACGGATCGCCGTGGGGCCTTCGCTGTTCTCACCCCCGACGGCCTGTCCCGATTGCGCAAGGCGGCGCCCACCCACCTGCGCGGCGTGGAGCAGCACTTCACCGGCCTGTTGGCCCACGCCGAGCTCGACGCCATCCGTAGCGGGCTCGAGAAGGTGGCCGAGGCCGGCAAGGGCAGCCCCCGCGGGGCCGACTCCGGCTGCTGAGGGGCCGCTCCGGCGGGCCGCCCCCGTTACGGTTGACCCCGTGGAACGCTCCGTCCTCCAGGGGCTCGCCATGTTCCGATGGGTGGCGTGGGCGTGGATGGCGGTGGTGCTCGGCGTGACGCGCCACGACCTGGCCCGCCCCGGCGTGGCCGCCGCCCTGGTCGGTGCGGCCCTGGCCGTCACCATCGCCGACACCAGCCTGTGGCGCGCCGACCCCCGGCGCCTGCTGACGCCGGGCCCCATCACCGCCGAGCTGGCGGTGGGCGCCGCCCTCGTCGCCCTCGACGGCTGGGCCCGCCAGCCCGGCACGGTGTTCCTGTCGGGCCAGTCCATCGGCTCCACCTGGCCGCTGGTCGGGATTCTCAGCGCCGGAGTGGCGTTCGGTCCCGGGTGGGGCGCGGCTGCCGGCGTGGCCATGGGCGTCGCCAGGGTCGGGTCCACCCTGCTCAACGACGTGGGCGGCTACACGTCGACGGGCGTGCTGTCGCTCACCAACACCGTCGTCTTCTATGCCCTGGCCGGCGGGGTCGCGGGCTACGTCTACCGGCTGATCGTGCGCGCGCGGGAGGAGGTGGCCGGCGTCCGCGCCCGTGAGGAGGTGGCCCGCACACTGCACGACGGCGTCCTCCAGACCCTGGCCGTGGTGGAGCGGCGGGCCGGCGACCCCGCCCTGTCCCGGCTGGCCCGGGAGCAGGAGCGAGACCTGCGGGAGTTCCTCTTCGGGTCCAAGCCGGCCGCCACCGACCTGGGCGCCGCCCTGCGCTCGGCCGCCGCCCGGTTCGAGGACGTCTTCGGCGGCCGGGCCCAGGTACTGGTGCCCGACGACCTGGGCCTGCCCAGGGCTTCGGTGGCGGCGCTGGCCGGAGCGGTGGGCGAAGCGCTCACCAACGCCGGCAAGCACGGCCAGGCCACAAAGGTGGTGATCTTCGTGGACGACGAGGACGGCGTGTTCTGCTCGGTGAAGGACGACGGCTGCGGCTTCGACCCCGCCACCACACCCGAAGGGATCGGCCTGGCACGGTCCATCCGGGGCCGGATCGAGGAGATCGGCGGACGGGTCGAGGTGGCGGGAGCACGCGACAGCGGCACGGAGGTGCGACTGTGGCTTCCATGATCAAGGTGGTGCTGGCCGACGACCATCCCATCTGGCGCGACGGTGTGCGCAACGATCTCGGCGACGGCTTCACGGTGGTGGGCGAGGCGGGCTCGGCTGACGAGGCCATCGCCGCCATCCGGGCCACCGCGCCCGACCTGGTCGTGTGCGACCTCCACATGCCCGGCGGCGGCGGGATCAAGGTGGCCCGCACGTGCGCCGGGGAGACCCGCATCGTGATGCTCACCGTCTCGGAGCAGGAGCGTGACCTGCTCGACGCGGTGGCAGCCGGGGCGGTGGGCTACCTGGTGAAGTCGACGCCCGGCCCTGAGCTGCGGGCGGCGCTCGTGCGGGCGGCGGCCGGAGAGCCCGTGTTCTCCCCCGCCCTGGCCGCCCTCGTGCTGGGCGAGTTCCGCCGCATGTCGAAGACGGCCACCGGCTCCAATCCCCTGTCCGAGCGCGAGCGCGAGGTGTTGCTGCTGGTGGCCCGCGGCCACACCTACAGGGAGATCGGCGCGCAGCTCTACATCGCCGAGAAGACGGTGGAGAACCACGTGCGCAACATCCTCGCCAAGCTGCACCTCAGCAGGAAGCAGGAATTGATCCGCTACGCGGTCGAGCACGGCCTGGAATAGGTTTCGCCGGTCGCTCCGCCTCCCTTGGTGGGTGCCCCATGGGCATTTGGGGGCGGGGACGGATGGGCCTTCCGGTGCCGCTCGTTCAGGCTCGAAGGCATGCAGACCTTCACCGCTGAGCCCGAGGGCGGGGCCGTCTCCCGTCCGCCGTCCACCGGCCCCGTTGCCGCGACCTGGGTCGCCGGCACCGGGGCCTTTCTGTTGCTCGCGGCGGCCGCCGTGTTCATCGCCGTCAGCTGGGACCGCCTGCCCGAGGCCGCCAAGCTCGCCCTCGTGGGCGCCGTCACCGGCGCCTGCATCGCCGGGGGCCGGGCCGTGCGGCGCACGCTGCCCGCCACCGGCGACGTGGTGTTCCACCTGGGCGCCTTCCTGCTTCCCATCGACGTGGCCGGCCTCGGCCTGCGGGCGGCGATCGGGTGGCGGGCGATCCTCGTGTGCGAGGGCGTGGTGGGCGTCGGCGTCCTCGGCGCCCTGGCCGCCGCCTCAGGCTCCGTCGTCCTCGCATGGGCGGCGACCGTGTCCATGGTGGTGCTGGCCGTCGGCGTCGCCGCCGTGTCGCCCGTGCCCGCCGTCGCCGCTCTGGCGGTCGCCGCCGTCGCCGCCCACCTGTTCGGGGACCGGCAGCGGGCGCTGGCGTGGTCGGCGGTGGCCGCCCTCGGGCCCGTGCTCGGCCTGGCCGTCGCCTCGGCGCTGTCGGGCACGGGGCTCGGCGAGGGCGTGCTGGCCGACCTCGGTGCCGACGGCGGCCTGGTCGCCCTGGCCGGCTGCCTGGTCGCCGCCGTCGTGCTCGGCCGTGAGGCCAAGGCCCGCACCGACGTCGCCCTGGCCGGCCTGGCCGTGGCCGGCGGCCTGAGCGGCGTGGCCTCCTCGTGGGCGGCTTCGGCCATCCCCGGCGACACGACCCTGCTGGCGCTGCCGGTCGCCTTCCTCGTCGCCCAGGTCGCTGCCGTCCTCTGCGGGCGCGACGTGTTCTGGCGCCGCCCGGCCCGCAACGTGGCCGCACTGGCCGAGGTCGCCGCCGTTGTGGTGGGCGGGCTGTGGACGGCGATCCTCGTGCTTGGCGCCCCCTTCGTGGACACCGGCCTCGACCTCATCACCGACGTCCCCGGGTGGATGCCCCAGCCCGGCGCCGGCGCCTCGCTCGGCGCCCTCGCCCTCGGGTGGGCGGTCGCCGGCCTCCGCCGCCGGCCCACGGCTGCGACCCTGGCCGACGCCGTGCGGGCGGTGGCGGGGCCGGCCACCGGCGTGTGGTGCGCCCTGGCCGCTGTCGCCGCCGTCGAGGTCGCCACGGCGTCGGGTCCGGCCACCGCAGGCGCCCTGCTCGCCGCCGCCGCCGTGCTGCTGTGGTCGGGCGCCCGCGGCGCCCAGATGGCGGGCGCCGTCTTCGCCCTGTGGGCGCCCGTCGCCGTGGCCCACTCGGCCCTTTCGGTCCTTGCCGCAGGCGCAGCGGCCGCCGCCGCTTTGGCCATGGGCGCCGCGGTTGCCGGCAACGCCCGCCAGTTCACCCGCACGCGGCTGCTGGGTGCCGGCGCCGTGCTGTGCGCCGCCTCCGGCACCGCCATGGCGGCGACGGCGGAGACCGGCCCCGTCGTGTCGGGCGGCCTGGCCCTGGCGCTGTTCGTCGCCCAGGCCTGGCTCGTGGCGACGGCCCTGCACGGCGGCGACGCCATCACCGGCCACGTCGGCCGGTTGGGGATGCTCGCCGGCGCCGCCCTTGCACTGGCCCTGGAGCCATCCGCCGCCCTACCCGCCATCGGGCTGGCCACCGCCCTCCTGGTGGCCGACACCCTGCGCCTGCACGACCGCACGGCCGGCATCGCCGCCGCCGCCTCGGTGCAGGCGCTGGTGGCCATGCTCGCCTCCCAGGCCGGCTTCGACCTGGCCCAGACGGGCATGGCCCTCGTGCTGGCGGCCGTCGTGTGGGCCGGCCTCGCCGCCTTGGTGGACGACGGGTGGCGCGCCCCCTTCGTCGCCGCCGCCGTCATGGGCGTGGGCGCCGGCCTGGTACTGGCGGCCGGCGACCAGCGCATGCTGGCCGACGCCGTCATCGTGAGCGGCGGCCTGCTGACCGCCGCCGGCCTCGTGACGGGTCGCGGCGACCTGGCCCACGCCGGCGGCGTGGCTGCCACCTTGGGCATCATGGGCCACCTCGACGCCTCTGCCGTCGTCCCCATCGAGCCCTACGTGGCACCGGTCGCCCTCCACCTGGTGCTGGCCGGCTGGCACGGCCGGCGCAGCCACACCCTCAGCTCGTGGACGGCCTACGGGCCGGCCGTCGCACTGCTCGGCGGCGCCGCCCTGGTCGAGCGCCTCCAGGGTGGGCCGGCGTGGCACGCCGTCGTCGCCGGCGCCGTCGGCGTGGCGGCCGTGGCCTGCGGCGGCTGGCGCCGCCTGGCCGGCCCGCTCTTCCTGGGCACCGGCCTCCTGGTCGCCGTCACCATCGTCGAGTGCCTCGGCGCCCTGGCCGGCGTTCCCACCTGGGCGTGGCTGGCGGCCGGCGGCTCGATCCTCCTCGGTGTCGGCGTCGCCCTGGAGCGGGCCGATGCCTCCCCCGCAGAAGCCGGACGCCGGCTGGTGGACGTCATCGCCGAACGCTTCGAGTAGACGCCGGGCAGAGTCGCCTTCGTGGGCCACGAAGGGCTCGATGTGGAAGGGGCGCCCGGCCACCACCCGCCGCCGACCGGCGGCCCCGATGGCTGGGCGCCACCGCCGGCGAGCCGGCGGCGACGACGTCGAGCGGAGGGTGGCCGGCTCAGCCGGGCGCCCGGAGCACCGTCAGCTCGCCGAGCAACCTCCGGTTGCGAGTGCGAAACGGTCTACAGGCCGTCGATGCCGAGAAGCCTGGGCCGCGTCACGGCCCGGGCTCCTCGCCAGAGGCCGGCGATGGCAGCGACCCACGCCACCACGCCGACCACGAGGCCGGACAGGACGCCACCGAAGACGAAGCCGCTCGACTGGGCGTAGGAAAGCATGATCAGCGGCAGGGTCACCAGGCCGGACGCCTGCTGGGCTGCGGCTGAGCTCTTCACCCGGGCCGACAGGCGCAGCACGACCGACAAGGTGAGGGCCAGGAACGGCGGGACCACCCACAACATGAGGACCCACCATTCGGCGGTCGGGAAGAACCAGCCGCCCACGCGGGGGCCCACGATGAGGTTGACGATCACGGAGTACATGGCGAAGCCGACCAGCGTGGTGAGATAGCCGGGCAGCAGGCTGGCGATCAGCTTGCCCAGGTAGATCTCCCGGTCGCTGGCCGGCGAGTGGGCCAGGAACTCCCCGGTCCCCCGCTCCTTCTCCCCCACCAGGGTCGCCGCTCCGACGGCGGTGGAGATTGTCATGGGCACGATCACCGCCAGCGGGGCGAACAGGTAGACGGCCAGGGCGTAGGAGGTGCGGGCGGCCGGCGTGGCGCCTCGCACCGCCTCCTGGGCCTGGGCGGGCAGGACGTCGATGGCCGTGGCGACCCGCTGCACGGCCGGCGACCGGCCGGCGGCGGTGACGGCGTACAGCAGGACGGCGGGCGCCACGATGAAGAAGAAGCCGGCCAGGATCACCATCGGCACCCAGAAGTCGGGGCTCTGGCGGAGCTGGCGCAGGTCGGTGCGGGCGATGGTGAACAGCCGCCTGCGGTTGACGCTCATCGGTCGAGCTCGGCCGTCATCGCGCTGCGGCCGGGTCCCGGGCGGCCGACTGGCGGCGCACCGCGAAGTACAGCTCCTCGAGGCTGGGCTCGTGGGGCGTCACCCGCCGGATCCGGGCGCCGCCGGCGACCAGGGCGGCCACCAGGTCGGGCACGCGTTCGAGACTGTCGAGGGTGACGACGGTGCCCTTGCCATTGCGCTCGCAGCCCTGCACGCCGGCCAGCATTGCGGCGCCGGCCAGGGCGTCGCCGTCCGCCTCCACCACCACCGTCGGGTGGGGCCAGTAGCGCTGCACGAGCTCCGCCGGGGTGCCCGCCACCAGGTCCCGACCGGCCTCCAGCATCACCACCTGGTCGGCCAGACCCTCGGCCTCGAGCAGGAGGTGGGTGCACATCACCACCGTCTTGCCGGCCGACGCCAACTCGTCGATCAACCCCAGCACGGCGTGCGCCGACTCCGGGTCGAGGCCCGAGGTGGGCTCGTCCAGCAGGAGCAGGTCGGGGTCGTGGAGCACCGACCGGGCCAGCGCCAGCCGCGTCTTCATGCCGGTCGAGTAGCCCGCCACCCGCAGGCGGAGCGCGTCGTCGATGCCGAAGCGGGCCGCGCTGGCCTCGATCGGGGCATCCCGGCCGAGCCCGTGCAGCTCGGCCGAGTACCGGAGGTTGTCGTAGCCCGAGAGCCGGTCGTACAGCGCCGGCTTGGCCGCCACGACCCCGCAGCGCATCCGGACGGCCTCCCCGTCGACCGTCGGATCCATACCGAAGACCCGCACCACACCCGACTCCGCCGGCAGGGCGCCGGTGATCATGCGCACCGCCGTGGTCTTGCCTGCGCCGTTCGGCCCGAGCAGGACAGTGACGGTGCCGGCGTCGGCCCGCAGCGTGAGGCCGTCGAGCGCCACGACGTCGCCGAACGAGCGGTGCACGGCGTCGAGCTCGACCACCGCCTCGCACGCCATCAGACGTCAGGCTACCGGCGGCCGGGCGGACGCGATCGCTGCCCGGACGCGCCGGAGCCCCTGGGCGAACCAGGGGCTCCGTAGCTCCCGGGGGGCGGGACCCCGGATACATTAGCCACATTCAGGGCCTTGTCCAGGCTGAATCTGCCGGATCGTTCGAGTTATCGACACATTCGTCCTGGTCGGCGAGCGTAGGCGACCTCTGTCAGACCGCGAGGCGCTTGCCCAGTCCGCCGGCGGCCGCGATGTCGGCCCGGATCGAGTCATGGCGGGCGAACACCCGCCAGGTGTGGCCCATGCGCAGGGAGGCGCGGGACACGCCGAGCAGCAGCAGCACCGCGGTCAACCGGGCGACGTCGGTGAGGAAGGCGTGGCCGGACGACCCGGTGAGCGCCGAGAACACGAGGGCGAGAACCATGGCGCCGGCCGACAGCAGCCAGCCCATCTGCGAACGAAGTGAAATCTGCCGATCCTGGCCCGCCATAGCGCCTCCCATTCGTGCGGCTCCCCTCCCAATCGGGACCCTTCAGCCGGAACGTAGGCACCGCTGCCGCGAAGGCCAAGGCACATTCCGAACGGACTACGCCGTCCATGGCCCGGACGGGGTGGCGCGCGCCGGCAGGACGCGGCGCCGGAGGTTGCGAGGCGAAACCTAGTCAGCGGCGCCCGACAGGCGGAGGCGGCCGAGGCGGAGTCGTGCCACTACGAGGCCGACGGCGCTGACGAGGGCGAGGCGGGCCAGGGCTCCTGCGCCGGCCGGGATGCCCGCACGGGCGAGGCCGTCGGGGACGCCGTCCGCGAACTCGACGAACACGGCCCGGGCCTCCCACATGGGCGACCACTGGGCGATCCCCGTGAGCGCGGTGCCGAGCAGCCGCTCCACCAGGAACACGAAGGCGAGCGACCACACGGCCGCCCGCCGGGCCACGCACCCGATGGCGACAAAGACCGAGATGTAGGCCGCCGCGCCCGCCGCCGCCGCCAGCGCGGCCGGCCCGGCCGCGCCGGGCTGGCCGGCCACGACGGCAGCAAGGGCGCACGCCGGCACCACGGTGGCGAGGGCGGCGACGGTCCCGCCCAGCCAGCGCCCGACCACGATCAACCCGAGCGGGGTGGGCGTCTGCCAGGTGAAGTGGAACACGCCCGAGCGCACCTCGGCGCCCAGCACGGCGTCGCCGATCACGAGGGATGCGATGGGCACGACCAGGGCGAAGATGCCGTCCGCCGCCACCCTGGCGAACGCCTCGCTGCCGGGCTCGTCGATGGCCAGGCTCAACAACCCGAACAGCAGGGCGCCGGCGCACGGGAGCAGGCAGCCCAGCCACCGCTTGCGCCCGATGCACGAGCGCAGTGTGTACGTCACCACGGCCCGGAGGCGGGCGCCGGTCCAGCGGGCGGCAGCCCGGGGCGGCGACGGTGTCACCGGCGCCGCCGTCATCGCACCAGCTCGCGGAACAGGCTCTCCAGCGAGTCGTCGAGCGGACGCACCTCGTCGAGGTGCACCGACAGGTCACGCGCCACCTTGGGCAGGGCGAGCGCCAGCTCGGCCGCCCGGCTGGTGGACACCACCAGGTCGGCGCCGTCGACCCGAACGCCGCTCACCGAGGCCAGGCCCACCAGGGCGGCGGCCAGGCGCCGGGTGTCGCCCGCCCGCACCAGGACGTGGCGGGGCCGGTCGTTCATGGCGTCGCGGATGGCCCGCTGGCCGCCGGCGGCAGCCAGGCGCCCGTGGATGACCACGATGATCCGGTCGGCCAGCCGCTCCACCTCGTGGAGCACGTGGGAGCTGACGATGACCGTGCGCCCCTCGGCGCCGAGCCGGCGGAACAGGTCGATGAGCGCCGCCCGCTGCACCGGGTCGGCGCCGTTGAGCGGCTCGTCGAGCACCAGCACGGACGGGTCGGCGACCAGGGCGGCCGCCACCTTGGTGCGCTGGCGCATGCCCTTGCTGAAGCCGTCGACCTTGCGGCCGGCCACGTCGAGCATGCCGACCTGCTCGAGGGCCCGCTCGGGGGCGTCCTTGCCACCGATGGCGTGCAGGTCGGCCACGTAGGCGACGAACTGGCGGGCGGTGAGGCCGCCCGGCACCGCCTCGTCCTCGGGCACGAGCGCCACCCGGGCGTGCACGGACCGGTCGACCCGGGGGTCGCGCCCCTCGACGCGCACGGTGCCCTGGTTCACCGGCACAAGCCCGGTGATGGCCCGCATGAGTGTGGTCTTGCCCGCCCCGTTGGGGCCGAGCAGGCCGGTGACCCCGGCGCCGAACGAGCAGCTCAGCTCGGAAAGGGCCACGTTCTGGCCGAACCACACCGACGCGTTCGTGACCTCCACGGTGGCGGCGGGGGCAAAGGCGGGATCGTCGGCGTCGGTCATCGCTCGGTCCAGCGGTACCGGTACAGGAGGACTGCGGCGGCTGTGGCGGCCACCGCCGCAGAGACGACGACCGCCAGCAGGCCGCCGCTGGACACGCCCACCAGGGGGGACTCGGGATCGATGTGGCCGAGGAACACCAGGTCGCGCAGGTACAGCGGAAGACCGAGGATGTTGAGGAGGGCGGCAACCGACCCCTGCCCGTTCGTCACGAAGTCGCCCACGAGGATGCCCGACGTGATGGACGAGACCAGGAAGAGCCCGATGAAGCTGGCGCCAGCCACGATGCGCCGGCTGGCCAGCGACGCGATGGCCACGCCCACCACGGCGTAGTAGGCGGCCAGCACGGCGGCGGACAGCGGTACCTTCCACAGCACGTCGGCGTTGTCCCGCACGTAGTCGAGGGCGCCGTCGCTCACCAGGGCCTGGCCCCCGAAGAGCACCACCTGGGGCAGGAACGAGAAGGCGAAGAGGATGGTGAAGATGGCGCCGACCTTGGCGACCACGTAGTCGACGCCGGTGAGCGGCCGGGCGAACAGCAGCGGCAGCACCCGCTGGCGGCGGTCGGGGCAGATGATGTCCGGCGCGGTCAGGGCCACGAACACCAGCAGCGTGCTGGAGACCCCGACGTAGTCCCGGTAGGTGATGAACTCGATGGGGCGCCCGATGCGGTCGCGGGTGACGTAGGCGATGCCCACGTTCACGATGGCCGGGATGGTGACGATGCCGAGCAGCACGAACGGGGCGACCTTCTGGCGCCAGGAGCGGCGCAGGCCGAGGGCGCGGCGGATCGACGCCCGGTACAGGGCGAGGGTGGCGGCCCGCCGGCCCCCACGGCGGCCTTCGTAGGGCCGGTAGCCCCGGTCGTAGACGGCACCGGCGCCGGCGGCGCTCACCGGTCGGGCCCCGCTCGCCCTGCGGGCCCGCTCACGGCCGGCCCGCCCGCTGGAGGAACACGTCGTCGAGGGAGGTGAGCCCGGAGCCCATGCGGTACAGGGGCAGGCCCAGGTCGGCGATGGTGTCGCGCACCGCGTCGAGCTGGTCGTCGCCCTCGACGGTGGCCTCGACGCGCCCGTCGACCAGCGCGGCGGCGATGCCCCGCCCGGCCAGTTCCGCTACCAGCTGCTCCGCGGCGGCGGCGTGGCCGACGTCGACGGTGACGGTGCCCGTGCGCTCGAGCAGCGAATCGGTGGGGCCCGACACCACGAGGCGGCCGGCGTCGAGCATCAGGACGTGGTCGCAGACCTGCTGCACGTCGTCGAGCAGGTGGGTCGACATGAGCACCGAGATGCCGAACACGCCGAGGCGGGCGACCAGCGCCAGCATCTCCTCCCGCCCGGCCGGGTCGAGGCCGGCGGTGGGCTCGTCGAGCAGGACGAGGTCCGGCCCGCCCACCAGCGCCTGGGCCAGCTTGGCCCGCTGCCGCATGCCGGTGGAGAACCCGCCGATGGGCCGGAAGCGGGCCTCGTCGAGGCCCACCAGGTCGAGCACCTCCGACGCCCGCTGGCGGGCGGCGCGCGCCGGCAGGCCGCTGAGCTCGCCGAAGGTGGCCACCACGTCGGCCGCCGTCTGGTCGAGCGGCAGGCATTCGTGCTCGGGCATGTAGCCGAGCCTCGACCGGACGGCCACGGGGTCGCCGGCCACCGAGATGCCGGCCACCTCCACCGCGCCCTCGGTCGGGCGGGCCAGGCCGAGCAGGATGCGGAACAGCGTGGTCTTGCCGGCGCCGTTGGCCCCGACGACACCGATGAGCCCGGCAGGAACCTCGGCGGTGAGCCCGTCGAGGGCGATCACCGCCCCGTAGCGCTTCGTGAGCGCGCCGATCCGCAGGAGAGGATCCGGGCTCACCCGCGCAGTCTTGCAGGTGACGCTGGCACGATCCCCCACCGATGGCCTCCCACAGGCGGCCCGGCTATGCGACTGTTGCAAGACAGCACCCGCAAAGGAGCGCCCTCGTGAACATCGCAAAGCTCGCACAGAAGGCCAGGTCGGTCGTGGACAAGAACGGCGACAAGATCGCCGCCGGGGTCGGCAAGGCCACCGACTTCGTGGACAAGAAGACCAATGGGAAGCACCACGACAAGCTCGAGAAGCTCGACGGCCTGGCCGCCAAGCTCGACAAGACCAAGGGCGACGGCGGCGACGGCTCCGCCGCTGCGCCGCCTGCGTAAGCGCTCTACCCCGCCCGCACCACCGAGGAGATGGTGAAGTAGTGGCACGCGGCGGCAGCGGCGACCATGACGTGCCAGACCTCGTGGTACCCGAAGACGGCGGGCACCGGGTCGGGCCGGCGGCGCACGAGCACCACGCCGCCGACGGTGTAGAGGAGCCCGCCGACCACCAGGAAGGCCATGGCGCCGCTGCTGATCCGCCGTAACAGCTCGGGCAGCGCCACCACCATCAGCCAGCCGAGGGCGATGTAGCCGAGCAGGCTGAGGGCCGGCCTGCTGGCCATCTCGACCAGGGCGACGCCGGCGCCGATGGCGGCGCCGATCCACACCGAGACCAGGACGGCGGTGCCGAGCCTGCCGCCCAGCGCGATCACGCACAGCGGCGTGTAGGAGCCGGCGATCATGAAGAAGATGGTGGCGTGGTCGAGCCGGCGCATCCGGCGCCGGCCGGCCGGCGACCAGCGCCCGCGGTGGTAGGCGGCGCTCACGCCGAACAGGGCGCACAGCCCCACCGCGTAGACGGCGACCGCCGCCCGGGCTCTGGGCTGGTGGGCGGCCGCCACCAGCGCGGCGCCGGCGGGCACGGCGACGACGAAGCAGACGAGGTGGAGCCAGCCCCGCAGGAGGGGCCGTTCGAGGGCGGCGACCGGCGCAGCCCCCGCGTCCTCCGTGTCGACTTCCGTCAGCGGGTCCATCAGGCGTCCTCACCGGCCGCCGCCCGCACGGCGAGGGCGGTGACGGCCCGGTCGAGGAGGCCGTCGAGGCGGCTGGTGAAGTCGGCCGGCACCGGGCTGGCCACGTCTCCCGCCCGCACGTCGACGTCGAGCTCGGCCCTCACGGCCCGCAGGCGCACCACGTCGTCGGGGCCGGCCAGCGGGTGGGCGTTGATGGCGAGCACCTCCTGCACTGTCGGCCCGTCGCCGGTCGCCATCTGGATGGTGACGGGCGCGGCGTGGAAGCGGGAGGCGTCCTCGCCCGCCGGCGGGCCCATGACGCGGGCGGCCGCCAGGTCGTCCATCCAGCCCAGGTCGCTGCGCCGACGGTGGCGGCCCAGGGCCGCCTCGGCGGCGGCTGGGAGCAGGTCCTGCAGGCGGTTGGCCGTCCCCGCTCTACCCTCCCAGCGCCGGAGCGCCGCCACCGCTTCCCCGCAGGACGCCCCGGAACGGGCCTGCACCACCGCGTCAACGAGGCCGGTGCACCGCTGAGCAACGAGGTCCACCAGTGGCACCGGCTCTCCGTGGCCGGCGGCGCCCAGGGCGCAGCGGTAGGCGGCGGCGCAGAACGCGGGGACGGCCAGGGGCAGGGCCGCCGCCCCGAACAGGGGGACCGATGCGAGCGCCCTCGCCACCCGCCCGTTCCCCGCCGCGAACGGGCCCACGTGGGTGACGGCGTACAGCGAGTACGCGGCCCGGGCGACTGGGTCGAGGGCGGCGAAGGCGTCGCCGACAAGGGTCGACGCCAGGGCGGCCATCTCGGGGCCGACCCGCCCGACCGGGGCGAACACCTGCCAGTCGCCCGTCCCCGTGCGGACGTGGTTGGGGTGGTGCTTGTAGTCACCGTGGCCCAGCACGTGGTCGTGCACGCCGTGGTCGCCGGGCACCGGATGGGTCACCTGGGGTGCGCACGCCACTGCGTGCAGCCGGCGCAGCCACGCCTCGGTGGCGGGCGCCGAACCTGCCGCCGCATCGACGGCGAGCTCCAGCGCAGCGTGGTTCGACAGCACGTGCGGCGCCGCCACCGGGCCGCACGACGCGGCCGTCGCCACCCCTGACAGCAGGCCGGCGGCCCGGTCCTCGTCGGCGCCGTGCAGACCTGCCAGCGCGCCCGACCGGTAGGCGGCCGCCAGCAGCATCCCCTGGCGCACCATGTCGGCCCACGCCGGTGCCTCTTCCGACAGGGCCGACAGGCACCGGGCGGCCGCCGTCGTCACGTCCTCCGCGGGGGCCGGCCACCCCTCCGGGCCGCCGAGGGGCGAGTAGGCGTCGTCCAGGCCCGGGATCATGGCGCCCATGCTGCCAGCAGCGGGACGGGCCGGGACCGGCGGGTTACCTGGCCTTGCCCGCCTTCGTCGCCTTACCCGCCTTCGTCGCCTTACCCGCCTTGCCGGGCGCCTTGGCCGCCTTGTCGGCCGCCTTCGCCGATTTGGCGGCCTTCTTCGTCGGCGTCGCCTTCTCGACCGCGTAGATCGCCCAGAAGTCCTGCGCCAGCTGGGCGTCGGTGAGGTACCCGTAGGGCATGGTGCAGTACCCGTTGTCCCCCCAGCCGGTGCCCCACGAGTTACGCACCAGGAACCGCTGGGTGGCGTCGTCGTAGCCGACGGCCAGCACGGCGTGGCCGCCCAGGAGCTTCTCGCCGCGCGGAGGCAGCGGGACGACGCCCGTCCTGGCCACGTCCTGACCCTCGAAGCTCTCGTACACCGAGAACCCGAACACCACAGGCGTGCCGCTGGCGATGGCGCCCTGGAGCTGGTGCAGGCTGCTGTTGATCACCCGCCGGTACACGATGGCCTGGTTCTTGAGGGCCTCCTTGTAGCACGTGCCGGTCGGCTGGGTGCGGAACTCGGTGATGTCGTACGGCCACATGTCCTCGGGGCACACCCCGACCTGGGCCACGCTCTTGATGCCGTCGCGGATCATGGCGCCGCTGTCGGTGTCGACCGTGCCCTCCATGACGCGCTCGTTGTAATAGACGAACAGCCGCGACGGCATGAAGTCCTTCTGCTTCTGCTTGCGCTGCATGTACTGGAAGGCGGCGTTGATGGCATTGGCCGTGCAGCTGCCGAGCGCGCCCTGGTCGTAGACGGGCGGGCAGCCGGGACGCAGGTCGACCTTGGTGGGCAGGTCGTCGAGCACAGCCTGGGGCGCCGAGAAGAGGTGGTCCCGGGCGTCGGGCAGGTCGGGTACCCACCCGTACCCCTGGATGCTCCGCTGCGTAACGCCGATGGTGTCGGCCATGTGCAACTTCCCCGCTTTCTGTCGGCGCTCCCTATGCGGGGCGCACGGTCACCCGAATGATCTGTCCACCCTCGCCGCCCGACGTCTCCCAGGAACGGCGCTGCGCGACGTGGACGTCGACGCTTCCCGGCCTCACGGCCGTGACGGATGCCACGTCGCCGCGCCACCCACCCTTCTTGACGTCGCCCTCCGCGTAGTCGGTGGACGTCTCGACGATCCCGTCGTCACCGTCGATGTCGGCCTGCCACCGGTACCCGCCACCCGCCGCTTCCAGCTGCACGGTCCACGTCTCGCCGACGACCAGCTCGATCTCTCGGGGCAGTTCCGCCATGCAGATCCCTCGGGCCGGGGTTCGCGAACGCCAGGAGTGTACGGGTTCCTCCGCTCGGATTCCACGAACCTGCCGCCCTTGAGGGCCCTTCGTCGCGCACCGGCTGGCCGGCGGTGATCGTTCTGGCCGGCGCGTCACCCGCCTCGCTCGGGCACGAGGCGTTCGAGCAGGCGGGGATCGGCCGGCCACGCCTCGAACAGCACGTCGCGCGGCACCCGCCGTGCTGCGTAGCGCAGGGCCAGGGCGACGACCACCACGTCGTCGAGGGGACCGATCACCGGCAGGAACTCGGGGATCAGGTCGATGGGCGACAGCACCCACACCGCCGCGATGGCCACCGCCACCTTGGCCGCCCGGGGCACGCGGGGGTCGCGGCGCAGCCGGCGGGCGGTGGTGACGCACGCCGGCAGGACGGTGGCCAGGTCCTTGAGGATGCCGGGTGGCAGGCGCCGGGCCAGCAGGACGAGCAGCGCCCAGCTCGCCACCAGCACGACGACCGCCACGAGCAGGAGCCTGAGCACGCCACGATCCTGCCCCACGGCCGCCGTGGTCCGGACGACGCCGCTATCTGCAGAAAAGTCAAGGGGGCGGACGGCTAGTCAGCGGGTCGGTAGCCTCGCTCCATGGTCGCCACCGCGCCCCGGGACGGTGGGGGCACGGTCTTCGCCGGCGGCCTCCCCGTCGCTCTGGTGGGCGACGGTGGTCCGGTGCCGTGCATCGACGGCGTCGAGCGGCCCTACCTGAACCTCGACGCGGCGGCCTCCACCGGCGCCCTGCCGGCGGTGGCCCAGCGGGTCGCCGACTTCCTCCCGCTCTATTCGAGCGTGCACCGGGGCGCCGGGTTCCGGTCCCGCCAGGCCACCGCCGCCTACGAGCAGGCCCGGGCCTCGGCGCTGGCCTTCGCCGGCCGCGATGGGTCCAGCACCGACATCGCCATCATGTGCCGCAACACCACCGAGGCGATCAACCACCTGGCCTACCGGCTCCGCCTCGCGCCGGACGACGTGGTCGTCACCACGGTCATCGAGCACCACGCCAACCTGCTGCCGTGGGCCCGCCACTGCCGGCGCCGATTCGTCGGCTGCGGCGAGGACGGCACGTTCACGGTGGACGACGTGGCCGCCGTCCTCGACGAGTCGCCCCGCCCGAAGCTGCTGTCCATCTCCGGGGCGTCCAACGTGACCGGGTGGCAGCCCCCGCTCGGCGCAGTCATCGAGGCGGCCCACCACCGGGGCGTGCCCGTGCTGGTCGACGCCGCCCAGCTCGCCCCCCACGCGCCCCTGCCTCCCGCCGCCGACTACCTCGCCTGGAGCGGCCACAAGATGTACGCCCCGTTCGGCGCCGGCGTCCTGGTGGGGCCGATCGCCACCTTCGAGGACGGCGACCCGTTCCTCGCGGGCGGCGGGGCGGTCGACCTGGTCGACCTCGACGAGGTGATCTGGACCGACCCGCCCGACCGCGAGGAGGCAGGCTCCCCCAACGTCATCGGCGCCGTGGCGCTGGACGCCGCCATCGGCGAGTTCGGCGCCTTCGGCTGGCCCGCCGTGCACCACCACGACGACATACTGGCGTCGCGGTTGCGGTCCGCGCTGGCCGCCGTGCCGGGCGTGCGGCTCCTCGGCCCCGCGCCGTCGACGACCACCCTGCCCCTCGCCACCTTCGTGGTCGACGGCGTGGCGCACGCACTGGTGGCGGCCCGCCTCAGCGCGGAGTTCGGCATCGGCGTCCGCCACGGGTGTTTCTGCGCCCATCCCTACCTGCTCCGACTGCTCGGCCTGTCACCGGCCGAGGTGGCCGCCTACCGGGACGCCGTGCTGGCCGGTGACCGGCGCGAGATCCCCGGAGCGGTCCGGGCCAGCGCCGGCCTGTCGACGTCCATCGACGACGTCGACCGCCTTGTGGCCGCCGTCTCGATCATCGCCGCCGACCCGAAGCCCCCGGTCCCCTACGAGCAGGACCCGGCCACCGGCGACTTCTGGCCGGTGGTCGACGTTCCCGGCTGGTCCGAGGGTGAGCAGGGGCCGGGCTCCTCGTGCGCCCGGGGCTGAGCGCCGTACTCGTCGGCGAATCGGCGCGACTTTCGCGCCGATGTGCCGACAAGAATGCCGCCGGCCACCAGGGGCCGTTTCCTCAGGTCGTGGTGGTGGCGGTGGCGGGGGCGAGGAGGGCGTCGAGGTCCTCCTCGCGGAGCTCGCCGACGTGGCGCTCGACGAGGCGGCCCTGGGCGTCGACGAGGACGGTGACCGGGATGCCGGGGCGCAGGGCGACGTCGTAGGCGTCGGCGATCCTCCCCCCCGGGTCCTGCAGGCCGGGCCAGGTGGCCTTCTGGTCGCGCATGAAGGCGGCGGCCGGCGCAGCCTCGTCGTTGAACACCACGCCGAGCACAGCCACCTCGGTGCCGTCGACCGTCCTGCCCTCGACGGCCCGCAGCAGGGGAAACTCCTTGCGGCACGGGATGCACCACGAGGCCCAGAAGTTGAGGAGCACCGTCTTGCCCCGGTAGTCGGCCAGGCGGACGCGCCTGCCGTCGAGGTCGACGGCCGAGAAGGTCGGCGCCGCGCCGGTGGCGGCCACCTGGTCGCCCGACGGCCGGAAGGAGAACACCAGGGCCACGACCGCCACGGCCAAACCGACGAGGGCCAGGGCGAGCCGGCGGCCGTTCACGGCACCGGCGGGGCGGGGTGAGCCGGCTCGGCGCGGGCCGGCTCGGTGCGGGCAAGCTCCCGCTCGACGTCGTCCCAGGTGAGGACGTCGTCCACCTCGTTGCGCTGATCCTTGGCGTACCAGCGGAAGAAGGCTGTGGCGATGACGCCCCAGAGCAGCAGGCCGGCGTAGATCTTCATGAGGGCGCCGGCCACCTGTTGGTCATCGATGGCGGTTATGGCGAACGGCCGGGGCACGCCCGCGTAGAAGCTGTACAGCACGCCGCTGCCGAAGGTGAGGAACGAGGCCGGGATCGTGGGGATGACCGACTGGAGAAACAGATAGACGAGCCGCATGCCCTGCGTCATCCGGGGCAACTCGGGGACGCGGTTGAGCACCGGGAACCACATGAGCAGGGCGCTCGAGAAGATGAGGACGTGGAGGGCGAAGTGGAGGGGGTGGTTGCGCAGGGCGGCGTTGACCACCACCGGCCAGTGGGTGAACACCATTGCCACGTTGAACACGATGGCGGCGGGCAGGGGCCGGGTGAGCTTGGTGAACACGAACCGCAGGCCACGGGGCCGGGCAATCCAGCGGATCAGCCACACCGGAAGGCCCAGGAACAGGAGCGGCGCGGCGATCAGGGTGAAGCCGATGTGCTGGGCCATGTGCACGCTGAACAGGTAGTGCTCGCCGATGTCGTGGACCGGCCAGTCGGCGTGCACCCACACGGCGAACACGCCCGCCGCGTAGAGGGTGACCTGGCGGCGGGTCACCACCGGCTCGCCCCGGCGGACCTGCGACGGCCCGATGCGCGTCACGGCCAGCCAGTAGCCGGCGATCAGCAGGACCACGAGCAGCCACACATCGGGATGCGGGTGCCATTCCCATCCGGAAGAACCGACGTGGGCCAGCATCAAATGAAGACGCCCAGGGTCATCAGGTAGGCGACGTAACAGAAAGTGGCGAGGATGAACCCGGTGGTGAACAGACGTCGGAGGATCTTGTTGTCGAACTTGAGGTGCATGAAGTAGGCGACCACGATGACGAACTTCACCGCCGCCAGGAGTATCAGGGTGACGTTGGTGGCGGCTTCAGAGAACTTCGTATAGAACAGCCCGACCTCCACGGCGGTGATGGCGGCCAGGATGAGGGCGATCTTGATGTACTGGGCCTCGCTCGGGTGTCCGGCGTGCTCGCCGTGGTCCCCGGCCGGCTCCACGTGGTCGGCCTGATCCACTGCGCCGCTGCTCATCGTGCGCCCCTTCTCACGTTGGGATCAGGTAGATGACGGTGAAGATGACGATCCACACCACGTCGACGAAGTGCCAGTACAGGCCGGCGATCTCCACGACCTCGGACTTCTCCTGCGGCAGCTTGCCCCGCAGCGACAGGTTCCACAGGGACAGCAGCATGATGATGCCGAGGGTCACGTGCACGCCGTGGAAGCCGGTGAGCACGAAGAAGCTGCTGCCGAACAGGTTGGTCTTGATCGTGAGGCCCTCACGGATGAACGAGGTGAACTCGTAGATCTGGCCGGCGATGAAGCTGGCGCCCAGGAGGGCGGTGGCGAGGAGCCACACCCGCAGCCGGCGGTGGTCGCCCCGCTGGATGGCGGCCAGGGCGAGCACCATGGTGAGCGAGCTCATCAGGAGGACGAACGAGCTCACCGACGTGTAGGGGATGTCGTAGATGTCCTCCGGCGTGGGGCCGGACAGGCTCTTGCCCCGGTACAGGAAGTAGGCAGAGATCAGGGCGCCGAAGAGCAGGCACTCCGAACCGAGAAACGCCCACATGGCCAGCTTCTCGTTCGACAGCCCGGTGTTCGTGACGTGCCCGTGCCCGTCGGCGTGAGCGGCCGGAGGTGCGGGGGCGGGTGCGATGTCAGTGGCCACGGTCATGCCCCCCTGTCGTCGTTGGCCGGGCCGGACGGCCCGGTCTCGTCGTCCCCGGCCGGGGTGGCCGCGGCGGGATCACCGGTTGGAGGGGCAGCAGCGTCACCGCCGGTGGCGGCGGCGGTAGGAGCCGGGTCGGCGGCATCGGGCGCTGTCTCGTCGGGCGCTGTCTCGTCGGGCGCTGTCGCCGTGGCTGCGACAGGGTCGCCGTTGGTGGACTGGCCGGGATCGGGCTCGTCGCCGCCGCTCCCCGCACCTGCGCCGCCGTTGCTGCCGCCGTTGCCCGCCTCCAACGCCGCCTGCCCGCCATCGACCAGGGCCGGCACGTCGTCCTCGCCATGGGCCTCGTGGTGGTCGTCGGGGTCCTCGGGCTCGGCCGAGGGCTCCATGCCCCACCCGTAGAGAGCGGCGAAGAGCATGACGGCGCCGAAGACGGCCACCACGTAGTGCGAGCCCGAGCTGCGGCCGTAGAGCATGCCGTAACTGATGATCGGCAGTGAGAAGGCGGCGAGGATCGGGTAGTAGCTGGGCGACGGCATGTGGATGCCCAGTTCGTGGGCGGTGGGCACGGTTCCGTGCCCGGAGTAGCCGCCGGTCGAGCCGCCGTCGTGCGAACCGTTGCCGTTACCCGAGCCGTTGCCCGCCGCCGCGTCGTCACCGTCGCGCTCGGCCAGTGCGACCGACGCGCCCCGGGTGATGAGGTCGGCGGTCGAGGCGCCGGGCCTACCGCCGTCGAGGCGGATCAGCCTGCCCTCGTCGTCCTCGGTGTACTTCTTGTGCCAGAAGTCGTCCACCCCATGCACGACGGGGGTCTCGGCGAAGTTGTACTCGGGCGGGGGCGACTGGGTCGCCCACTCGAGCGTGCGGGCGTCCCACGGGTCGTCCCCGGCCGGGATGCGCTGCTTCTTGGTGGAGAACCAGACGTTGTACATGAACACCAGGGTGGAGAAGGCGATGACGAACGACCCCACCGTGGCCAGCATGTTGAGGGCAGCCAGGCCGAGGCTGTCGTCGTAGGTGTAGACGCGCCGGGGCATGCCTCGCAGCCCGAGGATGTGCATCGGGGCGAAGGTGAGGTTGAACCCGATCAGCCAGGTCCAGAAGTTGACCTTGCCCAGCCGCTCGTTGAGCAGGTAGCCGAAGATCTTGGGCCACCAGTAGTAGATGCCGCCCATGATCCCGAACAGGGCGCCACCGAACAGCACGTAGTGGAAGTGGGCCACCACGTAGTACGTGTCGGTCTGCTGGCGGTCGTGGGGCGACACGGAGTGGGTGACGCCCGACAGGCCGCCGATGGTGAACATGCCGATGAAGCCGAGGGCGAACAGCATCGGGGTGGTGAACCGCAACGAGCCGCGCCAGATGGTGGCGGTCCAGTTGAAGATCTTCACGCCGGTCGGCACGGCGATGAACATCGTCGACACCGAGAAGGCCGACACGGCCACCGGGCCGAGGCCCACCGAGAACATGTGGTGCACCCACACGCCCCATCCCATGAAGCCGATGGCGATGCCCGAGAAGACGATGACCGGGTAGCCGAACAGGGGCTTGCGGGCGAAGGTGGGCAGGATCTCCGACACCATGCCCATGGAGGGCAGGATGAGGATGTACACCTCCGGATGGCCGAAGAGCCAGAAGAGGTGCTGCCACAGCACGGGGTCGCCTCCCGCCGCCGGGTTGAAGAAGTTGGACCCGAAGTTCCGGTCGAACATGAGCAGGAAGAGCGCCACCGTGATGACGGGCATGGCGAACAGGATGAGGAACGACGACACCAGCGTCATCCAGGTGAACACCGGCATGCGCATGAGCGTCATGCCCGGTGCCCGCATGTTCAGCATGGTGACGATGAGGTTCACCGAGCCCACGGTGGAGGCGATGCCCAGCAGCTGGAGGCCGAAGACCCAGAAGTCGATGTTGTAGCCGGGCGAGAAGGTGATGCTGGTGTTGGGCGCGTAGCCGAACCAGCCGCCGTCGGGGGCGCCACCGAGCAGGAAGCTCGAGTAGAGGAAGATGCCGCCGAAGAGGAACAGCCAGTAGCTGAAGGCGTTCAGGCGGGGGAAGGCGACGTCGCGGGCGCCGATCTGCAGCGGCACCAGGTAGTTGAAGAAAGCGGCAGACATCGGCATCACCACCAGGAAGATCATGGTGGTGCCGTGCATGGTGAAGATCTGGTTGTACATCTCCGCCGACAGCACGGTGCCGTTGGGCTTGGCCAGCTGGACCCGGATGAGCAACGCCTCGATGCCGCCGATGAGGAAGAACACGAAGGCGGAGATCCCGTAGAGGATGCCGATGCGCTTGTGGTCGACCGTGGTGATCCACGACCACACGCCCATGGGGTGGGTCGGCCGGCGGAGCAGACCGCTGTCGCCCGCCGGGGCGGGCGTGATGATCGTTGGCTCCAGGACGGTGGTCATGCAGCTTCTCCGGTCACTTCAGGGTGTCGAGGTAGGCGATCAGGCTGGTGATCTCCTCCTCGGTGAGGTTCAGGTTGGGCATGAGGGAACCGGGCTTCTCCTCCGGCGGGTTGCGCAGCCAGCGGCGCAGGTTCTTCTCGTTGAGGTCGAACATGGCACCGGCGAACACCTCGCGCTGCTGGAGGTGGGTGAGGTCAGGCCCCACCGCGCCGGCCGCGAAGCCCTCCACCGCGTGGCAGCTGGCGCAGCCTTTGGCCCGGAACAGGGCCTGGCCGGCCACTGCTTCCTCGTCTGCCGCGTCCGGCGCCGCAGGACCGGCGGCGTTGGACTTCACCCAGGCGGCGAACTCGGCCGGCTCATGGGCCACGACCCGAAGGCGCATGTTGGCATGGGAGATACCGCAGAACTCGGCGCACTGGCCGTAATAGATCCCGGGACGGTCGGCGTTGATCGTCATGTGGTTCTCGCGGTTGGGAATCACGTCGATCTTGCCGGCCAGCTTCGGCGGCCAGAAGCTGTGGATGACGTCCTTGGAGCGCAGGGTGATGGCCACGTCGGTGCCTGTGGGGATGTGCAGCTCGTTGGCCGTGACGACGCCCTGGTCGGGGTACTGGTACTCCCACCACCACTGGTGGCCGGTCACGTTCACCTTCAGCACGTCGGCGCCCGTGGGCACCCGGTCGAGGTCGACGATCGTGCCCACCGTGAAGATGCCGACGATGGCCAGGGTGACAGCCGGCGCGATGGTCCAGCCGAGCTCGGCCTTCACGTTGCCGTGGACCTGGACGGGGGACTCGTCGTCGGAGCGGCGGCGGAATTTGACGACGGAATAGATGATGAGGCCCTCGACGAGCACGAACACGATGCCGGCGATGCCGAACACCGGCACGGCCAGGTCGTGCACCTTCTGGGCGAACGGACCCTGGGGATCGAGGGCGTCCTGGGGCAGGTCGCTGTTGGCGCACCCGGCCAGCAGGAAGGTCAGCGCCAGCGCCGGCAGCGCCAGCCCCCGCCGGGTCGTCGGCAAGATTCGCCGTCTCACGGTGTCACCCTTTCGCATCGGCTCACGAAGTGCCAACTCTGCCGGCCGCGGCGAGGCGGTCGAGCCGGCGGTCGAGATCGGCGGCCGTCAGACCGCCCCTGGCCACCTCGGCCACCCGACCGCCGGCGTCGATGAAGACGGTCGTGGGCATGCCCTGGAGCCGGTAGTGCCCGGCGACCGTGCGGTCGGGGTCGTAGCCGGCGGGGAAGGTCACGCCGGCGGCGGCCAGCAGGTCCGAGGCGGCCGAGCGGGAGTCGTTCACGTCGACGCCCACGAACGACACGGCGCCGGCTGTGCGGCGGGACGCCTGCTCGAGCACGGGCAGCTCGGCCCGGCACGGGATGCACCAGGAGGCGAAGAAGTTGACGACGGTGGGCCGGCCCGGTGTGAGCGCGACGGTCGCGCCGGGCGGCCGCACCTCGGGCAGCGAGAACGACGGGGCCGGGTCGCCCACCAGGCCGGCACCGCCGCCCGTGCGGGTGACGGCGACACCGGTGGCCACGCCGGCCAGCGCCAGCAGGGCCAGCACCACACCGACGCGCCCGCCGGCACGGCGGGAGGTGGCACGAGAGACGCGCCGGGAGAGGGGGACGGTGGTGGTGGCCATCACTACTCGGCGACCAGGGTGCCCTTCATGTTCGGGTGGAAGTCGCACACGAACACGTAGGCGCCCGCCTTGGGGGCCTTGAAGGTGTAGACGCGCTCATCCTCGCCCGGGAAGCCCTCGCCGTTGAAGATGGGCGCCGCGTCGGGCCCCTCGCCGTCGTAGATGGCCAGGTTGTGGTACACGTCGACGTCGCTGTTCAAGAAGTCGACGGTGACCTCTTCTCCGGCCTCCACCGTGATCTTGTCGGTGTCGAACTTCACCTCTTCGGCGTGCAGGCTCACCACCTCGCCCTCAGCCTCCTCATGGTGGAACTCCCGCTCGCCGGCGGCCACACCGGTGATGCCGGCGCCGGCTGTGGCGACGACGGCCAGTGCCACCAGGGCCAGCACGGCCGAGGAGGTGACGCGTGGCCGGGTGGCCACCCAGCTGCAGGCGCCGAAGATGGCGACGGCGACGACGAAGGCGATGAGGACGGAGGTGTTCTTGTCCACCGCCAGCAGGATCCGGGAGAGGCTGATGGCGATGGCGGCAGTCAGCAGGAACATGAGCACCGGCAGGCCCACGGGCACCAGCAGGCGCAGGCTGACCCGCTCGTGCAGGCGGGGCGACCACGTGGCGTCCTCGCTCCAGACCTTGCCGAACCACCCGAAGGTGGCGATCACGGTGGCGATGACGCCCACCAGAACGACGGGGCCGCCCACCGCGGCGGTGGCGCCCAGGCCGGCCACGGCCAACGCCGCGCCGGCCGGCCACCCGCTGCCGCGCGGCGGGCTGCCGGTGGTGGTGGCGCGCCGCTCGGGCGGAGGGGCGTCGGCGGGAACGAAGGGAGCCTCGTCGGCCACCGAGTTGCCGGCGGTGGCGATGGTGGCGACCAGCGCGGCCACGGCCAGAACGAGGAACAGCGTGGTGCCGGCCCGCTCGTCGACGACCACCTGGTAGAGCACGCCGGCACCGACGGCACCGAGCGTGATGGCGAGCAGGAACCGGGAGACAGGGGTGAGCATCTCGATGCCTACTTGAGCACGATGACCGTGTACCACACGGCCATGGAGGCGGCGACGACGAAGTGCCAGTAGATGGCGGTGGCGCGGGGCTGCTCGGCGTCGGGTTCGAGCAACTGGCGACCGGCCACCCGGAACAGGGTGAGGGCGCACAGCCCGACGCCGAGGCCGGCCACGATGCCGAGGGCCATGACCATGGCGGTGACGACCAGCCCGTAGGGGTTGCTGACGGCGTCGAACTCCACGTGGCCCGAGGAGAACGACAGGAGGTTCAAGAAGCAGAGCCCGAGGGCGACGGTGAGGCCGAAGCCGGCCAGCGCCTGCTTGCGCTCGCCCCGGCGCAGCGCTGAGACACCCCATTCGACGGTGAAGGCAGACAACAGCATGGTCGTCACCATGATGTTGCCCCAGTACTGGTCGATCTCGGTGCCCTCGGCGGGGAAGGGATGGGAGATGCGGCGCATGTGGAGGTAGGCGGCCAGCAGGGCGCCGAACAGCATGGTGCCGCCCACGACGACGAAGACCGTCGCCTGGATGAGCACGCCCCGGGGCCTGGTGCCCCCGGCGGCGGGGAGGGCGAGGGTGGGGCTAGCCATGGGAAGCCTCGGCGGACGACCGCAGGTCGAGGAGCGGGTTGGCGGAGCGGACCTCGGGGACGCTGTCGAAGCCCGCCGGCGTGGGGGGCGACGCGGTGGCCCATTCGAGGGTGAGGCCGTCGTAGGGATCGTCGGGGCCGGCGGCCACGCTGCGCCCGGAGGCGGCCAGGACGACGTCGCCCAGCATGGCCATGGCGCCCAGGAACACCACGACGCCGCCCACCGCGGCCAGCAGGCCGTAGGTGGTGCTGCTGGCGCTGAAGTCGAAGTCCGACACGTGGGCGGGGCCGCCGTCGTAGCCGACCAGGTAGCTACCGAGGCCCAGCAGGAAGAACCCTCCGGACAGGCCCAGGAAGGCGAGCCGGCCCATGCCCGGGGAGAGCTCGCGGCCGAACAGCTTGGGCGCCCAGTGGTAGACGGCGCCGGCGAACAGCAGGGTGGGCGCTCCGAAGGCGACCGTGTGGAGGTGGCCGGTGGTCCAGGCCGGACCGTCGACACCGGCGGCTGCGGCGGCCAGGGCGTGGAGGGCGCCCACCGCGAACAGCCCGACGGCGCCGACCACGAAGAGCAGGCTCGGGTGAAGGCGGGGGCTGCCCTTGAGGATCGTCCCGAGCCACACCAGGACCAAGATGGCGAGGGGCACCAGCACCAGGGCGGTGAGCGGCGTGTAGGTGGGGAGCACGATGGCGTCGGCGACCTTGGTGCCCGCCGCCCACGACCCGAAGGAGAGGAGGCCGAACATGGCGATGGCGGTGCGGGCGGCGGCCAGGCTCACCAGCGGGCGCCGGCAGTGGGTGGCCACGATGTCGCTGGCCGCACCCAGGCCGGGCAGGACGAACAGGTACACCTCGGGACGCCCGAACAGCCACAGCGTGTGCTGCCACACGGTGCGCCCGGCCACGTTCTCGGGAGCGAAGAAGGTGCCGCCGAAGCGCTGGTCGAGGTAGAGGAGGACCAGCCCGCCCACGAACACGGGCGTGGAGAACACGGTGACGAGGCTCGAGACCAGCGTGGCCCACGAGAACATCGGCAGCCGGCGCAGGGTGAGCCCCGGCGTGCGCAGCTTGAGGATGGTGACGGCGAGGTCGACGGCGGCCAGGATCGTGGCCACCGCCACCATGCCCATGGCCACGATGACGAGGGCGTTGGCGTTGTTGGCGCCCCCGGCGGGGGCGGCGGTGGGCAACGAGTCGGCCAGCCCGAGTCCGACGGGCGGCCCGAGCAGGTACCCGCCGATCAGGAGCGCGCCGCCGAGGAGGAACAGCCACGCGGCGAAGGCGTGCAGGCGGGGGAGCGCCAGGCGCCCCGAGCCGATCTGGAGCGGCACCACGTAGGTGGCCAGGCCGATCCACGCCGGCGGGAGGAAGAGCAGGGCCGACACGGTGGCGTGCAGCGAGAAGAGGCGGCTGTAGTCGCCGCCCACGATGGAGACGCCCTGGTCGGCCAGCTCCACCCGCAGCACCATGCCGACGATGCCGCCGACCACGAGGAAGACGAGGGCGCCGCCGAGGAACAGCAGGCCGAGGAGCTTGTGGTCGGCGGTGGCGACGATGGACTCGCTGCCGGCAGACTGCGGGGCGTCCACCGGCGCAGGCGCGTCGGGTCGGGTGTCTGTGATGGTCACTGGACTGGGGCGGTCATGAGCGGCTCAAAGGGATCGGAGGAGCTGGTCCAGGGCCATGGCGGAGAAGAGCAGGGTCACGTAGGTGATCGACCAGGCGAACAGCTGCATCGCTCGCCTCGGTGTGGGGTCGCGCCGCAGCTGCACGGCCCGGAGCAGGAAGACTGCCCCGAGGACGACGGCCGACGCCAGATAGAGGGCGCCCAGGTGGGCGGCGGGGGCGAGCACGAGCGAGACAGCCAGGACGACGACGGTGTAGCGCTCGATCTGGCGGCACGTGTCGTCCATGGAGGCGACGGCGGGCAGCATGGGCACCTCGGCCGCCGCGTAGTCCTCCTTGTAGCGGATGGCCAGCGCCCAGAAGTGGGGGGGCGTCCACACGAAGATGAGTGCGAACAGCACGAAGGGGGCGATGCCCAGCCCGCCCGTGACGGCCGACCAGCCCACCAGCACGGGCACGGCCCCGGCGGCGCCGCCGATCACGATGTTGCACGTGGACGTCCGCTTGAGCCACAGCGTGTACACGAACACGTAGAACAGGGTGGCGCTCACGGCCAGGACGGCGCTGATGGGGTTGACCGTCGTCCACAGGAGGGCGAAGGCCACGATCTCGAGGCCGATGGCGAAGGCGAGGGCGTTGGCCGGCTCGATCTCGCCCGTGACGAGCGGCCGGTTCCGGGTGCGCTTCATGATCCGGTCGATGTCGCGGTCGACGTACATGTTGATGGCGTTGGCCCCGCCTGCTGCGAAGGTGCCGCCGATCAGGGTGGCCAACACGAGCCACCCGGAGGGGAGCCCGCGGGCCGCCACCACCATGGTGGGGACGGTGGTCACGAGCAGCAGCTCGATGATCCGGGGCTTGGTGAGGGCCACGTACGCCGAGACGCGTGATCGCGATCGAACGGAAGCGGCGGTCACTGCCATCGGGTGGCACATTACGGCTGCGTGCATCGGACGACAAAAGCTGGGCCTGGCGGGGCGTTTGGCCGAGGCACGCGAGGCGTCCCTACCATCGACACCGATGGCACGCCGCACGGTCACCCCCGACGCCTACCGGCGTGTCACGCTGCTGGCCACCGCCGCCCTCGGCTTCATCATGGTGACGGGTGGCGCGGTGCGCCTCACCGGGTCCGGCCTCGGCTGCCCGGACTGGCCCAACTGCGACCAGGGGCGTCTGGTGGCGCCCTTCGAGTTCCAGCCGATGGTCGAGTTCGTGAACCGGTGCGTGACCGGCCTGGTGTCGATCGCCATCATCCTGGCCGTGCTCGGGTCGCTCCGGCGCTCGCCCCGGCGGCGTGACCTGGTGTGGCTCTCCCTCGGGCTGGTGGGCGGCGTGGTGGCCCAGATCATCCTGGGCAAGTTCACCGTGAAGTACGACCTCGACCCGAAGTTCGTCATGTCGCACTTCCTGCTCTCGATCGTCATGGTCGCCAACGCCGTCACCCTGCACTGGCGCGCCGGCCAGCCCGACGAGGGGCCCGCCCGGCCGCTGGTGGCCGGCGAGGTCCGGTGGCTCGTACGCCTGATCACCGCCACCACTGCCCTGGTGGTGTTCCTCGGCACCATCGTCACCGGCGCCGGGCCCCATGGGGGCGACGAGACCGCACGCCGCCTCGACGTCTCCCTCCACCGGGCGGCCCAGATCCACGGGCTCACCGTCATCCTGCTCCTGATCCTCGTGCTGACCACCCTCGCCGTGCTCCGCCGCAGTGGCGCCCCTGCGGCCGTGCGGCGCCGGGGGGCGGTGCTGCTGGCCGTCCTCGTGGCCCAGGGCGCCGTCGGCTACGTGCAGTACTTCACGGGCGTCCCGGTGGTGCTGGTCGGCATCCACATCGCCGGGGCCGTCACCGTGTGGTCGGCCGCCCTGTGGTTCCACCTCGGCCTGAAGGGTCGCGTGCCGGCCGACGGCACCGGCGCGGCGGACGGCGACCGGCGGAGCCCGGAGCTCGTCACCACCTGAGGGACCGCCGGCATGGGGGAGAATGACGGCGATGTCCACCATCGCGCCAGCCGAAGTCAAGGAGCCGACGACCGACGACGTCGTCGAGCCTGACCGGCCGTGGGTCGTGATCGTGTGGAACGACCCCATCAACCTGATGTCGTACGTCACCTTCGTGTTCCAAAAGCTGTTCGGCTACTCGAAGGCCAAGGCCACCCGGCTCATGCTCGACGTGCACGAGAAGGGCCGGGCGGTTGTCTCGAGCGGGCCCCGGGAACGGGCCGAGATCGACGTGTTCCGCCTCCACGAGCACGGGCTGTGGGCGACCATGGAGCACGACGTCTGATGGGCTGGGTCTTCACCCGCCTGCCCGACGGCGACCTCAAGCTCGACCTCGGCCGCCACGAGCGGGACATCCTCGAGTCCCTGCCCGCCCAGCTGGCCGAGGTCCTGCGGGACGCGCCCGGCGAGGCCGCCCTGACCCGCCTGTCCCCGCCTGCCTACGTGGAGGAGCCGGAGCACGAGGCCGAGTACCGCCGCTTCATGGGCGACGACCTCCGCCAGCGCCAGCTGGCCGCCCTCGCCGTCATGGGCGAGTCGGTCGGCGCCACCCGCCTCACCGCCGAGCAGGCCGAGGGCTGGCTGTCCGCTCTCAACAGCCTGCGCCTCGTGCTCGGCACCCAGCTCGACGTGGGCGACGACGTCGGGGACGAGTTCGACCGTTTGGACGAGGACGACACCCCCGACCCCGACAACCCCAGAGGCCCCGCCCTCGCGCTCTACCGCTACCTCTCGGCGCTCCTCGAGGAGCTGGTGGAGGCCATGTCCGAGAGCCTCCCGGAGGTCGAGGAGGAGCCCTGAGCGACGAGCGGAGGGCGTCGTTGGCCGCTGTGGTCAAAACAGGCCCGCGGCGGACCTGATCTGCTGACGGGGGGGACGCGGACACAAGGGGGCCAGCCGCAGCGGCGCCGGCCGCAACCCGGTCGCGGGCGGAGCGGGGGTCCGCCGCCGGCCGCAACCCGCCGCCGTAGGCGGCCACCCCGGCTGGCGGCCGCCGCCGGCGCAGCCGGGCGGCAATGAGCCGTCCGAGCGAAGGGCGGTCAGCTCCGCTGGCCGCCCGCAGCACCATCAGCTCGGCGAGGAACCTCCGGTTCCGACGCCGATGACGTCGAATACCACATGGCCCCGGCCGTGCCGGGGCCGGTGTGGACGCCAACGCTGGGGCCGACCCTGTAGCGCGCCATGTCGAGGATCTGGGGGGCCCCGGCCAGGCGGCGTTCGAGCGCCTCCCGCACCGGGGCACCGGCGGCGTCGGCCACGCTGATGCCGACCCGGAGGCGGTCCCCGCCGCCGAGGACGGTCGCAGCCATGACGTCCGCCGCCTCGTCCACCGACTGGACCTGGGCCACCGGCTGGTACGACCCGTCCAGCAGTCGCAGCACGGGCACGGCGTCGTCCTCCAGCGCCTCCCGGGCGGCGGCGCCCATACGACCGCCACGACGCACCAGGTCCACCGCCTGCACCACGAACACGTTGCCGGTGCGGGCGGCCACCGCCTCGGCCACGGCGGCGGCCTCCTCGAGGCAGGCACCGGCGGCCACCGCCTCGGCCGCCTCCCAGACGCAACAGGCCACGCCGAACGACGCCGTGGCGGTGTCCACCAGGCGCACGGGCACGGGGGCGTCCCGGGCGGCCAGGCGCGCGGCATTGAGCGTGGCCGAGATGGCCGATCCGATGTGGATCGACAGGATCTCGGTGGCCCCCCGCTCGGCCAGGGCCTCGTAGGCGGCGACGAAGCGCCCGGGCGACGGCGCCGCCGTCGCCACCACCGGGGCGGCTCCGTCCTCGAAGAAGGCGTAGAAGGCGTCGGCGTCGAGGTCCACCCACTCGAGGTGGTCGACGCCGTCCACGGTGACGGTGAGGGGCACGACCTCCACGCCGTAGCGCTCCCGCAGGTCCGGGGGCAGCTGGGCGTTGGAGTCGGTGCAGAGGCCGATCACGCAGTTCCCTTCGTCTTCCGCACCGCGGCGGCGAAGCGGGACAGGATCACGGCGCTCGACGCCGCCGCCGCCACCGGCAGGCCGGCGGTGGCGCGCGGCGCCCAGGCGTTGGGCCATCCCCGGCGCCACCACAGGGCGGCCGCGCCCACCCATGCGGTGGACGCGACGGCGGTGGCCACCAGCGTGCGGGCGCCGACGGTGCGGCCCCACCGGGGCGTGGCCGTGAGCCAGGCCAGGCCGAGGTCGAAGGGCACGTAGACCGGAAAGGTCGCCGCGCACTGGCCGACGCTGGCGGCCACCCCTTTGCCGCCCCGGAAGCCGTTCCACACCGGGAAGCAGTGCCCCACCACCGCCGCCGTGCCGGCCAGGTGGGCGCCGGCGTCCCCGCCGAGGCGCCGTCCCACGCCGCAGGCGGCGGCCCCCTTGGCGATGTCGGCGCCCATGACGCCGTAGCCCCAGGCCCTGCCCAGCACCACCAGGGCGTTGGCGCCACCGGGGTTGCCGGTGCCCGCCGTGCGCAGGTCGCTCCCGGTGGCGGCCAGGCGGGCGGCGGCGTCGGCCGACGGCACGGTGCCCAGCAGGTAACCGGCCAGGGCCGCCCCGGCCAGCCCGGCCGGTCCCCTCCGGGCGGTAACGGCGGCCGGCGACATGGGCGCCGACCCTACCGAACGCCCGCCCCGTGCAGTCCCCGCCCCCCCTTCTGGCAGCAGGATCGCGCCCCAGGGCGACTGATTCCGCTGCCAGAACGAGCGCCGGGGCGGCACCTGCGGCAGGAGACGTCACAGAGCGACCGATCCTGCCGCAGCCGGCGCAGCCGGCGCAGCGGACTGCGCCGGCTCCGGAGCGGCTCCCGGAGGCGCCGGGGCGGGGCTACGGTCGCCAGCCGTGGAGACCTCGGCCCGACTGCCCCGCCTGCTGGCCATCATGGGCTCCGGCGAGACCAGTCCCACCATGGTGAAGACGCACCGAGAGCTGCTGGGCCGGCTCGGGCCACCGCCGGTGCCGGCCGTGGTGCTCGACACCCCCTTCGGGTTCCAGGCCAACGCCGTCGACCTGGCCGGCCGGGCGGTGGAGTACTTCCGGGAGAGCGTCGGGCAGCCGCTCGAGATCGCACACCTGCTGGCCGCCGGCGGTGACCCGCTCGAGTACGAGACCATGCTGGGCAAGCTGCGGGCGGCCCGCTACGTGTTCGCAGGACCGGGCAGCCCCACCTACGCGCTGCGGCAGTGGAAGGCCACGCTCGTCCCGAAGATTCTGGCGGAGAAGGTCCACTCGGGTGGCTGCGTCACCTTCGCCAGCGCTGCCGCCCTCACGCTGGGCGTGGCCACCGTCCCCGTGTACGAGATCTACAAGGCGGGCGAGGAGCCCCAGTGGCTCGACGGGCTCGACCTGCTGGGCGAGATCGGCATCAGCGCCGCGGTGATCCCCCACTACAACAACGCCGAGGGCGGCACCCACGACACCCGCTTCTGCTATCTGGGCGAGACCCGCCTGGCCCGCATGGAGCGCGACCTGCCCGAGGGCGCCTTCGTGCTCGGCGTCGACGAGCACACCGGCCTGGTGCTCGACCTCGATGCCGGCACCGCCACCGTGGTCGGGCTCGGCGTCGTGACGGTGCGCCGGGACGGCGCGTCGACCGAGGTGGCCAACGGGACCACGATGTCGGTGGCGGAGCTGGTCCGCCTGGCCTCGGCGCCCGCCGGCGCTGTTTCTGCTGCGTCTGCACCGGCGCCGGACGCCGCTGTCGACGAGCCGGGCCCGGCGCCGGCGACCGGGATCTCTCCCCTGCTGGAGAACGTCGCCCGTCTGGAGGCGACGTTCGCGGCGGCGGTGGAGGCGCGCGATGTCGATGAGGCGGTGCGGTCCGTGCTCGCCCTGGAGGACGAGCTGGTGTCGTGGAGCCGCGACTCCCTCCAGTCGGACGAGCTCGACCGGGGCAGGGCTGCCCTACGGGCCATGGTGGTGCGCCTAGGTGAGCTGGCCGTGGTCGGCGCCAAAGACCCCGTCGAGGTGGTGCGGCCATTCGTCGAGGCGCTGCTGGCACAGCGGGTCGGCGCCCGCACGGCCAGGCGCTGGGCCGACGCCGACGCCGTGCGCGACATGCTTGTCACCCTCGGCGTGGAGGTGCAGGATTCCCCGGAAGGCACCACATGGCGGCTGGTATCGTGAGCTGCCCTCGGGGCCCGGCCCCCATCGTCTAGAGGCCTAGGACACCACTCTTTCAAGGTGGCGACACGGGTTCGAATCCCGTTGGGGGTGCCAATATAAGCCCAGGTCAGAGCGTTATTCACCGGCTCCGCCCGGGTCCCGGGATCGAAGATGGTCACGGATGGTCACGGATTTTCTGCCGAGGATGCGGTACGGTCACAGACATGCGGGGAGCCGTCGAGCGGCGAGGCAAGTCGTGGCGCATCCGGGTGGATGCCGGACCCGACCCTGTCAGCGGTCGGCGGCGGCAGGTGACACGAACCGTCCCCGGCACCAAGCGAGAGGCCGAGAGCGCCCTCGCCCGCCTGCTGGTGGAACTCGGCCAGGGGCGCCACCAGGGCACCGACGTCAGGACCGTCGGCGACTTGTGTAAGGAGTGGTTCGGCCAGGCTGCCTCCAGCCTGGAACCGAACACCCGGACCGAGTTCGGCGGAATCATCGACCGCTACATGGGTCCGCGGGCCGACGTTGCCGCGACGCACGATGTCCTTCGGAGGGGAATCGGCTCGGTGCCCTTGGCCAAGCTGCGGGCCTGGGACCTCGATCGGCTCTACGCGCAGCTCGTCGCCGGCGGCGGCCGTGGTGAGCGACCGCTTGCGCCGGCGACCGTTCGCAAGGTCCACACCGTCCTGCGCCTGGCCCTTGCCCAGGCCGTGCGGTGGCAGTGGCTGGCTGAGAACCCGGCGCTGCACGCCAAGCCGCCGAGCGTTCCCCGGCCGAACCCGATGCCTCCCGCCGCCGAGGACGCCCGGCGCCTCATCGAGACGGCCGAGCAGCTGGATCCCGATTGGGCGGCGTTCCTGCGCGTCTCGGCCGCCCTTGGCGCCCGGCGTGGTGAGGTCTGCGCCCTCCGGTGGTCGGCCGTCGACCTGGAGGGCGGAACGGTCTCGGTGCACCGGGCCGTGATAATCGTCGAGGGGGAGGCCGTCGAGCGTGACCACCCCAAGACTGCGGCGAGCCGCCGGCGGGTGTCTCTCGACGCGGGGACGGTTGAGCTGTTGATCGCCCACCGCCGGCGCCAGAAGGACCGCGTCGCCGAGTGCAAGGGGAAACTGACGCCCGACGCCTACCTGTTCTCGGCAGAGATCGACGGCTCCCGGCCCTGGCATCCGACGGTCGTGCCCACCGCTTCAAGCGGCTCACCCGGCGCGCTGGCCTCGACGGCGTTCGGCTGCATGACCTCCGCCACTTCGTCGCCACCCAGCTCATCGCCGGCGGTGTCGATGTCCGCACGGTCGCTGGCCGCTTGGGTCACGCCAACCCGAGCGTCACCCTCAGCACCTACGCCGCCTGGGTGCCCGCCCGAGACCAGGAGGCGGCGCACCTGATCGGATCCTCGCTGGATCCGTTCGTGCCGTCGGACGGTTGACCCTCGACGGTCACCAAGGACAGAGGCCCCAAGAGTCGGGCCCACCCCGGCAGCCCGCTCGGTATGGCTACAGATACTTCGCTGGGTACCGCGAAACTACGGTCCGCCGTTGACGGCCCCCCGCTACCGACATGGCCGCAGTGACGTTTGAACCTCCCGAGTCCCGCCGGGCTCGGATCCTCTGTACCCCGTCGGTCACTCCGGGCGTACCGCCATCCAGCACACCACGCCGACATCGTCCTCGTTGATCCGTGACAGGGCCGGGGGCGGCTCAACGGGTTGCAGGCCGAAGTCCCTGACCACATCCACCACTCGACGCGCACCGTCATCCCGGGATATCTCGCCCTCCACGAGAAGTCGTCGGATCTCGGAGAGAGACTGGCGGACCGAGGAGCTGCGCTCGACGCTGAGGGCCTCGTCCGCCGCGCCTGCCCCCATTGGGAGCGCCACCGCCGGATCGCGCAGGAGGTCGAGCGCAAATCGCTGTGCGGGCCCGATCCGCTCTGCATCGGCGCGGGGGTCGGCCCGGCGGTTGTGCTCGGCCACGATGGACACGACCGCTGGCTTCCAGGCTGCCTCGAGGTCGATGCCGGCCACCACCGGGTCGAGCCCCGGCGCAGACCCGGGGCTGATGCGCCGCAGCATCTCCGCATCACTGTCGAGGACCTTTCCGCCGTCCTCGACGTACCGCCAGTAGCGGGTCCCGTCCGTCGTGCGGCAGGCAAAGAAGACCCCGGCGTCGCCCATCGAGGGAACGCCCGGACCCTGACGGAAGGTGGCGCCGACGCCCCACGGCAGTGCCCGCAGCCGGGCCGTCTCTCCTTCGGCCATCGCCCGTTGCAACTCGACGCGCAGCTCTTCGCCCGCAAAGGCGCCGGCCTCGCCACCATCGTCGAGCAGCGACTCATCATCCCCCGCCAGCCTTGAGGCGTAGGACCGGAGCTCCGGCTCTACGCCCTCGATCACGCCTGTCTCCATGCCGTACACGGTGGCGGCCAGGATCTTGCGCCTGATTGCGGCCTCCAGACGCAGGAGCGCCTCGAGGTCACCGTCCTCGGGGAGCATCGTCGTGAGAAAGACCTCCTCATGGGGGCTCTTGAGCCGAATCACCCGGCCGTTGCGCTGCACAACTCGCTGCGGGTTCCACGGCATGTCGTAGCTGACCACCGCTTCTGCCTGCTGCAGGTTCTGGCCTTCCGATAACACGTCGGTCGACACGAGCAGGTCGACCTCGCCGTCCGGCGGGACGTACCCGGACCGCACGACGGTGTCCGGGCAGAACCGGCCCAGCAGCGCTGCTCGGGCGTCGGGATCGCTTTCGCCGCCGATGACGACCACTCGGTCCCGGCCTCCGATCGCGGCCGGCAGGTGGGCATCGAGGTACCGCACCGTGTCGCCGAAGGTCGCGAACACCACAACCTTGGCCCACGGCGATTCGGCGAGCAACGTGCGAAGGTGCGCCAGCTTCGGGTCGTCCTCCGCCGACAACCGGTCCAGGCGGGACTCGATAGCGGCGAGCACGCCCCGATCGGTGGCAACCGCCTCCCCGTAGGTGGGCAGATAGTCGGACGTGGGGCGGGACTCGTCGTCGAGCAGCGCCTCCGCCACCCATCCAGCCAGACCGGCGTCGTCGGCCTCGGCAACAGCGGCGTCACGCAGGGCAGCCCGGGAAGGCACGAAACCGTCCTCCCACGCGGCAACGAACGCATCGTGGACGGACACCATGCGCCGCACCGTGACCAGGCAGGCCCACCAGCAGGACTCGAACCGCTTCAGGATGGCGGACTGGAGCAGGCCCCCCAGGGCAGCCTCGGCCTGGGCTTCCTCGCCACCGACCTCGAACGCGCTCGGCCGGTAGCGGGCCATGGAGAGGGACCCGATCAGGGCCGCCATCTCCCCGATCAGGCCCGGCTCGGCCGCGTCGAGGTCGTACCGGAGGGTCCTCAGCCGGGGGCGAGGGAAACGTACGGGGGTGCCATCGGGAAACGTCGCCCCCCGGTAGTGCTGCTCGATGAACCGGCGGTCCCGGCGCACGCTCACTGCGTCGGCCAGCGGGAAGAGGACGTCGGGGTCGAGGTTCTCCGGGTCCTTGGCGTTTGCCCCAGCATCGACGAAGAGCTGGTGGGCCGACGCGATGCCCTGCGCTGCGAAGGCGCGGTCGTGGCGGGCGAACGTCATCACCAGGTGGTACAGGTCCCAGAGGCCGTTGTTCACCGGTGTGGCCGTCAGGAGCACCAGGTCCTTGCGCTCACCGCCCAGGAGGCGCTCCACCGCCCGGTGCCAGGTCGTGTCAGGGTTGCGCAGCGAGTGGCCCTCGTCGACAACCACGAGGCGGTAGCTGTCGGCGGCGTTGTGCAGGACCCGTCGCCGCCCGTGCGCGTTGGGAGCGAGCTGTTCGTCGGCCGCCAGTTGGTGGTAGCTGACGACCTGGGCCGGCAGCCGTGCCTGGTCGATACGCTCCTGCCAGTTGGCCACCAGCTGCGCGGGTGCCACCACCAGCGCGTGCTGTCCCCGCCGCAGGGCGTACTCCTCGATGAAGGCGAGACCGATCTCGGTCTTGCCCGTCCCTACCCCGTCGGCGTAGACGACCCCATGATGCTCGGCCACGATCCGCCGTGCCCGCTCGTAGCCGTCCCGCTGGAAGGGCGCCAGGGCGACCGCAGAGGATGCGGCCGGAATGGCGTCAAGCGGAACCTCCAGGTCGTCGCCGTACAACTCCAGCAATGCCCGAAGGTAGATCGTGCCCGGATCGAGCAGGCCGGGGTTCGGGAACAGCAGCGACCGGAGATCGTCCTTGAAGTCGACCGCAGAGGTCCACAGCTCCTCGAACCATTCGAGGGCAAGCCGGGCAACGTGCGGGTCGTAGTGGACGAGGCCCAGTTCCAGGTTGGCCAACAGACCGGCGGTGGTGAGGTTGGCCGACGTGACCAGGGCAGCCCGCCCGTCGGTCACGTCGCCGAACAGGTAGGCCTTGCCGTGCAGGAACCGGGCGGAGTAGCGACGGACGTCGATTTCAGGCCGATCGAGCCAGGTGTCGACCTTCGCCAGCAGAGCCGCCGCCCGGCTGGGGGGGAATCGGGCCAGGTCGCGCTCTTGGGCCAACGCCTGGAGGGCGACCTCGAAGCGGGAGAGCGGGAGGTCGGCACCGAGCCCGGGACCTGGCACCGCTCCCAGGAGCAACCGGACCTGCCGCCCATCCTGCACCGTCACGGCAAGGTGTTGCAGACCGCCGAGATTGACGTACCCGGTGGCGACGGCAACGGCGAACCGTGCATCAAGATCGCTGACGAGGTAGGCAAGGGCGGCGGCGTGCGTCGTCTTCTGGTTCTCTACCAGCTGCGGGCGCTCAGGCATCGCCACCCCCGAGAAGGCGGACGACCTCACGGTGGCACTTGTCAAACGAGGGCGAGGCGGCGCGGGCCTCACTCACGTCGAACACTGCGGTGAGCGCCGGCTGGTCCTGAGTCGGCGCGTAGGTGGTGCCCGAAGCCATGTGCCGCCGCAGCCACTCCTTCGCGCCACGGACCTCCTCCGGGTTCTCGGGCCCCTGGAGGTCATGGGCCAGCCCTCGTCGGCCGGCCACCGACGTCGCGGCGGCGAGGAACCACGCCTCGAACTCGCGCTTGGCCAGCACGACGGCGACAGGGACGTCACTGCGCTGGGCGATGCACCGCGCTAGCAACTCCGGTCCCAACCGGGCCGGGCAGTCCTCCTCGTCGTCGGCGTCGAGCAGCACCAGGACCCCACCCCCGGCGCCGACCTTCCGGGCCGCCAACTCGACGTGGCGCTCCAACTCCCCCGGGCGGCGCAGTTTGTCGGCCGGCACCCGGAGCGGCGGCGGCACGCTGACAACCACCGCCGGGTTGAGCGACTCGGCGATGCGCCGGAGGAGGATCGGAACGGAGGACACCTCACCGTGCCCTTCGACGATGCAACTGATGGTGCACGTCACTGATCCGCCATCCCTCCGGGATGTCGCACCAGCGAGCTGTGTGTGGAGCGTCCTCCCGGGCCACTCACCGGCGGGGTGATGCCTCGAACAACTCGAGTTGGCTGCCGTTCGCGTGGGCTTTCGCCTCGTCGTTCGGCGCAAGCTGGTCGAGCCGCAGGAGTTCCCCCGCGGTAAAGAGGTGATCCCTCATGGCCGAGCGCCCGGTCTCGTCGATCCCGCCGATGACGGTGGCACCGTCGTGCAGGGCCACGGCCAGGATGGAGTCGGCGTCGATCGTGGGGTCGTCGAGCAGGTCGGGGCTGTGGCTCGTCACCACCACTTGCGTGCGGACGCTGGCCTCGCGCAGCGCATCGAGCAGGACGCCGGCTGCCCCAGGGTGAAGGGCCGCCTCGGGCTCCTCGATGCCGACGAGCGGAACCTCGGACGCCCCACCATGCGTCTGGAAGAGGGCGACGAGGATGCCAAGGGCCCGGAGCGTGCCGTCGGACATAGCTGCGGCGGGAAAGCGCCAAGGGTCCTTCGAACCGGCGACGTGCTGGCGGAACTCGAGGGTCTCCTTCGGCCCCACCACCTTCACATCGACGCCGGTGATATTCGAAGTCACCTTGTTCAGATAGCCCTCCACCCGCTGCTTCGCTCCCGGGCGGTGGTCGCGCAACTGGTCCAGCACGCTCGAGAGGTTGCTGCCGTCGCGAGCGAGCAGCGTCCCAGGGTCCGGAGACTGGAGGTCGCGGATGCGGTCGGGGTTGAGGTTGTAAAAGCCCATGGCGGATAGGGCGTCGTACACGGGGCGGAACTGCGGCAGCCCGCCGGCGTTGACGAGGTACAGACGGTCGGGCAGGGCCGGCGGCACCGCCTGCTCCAAGGTGGTGGTAACCCCGTCGGGACCTACGTGGAACCGGTGGAAACCCAGACCGGCCGGGTCGCTGATGTCGCACCGCTCCTCCTGCACCTCGTAGGCGCCCCGGGCCCTCGCCGCAACCCGGAAGGCATACGTCCCGGCGCTCCCTCCAGGCAGGGTGAAATCAAGTCGGATGCCGAAATGGGTGGGATGCCCACCGGAGCGCCGGCGTACCTCGTTGACCCCGCCGCGATCGCGGAGGGCGTGGCTCAGCGAGGTGTTCAGGGCGTCGGCCACGAACCGCAGGGCGTCGAGGAAGTTGCTCTTCCCCGATCCGTTCCGCCCGACCAGGAGGCTCAGCGGGCGGAGCTGGACATCACACCCCGCGATGCTCCGGTAGTTCTTGATGACCACGCGGCGCAGGAACGGGGACGCCGTCAAGGAGTGCCGCCGGTCAGCTCGCCGAGCCGATGAGACAGGAGCCGCCGATAGGTAGGGGGAACCGCATCGGCGGTGAAGTCTGCAAGGAGCACGTCGAGGTCGTCGCCGGTCAGGCCCCAGGCGGCAGCCACCCGGGCATCGATCTCGACGCGGAGCCGGTCACGCTCCTCGTCGGGCAGGGGCCCGGGCTCGACGCCGAAGCTCCCGGCGAAGTCGTCAAAGCGATGGTCGATGCACGACAGCCGGGCCGCGGAGTCGGCAATCACGTCCACAGTGGCCTCGTCGAGGTCGGGCACGACAAGACCCTCCAGGATGAAGAAGTTGAGGTGGGTCTCGACGAACCGTCGGGCCTGCCAATCGAAAGGCAGGCTGGCCATGATGGCAAGGGTCGCGGCGCGAGCCTCGTTGCTGCCCTCGACGAAGGCGAGATAGGGGGCGGTGTTCGTCAGGAGGACTCCGGGCGGGACCAGCGCGACTCGTACCGTCCGCGAGTCGGTGGCTCGGCTGACGTCACGGAAGGCGACCCTTGCGCCAGACAACTCCTCGAGAACCACCCGGGCCCGTCGCGTCGCGCTGAGTTCGGGAGCGAGGCTGGAGCCTGGCCGGGGCTTGCGGATCTTCTTCAATGCCGCTTTGCTCAGCGGGCAGCGCCGGGCGCCCGCACCATGAGGGTCGTACAGGTCGAAGCTTTCCCCCTTCCAGAGGGGCTGTCCTTCCTCTGCATCCCGCCACAGCTTCTTGTCGTTGGTCTCATCGAGCTCCCGGACCCCGAAGCTCCGCCACCGGCCACCCGGCCCTCGCGAGAACTGTGAGCCACGGCGGAGCTTGGCGAGCAGGTCGGCCTCGGCTTGCGTCCGCAGGAGCGGCACCGTGCGGTGCGGTCCGAACGCCTCCGGGGCAAGGGCCAGTCCGGCCGAGGCCGCCTGGTTCTCCCATGCGGCGAGCGACATCGCCGTCCCGGCCACGGCCGTCCGGTGGTTGCGCGTCGCTTCCGCCCGCTCCGCCGCCACCAGGGCAACCGTGTACCGCGGCTCTGAGTCGAACGCCCACCGGCCACTGTTGACCAGGAAGTCCAGGCGATGGCAGGTCGTCTTCGCGAACAGCCACTCGCGAAAGCCCGCCGAGCCGCTGGCCGAGAACGCGCTCCGGGGCAGCACAACGCCCAGGCGGCCGCCATTGCGCAGGAGCGCCTGGTAGCGGGCGCAGAAGAACTTGTAGAGGTCCGGGTCGCCCGGCATCGACGGGTAGCCGGCGGCCCCCAGGTAACCCCGCTCCTCCGCCGAACGCTCGCGCGCCCTTGCCAGACGCTCGGCCAGCTCGGGCCGCCGCGCTAGCAGCGCGTCGAGGGCCATGGCGCGGTCGCCTTCGGGAAGGCTCCGGATGCCTGGCCGGAAGAGGCCGTAGAAGGCCAGGGCCTCCACCGTGACCTCCTCCCACGGCGGGTTGCCCACGACCGCGTCGAAACCCGGGCGCGCGCGGGCGAACACGTGCGGGAACGCCGTCAACCAGTGCAGGAAACGGTGGCCCCGCACCAGCCGTGGAATCTCGTCCCATCCCTCCTGACCGGGCCGGGCATCCAATCCGTCCCAGCTGTGCAGGCGGGTACCGGCCACGATCTCGGCTGCGTGGAACCGGGCCTCGTCCTGCGCCCCTTCCATCCCGAAGCTGCCGGCCGTCCAGATGTCGCAGAGTCGCTCGAGGCCGGCGGTGGCAACCCGGGCCGCGATGTCAGCGCCCTCGCTTTCCCGCACCTCGTCGGGGCTGCGGTCCTGCCCCGAGGCCACCTCGCGCACGGCTGCCACCGCCCGCTCGGTGGCCTGTCGCAACGGCTCCTGGAACAAGGCACTTCCAGCCACAATGCCGTCAAGATCGACGACACCAACCAGGGAGTTTCCGACCTGAACGTTGCGATCGAGGTAGGCCAGGGACAGGCCGGGGACGAACGAGGCCAGCCACAGCGACAGCTTGGCCACCTCAGCGCCCATGGGGCTGAGGTCGACGCCGAAGACACAGCGCTTGGTGACCAGGCGACGGAGCAGGGCGACATCGTCGATGGCAGCGCCGGCGCTGGCGCCCGCTCGCAGGTGCTCGATGGCGGCGGCCACGGCCGGCAGCGGTGACTCGCCGAGGAACCGCACTACCCGGTCGGCCAGCTCGGCCACCACCACCACGAGGAAATGGGCGCTGCCGCAGGCCGGATCGAGCACGGCAAAGTCGAACAGCTCCTCGGCCGCGCCCGCCGGGTCGGTGGCGGCCAGCGCCCGCACCTTCGCCAGGTGGGCCTCGAAGGCCGGGGCGACGGCATGGCGCACCAGGTGGCGGACCAGCTCCGAGCGGGTGTAGTAGACGCCGCCACCCTTCCGGCCGCCCTCGTGGGTCTGCCACAGGAGGTCGCCCACTTCAACATCCGGGGGCCCGTCCTCTGCGGCGACCTCGTAGCGGTCGGCTCTGGCGTCGTAGGTCAGCGGCGACTCGGCCACCGACAGCCGGAGGGACAACAGGCCCTCGTAGATGTTCCCGAGATGGCCGATCTCCAACGTTGAGTAGTCGAGGCCCACGTCGTCGCCGGGCGGTCGCCCGATGCCGACGAGCACCCGGGCGAAGTCGGGGTCGGCCAGCTCGGCCCGCTCGAGGATCGCCGCCCCCTCGAAGCCGTCGGCCGCGAACAGGGCACCGTTGTAGGCTGGCACGCCCCAGGCCCGGCTCCGGTTACCCGTCCGCATCGCCTTCACCAGAAGGGTGAACCGGTCCCACAGCGAGGTCGAGCGTGGGTCGAGGTCGTCCAACCCATCGGCCGCCTCCTCGACCAACCTCGTGAGCGACGACTCCTCGTACGCCCGCGAGTCCATCGGCAGGTACCCGGCGGCCTCGGCATAGAGGATGAACAGGCCCCGGAACACCAGTGTCAGGGCGGCCCGCTCCAGGTCCTCCCGGATGTCCTCATCTGTGGGATCGGACCCGTGGGACTTTGCCCATCGCCCGAGGGCCAGGCCCAAGGCGGGGAGGGCCCGCTGGCGGATGGCCTGGTCGAGCCGGATGCGTAGAGCGGCGCCGTAAACGCGCGCCTCCCGCTGGAGGGCAGCAAAACGGTCCTCGGCCAGATACGCCGGTGCGAGCAGCCCGAGGTAGGCCCGGTCGTCGTCCTGGAGGACAGCGGCATCCAGGTCGATGTAGCGGGCCGCGGCCGAGCCGGCGAAGGGGGCGGCGTCGAACAGGCGGACCCGGGAGCCGCTGGCCAGGAGCCCGTACGAGACGCCCTCGGCCGCGCAGTCGTTGAGCAGGATGCCCTCGGGTGGCCGGCCGTCGTCCGCCAGCCGTGCGAACTCGGAGGGATCCGCCCTCGGATGGACGACCGCTACCGGCCGGCCGTCGAAGCGGACGAGCCAGCCCCGCACCGGCCGCCGGACGACGTCATATCCCAGCGTGGTGAGGATGCCGCGCCAGTCCGCGCCCTTGGCGATCGCCTTGACCGCTTCTTGGAGCGCCGCCCACCGCATGGCGTCCCCCCGCAGGCGGACGTTGAGGGTGTGGACGGTCAACAGGTCGCGGAGCTTGAGACCGGGGATTCCGGCCTGGTCGAGGCGGTCGAGTTCGGCGGCCAGCTCCCGCACCGCCTCGAGACGCGGCATCGAGGCCAGGCGCGCAAGGGCGGACGCCAGCGCCACCACGTCCACGGTGCGGATGGGCGCCGCTGGGTCGACCAGGCCGAGGGCCCGGACGCAGCCGGCCCGGCCGGGCTCCTCGGCCACGAGCAGGAGCGGGGTTGCACCTCCGCCGTGGCGGTCCCGCCACGCCCGTCGCAGGGACCGGTCATCGGCTCTGTCGGTGCCGGCTACCTCCACCCCTGCTGCGACCACGGCACCGCGGAGCGGGGCGGCGGCCGGAACCGCACGGGCTCCGGGGGTTGCGAGCAGGCCGGCCAGGAGGTCGTCGAGGGTCACGGGCGTGACGACGACGGGGGCACGCCGCAACCGTAGTTCCGGCCGCCCGGTGAGCTGGGGCACTGGCTTCTCCCGCGTCGGTGACGAGCGGGGGAAGCGCCACCGCCATTCTGGTTCGCGGGTGTGACAGTCGCATTGCGCGCGGCGCCTCAACTGGGCAGCCGCAACCGGACTCGAACCGGCATTGCACGGAGTCGCACTGCCCAGGTACACCTGGTCGGGCTCCGCCCCCGACGAGATCGACCGCTCCATCTCGACGTGGCGATGGCCCATCCCTCGATCGGCAACAACGGCACACCGTCGAGATGCGCGTCGGCCGGCGCTGCTGCACAACCGGCGGGCACCGGAAATTTCGGGGCCCGCAGCGCGGGTCCGGAACGGCGGGGCCGGAGCGCGGGACCCGGTCGGGCGGGGCCGGGACGACGGCGGGCCGGGTGCGGGGAGGCCGCCGGACCGGGGGAACGTGGGACCGGGGGGGGGGGGGGGGAGGGCCGTGGGGCCGGGGGGGGGCGGGGGGGGGGGGTGGGGGGGGGGGGGTGTGGGGAGTATGCCGCCGGCCGGGGGCCGGCGGGCTCACACACTATGCACAGGGGTGCGTTGTTGCGCTTCTGGCGTCGTTGGCGCGCATCTCCAAGTCGTCCGGTCGGCCCGCCGG
>Ga0136633_1000203_pt1 | contig 45117 bp, 43 predicted proteins | sample AntDrymeUQ832206_2_FD_105494 | JGI IMG/M metagenome (GOLD analysis project Ga0136633, IMG submission 105494) | Polar desert sand microbial communities from Dry Valleys, Antarctica - metaG UQ83 (22.06) | ecosystem: Environmental > Terrestrial > Soil > Desert | place: Antarctica: Dry Valley... | reverse complement strand
CGAACGATGACCTCGTGCATCGGCGAACGGCGCAGTCGCGCTTCGGTGGCGCGCTTCGCATTCGTGAACGGGGAGTTTACGTGCAGCGCGGGGCCTCGCGCGACGCGACGCTGCACAGCTGAGCGTGCTTGTTGTGCGCCCGGCGGCCGACGGCCGCGCTCTGCGCGTTTCGGGAGTCGCGTCACTGCCCGGCCCGGTAGCGGAGCTCGTCGCGCGCGCTCGGCACGCCGGGGTGTCGGCCAATGCGTTCGCAGAGGCGAGCCGGCGTCGGTCATCTTGGCCGTTGCCGGCGAGATCGACGCGGACGTGATCGTCGTCGGCCAGCGCGGATGGCCCTTCGCTGAAGGCGCGGGGCGGATGACGAGCGGTCATCTGCTGCGGCACAGCGATCGGCCCGTGCTGGTCGTCCAGCCCTGGGCCGAGTGGGGCGCGAACCATAGGCCGAGCGGCATGCCTGCCGTTTGGCGAGGAGGATAGCAATGCTCAGCTCGATGGGCGATTCAGCGCGGCTCGAAGTGCGCATCCCCGCCGAAGATGGTCGCGTGGCGTGTCCGCGGCTGGGTGAGGTCGGGCTCGAGCGATGCCTCGAGTGTTCATGGCTGCTGCGCTTCCAAGCAGGGGAGCACGACGTGGTCGTGTGCTCAGTGACCGATCCGCGAACAGATATTTGAGAGTAGGAATCGGACGCCAGGGCGCCGGACCGTGCAACTCCGACGTCAGCCCGCGCCGGTCGCCGCATTGGCGCGATGGCCGGCGCGTCGGCCCGCAGGCTGTAGGGCGCCGGCCGGATCACACGCCTGAGCGTGACCGGAGTGGCCAAGCGGTAGGCGCCTGGCTCCAGACCAGGATATCGATCAGCCTGCTCGTTCTATCCAAGGTCCAGCTCCGATGAGATCGCATCGCAGCCCATGTCTCAGGGGACATTCGGGTCGGCGTCAGAGGTTCAACCCCAAGTGAGACCCTCACACGCCTGCAACGGCGTGGAGTCGGAATGTGGGATCCCGCGCGTGGTGCAGCGCTGCGCCTAGACTTGGTCGATGGCAGAAGAGCTCCGCCCCGAGCCACCGTTTGGTCTGCAGGGTGCCAATGAGAACATCTGGCACATTGCTGCAGCGGAGCGCTGGAGCGACGGTCAGCTCATCGGATACCGCACCCAATGCGGCCGCAACTACGCGGCGCCCGTTGAGCAGCACGAGCTTGCCGGACTCAGCCAGGTGTGCTCGGACTGCGCGGCACAGGTCGCCCAGCGCCACTGAGGGAGCGGCGCGGCCATGCCGGCTGACTTCTGAGCCTCCTCGCTCGAGCGCTTCCCGCACGGAGGAGCGCGGGCCGATCACGCCCGTCTCCCTCCCTGACTGGGCGCGCAGCGAGTCAGCCAGCGACCCGGCCGGCCGACGGTCGCTCGGGGAGGACGCCGAGCTGGCGCATGAGCGTCATGTCGTCCCGGACACCCCAATGCTCGACCCCCTTGCCGTCGCGGAACTTGACGATGTGGACGTAGTCGTAAGCGACTTCGCGATTGGTCGGCGGGATGCCCATCAGCTCGCCGGTATGCCGCCCGTGGTGCGTGCACTGCACAACAACGGTGTCGCCCTCGCCGATCACCTGGTGAATCTCCCAACGCTGATCGGAGAACACACTCCCGAGCCACAGCATGGTCTGTTTCACGCCCTCGAAGCCCTGTGGCTCGCCGGGCCGCGCCCCATGTTCGATAACGTCGGGGGCGACCACCTCGGCGAGTGCGTCGACGTCGCAGGCAGGGAAGATCTCCTCCCACGTTCGCCGAGCCTTGGCCTTTAGATCCTCGATCATTGCTGGTCCCTTCTTCCGGTCTGGTAATATCGACTAGAACGACAGTGATTTGGTATCAGGAGCATTCCACTCAATGAGCCAGGGTGTCAAGCCCCGCCGCCGATACGACTCGCGGCGACGCGACGAGCAGGCTGCCCAGACGCGGCGCGACATCGCCGCCGTCGCCGGCAAGCTGTTCCGGGAGCGCGGCTACGCCGGGACGCCGATGCCCCGTATCGCGGCGGAGGCAGGGGTCGTCGTCGAGACGATCTATCGCGCCTTCGGCAGCAAGGCGAGCCTGTTCCGGGCCGTCATCGACGCAGCCGTTGCGGGCGGAGCGGCGCGCGCGGACGTGCCGGTCGAGGAACGACCGGCGATTCGGGCGGTGATCGATGCGCCCGATCCGCGCCGCCAGGTCGAGCTGTACGCCGCGACGCAGCCCGGGATCCACCGCCGCTCGGGGCCTCTCCTAAGGGCGCTCTTTGGCGCCGCCGCGACAGATCCTGAGCTCAAGGCGCTGTGGGAGGAGCTCGAGGCAGGGCGACTCGCAGGACAGGGCCGGTTCGTCGGGATGTTGGCAGAGCACGGGCACCTGCGCCCAGATGTCTCGGTCGAGCATGCCCGTGACGTCGTGTGGACGCTGTGCTCGCTCGCCGTGCATGACCTTCTGGTCGTCGCCCGGGGCTGGACGGAAGGCCGATACCAGGACTGGCTCGCCACCGTCATGGCGCGCGAGCTTCTCGCCCCGCCCCAGGGTGGTTAGGGCTCATCCGGTCCAACTCGCGCCGCGGGCGCCAATTCGCCGAACGGGATCGATCATGTGTCCCTACCCGGGACGATAGGTCTGCACCACCGTACGGTCGGGCCGCAGTGTGCCTTCGACCAGGCGGCGCACCGCCTCACCTGTCACCGCGCCGTATCGCTGCAACTCTGTGTTGATACGGTCGGGATCATCCAGAAGGGAAGCGTGCATACCGGCCAGATCCTCGATGGAACCGACGAAGAGCCTGCTACACTGCGCAGCGTGCTCGTATTACAACGTCATACATGCGCGATGTGCCGAACCCGCCTCGCCCGCTGACGGGACGCCGCCCGCTCACGCGTCCCCGCCTGTTCTCGCTCTGGCTGCCGCCCGAGCGACAGCCCTTTCCCTGCCATCCGCGGATGCCGGCGATGCTGCTGGTGGACCACGATCAGCCCCTTCAGTTCTGGGAATACCCCTGCGCGGCGCGCGGCTGTAACTGGCTCTACCGCTTCACGAAGCGTGATGATGGGCTTAGCTGGGAGCCGATCGACGGCTTCACCGTTCCGACGTCGAAGCGGCCGCACGGCGAACCGATAGACGCTGGAGGGGTGATGGAACGGCTGATCCGAGAGCGACGCCCCGCCGCCTAAACCTGTCGGCTCCATGAACCTGCACGCCGGGGGAGAGCAGCACCGGCACATCGGCTACTGGACCGCGGCGTGGGGGCGCCGGCGGGGGATCGCGAGCCGGGCGGCTCGGATCGTTTCGCTTTGGGCTAATGACGCCTACTCTGAGTTGGTTCGGATCGGCCTGGCCGAGCACCCCGGCCGTGGCGCAGGCGCGCAGGCGGCCACGTCGAACAGTACCCGTTGGCGGTCGGGCCGGTTGTAGGATGGGCGCACCGAACAGGTGTCCTCCGGCTGAGGGGCTGGTTGGGTCTTCAACCCCAGTCTCTCAGCTCGGCCGGGCACCTCTTCTGCCTTCTCGGCAGGGGTTCAGCCGGTCAGGATCGGTGGATCCGGGCTAACCCGCACTGCATCCATCCCCGCGGGGGCTCACTCAGGGCTACAGCAAGAAGGAGATCGAGAAGAATGCAGACGTCCCGGCTTGTGGTGCTTGCCGCCGGGGTCGGGTCGCGTCTCCAGCCCAAGCCGAGTGCTAAACCTCTGGTGCGGGTCGGGGGGATGACACTCCTGGAACGGTCAATCGTCGCGGCTCACGAGTCCGGCTTCGACGACGTCGTCGTCGTTACTGGTCACGAAGCCGAACATGTCGCCCGGGAAGCCCTCGACGTGAGCCGTCGCCGAGGGCTGCGCGTTGCCGTCGTCCACAACGCGCGCTATGGCGAGGGCAACGGAATGTCCGTCCTCGCCGCGAAGGACATTGTCGGCGATGCACCGTTCGCGCTGGTGATGGCCGATCACGTCTTCGCTTCGGCATTTCTGCGCCGGCTCCGAGCGACGTCGGTACCACCGGGCGAAGTCGTCGTCGCCGTCGACCGCTCGCTCGGACGGACCGCCGGTGTAGACGCGGCCGACGCTATGAAGGTTCGATTCACCGGCACCCGCGTCGAGGCCATCGGCAAGATGCTGCCCGCTTACGACGCGTTCGACGTTGGCGCCTTCGTCTGCAGCGCGGCGGTGTTCGACGCGGTCGAGGAGGTTGCTGCATCCGGCGACACCGCGTTCGCGGCTGCCGTGCAACTCCTCGCCGGCTTTGGTATGGCGCGCGCGCTGCCCCTCGAGGCCGACGAATGGTGGTTTGACGTCGACACCCCGACCGACTACCGCCGCGGCAGCCGGTACCTGTTCCGAAGCACCGGTAAGGCGCTCGACGGCACCGTGGCGACGCGCCTGAACCGCGCGGTTTCGCAGCGCATCGTGACCCCGGTGCTGCTCGGTGTCTTCCCCTCGATCACCCCGAATCAGGTCACGGTTGCCGCGTTCGCCGTCGCGCTTACCGCCGCGGCCGCCCTGGCCGTCCACGCCCCCGTGGTAGCCGCGGTCCTCGTCACGGCGGCAAGCGTGCTCGACGGCAGCGACGGCGAGATCGCCCGCCTAGCGCACCGCTCGTCGCGCTTCGGCTCGTTCTTCGACGCGGTCCTCGACCGGGCGGCGGACGGCCTGCTCTTCACCGGCGCGGCCATCTACCTTGCGACCTCGGGGGACCTCGCCGGCCATCTTGGGTCGGTGCAGGTGCCGGTCGTGATAGCCGTCGCCGGCTTGGCGCTCGTCGGGCACCTGCTCGTCAGCTACACCACGGCCAAGGCCGCCGTCGACCTCGGCCACAGGTACCACGGCGTCCTCCTCGCGGGCGGCCGCGGGCGAGACCTGCGACTGCTAATCCTGACGCTCGGCGCCCTGGGCGCAGCAGTGCATGCCAGCTCGCTGCTGGCCGCGCTCGCTGTCGTGGCCGTCATGTGCGCGGGAATCGTGAGCGTGCGGCTGCGGGCGTCGTGGTGGGCTGGCGGACCGGGTGCCCACTACGTGGGGGTGCGTGCCGTGGCGTTCGACTTCGACGGCACGGTGGCCGACTCCATGGGGACACTCGCGAAGCTCGCGGCCCAGCTGCTCTCGCGCGAGTTCGGCATGGCGCGCGACGAAGCCACGAGCCGCTACCTCGCGACCGCGGGCGACGACTTCCGGACCCAACTCGACGTCATTGCGTACGGCCGCCCGTGCCTCGACAAGATCGCCGCCGGTTTCGAAGCCGCCAAGGAAGGCCTCATGGGAGGCTTCCGACCGTTCGCGGACGCCGGAGCGGCCATCGAGCGCCTCAGGCGCGCCGACGTCCCTGCCCTCGTCTGCAGCAGCACGCGCGCTGAGCTCGTCCAGGAGTTTTGCCGGCGCTTCGGGCTGGCCCAGCTCGCAGCTGCGGTCGACGGCTGGCGGCCGGACAATCCCAAGGTGGTGCAGCTCCGGGCCTGGGCGGCCGCGATCGGCGTCGCTCCCAACGACGTCCTGTTCGTCGGCGACGCGGTGCGCGACGCTGCGATCGCCCGGGCCGCAGGGGTCCGCTTCGTCGGGCTCTGTCGTCCCGGCCACCCGGACGCGTTCGCGGGGAGCGGCGTCCCCGTGGTGACGTCACTCACCGACCTCGTCCGGCTCGTCGCGTGCGCCCGCCGCTCGCCGCTCGCCGGTGAGAGTCCGATCCTGGCCGGCAGGGTCGGCCCGTCCGCGCCAGAGCCGCTAGTAGCCGTCGCGACCGCGCCGTTCGAGGTGGTCGACCTCGACGGCCCGCACCAGCCGGCGCACGCCGTCGAGGACGCATAGCTTCGTGACCATCCGGATGCGCGGCCGGTGGCGGCTGCTGGCGCCGCTCGTGGTGACGGCAGGCAGCGCCGGGGTGCGGCGGTAGCTCCAGCGTCTCAAGGAGAAAGTCGAATCGGCGACGGCCGTGGCGGTAGCGACCTGACGGAAGGCGGACCGAAGAACCTGACAGAATTCCCGATCCAGGCGACCGCCGCGGCGGTCGACCTCGCCTCAGGACCGCGTGATCGACCGCCAGCATGCGTCGATGAGGCTGTCGATGACCTGGCCCTCGAGTTCCGACCGCCCGCCGATCCGGGCCGCTAAGCGTACCGCGGGGCCGAATGCGAGGTCATAGAGATGCTCCGGCGGTAGATCGACCAGGAGTGCAGCCATGTCGGGAGCGCTCGCGGCGGCCATCAGCGGGTCGCCGCCGCCATGCACCACCGCCGCGCGGGCCGCATCGGCAAACGGAGATGCCTCGACCTGGACCAGGAACCGCGCACGGACCGGGTCCGCCGTGAGGGTGCTGCAGGAGGTTCCGCCAGATGGCCCGGAATCGATCCGCGGGCGCCGCCTCCGGGTCGATGGCCGAGACCGCCGCAGCGCTCAGATCGCGCTTCACGTCCCGATAGACCGTCATGACAAGGTCGTGCTTTGACGCGTGGTGGACGTAGATCGTCCCGGCGGCCACGCCGGCGCGTTCGGCAACCGCACCCATGCTCGCGTGAAAGCCGCGCTCCGCGACGAGCTCGAGGAAGGCGCGGCGGACGAGCGCCCCGCGGTCGACGCCAGGTTGCGAGGTGATCACGAGGCGAGCGCCTGCGGTGCGCCGAGATCGACGCCCTGCGCGGGCACCATCCCCGCGACGTCGAACTTGACGCCCGTCTCGTGCTCGGACACCGACCACATCGTGGCGAGGTCGCGCGACGTCATCGAGCGGCTGAGGTACCGCTTCCTGACCGGCGACCCACCGAACACGAAGCGCAGGCCAAACAGCTCACCACCGCGCAGGGTCGGATCGGTGGCCGCCCGGAGCTGCGGCAGCGCCCCCTTGGCCGGAGAGGTGCCGAACCAGCCGACCGTCATATCGAAGAATCGCTGGGAGATCCCGCGCTGCTCGCGGGCGCTGTTTGCCTGGAGGTCGGTGTGCGAGAACCCGGGATCCGCCGCCGCGGCTTGCACTGAGGCGCCGGCGGCCGCCAACCGACGGTCCAGCTCGACGGCGAACTGGAGATTCGCGAGCTTGGCCCGGCCATAGGACCGCCACGGGTTGTAGCGCCGCTCCATCGTCGGATCGTCGGGATCGACCGTGGTGCCTTGGAACCGGCCGGAGCTCGTGACCGAGACGACGCGGCCGTGGCGACTGCGGACCAGCGCCGACAGCAAGAGGGCGGTCAGGGCGAAGTGCCCGAGATGGTTGACGCCGAACTGCATCTCGAACCCGTCGGCCGTCCTTCGGAAGGGGATCCCCATCACCCCGGCGTTGTTGACGAGGATGTCGATGACCCGATGGTCCTCGAGGATGGCCGTCGCCGCGGCTCGAACCGACGCGAGCGAGGCGAGGTCAAGGTGGACGAGCTCAAGTGAGGCGTCGGGGATCTCGCGGGCGATGTCGTCACGGGCCAAGGCGGCCTTGTCGAGGCTGCGGACTGCCATCACGATGTGGGCGCCCTTGCGGGCGAGTTCGCGCGCGGTCTCGAAACCAAGCCCGCCGTTCGCACCGGTGACGACGGCCGTTCGACCGTGAAGATCGGGGATGTCGGTGGTGGTCCAACCCATCACCACCATCCTGCCACGCTCCGACGGGCGAGATCTCCACTGACTGGTGGGCAGGATCGCGCAAGTTGTGGACAAGTTGGTGGACAGACCCCTTCCGATTTGTCCTCGCGCAGGCCTACGATCCCCGCCGGCCCGTATTCTCATGGAGAAGGCCAATCGCCCGGGAATCATCCATCGCCACCATCAGAAGGGGAGGCTGCCAACGCATGACGCAGCGACCGTCCGTGCCCGACGTCGCCACGCGGCCCTCGCCGACGGGGGGGCCACCGCCCCCCGACGTCGTCTCATTCATACGCTTCTGCCACCACCGCCGCGGGGTCGGCTGGCCAGAGCTCTACGACGAGATGTGCGGCGTCGCCGCCCGTCGGGAGTTCCATGGCTGGGATCACGCCGAGCTGGAGTCTCGAGGCCTCACCTTCTCGCTGTTCGAGATGCCGCGGCTTGCCGGGTGGGTCCGCGCCGTGCTCGAGGGAATGGCCGAAGAGCGGGAGACCGATGGCCACCGCGGAGCTACGACGACACGTCGGCAGCCGCATGCCGCGGTCGCCTGAGGCACCGCCCCTGCCTTGATCCGTCGGGATATCACAAGCCCCGGTCCGTGCTCGGCGGATCGGGGCTTCCTTTGGTTGGGCCGCCGAGAGGGACAAACCGGCATTGGTCTGCGTTCACCGGCGACACGCGTGTACATCGGTCCCATCATGCTCACCCAGTGACTCAAGTGTCCACGGGCGCCTCGCGCTCTCCGATGCCGCTCAGTAGGTGTGGCGGCGCGCCATCTCCCGCTCGATCATGCGTTCCATGACCAGGTACTTCTCGATCCGGCGCCGCAGCTCGTTTGCCTCTGGGGTGTAGAGGTGGACGTACTGCTGGAGCTCAAGGCTGAGCTTGCGGGAGAACATCCGTGCGTGATCGAGGTTTCGGCGCAGGAGGACCTGGTCCATCCGTCTCAGGTGCTCCTCGTTGAGGAGGTCCTCATCGCGCAGCAGCTCGCGATCCGCGTCGATCTGGGTGCGCTGGAGCTGGACGGGCGTGATGATCGGTTCGTCGGTCATTGCCGGTCCAGTCTAGCGGCCGACCGGTGCGCCGATGAGCCGCTCGACAAGCCCGGTCACCTCGTCGATCCCAGCTCCAGGAACTCTGGGTTGTCGTTGATGACACTGATCCGCGGTCGCGTCGTGTCGGGCATTGCTCGGGCTCCTCGGGGCGCAGCTGTTCCGGGGGTTTGGGGGGCGCGAGTATAGTCCGGCGCCGATGGGTATGCTTCGACGGGTCCCCGTAGCTCAGTGGACAGAGCAACCGCCTTCTAAGCGGTCGGCCGCAGGTTCGAATCCTGCCGGGGACGCCATGACAAACGACTCAGGCAACGCGAGCGTCAGGCCTGTACTCGGTTACTTGGGCGCCGGCCCCGTGTCCTCCCAGGGCGTGACGTTCTCACCGCCCGCGAGCCAACGGAGCGCGCCATCGAATTCCTCGAGATCGAACGGCTTGAGCAGGACCCGGACATTGGCGTGGCCCGTCCACAGCTCTGATATCTCTCCGAAGTCGCGAGCCGTACAGATGACCAGTCGCGGGATATTCACAAGGTAGCGGGCAGCCGACGAGTTGAGCACCGCTCCGTCGAGGAAGGCGCCCTGCGGCAGGTCGGTGGTCTCCTCAGCCGCTAATTGATCCGGGGTGAGGCACAGCAAGCGGATACCGGCGTCACCGGCAATGCTCTGCGCGACCTCGCGGAATGGCTCGTTGTCGTCCACGAGCCAGATTGAAGGGCGATCCACCATTCCTCAGCCTGCCAAACCGAACGACACAATAGCATCGTCAAGCGTTGGAACCTGCAGTCGGAGCCTGCTCAAGCCCGCATTGGTGACCCGCTCGAGCAGCCGGACGCAGGCTGCGGTGCCGTCCTCGCGTGCCATGCGCGCGGCCAGATCAGATGGCAGCGATGCGGCGCGGCGCCATCCGCGGCCCGTAGCGTGGCGCCATGACGCGACCGACCTCCAGCAGCCGCTGCACCCGTCCGCGCTGGCCGCGGTACGGCTCGAGCAGCTCGAGCATGCGGGCATCGTCGGCCCGTGGCTCGCCGGCGAGGGCCCAGGCGACGACGTTGGGGAGGTGGTAGTCGCCGACGCTGACGGCATCGGGGTCACCGAACGCCGTTCGCACCACTTCGGCGGCCGTCCATGGGCCGATGCCGGGCAGCGAGGTCAGCCGACGCGTCGCCTCGTCGGCCGTTCCGCACGACTCCAGCCAGGCCGCCCGTGCCGCCGCTCGTCGAATGACCTCCGCCCGTCGCCGCTCGATGCCGATCGGGTGGTAGGCGTGGTACGGCAGGCCGGCGAGGGTCTCGGGCGTGGGAGGGAGGAGCAGCTCGCCGGGCCCCGGCGCCAGCTCGCCATGCATGCGGAGGAGCGCTGCGTAGGCGCGGAAGGCCTCGGTGCCGGTGATCTTCTGCTCGAAGACCGATGGCACGAGCGCCTGAAGCACGTGCCCGCTGCGCGGCAGGCGCAGCCCTGCGTGACGGCGCTGCAGCTCGCGGACGATGGGGTGTCGAGCGACGAGCTGGCCCGGCTCATCGTTCTCGCCGATCAGGGCGGGGACCGACTCGATGAGGAGCATCGCGCCGCCGCCCCATGCCTGCGCCTCGACCGCCGTCCCGACGCGCCGAAGCCGCACCGCCGCCGGGCCGTCCGGGGTGCGCGCCGCGAGCCACGCCTCATCGCCGAGCAGGCGAACAGTGCGGTCGCCGAGTCCGTGACGCAGCGGCCAGAGGGTGCGCCCGAGGTCGAGCGGGCCGCGCAGCCGGACGCGGCGCTCGATCATCGGCGCATCGAAAGGAGGATCGGTGTTGTGCTGCCCTGCGTCGCCTCGAGCTCGGCGCGGGTTCGGATGCCGCGGTAGCCCTCGGCCACGATGAGCTGAGCACAGACTTCACCGAGGCTGCCTCCGGGACCGGGAAGCAGGATGACGTCGGGCGCGTACTCGCGGAGGGCGACGCGGAGGCTGCGTGCGAAGTCGTAGGTGCTAATCGGCTGTTCGCTGATGGTGTGGTGGGCCAGCTCCAACGGATCCGTCGACCACGGCGTGAAGCGGACGCCGCGTCCATCGACAAGCGTGACATTCGGGGCTGACCAGGTGAGGCCAGCAAGGCGCTTCGCCGCCTCGTCCGCAGCGTCCGCCCGAAGGGGGGTGTGCCACGCCTCCTGCATGGCGGCCCGGAATGGGAAGCGCCGTGATCCGATCTCGATCGCCGGGAGCCTGCCGGCGACGTCCGCGATTCCGGCCACCGTGCCGCTGAGGACGCTGAACGCGCCCAGCTCCAGCGAGCGGTGGACTGCGTGGTCCTGCCGGGACAGCACCGCCTCGAGTGCCGTCGCGCGGTCGGCATCGGGCTGCCATTCGGCGTCGGTCAGCGCGTAGATGAGCTGGCCGCCGCGATCCTCCTCCACGATCGGCTCCTCGGCCAGGAGCGCCATCGTCTGCACCAGCCGAAAGGCGTCGTCGAACTCGAGTGCTCCCGACGCGGCGAGGGCGGTGTACCAGCCGGTCGAGCTGGCCACCACCGCCACGACCTCGTGATCGCCCGCGATCCGCTCGGCATCCAGCAGGCCGCACAGGAGGGTGAGCGGTGACGCATTGGCCGATCGCAGGTGGACGGCTGGGTCGATTCGGTGCGCGCTGTCGAGCGCCGAGAGGGCGGGAATGTCGTACTCCTGTCGCAGCTGATCGGCGCGACGCACCCAGGGGTGCCCGGCCGGCAAAGAGCCAAGCGACCCGGGCCCATACGAGCCGCGCGCCGGGAACGCGACTGCGGCGCGCGTCACGATCGTGTGGCGGACGCGTGTCGGCGGCGTCCGACGGCGGTGACCGCAGCCGCAACGATCTGGTCGACGCCCACCAGGACGGCCGACGTCGCCGGGCCGAGGGGCACGAACGAGTCGACCGCTCGGACCGATGCGAGCCGTCGACCGATCCGATGCTCGGCCAGGTCGGCGACGATCGCGTCGGCCACGCCGGCGCCCGTGGCGCGGCACTCGTCGACGACGACGACAGCACCGATGTCGGCGGCGTGAGACCGAATGGCCTCGGTTGGCAATGGGTTCAACCAGCGCAGGTCGAGGACCCGCACGCGCAGGTCGTGGTCCTCCTTCAGCCGCCTTGCGGCCCGGAGGCTGAGGCGCAGGCCGTTCGCGTAGCTCACCACCAGCAGGTCGGCGTTTCCACCGGTCTCGCCATGGAGGCCGACCTCGCCGGGCAGGAGCACGTCGGGCGGCGGCGGGTAATCGGTCAACCAGCCGCCGTCGCCATCGGCATGGAGGTCCTTCTCGTGGTAGAGCGCGATCGGCTCCAGGAAGACGACGACCCGCCCGTCCTCGATCGCCATGGCGACCGCACCTCGGAACATACGAGCCGCATCGTCCCCGCGAGCCGGTGTGGCGATCACGAGGCCAGGAATGTCGCGAAGCGCGCCGATCGAGTTGTCGTTGTGGAAATGGCCGCCGAAGCCCTTCTGGTACGCGAGGCCCGCGACACGCACCACCATCGGGTTGCGGAACTGCCCCGAGCTGAAGAACTGGAGGGATGCGGCCTCGCCGCGGATCTGGTCGAGCGCGTTGTGGATGTAGGCCAGGTACTGGATCTCGGGGACGGGCAGGAGGCCGATGTGGGCCGCTCCCTGCGCGATGCCGAGGATGCTCGTTTCGTCGAGGAGCGTGTCGAACACCCGTCCCTGCCCGAAGCGCTTCTGCAGCCCGTTTGTCACGTTGTAGACGCCGCCCTTGCGTCCGACGTCCTCGCCGAAGAGGAGCAGCTCGGGACGTCGCAGGAGCTCATCGGTCAGTGCCGCGTTCAGCAAGCCGGCAAGAGTGCGGCTGGTGGGCGCAGTGGCGGCCTCCGGCAGCGTGGCGCCGAACGCCGCCGTCCGCTCATCGGGCGTGGTCAGCGGGAGCGACGCTCGCAGCGCAACCCGCTCGGGATGGTCGGGCGCCATCGGCGCAACGACCTCCTCGGTCGTCTGCAGGCGTGGCCTGCGCGCCGCCTCCTCGGCCACGGCAAGGACGCGGTGTCGGGTCTCCCGCACGAGGTCCCTGAGCATCTCGGGGTCGGCGGCGCCGGTCTCCACAAGTCGTCGTGCGTTTCGCAGGAGCGGGTCGCGTGCCTCGACCGCCTCGATCTCCGCAACGGCTCGGTAGGTCTGCTCCGCGTCGCTGCCGGCGTGGCCCCACAGCCGCACCGTCCGCAGATGGAGGAAGGCCGGCTGTCGCGCCATGCGCACGTGCTCGATGGCCGCGCCAACCGTCTCCCAGACCTCATCCAGCTCCCCGTCCGCCAGGAAGTACGCCAGGTGGGGCTGGCTGCTGAACGTGCTGCCAATCCAGCCATCGGGGGTGGGCACGCTGATGCCGGTGTCGTTGTCCTCGCACACCAGGAGAAGCGGCATCGGCAGGCCCAGGCGAACGGTGTAGCGGGCCGTGTTGATCGCTGACAGCGCAGTCGCATGGTTGGCGCTGGCATCGCCGAACGAGCACGCCACGATGGCATCGGCCGGAAGGTCGTTCGCCACGCCGAGGCGCTTCGCGCGCGCCATGCTGAAGGCGAGGCCCATCGCCTTCGGAAGATGGCTGGCGATGGTGCTCGTCTGCGGAGGCACCCAGAGCGCCCGGCTGCCCCACACCTTGTGGCGGCCCTGGCTGATCGGGTCCTCGCTCGAGGCGACGACGCCGAGCAGCGTGTCGAGGATCGGCGTGCTGCCGGGCAGCTGGCGCGCGCGCGCCATCATGAATGCGCCTGACCGATAATGGAGGAAGGCTGGATCGTCGATCCGCAGCCGAGCGCCCACCACTGCGTTGTTCTCGTGTCCCGCCGAGCCGATCGTGTAGTAGCTGCGGTTGGTCTTCTTGAGCTCGCGGGCGACGACGTCAAGCTGGCGAGAGGCGAGCTGATCCTCGAACAATGCCAGGGCACCGCCGACCGTGAGCCCGCTACCGTCACGCAGTGGGGCACCGGCGGCCAGCCGGTCCGGTGCCGGGCCGGCGGTCTCGAGAAAGCTGTCGAGCTGTCGCTCGACGATGGCGACGCGATCCCAGGTCATGGGGCGGTGGGTGACTCGCTGGCTAGGGCGGGCCGGGCCATTCTACCGCCGCCAGCGGCGATCTACCTCCGTCGCGGAAAGTCACCTCCGCCGCTCACCGCGGCGACAGCTGCGGCCAGTAGGAGCTGGGCCGCGACGGCCAGGATCGGCGACCAGACCAGGGGGTGGTGAAGCCAGCTGCGGATCATCGTGATTTCCTCGCGTGCGTGGCGGCACGCGCGACCGGGGCGCCGCGCGATCCCGCACGGGTGCATGGGACGCCCTCGGCGCTTACCGGCCGCTTATCACGCGCTTACCGGAACCGGCGGAATGCTGGAGTCAGCCGCCGGCCGAGATGAGCACGATGCCGAGGAGGGCGAGCGCGACGCCGACCTGACCGAGCCGCGGAAGGTGCTCGCCGAGGACAAAGCGCGCCAGGATCATGGTCACGATGGGGTACAGGCCGGTCAGTGCCGCGGCGAGCCCGATCGGGATGTCGTCGCGCGCCACGACGTACAGTGCGTTGCCGCCCACATCGAACAGCCCTGCCGCGATGACGATGAGGTACGGGAAGCGTGAGCGGTCGAAGCGGCCGACCGCAAAGGCGGCGGCCAGTGTCGCGGACGTCGCCCGGCTGAACACGAGCGCCCAGAGCGGATCGCCACCGCGGGCAGCCAGGTCGAGCAGGACGTACCACGTGCCGAACCCGAGCGCGGCGGCCGCGGCAAGGAGCAGCGCACGCCGCCCGATGTCGTCTCGCGAGGCGCCGCTGGCGGCTCCCGCCGCTGCCGCGGCGCACACCACGCCAGCGAGCTGCACCGGTGTGACCGATGCTCCGAGCGCGGCGCCGGCGACCAGCGGGATGGCGAGCGATCCCGCGCCGCTCAGGGAGGTCACGATCCCCATCGACCCCAACGACATGCCGCGGTAGAGGGCCGCCAGGCCAATCGCCCCGGCCACGCCGGCTGCCACGCCGATGAGCGCCGGGCCGAGATCGGGCACGGGCGGCCTGAGCAGGAGCAGCCCCACGATGAGAGCGACGAGACCCACGAAATGGGCCCCGGCCACCACGATGAGCGCCCCGGCGCGGCGGGCCGCGAACGCGCCGGCGAAGTCGCCGACCCCAAAGGAGAGCGCAGAGAAGACGCCGGCGGCGATTCCCGTCGGTGGCATCGGTACCTCGTGCGGGTGCCAGGGTGGGTGCCAGCGACTGTAGCGCGCACGGCCGATTCCCTGCCTGCGGCGTGCTTCGAGCACCGATCCCGTCGTTCGACCGGGCGCCGCGCGGCGGATTTCGCGCGAACGGTGCTTGACACTCGATCACCGCAAACCAGATAGTGCGCGCAGTCTCGAACGACCCGTTTCGACACCGCCGGACCGAGCCGGGGCGGCGGGCCGTTCGCGCGAGGTGCTCGTGGCGGTTGAGTCCAACCCGCATATCGGGGCGGCCCCGAGGGGCGAAGCCGGTGCCCCTTCGGTGCGGATCGATGGGGTGATGAAGCGCTTCGGCGAGGTGGTTGCCGTCGCCGGCGTGGATCTTGATATTGCCGATGGCGAGTTCTTCAGCATGCTCGGGCCGTCCGGCTCCGGAAAGACCACCACCCTGCGCATGATCGCCGGCTTCGAGACGCCCAGCGAGGGGCGCATATGGCTGCATGGCCGCGACGTGACAGGGGTCCCGCCATTCGATCGTGACGTCAACACCGTCTTCCAGGACTACGCCCTCTTCCCGCACATGAGCGTCGCTGACAACGTGGGCTATGGGCTCGTCGTCCGACGAGTCGCTGCCGACGAGCGCCGCCGCCGCGTCACCGATGCGCTGCGCATGGTCCGGCTCGATGGCTACGAGGGGCGCCGCCCCAGCCAGCTCTCGGGCGGACAGCGTCAGCGCGTCGCCCTGGCACGCGCGCTCGTCAACCGGCCGCGCGTGCTGCTTCTTGACGAGCCACTCGGGGCGCTGGATCTCAAGCTCCGCGAGGAGATGCAGATCGAGCTCAAGGCGATCCAGGAGCAGGTCGGCATCACCTTCATCTACGTGACGCACGACCAGGAAGAGGCGCTCACCATGAGCGACCGAATGGCGGTCTTCAACCTCGGTCGCATCGAGCAGGTCGGGACGCCTGCCGACGTCTACGAACGGCCCGCGACCCCGTTCGTGGCGGGTTTCGTTGGGACGAGCAACCTCGTCAGCGGTGATGTCGCCCTGGCCGTCATCGGTCGCGCCGGCACGTTCACGATCCGGCCGGAAAAGATTCATCTCGCGGATCCGGACGCGTCGGTCGAGACCGACGAGGGATCTGCGACCGGTGTCATTCGAACGGTCGTCTACCTCGGGTCGGACACCCGCTACCACGTGGCGCTCGACGCGGGCGCCGAGGTGGTGGTGACGGAGCAGAACCTTCAGGCCTCCTCGATGGAGGCGCTCGCCGCGCAGGGCCGGGCGGTCCGGCTGATCTGGAAGCGGCACCACGTCTTGGCGCTCGCCGACCATTGAGGCGGGCGAGGCCAGCAGCACCGATAACGGAGGAACCGATGCGGAGAATGCGGATTCCGGCGACCATCGCCAGCAGCGTCCTGCTGCTGGCCGCCTGTAGCACCTCGACTGGAAGCAGCGGCGAGGCGTCCGCCGCGGCGACGCCGCTCCAGGAGCTGGGTGAGGGTGAAGGCGAGCTCAATCTCGTGATCTGGACCGGCTACGCCGAGGACGGTTCCAATGATCCGGCCTACGACTGGGTCACGCCGTTCGAGGAGGAGACCGGCTGCCAGGTCAACACGCAGGACGGCACGGACTCGGCGAACATGGTGCAGCTGATGCAGACCGGCGAGTACGACGGCGTGTCGGCCTCGGGCGACGCCACGCTGCGGCTCATCGCCGGCGGCGAGGCTGCCCCCATCAACCCCGATCTCATCCCGAACTACGCGGACATCTTCGAGGGGCTCAAGCTCCAGCCGCACAACAGCGTCGATGGCGTGCCCTACGGGGTGCCCCACGGCCGTGGCGCGAATGTCCTGATGTATAACACCGAGGAGCTCACCGAGGCGCCCACCAGCTGGGACGTCGTCTGGGAGGCCGATTCGCCGGCCGCCGGCGAAATCAGCGTGTACAACAGCGCCATCTACATTGCCGATGCGGCGCTCTACCTGATGGCCCATAACGAGGATCTCGGCATCACCAACCCGTACGAGCTCGACGACGCCCAGTTCGAGGCGGCGCTCGACCTCCTGCGCGGACAGAACGAGATCATCGGCCAGTACTGGGGCACGGCGGCCGAGCAGATCGAAAGCTTCGCCGCCGGTGACATGCTCGCCGGCACGAGCTGGCAGTACCAGGCTAACCAGCTGACCGATTCGCCGATCGCCGCCACCCTGCCCGAGGAGGGCTCGACCGGCTGGTCCGACACCTGGATGATCAGCTCGGGCGCTGAGCACCCGAACTGCATGTACATGTGGATGGACCACATGGCCTCACCGGAGACGAGCGCGATGGCCACCGTCTGGTTCGGCGAGGCGCCGACCAGCGAGGCCGCGTGCGAGGCGGCCGAGGAGCTCTCGCCCGGACACTGCGAGACGTTCCACGCCACGGACGAGGCGTACTTCGATCAGATCTGGTACTGGACCACGCCGCAGGCGGACTGCGGTGACGACCGCGGCGAGGTCTGCAAGGACTTCGCCGAATGGACGAACGCCTGGACCGAGATCACCGGCTCCTGACCGGACCGATGATGCAGCCTGCGCCCGGGGATTTCGCGAGATCCCCGGGCGCCTTCTCTGTGATCGACCGATCGTGAGCAGCGGCAGCGCCACCCGTAGGCTCGCCGCATTTCTGTATCGGCGGCCACGGCTCCAACTGCGCCTTCTCCTGGCGGCGCCGCTGGCGTGGCTCCTGCTGGCGTACCTTGGCTCGCTGGCCCTCATGTTCGCGAATGCCTTCTTCCGGCTCGACTCGTTCACCGGGCGGGTCGTCCTGGAGCCGACGCTGGACAACTTTGCGACGGTGATCGGGACGGAGGTGTACCGCACAATCACGATCCGCACCGTGGCGCTGGCCGCAATCGTGACGCTCTCCTGCGCGGTGCTCGCCTTCCCGATCGCGTACTACATGGCTCGCGTCGCCTCCCCACGGACACAGGGCCTGCTCATCGTGGCGACCCTGATGCCGCTCTGGGTGAGCTACCTGGTGAAGGTCTACGCCTGGCGCACGATGCTGATCGGCAACGGCGCGATCGACTGGGCGCTCGAACCGATCGGTCTCGGCACGCCGGGCTTCGGAGAGGTGGCACTCTGGCTCGTCTTCACCTACCTCTGGCTTCCCTACATGATCCTGCCCATCTATGCCGGCCTGGAGCGCATCCCGGCGTCGCTCTTCGAAGCGTCGGCCGATCTCGGCGCGCGAGGCGGGCTCACCTTCCGCCGCGTCATCCTGCCGATGGCGCTTCCCGCGGTCGTGGCCGGGTCGATCTTCACCTTCAGCCTCACGTTGGGCGACTACATCACCCCGGATCTGGTCTCGAACACGAGGCTCATTGGCAACGCGGTGTACGACTCGCTGGGGGTGCCGAACCTGCCGCTCGCTGCGGCCATCGCGAGCATCCCGGTGGTGATCATCGTCATCTACCTCCTGCTCGCGCGCCGAACCGGCGCCTTCGAGTCGCTCTGATGCGCGAGCCCACGCTCGTGCGCTGGGCGCTGCGGATCGCGACCGCGGCGACGCTGGCATTCATCTATGTGCCGCTGCTGGTGGTGGCGGTCTACGCTTTCAACGCGAGCAACATCCAGACGTGGCCGATCAGCGGCGTGTCGCTGCGCTGGTTCGAGCGCGCCCTCGCCGACGGGTCGATTCGTGAAGCATTCCTCAACTCGGTCCTGGCCGCCACCGGCGCGACTGCCATCGCCCTGATCCTCGGCACCATGGCGTCCTTCGCGGTACACCGCTATCGGTTCTTCGGCCGCGGGACGATCAGCTTCCTGGTCATCCTGCCGATCGCCCTGCCCGGGGTGGTGACCGGCGTGGCGCTGAGCGCGACGTTCGCCACCCTCAGCGTGCCGTTCGGGCTCTTCACGATCATCGTCGGCCACGCCACGTTCTGCGTCGTCATCGCCTACAACAACGTGATCGCTCGCCTGCGGCGCAACTCGCGGACGCTCGAGGAGGCCTCGATGGACCTCGGCGCCGACACATGGCAGACCTTCCGGTTGGTGTTTCTGCCGTCGATCCGCACGGCGCTGCTATCGGGCGGCCTGCTGGCCTTCGCGCTCAGCTTCGACGAGGTCATTGTCACCAACTTCACGGCCGGCGCGGGGGTCGACACGGTGCCACTCTGGGTCCTGTCGGCCATCCAGCGGCCCCGCGACCTGCCGGTCGTGAATGTCGTTGCGCTCGTCCTGATCGTCCTGTCGATCATCCCGGTCTACCTCGCGCAACGCATCAGCGCCGACGCCGGAGGTGGGGGGCGCATCTGACCCGATTGGGGGATGCGCGCAGTTTGCCGGCACGCGGTACGCTTGCCGCACGTCCGGATGAGCGCCGGATCTCGAGGGGAGTCATACAATCGTGTCCGTCAACGTCCGACCCATCGCCGGCATGCCGGCATCGCGGATCGCAGTCATCGCCGCCGTGGGCGTGCTGGCCGTCGGCATCGGTGTCGCCGCCAGCAGCTTCCTGCTGACCACGCGTGCCGCAGCCGTCGGCTCCGGGGCCGCCTACGTTCCGGCCGACGCGCCGTTCTACGTCGAGATGCGGCTCGAACCTTCCGCAGCCCAGGACGAGGCCGTGCGCGAGCTGCTCGGACGCTTCCCGCCGATCGAGGGCGTCGATCTCGATCAGCCGCTTTATGCGCAGCTGGTCGAGCGGGTCGACGAGATGCTGGCCGAACAGGAAGCCGGCGTCAGCTGGGCGGACGACGTCTCACCCTGGTTTGACGGCCGCGTGGCAATCGCGGTGACCGACCTTCCCGCGTCGGCGATGGAGATGCCGGCCGATCCGATGGACGTCCCCGAGGTGCCACCGACCGTCGTCCTTCTGGGTGTGACCGACGCGGATGCCGCGGCGGCCGGGATCGAGCGGCTCCTGGCCGAGGCGGGCGATGCGGGGGTGACCCTCACCGAGACCGAACATGCGGGCGCCACGATTCGAAGCGTGGAGGGCTCGGAGAGCGGGGCCTACGCGCTGACCGACGATCAGCTCGTCATCGGCTCAGATGCCGATGCGGTGGCCGTCGCGCTCGATACCCATGCCGCAGGCGATGGCACGCTGGCCGAGATGGCCGAGATCACGCGCCTGACCGAGGCGCTTCCCGCCGACTGGCTCGCCTTCGCCACGTACGACATGACCGACCTGATGTCGGAAGCCTTCGCCGCCGGAGGAGTCGCATCGCCGGAGATCGCGGCCGCCTTCGAGTCGCTGATGGAGCACCAGCCGCTGCGCGGCGCCATGGCCGTGTCGGCCTCCGGCGACCGGGTCCTGCTCGACGCGGCCACCGATCCTCCGACCGGCCCGTTCACGGTCGAGAACGCCGAGCGCGGCCTCGCGGCCGAGGTGCCGGCCGACACGCTCTACTACAGCGAGGCGGGCAACCTGGGTACGGCCTTCGCTGCGGTCATCGAGCCGATGAAGCAGGCGCTCGTCACGATGCCGGAGGCCGAGGAGCAGATCAGCACTGCGGAGGCCGCGCTCGGCGCGGACCTCGAGGACCTCGTGAGCTGGATCGACGACGGTGCGATCGCCATCGGCTATGACGGGAACGAGCCGTACGGCGGCATGGTGCTCGTGCCGAACGACGTTGCCGCGGCTGAACGACGGCTCGGCCAGCTGGCGTCGTTCGCCGGCCTCGCGGCCATCGACCCGACGAGCGGGATCTCCGTCGCCGAGGAGGAGGTCGACGGCGTCACCGTGACCTCGATTCGCTGGGAGGACCCGGGCGCTGCGCCGGCCAGCATGTTCCCGACGCCGACCAGCCTGGTGGTCGAGTACGCGATCAGCAACGACCGCGCGCTCATCGGCGTGGGCGAGAGCTTCGTCCGGCGAGTCCTCGTACTCGACGAAACCGATGGGCTAGCGGCCCAGCCACGCTACGCCGATGCGATCGACGAGCTCGGCGGCAGCGAGAACGCAGGCGTGACATGGTTCGACCTGGCCGGCACGCGCGAGGCGATCGAGGCGGCGGCCGGCCCGATGCTGGAGGCCGGTGATCCTGACGGGATCTACGCGTCCGAGATCCGTCCCTGGCTCCTGCCGCTCGACCGGGTCGTGGGCGTCATGCGGCTCGAGGGAGACGTCCTGATCCAGCGGGGCGCCCTGATCGTCGAGTGATCCCCGCACCGCTCGAGCGATTCCCCGATGAACGCGCCGGGGAGCGGGGAGTTGACGCGGCACACGAGCGGCTGCGCGCCGCCGGGGTCGAGCCGTATCCGTGGAGCAACGGGCCGGCCGACCGCTACGCGGCTCACGAGCATCGGACCACAAAGCTGCTGATCTGCGCATTGGGCTCGATCACCTTCCTGGTGGGACCCGACGAGGAGCCCATCGAGCTGGTCGCCGGTGAGGGATTCGTGCTCCCGGCCGGCACGCGGCACGCGGCGGTGGTCGGGCCGCAGGGATGCACCTGCCTCGAGGGGCATCGGCCAGGCTGATCTGGCCGCAGATCCCGCTCATCCTCGCCGATACAGCCGGGCCCAAGGCGTCATTCCTGCGATCTACCGAATGTCCGGGACTTCATCCTCCGCGTGATCCACGAAGCGCCTGGCGAACGATTGCGCCTCCAGCTCAAAGCGGTTGTCGTGGTACCAGCGTTTCCCGGCGCGCCGAACGCGGAGCGCGGCCGCAGCATACGCGACGGGAAACGCAATCCCATATCGCTTCCACTGGCGCACGTGGGCGAGCTCATGCGCGAGCTCGACGTCGTCCAGCGCTCGCCATGCGAAGATCCGGCTGCCAATGGTGATCGCGAGCCAGTCGGGCAGGACGACCGAGCCGTAGTGACGCAGCCAGGGCCAGATGTGCACGCGGTGGCCCGTCATGAGTCCGATCGGTCGAGGAGCAGGTCGCGACGGTCCCCCCAATGCTCGAGGAAGCGGTAGAAGTTGCGCTTGCTCAGCCGATCGCGCTCCGCCTCCGGCAGCGACGCGTAGCCGCGGTGCTCGTTCCGGACCACCGGAAGCGGCTCGGTACGGACGGCGCGCCAGCCGGCGTCGCGAACCGCGAAGCTGAAGTCGAGATCGGCGTTGCGGTAGAAGCGGAAGCGGCGGTCGAAGCCTCCGACGGCGCGCAGTGCCTCGCGGCGCACCGCCAGGCAGTAGCCCTCGACGGCGTCGACCTCGCCGGGCGGCGCTTCATGGAACCGGCGACCGTCACCGCTGGTCACGCCCCATCCGCCGGCGATGCCGACCGACGCGTCGTCAAAGGCGGCGAGGAGCGGCCCGAGAAAATCCCCGGTCGGCTCGATCGAGGTGTCGAGCAATACGGTCACCTCGCCGAGCGAGCGCCGCATGCCGAGGCTCCGGGAGTCGGCCCACCCGAGACGCTCGCTCGTGCGCAGGACCGTAACGTCGACGGCCGGCGCGAGCGCGGTGATCGGCTCGAGCTCGAAGCTCGGCGCGTTGGCCACCACCACCAGCTCCCAGCTCACCGACGGCGGGTTGGCGGCGAGCGCGCCGAGCAGACGGCGCAGGTCGTCCGCGTGATCCTCCGCGACAACCTGGACCGATGCTGCCACGGTCGCCGGCTCGTCGAGCGAGGATGCGAGGTCATCGGGGCTTGCGTAGCCGGTGTCAGCCGGCTCGGCCGGGAGCAACGGCCTGGCGGTCGAGTTCCGCGGCCCGTCCTGGACCTCCCAGCCGAGGGCCGCGATCTCGTCGCGGAGCACATCGGCGCGACTCCAGTCGCGCCCCGTCCGCGCATCGGTCCGCTCGTCGAGCAGACGTCGGACCTCGGCGGGCAGGGGATCGTCGTGATGCATGGACAGAGGTACTCCTGGGCGTGACCGAATGTACCGGGTGGGCCGAGGGCACCACAACCTTATTATCCGACCACGAGCCGAACCCACCGCACCTGCCCGGTGCGAGCCGGCGCGTGGAAAGTGCCCGAAGACGAGGACCACGTACCACCGATGATGACGAACGAGGTCGGAAAGCTCCTCACCGCGGCCGAGGTCGCCGAGATGCTGCACCTGCACGTCAACACCGTCAAGCGACTGGGCGACCGCGGCGAGCTCGCGTTCTTCCGGGTATGCAAGCGCGGCGACCGCCGATTCCGCTATGACGACGTGCTCGAGTTCCTGCACCGGAGCAAGTAGCCCACCCCATCTCATGCTCCCGGTTCGACCGGGTTGCGCCCCTGCCAGGGGGCTCCGCTGACGACCGCCGAGGTGCCAATTCTCGGCGGTCGTTCGCATCTGTCGCATAATCGACCGCTCATGAACGATCAACTCTCGACGCAGCTCGAGGAGGGTCGTCGCCTGCTCGACGGCGGTGACCCCGATGCCGCCATTCACGTCCTGGAGGTCTTGACCCGGCATCCCGACGCCGAGATCGCCGGCGATGCCTGGCTGCTGACCGGAACGGCGCGCTACCGGACCGATGACGAGGAAGGCGCCCTGATCGCCTGGAAGTCAGCCGCCGACGCCGGTGGCTCGACCGCGTGGCTGGGATCGCGCAGCGCTGCCGAGCAACACGTTCGCAACGGCGACCTCGAAGAGGCGATCACGTCGTATCGGGAGGCCGATCGGCGCGCGCCGGCCGGCGAGCGCGGCGCGATCGCGAACCGCATCGCCTGGCTCCTCAAGGAGACCGGTCACGACTTCGCTGCACGCCGCCAGTTCAACCGCGCGCGCGGTGCGTATTCGACGTACACCGGCTTCGTGACGCTGGGAATCATCGGGATCTGTGTCGGGCTCTTCCTGGTCGACACCTTGCTGAGCGAGGGGGCGACGCTCCAGGGCGGCTTCTTCGGCAGCTCGGTCGGGCCGATCGGCGAGCAGAACCTCATCAATGCCTTCTTCGTCGCGCAGGGCGAGTGGTGGCGCATCTTCACCAGCGCCTTCTTCCACCTCGGCCCGCTGCACCTCGCCTTCAACATGTACGTGCTCTACCTGTATGGGCAGATCGCCGAGCGCATGTACGGGCGGATCGAGTACGCGGCGATCTACCTGCTGTGCGCGGCCGGCGGCAGCGTCCTGACCATCCTGGTCGACCCGCAGCAGTTCGCCGCGGGCGCCTCGGGCGCGATCTTCGGCCTGGTCGGGCTGCTCTTCGTCGTCTCACGCCGGCACCACGCGGTGCTCGGTGGCGAGGCGCGCCGGATGATGGCCGGCATCGGCAGCTACCTCGTCTTCCTGCTCCTCTTCACCTTCATCGTGCCGAACATCAGCTGGACCGGCCACCTCGGCGGCCTGATCGTGGGGGCCATCCTCGGGTTCCTGTTGCCGCCGACCGGCGTGGAAACGCTGGGGGGCATGTGGCGCACCCCGACCGGCGAACGGCTCATGGGCGCCATGCCGCGGCCGCTACGCGCCGCCGTGTACGGCGGGGTGGGCGTGCTGCTCGTCGTCGGCTCGTATCTCGCGGTCGGCCGTCTCCTCGGTTGACCGATCGCGCCGCGCGCGCCTAGGATGCCCGTCGCAACTGAAGATCGGCATCGACCGGGATCAGTACTCGATGGAACGGCCAGGGCAGCGGTCCGAACGAGTGTGGCACCACGGATGTACGCCTCCGTCTCACGAGATGGAGGCGTTCTGCATGCACGCGAAGCAGGAAGGACCGATGGCGTCAACAACCGCCGACCCCAGCGAGCACCGGCCGGCCGTCCGCGCGGCGGTGGAGCTGGTCGCGGCCGGCGCCGTGCTGCCCGCCCCGCTGGCCGAGGCCGCGATGGACGAGCTCATGGATGGCTCTGCGCCGGCGACCCAGGTGGCCGCCCTGCTCGCCATGCTCCGCGTCCGCGGCGAGACGCCGGAGGAGCTTGCCGCCTTTGCGCGCGTGATGCGGGCGCGCGCGGTGCGGGTGGCCGCGCCGGATGGCGCGGTTGACCTGTGCGGCACCGGGGCGGACGGCGCCGGCACCTTCAACATCTCGACCCTGGCCGCCTTCGTCGTGGCCGGCGCCGGGGTTCCGGTCGCCAAGCACGGCAACCGCGCGGTCACCAGCCGATGCGGCTCGGCCGACATCATCGAGGCGCTCGGGATCGCGCTCGATCCGGGGCCGGACGCGGTCGGGCGGCGGATCGACCAGATCGGCTTCGGCTTCATCTTCGCGCCCTCGTACCACCCGGCCATGAAGCACGCCATGCCGATCCGTCGCGAGCTCCCGATTCGCACCGCGTTCAACCTGCTCGGCCCGATCAGCTCGCCGGCCGGCGTGCGACGACAGCTGCTCGGCGTGGCCGAGGAACGGCTCCTGCCGCTCCTGGCCGGCGCGCTGGCGCGGCTGGACACCGACCGCGCCCTCGTCGTCCACTCCGGTGACGGCCTCGACGAGCTGTCGCTGGCCGGTCCGAACCGCGCGATGCTGGTCGAGGGCCGGATGGTGGGGGAGCTTTCGATCGACCCGGCCGGGCTCGGGCTGCGGCGGGCGCCTCGCAGCGCCTTCGCCGGCGGCGACGCGCAGCTCAACAGCGCGATCGCCCTGAGCGTGCTCGGCGGCGAGCCCGGCGCTGCGCGGGACGTGATCCTCCTCAACGCCGGGGCCGCCCTGTTCGTGGCCGGGCGCGCGACCGACGTGGCCGAGGGCGTCGGGCTCGCCGCCGAATCGATCGACTCCGGGGCGGCGGCCGGCGTCGTCGAGGCCTCAGCACGCTTCGAGGATGCCTGAGCCGATGCCGCCGACCATCCTCGACGACCTGCTCGCCGCCGCGCGCCGACGCTCGCATGCCGATGCGCGCATCCTCCCGCTTGCCGACCTTCGGCGTGACGTCGGACGCCTGCCCGCCGCCCGGCGATTCGAGGCGACCCTGCGCACCGCGGACCGGGTCTCCGTTATCGCCGAGGCGAAGCGCGCGTCACCGTCGTCCGGCGCGTTCCCGCTCGGTCCCGGCTCGGCTGCCGTGGCCGGGCTCGCTCGGCGCTACGCGGGGGCGGGCGTTGCCGCCCTCTCGATCCTGACCGAGCCCACCCGCTTCGACGGCAGCGACGACGATCTGGTCGCCGCCGCACGCATCGGTCTACCGGTCCTGCGCAAGGACTTCGTCGTCGACCGCTACGGAGTCTGGCAGGCACGCGCTCTCGGCGCCGATGCGGTCCTGCTCATCGTGCGTGCCCTCGACGACGACCTGCTGCGCGACCTGATCGCCACGGCCGGTGAGGCGGGGCTCGACGCCCTCGTCGAGGTGCACGACGCGGACGAGCTCGAGCGGGCACTGGACGCCGACGCGACGCTCATCGGCGTGAACGCGCGCGATCTCGCGACGCTGGCGGTCGACCTCGAGGTCTCCCTGCCGCTGCTGCGCCGCGCGAGCGACGCCGGCGCGACGGTCGTGGCCGAGAGCGGGATCCGCAATGCGAATGACGTGGCCCGCGTGTCCGAGGCCGGAGCTGCAGCGGTACTCGTCGGCACCAGCCTTCTGCACGACGACGACCCGGCGTCTGCCGCGTCCCGGCTCGTTCGGGCCGCGCCGGGAAGGACGTCGGCCCTGTCGCTCCCCTACTCGCCGCGCGCGTTGGTGAAGACCTGCGGGATGCGCACCGAGGCCGGCGTCCGCGCCGCGATCGTCGGCGACGCCGACCTGGTCGGCTTCGTGCTCGATCCGCGCTCACCGCGTGCCGTCGACCCAGACCGCGCCGGGGAGCTCATCGGCACCCTGCATGGGCCACGGCCGGTCCTCGCCTTCCGCGATCCGTCGTACGCGGAGGTCGTGGCGGCGCTACGTACGACGCGGTCGAGCGGCATCCAGCTCGCCGGCTTCGACGCTCCGCCGCCGTGGCTGGCGAAGGTCGCCGCGGGCATGGAGACCGTCATCGGCGTCATCCATGCGCCGACGTCGGTGCGGGCAACGCTTCGCGCGACGGAGGCCTGGATCGCGGCCGGCGCCACGCACCTGCTGCTCGAGGGCGCGACGCGCGCCACCGGTGGGGGAGCGGGGTCAGGCGCTCCGGTCCCGATCGCGCGGAGGCTCGGCCGCATCGTGCCGGTCGGCGTGGCCGGCGGCCTGCGCCCCGAGAATGTTGCGCGTGCCGTCCGCGATGCACGCCCGTCGCTGGTCGACGCGGCGAGTGGGCTCGAACGCGACGGGAGCAGTGACCCGGCACGCATCGGCGCCTTCGTGCGCGCCGCGCGCCGCGAGCCGGCCGGCGGCGACCGCGTGGATCGCCACGGCCGTTTTGGCCGCTTCGGCGGCCGTTTCGTGCCCGAGACGCTCATTCCGGCGCTCGACGACCTCGAGGCCGCATGGAACGTCGCACGCCGTGATCGCGCCTATCGCGCCGAGCTGCGACGGCTGCATCGCGACTTCATCGGGCGCCCGACCCCGGTGTTCGCGATCCCACCGGCGGCGCTGGCGGAGCGCGGAGGACGGGGCGCATCGGTCTGGCTCAAGCGGGAAGATCTGGCCCACACCGGTGCGCACAAGATCAACAACGCGGTTGGGCAGACGCTCCTCGCGCAACGGATGGGCAAGCCGCGGGTCATTGCCGAGACCGGCGCCGGTCAGCACGGCGTGGCGGCGGCCACCGCCTGTGCGCTCCTCGGCCTTGACTGCGTCGTCTACATGGGCAGCACCGATATCGAGCGACAGGCGCCGAACGTGCGGCGCATGGGCCTGCTGGGGGCCGAGGTGCGTCCGGTCACGACCGGCAACGGGACGCTGCGCGACGCCCTGAACCAGGCGCTGCGCGACTGGGTCGCGAACGTCGAGGACACGTTCTACGTGCTCGGCTCGGCCGCCGGGCCGCACCCCTATCCGGAGATGGTCGCCTCTCTGCAGGAGGTGATCGGGCGTGAGGCACGGGGTCAGCTGCTGGCGACCATCGGGCGCGTGCCGGACGCGGTGGTCGCCTGCGTCGGCGGGGGGAGCAACGCCATCGGGATCATGCGACCGTTCATCGACACCGCCGCCCGGCTGATCGGCGTGGAGGCGGGCGGTCGCGGCGACGCGCTGGGTGACAACGCCGCCTCGCTCGGCCTCGGCACGCCAGGCGTGCTGCACGGCGCATTCACGATGCTCACCCAGGACGGCGCCGGGCAGGTCGTTGAGCCGCACTCCGTCAGCGCCGGACTCGACTATCCAGGTGTCGGACCGCAGCTCGCGGCGCTCGCCGAATCAGGCCGCCTCGAGGTGGTTCGCGCGACCGATGCTGCGGCTCTCGAGGCGACCCAATGGCTCGCGCATGCCTGCGGCATCATCCCGGCGCTCGAGTCGGCGCATGCCATCGCCGCCGTCCTGGCGCTGCTGCCGGACCTGCCGGCCGACGCCCACGTCCTCGTCAACCTGTCCGGACGTGGCGACAAGGACCTCGGCATCCTCGAGCGCGAGCTGCCGGCGTGAACGGTCCGGAGCGCATCCGCCGGGCGTTCGACGCGGCCGCGGCCGACCGCCGTACGGCGCTCATCGCCTACATCCTGTCGGGCTTCCCCTCGGAGGCCGATGCGCTCGCGGCCGCCGAGGCGGCACTCGCGGCGGGCGCCGACCTGCTGGAGGTGGGCGTTCCCTTCAGCGATCCGCTGGCCGACGGGCCGACGATCGCCGATGCCGGCCGGGTCGCCCTGGCCGCCGGCGGCGGGCTGCCCTCGGCGCAACGCCTGGTCGCCGCGCTGCGGGCGCGAGGCCACGAGGCCCCTATTCTGGTGATGAGCTACCTGAACCCGCTCCTTGCCGCGGGCGAGCACGAGACGCTCCAGGCGCTGCGCGCCGCCGGCGCCGATGGACTGATCGTGCCGGACCTGCCGGCGGGCGCCTCGCCGCACCTCGAGCGGCTGGCCGCATCGATGGGGGTGGCGATCTCGTTCCTCGTCGCGCCGAATACCTCACCGGCGCGCATCGAGCGGGCGGTGCAGGCGTCGACCGGGTTCCTCTACGTCGTCCCGCTTCTCGGCGTGACGGGAGCACGTGACTCGGTTGCGTCGGGCGCCGGCGAGCTGGTCGCATCCGTCCGCGAGCGCGCAGCCGGGCGCGTGCCGGTTGCGGCTGGCTTCGGCCTCGGCACGGCCGCACAGGTCGCCGAGCTGGCGCCGGCCGCCGACGGCCTCATCATCGGTTCCGCGCTGGTGGCCGCCGTGCGCGATGGCGGACCCGCGGCGCTCGGTGCCCTCGTGCGGGATCTTGCGAGCGGTACGGTGCTGGCCTAGGCTGCGCCGATGCGGGCCCTCCCTTCCGTCCCCCGCGTACTCTGCCGCAGGAGGAGTTCGCCATGTGCTTCGACACCGATTCACGACCACCGCTGCCGCCGATTCGGGGCGGCGCCCTCGACGCCGGAAGCGTCACCCTCACCAGCCCGGACGGGACGTCCGTTGCGGCCTACGCCGCGCGTGCCGAGACGCCATCGGGCGCCGGGATCGTGATCATCCCCGACGTGCGCGGCCTGCATCCCTACTACGAGGAGCTCGCGCTGCGCTTCGCGGAGGCCGGCGTCCATGCCGTCGCCGTGGACCTGTTCGGCCGCACCGCGGATTCGATACGGCGCGGCGAGGGGTTCGAGTACGAGTCCCACGTCATGCAGCTCAGATGGGACGGCGTGCGGGCGGACGTCGCAGCGGCCGTCACGTACCTGAACGGGCCGGCGGGGGGCGAGCCGGACCGGGCCTACACCACCGGCTTCTGCCTCGGCGGGCGAATCAGCTTCCTGCAGGCCGCTGCCGGCCTCGGGTTGAGCGGCGTCATCGGTCTCTACGGCTGGCCGCTTGGCCCGCACCGCACGGGCATGCCGTCGCCCGTCGAAGAGGCGCCGCGTTTCGCCTGCCCGGTGCTCGCTTTGTACGGTGGAGCCGACGCAGGCATCTCGGCGGAGCAGCGCGAGGCGTTCGACCACGCGCTCGACAGCGCCGGTGTCGAGCACCGCACCGTGACGTACGCGGGCGCGCCGCACTCGTTCTTCGACCGCAGAGCCGCCGACCACGCGGATGCCAGCGCCGACGCCTGGCACCAGATGCTCGATTTCATGGCCGTGTCCGCTGGCTGAGCCGAAGGCCCACGGCACGTTCGAGAAATCGCGGAGGTCGCCCCGGCGCTTGCCTACCAGTCCTGCCGCGCATATCAGGGCAACAATCGAGCCAGGACCCACGGCTCGCCATCGGAGACGTGCCAACTGAGCGTCATTGCCCCAGTTCATCCACGATGCCTTGCGCCACATGCTGGTCGATCGGGTAGACCGGAACTCCGTGGGCGCGAGCATGGGCGATGACCTGGGTGCCGACCTCGACCGTCGCGCTCGACGGCGTCGCGGCCTCGAGCTCGAATCCCGTCGGACTGCGCAGGACATGATGGACCTCCGAGCCGTGGAAGACGCGGCGCACCACGGTCAGGACGCTCTCCGGGCGCGGTGCGCTCGAGAGCCGATCGAGCGGCAACATGTGCAGCTGCTCGGGTCGCAGGAGCACTTCGGCGTGGGCGCCATCGGCCAGTGAGCCGGCCGCGGCTCGGAAACGGCCGACGATGGTCTGAACCTCACCGTGCCGCGCCTCGCCGGGAAGCAGATTCGCCTCGCCCACAAACCCGGCCACGAAGCGATTGACCGGTCGCAGGTAGAGCTCGTCAGGCGTCGATACCTGCTCGATTCGGCCGGCGCGCATGACCGCCACGCGGTCGCTGATCTCGAGCGCCTCGCCCTGGTCGTGGGTGACGAATAGGGTGGTGGCGCCTGCGCTGCGCAGGATGTCACGGACATCGCCGCGCAACTGCGAGCGGAGCGTCGCGTCGAGGCTGCTGAACGGCTCGTCGAGGAGGATCAGGGCGGGGTCCGGCGCCAGGGCCCGCGCGAGGGCCACGCGCTGCTGCTGGCCGCCCGACAGCTCATGCGGCATCCGCCGCTGGAGGCCCGCCAGGCCGACGAGGGCGACGAGCTCGGCGATGCGCCCTTCCCGGGCCCGAGGAGGCAGGCCGAAGCCGATGTTGCCCGCCACGTCGAGATGAGGAAACAATGCGGATTCCTGGAAGACCATGCCGATCCGCCGCTCTTCGGGGGCGAGGTGGCGGCGAGGACCGGCCACGACGCGCCCACCGATCTCGATGCCGCCGGCGTCCGGACGCTCGAAGCCGGCGACGAGGCGCAGCAGCGTCGTCTTTCCGCAGCCCGACGGCCCCAGCACGGCGAGGAATTCACCGCGCCGCACGTCGAGATCGACGCCGTCCACCGCCGTCACCTCGCCGAAGCGCTTCGTGAGGGCAAGCGTGCGGAAGGCGACCTGCGGGTCATCGGTGGCGGCCGTCATGTCGGGCATTGTGACCTGCGGTTGCTCGACGGTGGTCGTCATCGGTCCTGCTCAGGGTGCAGCACGAGGGTCAGGGAGATGGCGGCCACGATTACCATCAGCAGCGCCGGCGCCGCCGCGCGCGCGAAGAAGCCCTCGCTGGTGGCGCTCCATATCCGAACCGCCAGCGTGTCGAAGCCGGTCGGCGCCAGCAGGATCGTGGTGGGCAGCTCCTTCATGGCGGTGAGGAAGACGAGCGCGGCGCCGGCCGCGAGTCCCGGCCGGATGATCGGCAGCGTGACCTCGCGCAGGACCGCCGCGGGACGTCGGCCCAGCGTTCGCGCCACCTCCTCGATTCGTGGGCTGACCTGGAGGAGCGAGGCGCGGGTGATGCCCACGGCCTCCGGCGTAAAGCGCACGAGGTAAGCGAGGATCAGGAGTGGCAGCGTCTGGTAGATGGCCGGCAGGTACCGGGCGGCCACGAAGACGAAGGCAAGGCCAATGACGATGCCGGGGAGCGCGAACCCCGCGTAGGTCGCGCGCTCCGCGAGCGCTCCCAGCCACCCTCGATGGCGCACCGCGAGGACTGCAACCGGGATCGAGGCCAGCACCGCCAGCACCGCAGCCAGTATGGAGGCGATGATCGAGTTGAGGGCCGCGTCCCACACGAAGTTCAGCGGCTCGCCGGCCGCGGCGCCTCGGAGCAGCCAGAAGACGATCGTGCCGATCGGCACGACCACGGCCAGGCCGACGACGACGAGGCACAGCGCCAGGGCCGGCCAGCGCCAGGCGCCGAGCCGTACGACCGTCGCCGGCCGCCGGGCCCCGGCGCCGGAGCGGTGGTAGCGCGCGCGGCCACGAAGCCGCGATTCCGCAAGAAGGACGCCCGCCGTGCAGGCCACGAGCATGAGGGCAAGCACCGCGGCGAGGGTCGGGTCGAAGCTGGCGCGGTACTGGACGTAGATGGCGCGGGTGAAGGAGTCGAACTGGAGGAGGCTGACAGCCCCGAAGTCGGCCAGGCTGTAGAGCGCCACCAGAAGCGCACCTGCGGCGATCGCGGGGCGCAGCTGCGGGATCGTCACACTCCAGAACGTTCGCCAGGGGCCGCGGCCCAGGGAGCGACTGACCTCCTCGTAGGCTGGATCGAGCCGCAGCAGCGCGCCGCGCACGCTGAGTACGACGTACGGGAAGCTGAAGAGCGTCAGCGTCAGCGCCGCCCCTGGGAAACCGTACAGCTCCGGAAGTCGGGAGACGCCCAAGGGCTGAAGGAGCGATTGGAGCGCGCCGCGCGGCCCGAAGGCGGCCACGACCGCATAGCCGCCCACGTAGCTGGGCACAACGAGCGGAAGGACGGCGAGGATCGTCCACCAGCGTCGTGCGGGAAGGTCACTGCGGGTCGTCAGCCATGCGATCGGCAGCCCGATCAGCACCGATGCGCCCGTGACCGTCGCCGCCAGCAGCAACGTGCGAGCCAGGACGCCGATGGTGCGGTCCCGCAGCACGAGGGCCAGCGCATCCTCGCTCGAGCCGGCGAGGACGACGAGGTACGCGATCGGCAGCAGGCCGAGCAGTGCCACCAGCAGCCCCGCCCCAACCAGCCAGGCTGGCGGGGCGGGGCTGCGGTCGCCGGATCGAGGGACCGCCCGGGGTGGTGCCACGGTCTCCATCGGCCCTCCTCAGAGGATGCCGACCTCCTGCAGCAGCTCGAGCGTCCCCTCGAGGTCCGCCAGGTCGGACAGGTCGATCTCCGGGGTGCCGATCTCCTCGAGCGGCGGCAGCTCCGCGTCGGGATCCACGCCCTCGACCAGCGGGTACTCCTTCGTCTCGCTGGCGAAGTACTCCTGCGCCTCGGCCGAGAGCAGGTACTCGACCAGCTGTCGGGCGGCCTCGTCGTTGTCTGTTGTGCTCAGGATGCCTGCTCCGGCCACGTTGACCAGGGCGCCGGGGTCGCCATCGGTCAGGTAGTAGTTCGCCGCTGAGGCATCCGGATCCTCCGCGAGGCGCTGCATGAGGTAATAGTGGTTGATGAAGGCAATGTCGACCTCACCGGCGATCACGGCGTCCAGCGCCGGGTTGTTGCCCTCGTACACGCTCGGCTCGTTTGCCTGGATTCCCTCCAGCCACTCGCGAGCGCGATCCTCGCCCTCGAGCTCCCGCAGCGCGGTCACGAAGGCCTGGAAGGAACCGTTCGTTGGCGCCCACCCGATCCGGCCCGACCACTCAGGGTCGGTGAAGCCGAAGATCGAATCGGGCAGGTCCGCCTCCGCCACGTTCTCAGGGTTGTAGACGACGACGCGGGCGCGACCACTCACACCGACCCATTCGCCCGACGGCGAGCGGAAGCGCTCGTCGACCTGTTCCAGCACCTCGTTCGGCAGCGCGGCCAGCAGACCCTGCTCGGCGACCGCGCCCAGCGCGCCGGCATCCTGCGCGAAGAAGACGTCGGCGGGCGAGTTCTCGCCCTCGGTGAGGATCAGGTTCGCCATCTCCGTCGTGTCGCCGTATCGCGCCTCGACCTCGATATCCGTGGCCTCGGTGAACATCTCGAGGAGCGGACCGACGAGCTCCTCGCTGCGCCCGGAGTAGACGGTAACGGGTCCCTCCACCGGTTGATCGGCGGCATTGGTACCGGCCGGCTCTGACGCGGCGGGATCCGGGGCACAGGCGGCGAGGACGAAGGTCGTGGCTGCCGCGATCGGCAGCAGGCGACGCAGGTGGTTCAACGAATCACTCTCCCGTGCTGCGTGGCGCTGCTGGTTGGAGCGTCGGTGTCAAAGCTGCGTAAGGCTAGCCTTACTCATTTCGTTCGTCAACCCGAATCACCGATGAAACAGTCGGGATTGGTCTGGGGTCAGAGGTCATCTGGCAGCGCGGCGATACCCGCTGCCGTCATGCGCCCTTCCTCGAGGAGGCGGCGCGCGATGCGACGATTCCTGGCTGACCAGTTCGAGCCGGCTCGACGTGGGACGAAGCGGATCGCGTAGCGCTCGTCGTCGATCCTCTTGGTCTGGGTGTCGATCCAGCCGTGGCAGAACGCCGTCTTCAACAGCTCGTCGAAGGAGACGGTCTGCTTGCGGGAAGCCTTCTTGTAGATGGCGACGACGAGCTCTCGTTCGCTTCTGCCATGCGCATCCAGCCAGCCATCGAAGTCGCTCTCAGTGGCCATGTGAACAGCCTGGGAGACATCCAGCGGACTCATGCGCCTCCCCGCGGCGACATGCAGATGCCCAGCATCTCACGTGCCGTCCGCAGGTCTGGCCAGTGCATCTCCGGCGTCATCAGTGCTGAGTGTGCCGCGACGCGGGCGCTCGGTCTAGAATCAGCGTCCCGCCCACCGCCCTCTGACGGAGAACCGATGATCGATTTCTCGCTGACCGATGCGCAGCGCGAGGTGCAGCGTACGGCGCGCGCCTTCGCCGAGCGCGAGATCCTGCCGCGCATCTCCGAGCTTGACTCGAAGGCCACCTACGACCGGAGCCTGTACGAGAAGATGGGCGCGGCCGGGCTGTTGGGCCTGCCGATTCCGGAGCAGTACGGCGGCGCCGGCATGGACTACATCGCCTTCGCCCTGCTGTGCGAGGAGATGGAGCGGGCCGATACCGCCTTCCGCGTCATCCTCTCGGTCCACACCGGGCTCAACTCGCTGACGCTGCTGCAGTGGGGATCAGAGGAGCAGAAGCGGCAGTACCTGGTGCCGCAGGCGCGCGGCGAGAAGCTGGCCACCTTCGGGCTGACCGAGCCCGGTGTCGGCTCGGACGCCGGTCGGCTGGCGACGACGGCGCGCCGCGACGGCGATCGGTACATCCTCAACGGCTCGAAGATCTGGATCAGCCTCGGCGACACCGCCGATCATTTCCTGGTGTTTGGCACGGTCGACAAGAGCAAGGGGCATCGCGGCATCACGGCCTTCATCGTCGAGCGCTCGTTCCCCGGGTTCAGCAGTGAGTCGCTGCACGGCAAGCTCGGCGTGCGCGCCGGAAACACCGGCATCCTCACCTTCAGCGACTGCGAGGTTCCCGCGGCGAACCGGGTCGGCGAGGAGGGGGAGGGCTTCACCATCGCCATGAGCGCCATCGACCAGGGCCGCTACACCGTGGCGGCCGGATCGGTCGGGCTGGCGCAGGCATGCCTGGACGCGTCGGTAAAATATGCGCACGAGCGCAAGGCGTTCGGCTCTGAGATCGGCCAGCACCAGCTCGTCAAGCAGATGCTCTCGAAGATGTACGCCGGCATCGAGGCCGGGCGCCTGCTCGTCTTCAAGGCCGGGGCCAAGAAGAACGCCGGCGAACGCAACACGCGCGAGACCGGCCTGGCCAAGTGGTTCGCCACCGACCACGCGGTGGCCTCGGCGCTCGATGCGATCCAGGTCCATGGCGCATATGGCTATTCGAACGAGTATCCGGTGGAGCGCTACCTTCGTAATTCGAAGGGCTCGGTCATCTACGAGGGAACCAGCCAGATCCACACCCTCATGCAGGCCGACTACCTCCTGGGCTATCGCAGGGACAAGCCGCTGCGCATGCCGCAGCAGCCGTATGAAGGGGAGATGTGAGCCGAACCATCGAGCTGATCGCGGGGCTGCTCCTCGTGGTGGTCGGCCTGGTCGTCCTGGCCAGCGAGCCCCTCCTCGACTTCATCCGTGGCCTCGGCATCGGCGACGACGTCCTCCGCTGGTGGCCGCTCTTCTTCATCGGGCTCTCGCTCTTCTTCCTGGTCCCCGGCTTCCTCGGTGGCCCGAGCCGCCGGCTGCGGGCGGGGATGGTCATTCCCGGCACGATCCTCGTCGGCGTGGGCGGAGCGCTGCTCTACACGAGCCTCACCGATCGCTGGCCCGCCTGGGCATACCTGTGGAGCGTATTCCCGTTCAGCTTCGGGCTCGGCATGTACGCAGCCGGCTGGATCGCCGATGCGCCGGCCTTCAAGTGGATCGGCTCCGGGATCGCCGCCGGGGGCGTGGTGGCCTATCTCGTCTTTGCCACTGCCTTCGGGGGCGAGGCGTTCCGGCTGATCGCCGCCATCGGCATCCTGGCGCTTGGCCTGACGCTCACCGTTGGCGGTCTCGCCGATCGCCTCAGCCGGAAGTCATCGGCATAGCCGGTCCTGGCGCGCCGATCTATCGGGCAGCGGCCCTACGTGCGTCGGACGTGTCGGTCGAACCAGGCGAGGATTCGCTCCATCCGGTCGATCCGTCGATCCGGCCGGCCCGAGCTCTTCATCTCGTGGTGCTCGTCGGGATAAAGAATGAGCTCGACCTCGTGATCCAGCACCTTGAGCGCCGTGAAGAGCTGTTCATTGTCGGCGGCCGGACAGATCCGGTCTTCCTCCGCCTGGAGCATGAGAAGCGGCGTCGTGACCCGTGCCGCATTGCGCAGCGGCGACGAGCGCCAGAGCGACCGCATTCCCTTGTCGGTCAGCGGGTCGCCCAGGCCGGCGCGCCGGTTGTAATGCACGCCGAAGTAGGAGTTCGCCCAGGTGCTGACCTGGTTGGTCACCCCGTTCTCGGACGACGCCGCGGCGAAGCGATCGGTCACGCCGATGAGCCAATGGGTGAGGAAGCCGCCGTACGAGAGCCCCATCACCCCAAGGCGCTGCGGGTCCGCCAGGCCTCTCTCCACGAGGGCGTCGACGGATGTCAGCGCGTCCTCGGCGTCGACCGTGCCCCAGCTCGCGGAGAGCGCGTGGACCCATCTGGCGCCGAACGTGGTCGAGCCGCGGATGTTCGGCATGAGGACCCGATAGCCAACCGCGCAGAGCGCCATCGCGTCGAGCGTGCCACCCGGGCCCCAGGCGCCGGTGGGGCCGCCGTGCACATGGAGGATCGTGGGCAGCCGCCGTCGACCGGCGCCGGCCGGCGAGGCGAGCCACGCGTGGATCGGTCCGGCGGGCCCGGCCAGCTCGAGCTCGGCCAGCTCGACCGTCGGGAATCGCCGCTGCCATGCGGACCCCTCGCGGGTAATGGCGCGCACGGCACCGTTCTCGAGGGCGTGGACGTCGCCCGCTCGACCGTCGATCGCGGCGCTGACGGCGACCCGCCCGCCGCCGGCCTCGATGCCGGAGCAGGCGATTCGCAGCGTCGGATCTGCCAGTGGCGCCGCAACGCCCTCGAGGTCGACCCGGTACGGGAGATTGCGCCCGCGGTCGCCGATGATCACGCCGAGCGTGGCGTCGTCGAGCCAGACCGGCCCGGGCGCCTCCTCGGCCATCAGCAGGTCGCACCACGCCCACTCGCCGACCGGGCGGTCAAGCGACGCCGTCAGCGACCGTGGCCGTCCCGACGACAGGTCCATGACCCACACCGCGGGCGGAACCTCGTCGGGCGGATCGTCCACATCGGTGCCGATGAATGCCAGGCGCCGACCATCGGGCGAGAATGCCGGCCGGTCCGCATCGCCGGCCAGGCTGGCGAGCTCGCGGATCCGCGGCCGCGCGGCATCGGTGCGGACCGACCAGATCTGAAGGCGTGGATGGATGGTCGCATCCGGCCCGCGATCGGCGCTGAAGGCGATGCGGCGCCCGTCGGGAGCCCATGCCGGGTGGAGGACGTCGAAGTCGCCGCTGGTCAGCTGCCGCGGCCTTGCGCCGTCGCGCGCTGCCACCAGCCACAGGTGTGCGCGCCGCACCACGTGGCCGGACTCGTCGTCTCGGAAGTCGAGGCGGGTCACGCGGCGGGCAACCGGCGTGCGCCCCTTTGGGCCATCCTTTCCGACTACGAATCGATGGTCGCCCGCCTGCGCCACGAGCGCCAGGCGCTGGCCGTCGGGGCTCCAGTGGACGCTCGACACCCCGTGCTTCAGCGTCGTGAGCCGCCACGGCTCGCCGCCGTCGAGGGGGAGGATCCACGCCTGGGCAACCGCGTCGTCGTCACCGACCGGCGAGCGCACGAAGGCGATGCGCCGGCCGTCGGGCGAAATGGCGGGAGCACGGTCGCGAACCCGTCCGCGCGTCAGCTGTCGGGCGCGACCGCCGCGATACGGACGCATCCACAGGTGGGACTCGTACGCCTCACGCGCGACGCGTCGCAGCGCATAGATGACGGCCTGGCCGTCTGGGGCCAGGCGGAACGATTCGAGGGCGATCTGTGCGCGAACGAGGGCGCGAGGGGTGGCATCGGTCATGACGCTGGAGTATGCCGAGCCATTCGCGAGGCGGTTGCGCGGATTCCGCAATGTGTCGAGAAACGTTGACCGGAATCCGTGGGGTGTGCCATCCTCGGGCCATCGAAGCGGCCGTCCCGCCCCGGGCATCCACGCGCCGCTGAACGGTTTGGAGGTATGGGACGGTGCGACGCCTTCGTTCATCCATGGCCACGCTGGCCGCCACCGGGCTCCTGCTCGCCGCGTGCACGGGGGTGCAGCCTAACGCGAGCGACGAGCCCTCGACGAGCGGGGCTCCGTCGAGCGACGCCCCGTCGACCATCCCCAGCGACGCCGGGACGGCCACCGGCGGTACCGTCCGCATCGGGGTGGGCGGGTATCCGGACAGCCTGAATCCTGGGAACGGAGTGCTTGCCGAGGCGTACACGTTCTACGAGCTCGTCTACGACACACCGATCTCGGTCACGGCGGCCGGGGAGTACGTGCCGGAGCTGGCCACCGAGTGGTCCGTGTCCGATGACGGGCTGACCTGGACGATGACGATCGTGGACGGCGCCACCTTCCATGACGGGGAGCCGCTGACCGCCGAGGATGTCGCCTTCAGCATCGAGCTGTACCGTGACACCGAGGACTTCCCGTTCCTGCCCTCGTACGCAGCGCCGTTCGAGACCGTCGAAGCGACCGACGAGACGACCGTCACGCTGACAACCGCCGAGCCGCTCGCCGCGTTCGATTCGTACATGGCCTTCATCTACGTGGTGCCGAAGCACATCTGGGAGGCCGAGGACGATCCGGTTGCATTCGAGAACGCCGAGATGGTCGGCTCCGGGTCATTCAAGCTGGCTGAGGCGAGCCAGAACGAGTTCGTCGAGCTCGAGGCGAACGCGGAGTACTGGGGCACGCCGCCGAACATCGACGGCGCGATCTTCCAGACCATCAGCAACCCCGACGCCCGCGTGACGGCCTTGACGACGGGCGACGTCGACGCGATCGCAGAGTTCCCGGCGACCGCTGTCAGCACGCTCCAGAACACCGAGAATGTGCAGGTCCACATTGCCGACATCGGTGCCGGCGGCAGCCTGCGCGACGTCTTCTTCAACATGGTTGCCGACGAGGATTGCCCCGAGGAGGGCGGCGTCTGCTCCGGCCACCCGGCACTGAAGGACCTCGCCGTGCGGCAGGCGCTGGCGCATGCCACCGACAAGCAGCAGATCGTCGACGTGGCCACGCTGGGCACGAGCTCGCCGGGCCTGTCGCTCGTGCCGCCGGGCCTCGGTGACTACTACGCGTCGGCAGTCGAGGACTACGCCTACGACATCGACGCCGCGAACGCCCTTCTCGACGATGCCGGCTACGAGGACAGCGACGGCGACGGCGTGCGTGAATGCCTGGACGACCAGGACTGCGACACGCTGACGTTCCGCTTCAACTACGCCGACGATATCGATACCGCGCCACGGGAGGCAGAGCTGCTCCAGGGCATGTGGGCCGAGATCGGCGTGGCGATCGAGATCCAGGGCCTGGACCCTGACACGCTGACCAGCGTCTGCTGCCCGAGCTTCGACTATGACGTCATGCTCTGGGGCTGGGGCTCCGACCCGGATCCCGCATTCCTGCTCGGCGTCGGCCTGTGCAGCGAGATCGACTCCGGATTCAGCGAGACGGGCTACTGCAACCCCGACTTCGACGCGCTGTACGACGCCCAGGCGGTAGAGCAGGATCACGCGACCCGCGTCGAGCAGATCATCGAGATGCAGCAGATCCTGATCGACGACGTGCCGTACATCATCCCGTACTACCAGCAGTCCATCCAGGCCTCGCGGACCGATACATTCACCGGCTGGCCCGACGACGATCCGACGTTGAGCCTCGAGGATCCGTCCTGGCTCAGCGTTATCCGGCCGGTCGAATAGACCGATGCGCCCCGAGCGTCTCCGTGACGCTCGGGGCCATCTGCTCGTGACCCCAGGAAGCGAGCCACCGCTGGGATGTCGGCGCATTCGCGTGTGGCCTAGTGTCCGGGCCAGCTCTCGTCGACGTATGGGTTGCATCCCCGCACGAGGGCCGCGCCGACGCGGCGGGGGGTCGGGCACGTGAGCGGGCGGGGCGGGTACCTGCTGCGCAAGATCGGGTGGGCGCTCGTCACGGTCGCGGTCGTGATCACCTTCAACTTCCTCCTGTTCCGGGTGCTGCCGGGCGACCCGGCGAAATCGGGGCTTCGCGATCCGCGCCTGAACCCAGCAGCCGTCGAGGCGCTGCGTGAGCGGTTCGGGATCGACAGGCCCGTCTTTCTCGACCTCGAAGGTGGGCACCCGCTCGACAGCCAGTTCACGGCCTACCTCGGCGCGCTGAGCCGCGGCGACCTGGGAACGAGCTATGCGTTCCGCGACCAGCCGGTGAGCGATCTCATCGGCCAGGCGCTGGTCAACACGCTCTGGCTGGTGGTCCCATCACAGGTGCTGGCGATCCTGCTCGGGTCGGGACTGGGCCTCGTCGCCGCTTGGCGGCGCGGGCGGCCGCTCGACCTGGCGAGCCTGACCTTCAGCCTGTTCATGTGGTCGCTGCCCACGTTCTTCCTCGGCATCATCCTGCTCGTGGCCGGGGCGAACTGGTTCGGGCTGCCCACCGCCGGCCGGATCACCATCGGCGCTGACTTCGGATCCTTCGCGGAGCTGGCGCTCGACGTCGGACGTCACCTCCTCCTGCCGACGCTGACACTGACGCTGGTGCTGCTCGGCGAGTACATGCTCATCATGCGCAGCAGCGTGCTGGATGTCTTCGGCGAGGACTACATCCTCACCGCCCGTGCCAAGGGCCTGAGCACGTACCGGATCATTCGCGACCACGCGTTACGCAATGCGATGCTGCCGATGGTCACCCTGATTGCGCTCAACCTGGGTTTCACGGTGTCGGGCGCGATCCAGGTCGAGGCGGTCTACTCCTGGCCCGGCCTCGGCGCGCTGACCGTCAACGCGGTCGCCGATCGCGACTACCCGGTGCTGCAGGGAGCGTTCCTGCTCATCGCCCTGGCCGTGGTCGTCGCCAACCTCATCGCGGAGCTGATCTACGGCTGGCTCGACCCACGGGTGAGCGAAGGATGAGCCGATGAGCGTGCTGCTCGAGGTCACCGCGCCGACCACGTCCCTTCCGCCGCGACGGGCCTGGCGCTCGTTCCTGCGTCATCGGATGGGGCTCATCGGCGCAACCATGCTGGCGATCGCCGTGCTGCTGGCCGTACTGGCCCCGTTGGTGGCTCCGTACGACCCGTATGCCAACGTGCGGGTCAGCATCCTCGACATCTACCAGGCACCCTCTCCGGCCCATCCGCTCGGGACCGATGACGGCGGCAAGGATGTGCTCTCGTCGCTCATCTATGGCGCGCGCGTGTCGCTCCTCGTCGGCTTCGCGGCGGCCGCCATCGCGCTCGTGATCGGCGGCCTGGTCGGTATCGTGGCCGGCTACCGCGGCGGCTGGATCGGCTCGCTGCTCATGCGAATCACCGACTTCTTCCTGGTCATCCCCGACCTGGCGCTGCAGATCGTGCTGGTTGCCATCATCGGTCCTTCGCTGGGCACGATCATCCTCGTCATCGGGGCGCTCGGCTGGACCACGACCGCGCGGCTCGTCCGTTCGCAGACGCTCACCGTCCGCGAGCGCAAATTCGTCATGCGGGCGCGAGCGATAGGCGCGGGCGACGCTCACATCTTGCGGCGGCACATCATGCCGGCGGTGCTGCCGCTCATGCTCGCCAACATGGTCCTCGTCATCAGCCTGGCGATCCTGTCGGAGTCGACGCTCGCCTTCCTCGGCCTCGGCGACCCGACCGTCATCAGCTGGGGTCAGATGCTCAACTTCGCCTTCGACCGCGGGGCGGTGTCGGCCGGGGCCTGGTGGGCGCTCATCCCGCCCGGCCTCGCGATCGTCTGGGTGGTGCTCGGCACGACGCTGCTGGGGACTGCCCTCGAGGACGCCCTCAATCCGCGGCTCAAGCGTCACCACCTCGAGGCTTCGGGGACCGATATCGCGCGCGACCGGGTCGTTCCGGCCCTCGACGCGCCCCGAGCGGCGGACGCCGCTGCACCGATCCTGCGCGTCCGGGACCTGTCCATCGAGTTCGATGCGCCGGGCGGCCCGCTCCGCGCGGTCGATGGAGTGACCTTCGACCTCAATCGCGGCGAGACGCTCGGCCTGGTCGGGGAGTCCGGCTGCGGCAAGACGACGACCGTGCTCGGCATCCTGCGCCTGCTGCCGCCGGGTGGCCGCATCGTCTCGGGCAGCGTCTGGTTCGACCGCGATGACCTGCTGGGGCTCGACGGCCGCGCGTTGCGCTCCTTCCGCTGGACGCGCCTGTCGCTTGTATTCCAGGGCGCGATGAACGCGCTCAATCCGGTCCGCACCGTTGGCGACCAGATCGCGGAGGCGGTTCGGCTGCACGCGCCGGGAACCACGAAGGACGAGGCGGCGCGACGCGCCGGCGCGCTGCTCGAGCGGGTCGGCATCGGCCGTCGCCGCGCGAGCGAATACCCGCACACCTACTCGGGCGGCATGCGGCAGCGTGCCATGATCGCACTCGCGCTCAGCTGTGACCCGGACGTCATCGTCGCCGACGAGCCGACGACCGCCCTCGACGTGATGATCCAGGCCCAGATCCTGGAGCTGCTCGGCGGGATCGCCCGCGACTTCGGGATGGGGATCATCCTGGTCACGCACGATCTCGGCGTCGTGGCCCAGGTCTGCGATCGGATCGTGGTCATGTACGGGGGCGGGGTGGCCGAGGAGAATGACGCCGCTGCCCTGTTCCGCGCCCCGCGGCATCCGTACACGCAGCAGCTGCTCCAGTCATTCCCCGACCTTGCGCATCCGGACCGCGCCCTGCGGGGCATCCCGGGCTCACCACCGCGGCTCGATGCCATGCCGGCCGGCTGCCGGTTCGCGCCGCGCTGCCCGCACGCCTTCGACCGCTGTGTGCTCGAACGACCACCTGACTACGAGACCGATGGCGGCCGCGCCGCCTGCTTCCTGCTTGATCCCACGGACCCTCAGTCATGACCGATGCGCTCCTCCGCGTCGAGGGCCTCGCCAAGGAGTTTCCCGGCCGCACGTCGCTGGGCGACTGGCTGCATCGCCGCCCGGCACCGCCCGTGCGCGCGGTGGACGGCATCTCGTTCGACCTGCACGCCGGAGAGGTCATCGCCCTGGTCGGCGAGTCAGGCTGCGGCAAGACGACGACCGGAAACCTGCTCATGGGCCTCCTTGCGCCGAGCGGCGGCCGCGTGATGCTCGACGGCGAGGAGGTCGGCAGGCTCTCCGGCCGCGGCCTCCAGCGTCTGCGACGGCGGGTGCAGATGGTCTTCCAGGACCCGTATGAATCGCTGAACCCACGCATGACGGTGGCCGAGATCGTGGCCGAACCGCTGCGTGTGCACCGGGTGGCGCCGACCCGGGACGAGCTGCGGGCGCGGGTGGCGGCCGCCCTGACCCAGGCCGGGCTCACCCCCGTCGACGCGTACCTGGAGCGGTACCCGTTCGAGCTCTCCGGCGGGCAGCGCCAGCGCGTCGTCATCGCCGCGGCCCTGGCGCTCGAGCCGTCGCTGCTCGTCGCGGACGAGCCGGTCAGCATGCTTGACGTCAGCATCCGGGCCGAGATCCTCAATCTGCTCTCCGCCCTGGCGCGCGAACAGGGGATCGCCGTCGTCATGATCACGCACGATCTTTCCACGGTCGCCGCCTACGCCGATCGGATCGCCGTCATGTACCTGGGTCGGATCGTGGAGCACGGGCCGACGCGCGAGGTGCTCACGCATCCGCGTCACCCGTATGCGCAGGCGCTCCTCTCTGTCGTGCCCGTGCCCGATCCCTCGGCGCGCCGCACGCCGGTGATCCTGCGCGGCGAGACGCCCGACCCGTCACGGATCCCGTCGGGCTGCCGATTCCATCCGCGCTGCCCGTTCGCGTTCGACCGCTGTTCTTCGGTCGATCCGCCGCTCTTCGAGGTCGGCCCCGACCACCAGGCCGCGTGCCTTCTCGTGGAAGATGGCGACCTCGGGCCGACTCCGTCGGATGTCGTTGCCACCGGTGCGAAGCGGGCACCGGGCGGCTGACTCTGTCACGCAGCCGCGTGGTACCGCTCCCACCGGTGGCCGGACCCTGTCAGCGCGCGCCACGTGGTCGCCCACCGCACCGATCGGTAAATGGCGGGCCGCCGAGGGGACGAGAAGGCCGCCCCGATCCCGCCGCATACCAATGGCACCGGTGAGAAACGGGCTCGGGCGCGCTGACTCTGCCATTCAGCGCCATGGAACCGCTTCCACCGGTATGCGGACCGCATCAGCGCCCGCGGCGTGATCAGGCACCGCTCGGATCGGTAACTGACAGGGACGCCCCAATTCCGAGCCGCTCGATAGCTGCCTGGGAGCAGTGTCGACGCCAGTTCAATAGTGAGTCGCGACCGCCTCCACCGACCGCCGGCTGATCGAGTCGGTGGTCTTGTCGTAGACCCAGATCCGTCCACGGCCGTCCGCATGCCCGAACTGGTGGAGTGGAACTTCGGATGTAGTGGTGGCGTTGTGAGCATGTGGGCGGTTGTTGTCTGACATGACTCCACCTTCCTCCAAGGAATGGAGTCTCCATCGAACTGAGGGCGCTTCAAGCGCTCTCGCTTGCGTCGTCCGGGTCGGTCGGGCCCGGCGACTGCATCAGCATGCCCGTGGCGATCGCTGCGACGACGACCCCCGCCAGCAGCGCCGGCAAGAACCGCATGATTCGCGAGCGGAGGCCAGCCACGGTGGCCGCCACGGCAGCGGCGGCGCCGGCTCCGGCAAGGCCCGCGACCGTGGACGCGACGGCGTGTCCGAGGGTGGGAGTTACGGCACCGACCTGGCGCTCGCCAGCGGTCACGACGCCGAGCACGATGACAACCAGCGCGCCGAACAGGCCTGCACCGAGGGTCGCCGTCCAGGCACGCGCGAGGCCGAGCTGGGTGGCCCCGGTGGCCGCGGCGCCGGCCGCCAGGATTCCCGCCACCACGTAGGTCGCCGGAAGCGCGCGGCCGGCGTCGAGCGGTGG